>ERZ1673737.1469-NODE-1469-length-22632-cov-52.936883_pt1 | contig 22632 bp, 21 predicted proteins | sample MGYA00580211_ERZ1673737 | MGnify/ENA primary metagenome ERZ1673737 (study PRJEB41218, sample SAMN15661789) | gut metagenome | host: Homo sapiens | place: Canada: London | collected 2015-08-20/2019-03-30 | study: EMG produced TPA metagenomics assembly of... | reverse complement strand
AGAAGGTACACAGACCATCACGTTTGAGGAAGCGGCCCAAGCCGCATCAAAGGAACATGGTTCGGATTTGGATTGCTTTACTGCACTGAAAACACAGCACACTTTGTGTGCTGTGTTTTTTTGCGTGCGGATAAGAGGACTTGAACAGCACGGCCACGCCGCAGGCGGGGCAACAAAAGCCCCAGTGGGGCTTTTGTTAGTGCGCGGTTCCTAGAGATTTAGGAATGTCTACCAAGAGGACTGCCGCTAAAGCATGCCGCTTTACAATAGCTCTTTTGGAAACTCTTTGCTGTGCGGATAAGAGGACTTGAACAGGGCGGCGATGCGAAGCACCGCAAGCAATCAGCCCTGTGGGCTGTTGCTTAGCCCGCGGTTCCTAGAGATTTAGGAATGTCTACCAAGAGGACTGCCGCTAAAATAGAAAATCCGAACTTTTTCTCGATAGGAGAAGGGTTCGGATTTTTTGTATTCTTTGGAAAACAGAACGAATCCCTTGCTTCCATCGAAAAACGTCCTAGACCTTATCATAAGAAAGCACGACAGACCACTGTAAGAGTGCCGTAAGGCAGAAAGGACACAAACATGAAGTACGATGAAAGAGCCTGCCATTTCAACATGGACACCGGCTGCGTGGAGCTGCTGCTCCGGGATGGGAGAAAGATTTCCATCGACTGCACCGGGGTCGAGGATGCACTGGACATTACCGCTTTTTTGAGCTGGTGATGTCCAGCATTTGTTATTTGGTATTGCCCGATCAATTTTAATGGAATCTTTATACTTCTACAATTTTCTTTACGGCTCTTTTATTTATTCCATGCTAATCTTTATGCACACGGACAGGTAAAGGAGCTTTTATGATTCAATATCCTCGTTACAGGCAGCACCGTTTTTCTTCTTTTCAGGTCATTATTGCAGGTTTTGCGGCAGTTGATCTGGTGGGCGCATTGCTTCTGATGCTCCCGATCGCTGCACAGCAGCGGTGCGTTACACCGTTCCATGAGGCGCTGTTTACTTCCACCTCTGCCCTTTGTGTGACCGGCCTTGTGGTACAGGATACCGGCAGCTACTGGTCGGCATTCGGGCAGAGCGTGATCCTTCTTCTGATCCAGATCGGAGGATTGGGCGTCATTACGGTTGGTGCTGCCTTTGCGCTGCTTTCCGGGCGAAAGATCTCCCTCAAGCAGCGCAGCACGATGCAGGAAGCCACCGCTGCCCCGCAGATGGGCGGCATCGTGCGGCTGACAGGCTTTATTCTGCGGATCACCGCTCTGTTTGAACTGGCCGGTGCTGCACTGCTGCTGCCGACATTTTGCGCCGATTATGGATTGCGCGGGATCTGGTACGCATTGTTTCATTCCATTTCGGCGTTCTGCAATGCCGGCTTTGACCTGCTGGGAACAGAGGGTGCAAAATTTGTTTCGCTGACACGGTATGCAGGTGACCCATTGCTTACCACAGTGATCGCGGCCCTGATCGTCTTTGGCGGCCTTGGCTTTCTGACATGGGAGGACATTTGTACATACCGCCTTGATTTTCACCGTTATCGGATGCAGAGCAAGGTGATCCTTGTCACAACGGCGTTTCTTCTGGTACTGCCGACGCTGTACTTTTATTGCTTCGAGTTCACGGCAGGCTCTGCCCGGCAGCGCATTTTATTGTCGATGTTCCAATCCGTCACACCCCGTACTGCCGGTTTTAACACCGCCGATCTTGCTGCGATGGGCAGCACTTCACAGGCATTGATGGTGGTTCTGATGCTGTTGGGCGGTTCGCCCGGCTCCACGGCAGGCGGCATGAAAACCACAACATTTGCCGTTCTGCTGGCCAATATGTGGGCGACCTTCCGCCGCAGAGAAGATGCCGAATTTTTCGGGCGGCGCATAGATGGTTCTGCGGTCAAGAATGCTGCCACCATCGCAGGGATGTATTTGACGCTGTTCTTCCTCGGAGCCTTTGTCATTGCTGCGGCCGAGCAGCTGCCGATGTCGGTCTGTCTGTATGAGACTGCTTCGGCTGTGGCAACGGTAGGTCTGACATTGGGCATCACGCCGCAGTTGGGCATCCTTTCGCAGGGGGTGCTGATCGCACTGATGTTTTTGGGACGTGTTGGCGGATTGACGTTGATCTATGCGGCATTTGGCAGCAGCCCTGCCCACTCTCGTCTGCCGCAGGAGAAAATCGCAATCGGATAAAGGAGACAGGTATGAAATCGATTCTTTTGATCGGGCTTGGCCGTTTTGGCCGCCATATTGCGCAGGAACTGAATGAGCTGGGTCATCAGGTCATGGCCATCGACAGCAACGAAGACCGTGTGAACGCCGTGCTTTCCTATGTGACGAATGCACAGATCGGTGACAGCACCAGCGAATACTTTCTGCGCTCCCTTGGTGTCGGCAATTTTGATGTGTGTATCGTAACCATCGGCGGCAATTTTCAAAGCTCACTGGAAACAACATCACTGCTCAAGGAGCTGGGCGCAAAGCTTGTGGTCTCGCGTGCAGAGCGGGATGTACAAGCCAAGTTTCTGCTGCGCAACGGTGCGGATGAAGTGGTCTACCCGGAAAAGCAGTTGGCAAAGTGGGCAGCGATCCGATACAGCTCCGAACACATTCTGGATTATATCGAGCTGCAGGACGACCACGCCATCATGGAAGTGACCATTCCGCCGGAATGGATGGATCGCACGATCGGCGAGATCAATATCCGAAAAAAGTATAACATCAATATTCTTGCGCTGAAAAAAGACGGAAAGCTCGATATGAACATCACGCCGGATACGCAGCTGTGCCGGGATGAAAGTATGCTGGTTTTGGGAAAATACGCATCGATCCAGAAGTGTTTCCGGCTCTAAAAAGATAGGACGGATCGTATGGATGTCGCTTTGTTATTGATGGTTCTTGGAGTCATGTTGAGTGGTTTCTGGGCAGCAGATGCGCTGGATCACATGCGGAAGGAGATCATTCGACAAGAAGGAAAAAGACGTGGCTGGTGGTCGTGACCATCAAATTGTGCTATACTGTGGGCAAGGCAGGTGATCTTTATGAATCAGAACGACCCACCCACTGAACATATTCTGGCGTGTCTGTCGTCCTCTCCCTCCAATGCAAAGATCGTGCGGACGGCAGCAACGATGGCAAAGGCGTTCGGCGGGACCTTTACAGCTCTGTATGTCCGGACTCCGGATTCGGATCAGATGGGAAAAGAAGACTGTCGGCGCTTGCAGCAGCACATTCGTATGGCAGAGCAGGCAGGTGCCGACATTTCTACGATCTACGGGGATGACATTCCGCAGCAGATCGCAGAGTTTGCCCGCATCTCCGGCATTACAAAAATCGTGCTGGGGCGCTCCAGCGTACATCGCCGCCATTTCTGGAGTGGACCGTCACTGACTGAAAAATTGACGCTGACTGCGCCTAATCTGGATATTTATATCATCCCGGATGCTTCTGCAGAGAACGGCTACGGTTCAGGACGGAAGCTGTTCACCCGTCCGCTTCTGCCGTCTGTCCGTGATCTGCTGATCACCGCGGGCATCCTGAGCTGCATCACGCTCATCGGCTTCTTTTTCTTGCAACTGGACTTTGCACGCTATAATATTATTATGCTCTATATGCTGGGGGTGCTGTTCACCGCATTGTGTACCAGCGGCTACACCTGCGGTGTGCTGGGGTCTGTTGCCAGTGTTGCGCTGTACAATTTTTTTCTGACGGAACCGCGCCTGACATTCCATGCGTATGACTCCGGTTATCAGGTCACATTTGCCCTGATGCTGACCTCTGCAATCATTACCTGCACCCTGACAACGCGGCTGAAGGATCATGCAAAAATGTCTGCGCAGGCAGCGTTCCGTACAAAAATACTGTTTGATACAAATCAGCTTTTACAGAGAGCAAAAAGCGAGGAAGAAATCCTCTCTCAGACAGCGTCCCAGTTGATGAAGCTGCTGAACCGGAGCCTGATCGTTTACCCGGAACAAAACGGAGATCTTGGGTCAGAACAGGTTTTTGAGATGGATGGGAAAGTGCCGTGTAACATCTTTTCTGCACCGGAAGAACGTGATGCAGCAAACTGGACGTTTGCCAACAAAAAGCGTTCCGGCGCAGGCACGGATAGCTACCCGGATGCAAAGGGGCTTTATCTTGCACTTCGGACCGGAGGCGGCGTGTTTGGAGTGATCGGGATCGATCTGTCCGAAAAACCGCTGGATGCCTTTGAAAACAGTGTGCTGCTTTCCATTCTGGGCGAAGGTGCGCTGGCCATCGAAAACCGCAGAAATGCGCTGGAAAAAGAGCAAGCTGCATTGCAGGCAAGGAATGAAGAGCTGCGGGCAAACCTGCTGCGCACGATCTCCCATGACCTGCGCACCCCGCTGACCTCCATTTCCGGCAATGCCAGCAATCTGCTTTCCAACGGAGAAACGCTGGATACAGAGACCCGGAACAAGATCTGCACCGATATTTTTGACGATGCGCAATGGCTGATCGGTCTGGTGGAAAATCTGCTTTCCATCACCCGCATTGAAGATGGACGGATGAATCTGCAGATCTCACCGCAGCTGATGGACGAAATGATCGAAGAAGCACTGCATCATGTCAACCGGAAAAGCTGCGAACACACCATCACAACACAGTATGGGGACGAGATCCTCCTGGTCAATGTGGATGCACGGCTGATCATGCAGGTCGTTGTCAATCTGGTGGATAACGCCATCAAATACACCCCCGTGGGCTCGGTCATTCAGATTTCGGCTTACCGGAAAGACCATCAGGTCGTAGTGGACGTTGCAGATAACGGTCCCGGCATTCCGGATCGCGCAAAAGCACAGGTGTTCGAGATGTTTTATACCGGGCAGAGCCGCATCGCAGACAGCCACCGCAGCCTTGGACTGGGCTTGCCCCTCTGCCGTGCAATCCTGACGGCTCACGGCGGAACATTGACCCTGCGTGACAACATTCCCAATGGCAGTGTCTTTTCCTTTGCATTGCCGCAAAGCGAGGTGAACATTCATGAATAAGCCGTCCATTCTGGTCGTAGAGGATGATGTTCCTGTACGGTGTCTGATCACAACGACCCTGAAGACCCACGGCTATAAATATCTGACTGCTTCCAATGGGGAAACGGCGATCATGATGACTACCAGCCACAATCCGGACATCATGCTGCTGGATCTTGGGCTGCCCGATATAGACGGCATCGAGGTCATCCGCAGCGTCCGCACATGGTCGAACCTGCCCATCATCGTCCTGAGTGCCCGGAGCGAAGATTCTGATAAGATCGAAGCACTGGACAACGGCGCAGACGATTATCTGACAAAGCCGTTTTCCGTGGATGAGCTGCTGGCAAGACTGCGTGTAACGCAGCGCCGATTGAATCTGCTGGCTTCTGACGGCATAAACAGTCCGGTTTTTGTCAATGGTCCTTTGAAGATCGACTTCTCGGCAGGCTGCGTCTGGCTGAGCGAGAATGAATTGCATTTGACCCCCATCGAGTACAAGCTGCTGTGTGTGCTGGCGCATAATGTGGGCAAAGTGCTGACGCATACCTCCCTCACGCAGAAAGTATGGGGCAGTACGCAGGAAAATGACATTGCCTCCTTGCGTGTTTATATGGCGTCCCTGCGCAAAAAACTGGAACGATACCCGGATGCGCCGCATCTGATCCAGACCCATGTTGGTGTCGGATACCGGATGCTGCGCGCAGAAAATGATGAAGCATAGTAAAAAAACAGGGTGCGCCCTTGAATAGGACGCACCCTGCCAAAAACCACAGACGATAGCGATATGTACAACAGGGCGTTCCCCGATGCTGGGTGTTCGTAAAACAGTTTTTGAGAACCAACACGGCAACTGCCGGTCAGGATTGGTTACGAGTACCCGGCTAGACCGAGGAAGCATCTAAATCGGAAGTTATGGGAGGGAAGCTCAATGGAGGAACGGACATATCAGACCCGTTGCGGAACGATTCACTATTGGGTGAGTGTGTCAAACCCGGATGCAATTACGCTTGTTTTTCTGCCGGGATTGACTGCGGATCATCGATTGTTTGATAAGCAGATTCAGTATTTTGAGAACAGGTATAATGTTATCGTCTGGGATGCGCCGGCACACGGTTCCTCATGGCCGTTTCGATTTGATTTTGATCTGTTCGATAAGGCAAAATGGCTGAACGATATCTTAAACCAAGAAGGAATAACAAAGCCTGTCATTGTTGGGCAGTCTATGGGTGGATATGTGGGACAGGCTTATGCACAGCTTTACCCAGACAAAATGACAGGCTTTGTCTCCATTGATTCTGCACCGCTGCAACGAAGCTATGTGACGGCAGTTGAAATTTGGCTTTTGAAACGGATGGAACCGGTATATGCTCACTATCCGTGGAAATGGCTCCTGAAATCGGGGTCGGAAGGCGTTGCCACGTCTGATTACGGTAGAAATCTCATGCGTGAAATAATGCTGACTTATGACGGCAATCAGAAACGCTATGCGCAAATTGCCGGACATGGTTTTCGTATTTTGGCAGCGGCTATGGAGAAGAACCTGCCGTATGAGATCAAGTGTCCGGTGTTGCTGATATGCGGTACACAAGATCACGCAGGTTCGTGTATACGGTACAACAAAGCATGGCATCGCAATACGAAAATTCCTTTGACGTGGATCGAAGGAGCAGGGCACAATTCCAATACAGACAAACCCGAACAGGTGAATCGTTTGATAGAGGAATTTGTTGCTGATATTTTATAACAGACAACTTCCCGTTTGCCGTAAACAATCTTAGCAGGGTTTGAGGTGGGGCCGCGTTTGCGCAGCGATGATTTTGTCGGATGAAGTAAGCGGCAAAATGAATCGGGTGTGTTGCGGGGCGGTATCGGAACTCCACACAGCGTCTTAAACAAAAGAAAATGCGAGCGACGTCAGTGACGGCACTCGCACAAAAGATTACTCTTTTTAATATCAATGATATCGTATGTGAACTAATTCAACTTGTCAACAACTTTTTTCAGAAATTCAAAAGAAGTTGCTATCAATTTGTTTCCTTCTGGACCTTCAAAATAATCAATATGCCTTTGCATTCGACCGTTTACGAATTCAGTGAGTTGCTTTATCCGACGTTTTTTGACGGAAGGGCTAACAATTTTGTTATAAGCATATAGCAAGCAGACAATTTCAAACATCGGACGGCTTGTCAATTTGCTGCGGCGTTCACCAGCTGAGATATTGTCGAGTGATGCAATAAAGGCCGAGATCTCAGGTGATGGCCTTGTTGTGCTCGTGCGAGACAGCGCATTGAGCAAACAGTTATTATGCGCGCAAGCATTGCGCAAACTTTTGACCGGATTCAAAACTCTTTGGGGTAACAGTGGTGTAAACTGTGGATTTCGTTCTGCATAAAAACGGTACATACGCAAAAATTCGCCAAATCCAATCAGTTCTTCCAGAACCCACATTGGACAATCAACGTCATAAATACGTGCTGATAGATACGCCTGCGGACTCTGTGCCGGGAAAACAGAACATACTGCAAAATACTTTTCAATCGTTCTTTTTCAGTTGCCCCATCAATTCCTGAAAACTTTCCAGAGCGCTCTGCAAATTTTCAATAATATCTGCGGCAAGTTCGTCCGGCGCAGGGAGATTATCTAAATCAGCAAGTGATTTGTCCTTCAGCCAGAAAATATCCAGACTGGTTTTATCACGTTCCAGAATTTCATCTACCGTGAATCTGCGCCAGCGGCCTTCTGGATTTTTCTGTGACCATGTTTCTGTGCGTTCGTGGCGGTTTTCCGGATGATAGCATTGAATGAAATCCTGCAAGTCAGCATCCGTCATGGGATGCTGACGAAGCGTAAAGTGAACATTTGTGCGAAAATCGTAGATCCAGACTTCCTTTGTCTGACGCTCTGGGCTGGCGGGACGCTTATCGAAGAAAATCACATTTGCCTTTACACCCGGCTTGTAAAAAATGCCAGTTGGCAGACGAAGAATGGTGTGCAGATCCGTGGTGTCCAACAGCTTTTTACGGATGATCTCGCCTGCACCACCCTCAAACAGAACGTTATCCGGTACAACAACGGCCGCCTTTCCGGTCGGCTTCAGAATCGTATTGATATGCTGGATAAAGTTGAGCTGTTTATTCGAGCTGGTCGTCCAGAAATCCTGCCGGTTGTAGACCAGATCCTCTTCTTCCTGCTCCTCTTCTTCATTGGTGAAGGTGATGGAGGATTTTTTACCGAACGGCGGGTTCGTCAATACATAGTCTACACGATAACCCGGGTCAGACAGCAGCGCATCCCCACGCATGACGGGGACTTTGCCGTACAGGTCACCGATATTGTGCAGATACAGATTCATCAGGCAGAGTTTGAAGGTAGCAACCACAAGTTCAGTTCCATAGAACGTTTCGTTTTTCAGGAATTCTTTCTCTGTGCGGTCGAGTGCATAGTTCTTTGGGTCAGCCAAGAACGCCTGTGCAGCAAGGAAAAAGCCGCCGCTTCCACAGCAGGGGTCAGCAATCGTTTTTTTCGGTTCCGGGCGCAGACAGGCCACCATTGCTTTGATGAGCGGGCGGGGTGTAAAATACTGCCCTGCACCACTTTTTACGTCCTCGGCGTTCTTTTGCAACAAACCTTCGTAGATCTCGCCCTTCACATCGGAGGACATGGATACCCAGTTTTCCTTGTCAATCATCTGCACCACGCGGTACAGGATGGAAACATTGCTGATTTTGTTGACGGCCCCTTTGAAGATCTGCCCTAAAATGCCGCCCTCATCGCCCAGCCGCTCCAGTATAGCGCGGTACTGATTTTCCAGCTCTGCGCCCTTAAGCGTGTTCATATCCGACCAAGTGTAACCTTTAGGGATGCCGGTTTCTCGCTTATACGGCGGGCGGGAGTATTCATCGGACATTTTCAGGAAAATCAGGTAGGTAAGCTGTTCAAGATAATCGCCGTAAGATACACCATCATCTCGCAGCGGATTGCAAAGTCCCCATACCTTGGAAACGATATTGGTAGATTGTTCACTCATTTGTATTCCTCGGAATTTTCTTGTTTGTAAGGTGCCGGCATTTCAAAATATAGTCCAGTAATTTATAATCCGTTTGATTTTCCCAATCACAAATAAATCCTTCAAGGTGATAGATAGGAGCTTCATCAAATACCCCCATCGAGAAAGTACGCGCAAAATGCCCGTAAAAACAGACTTCACCCACTAAATGGTTTTTAATCATCCCAAATAAACACCAATGTGCTTTTTCTGGAAAAGTCTGAGCGTATGGTTGATTAGAAAGAACTGTTGGCAATGTCGCAAATTTTTCGGGATGCTTTCCTTCTAAAATCCATTCACGAAAATCCCTGAATTCGTCGCGTTGAACAAATTCCGGCCCGTGAAGATATGCTAATGTGTTCATAAGCGTTTTAGAACAAATCCGAGAAGTCTCATTTGTTTCTGTAGATCGGTGGTCCATTGTTATATGGGATTTGCTGTCATGAAAAGTATCAACAGACGTAATTTTATCAGAAAACTTTAGAAAAAAAGAGATTTCTTTAGCGATTGCAAAATCATCGACTTCATCCGGATTAAATGCTATATAATATTTTCGGTCATGATATCCTACGATGCAGGATTTTTTAAGCTCTTTTGTAGGAATTCGAATGTACTTTGAATTCGGTGTGAAATTTTTCAATGCAACAATAAAGTCAGAAAGTGCTGTATTTCTATTTGTCGGGTCAAGATGAATGTGGAATCGGCCTTTTTCTCTTTTGAACTGGCTGATAATATATGGCACACCCAGCGACAGATATGACAAAACACAATCTCCCGTTTCATCAACTCCTATACAAACATCTGTTTTTGCTGCTTTCTTGACTGAGAGAGAACCTCTCTGCCCCGGCCCCCAGAAAGCCCTGTCCATTGCAATCAGGGAGCGATGGGTAAAATCATCTTCCATTTTAGAAAAAAACTCATTAGCTTGGTCAGATACCCATCCTTTGGGAAGCATTGTTTTGCATCCCAGCGATGCCGGAAAAACATGTTCACGTTTATTATAGGTTAATCCCTCTTGGTTTCCGTAATAAATACAGGACACAAAACTCACTCCTTTTTACAATGTTCCTTCAAACGCCTGCTTCAAAATGCTCTGCCGCATTGCATCGGCCTGTGCAAGAGCAGTGTCAACGGTTTTTTCGATATTATCACAAAATGTAAGACGTGATTCAATTGTGTTTATAATTTGCAACTGTTCATGAACATTCGGGATTGGAAATTGTATCTGTTTGAGAATTGTCTGATTCAAGAAAATTCTTGTCGAGCCTTTACACAGCTCTTTCACTTGATCCAAAACAATTCCTTTACTTTGAAACAGGTAAATGAAATATTCAGGCAGAACCTTTTGACAATCCAATGAAACACGCATAAGATTTGTTGATAGTAAAGCGCCTTCCATTCGCGGTGGAACTACACACAATTCACCAACTGTGCCAGAACGAGAAATTATTATATCTCCAGATTTTAGTGCGAATGACTTTAATTCGGCTGCTTTTTCAGGTGTTACAAAAATTTTGTTTCCATCAATAAATTTTCCAGAATCAATATTTTCAATTCCAAGCATAGGCACACCTGTGGTTTTGTGCTCATGCTTCTTTAACATCGTACCAAAGGGCCCTGTTGACATCCCTTTTCTGTCCGTAACAAGAAGTTCTTCAATGGGTGTAAATCTTTCACACATTGCTTGTGCGTTATCAAACGCATCCTTCAACACCGCCTGCCGATACACCTCTAACTGCTCTTTTGTAGTTTTAAGAGTATCAACAGCCTTGTCAAGTTCAGAAAAAAGCTCTTCGATGCGGGCAACAATGCGGGATTGTTCGTCACTAGGAATGTTCGGAATAGGAATTTTTCTCATCTGTGCTTGAGTTAATTTTAGACGAGTTGTTCCTGAGACATATTTTTTATAGTTGAAATAATTTAGATAATAACAAAGGAACTCGTTGTTCGTTTTGGAATGGAGAATATGTACATGGTTATTAACCCATGTTTTTCCATGGATAATATATGCTTTTTCAGCGTATGGATTAAGAAACGGAGCACCGTCTTCACCTAAAAGAATGTATTCGCCATCCGTTAAAAAGGAGTCAATCCATCCAACTTGCCCCGTCGCACCATAATATGGGAAAAGTTCATCCAAAGGTTTTCCTTTAATAAGATTCAGTCGTTCTTTACTATTAACTGGTTTTCGATATGAATCCAATATATCAGCTGCTTGTTCAAGAGGAATATAATTATACATTTGTTTTTTAATTTCTTTCTTGCAATTCTACAATAGGACTGTGATAATTCAGTTTAACACCATACGCACTTTTTAAGGGTGAAAGTAGCGACTCATCTATATTTTGAACGAGATTCTCATGTTCAGCTTCTCCCACAACGATAGTATAAAGAAACACTTTCGGCTTGTTAAAAGCGGAATTGTAATCAACCTTGATTTCAATGCTATACTTTCCTATATCCCAGAAAAACTCCCTTTCAACAAATCTTTTTGCTTCTACATATTCTGGAAATTTTGTATATTTTTCATATGCAACTTGGTAATTAGGAGCAGTTAACTGTATTTCAGCTACTTTGTTGAACAGTACTGTAGTGTTTTTTCGAAAGGCTTTTCCAAATGCATCAAACGCATCAGAAAATTCTGTGAATGTACATGCCATACTATCTGATTCTATCCTAAACGGATGTGCACATTCAGTTGTATTTACATACGTTCCGACCATGCTTTGATTTACGGGAGAAATAAATGTTCCCCATGATAGATTTAATACTCGGTCATCTTTCTGACGAACGATTTTTATTGCGATATTTTTTACGGATACTGGTTTTACATTCGCCTCGTATACACCATCGATCCGAATGTACGAGCCACTTTGATTAAAATACAAATATGTGCGACCTGCTGGTAAAAATTTCAATTTTGGTTGTTGAATCCATGTTTTGTAAATAGTTTTTATAAGGGGCAAAATAAGAGCCAATACTGATAAACAAAGAGCCAGAAACTCATAAAAGGTCATCGGAGTATTAAAATTAAACGTCATATTTTCCTCCTTACGCTACCAATTCCTCATTCATTTCGTCCAAAATCTCCTGATACTTTTCTCCGAACACCCGATAGAACCCACCCAAGCCGCCTTTGCTGTCAAACGGCGTATACTCCAAGTCCTCCGGCAGAATGCTCAGTGATGTGATGATATGCTCCTTGATCAGCCGCAGCCATTCCATCTGTTCAGCGGTAAAGTGAACCGCACCGGTATTGCGGCGGAAGGTCCACTGTTTGAAGTTGTAGTTTACCCGGTCGGCAAAGGGCGAAAGGGTATCCGTATAGCCCATCTGAAAACGGATAATAGAAATCAGGTCGGTCAGCTGAGCGAGTGCGCCTTTCTTTACCTTGTCAGGCTGCTTGATGGCATAACAATCCCACAGACGCTCGACCGTGATGCCCTTTGCTTTGAGTTTTTGATACAGTTCTGTCAGTTTTTTCAGTACCATCGGACGTTTTTTATACGTTTCATTGTAGATGATGCGCAGGGCAATGATCTCATCTTTATTTTCCTCGATGAAATCCTTGAATGTAGAAATCACCCGGTCTGCCGTTTCCTCCTGATTGGTATCATAACCAGCAAAGAGTACTTTGTCCAGATTGACGCTGTCGATGATCTGATCATGGCTGCGGCGGACATTTTCAATAAAATTGCGCACTTCCGGCATCTGGAAAGGTGCAACGGCCTGTTTGATGAGTTCTTTCTGAGCCTGTGCAAGCTGTTCCGGTGCAGGCGTAAGCACGCCGCTTTCTGCTTGTGCTTTGGCCTGAATGACATCTTCATCAAAGGCATTCAGCAGATTCTCCGCAACCTGCTCTGCGGCCTGCCCCACGGTTTCTTTGAACTGCTTGTGTTCGCTGCGTTCCATCCTGCGGCTGAGACGAATCACACGGTTTGCAAGAGAAGTCAAGGTATCCTCATCCCGCGCACCGAGTGCAATATTCATCATCAGTTCCTTCATGGAAACCGCTGGCTTGCGTTCCAGCGTGCGGGTCTCGGTCTTTTTGGATTTGGTTACACCCACTGCATCCACGATCACAAAATGATCTTTGTTTTCCGTAGCAGAAGGTGTTACCTTTTGTAAATCATCCTTGCTCAGCGTGCGGGTGCCGCGGCCTTTCATCTGCTCGAAGTAATTGCTGCTTCGCACATCCCGCATGAACAGCAGGCACTCGATGGGCTTTACATCCGTACCGGTCGCGATCATATCCACAGTAACGGCTATACGCGGGTTATAGTCATTCCGGAACGAGCTGAGAACAGCTTCCGGATTCTGTGCGCTGTAAGTGATCTTTCTGCAAAAATCGTTTCCTTCGCCGAATTCTTCCCGGACGATCTGAACAATATCGTCTGCATGGCTGTCCGTCTTGGCAAAAATCAGCGTTTTGGGGACTTCTTTCCGGTAGGGGAACAACGTGGTATGGAGTGCTTCTTTGAAGGTGCGAATCACAGCACGGATCTGGCTTGGATTTACGACATCCTTATCCAGTTTGGACTGTGTGTAGAACACATCCTCGTCCATCTGCTCCCAGCGTTTTGCGCGCGTCAGGCGGTTACGCCGCTCGATCAACTGCTTCAGGATGGTTGCACCATTTTTCGTCACATCGGTTTCAATCAGATAAATGTCCTCACCAACGTTAACGCCGTCCAGAACGGCCTGCTCTCGCGTATATTCGCTGACAAAATTTTCATTGAAGTAGCCGATGGTTCGCTTATCCGGCGTAGCGGTCAGGCCGATGATAAACGCATCAAAATAGGAAAGCACTTGACTCCATACATTGTAAATAGAACGATGGCATTCATCTACAATGATGCAGTCAAAGAACTCCGGCGGAATTTTGGCATTGTAGACGACCTCTTTTGGTGCTTTGCTTTCGGCGGTGACATATTCCGCAAAGGGAATCTCTTCTGCCTGTTCGTCCAGTTCTTCCCCTTTTAGAATGGAATACATCCGCTGAATCGTACTGATGCAGACCTGTACATCCCCGGAAATATAAGAGTTTTTTAACCGGCGTACACCATACAATTCCGAAAAGCTGCGAGGATCGTCATTGGGCTTGTATGCCATGAACTCGCGCTCGGCCTGTTCACCAAGGCTGCGGGTATCTACCAGAAAAAGGATGCGATTCATTCTGCCGTATTTCAACAGCCGATAGGCGGCAGTAATGGCTGTAAAGGTCTTGCCCGCGCCGGTTGCCATCTGCACAAGAGCACGCGGCCGATTTTCTGAGAACGAAGTGTCCAGACCATGAATTGCATTGATTTGACATTTGCGGAAGCCCGATTCATCCAGCTGCGGGATACGCTTCAGATTGTTGCGCACAGTATCCGGTTCAGCAAGCCAGCGTTTCAACGTCTCCGGGCGGTGGAACGAGAATACCTCGCGCGAACGGTATTTAAGATCTGCGTAATCGGTAAAACGCACCAATTCGCCAGTGGCTTCGTAGGCGAACCGAACCTTGTACTCCCGCTTTACCCATTTGAACTGGCTATTTGCATAGCGGCTGGACTGCGTTTCCACGTCTGTCAGCGCTTGACCTTCTTCGTCCTTCTTTGCCTCTACAACACCAACTGGCGCTCCCTCAATGAAAAGTGCATAATCCACCGGACCGGTATTGGTAGGGAACTCGCGCACTGCAACACCGGAAGCAACCGTCAGATTTAGTTGTTTCAGATCCTGAATTGTCCAGCCACTTTGCCGCAATCTGTTATCGATTTGTTCCCGCGCTCTTGCTTCCGGAGTCATAACGATGCACCTGCCTTTGCCATCTTAGAGCAAACTGTTGATACCCCTATTTTATAAGATACAACACAATATTACAAGTGTTTCCCTTTTATAAATTTTAAAGCGATATACTTCATGAGAATTTTTCAAAGTACTTGAAAATACGTAAAATTCATGGCATAAATTATACGAAACAATTGCTGCTTAGTATCTGTTGCTCAACAATATCTAAATAGGAGGTGCCTGCCATGACCGCCGTGATCTATGCCCGCTATTCCAGCGACAACCAGCGCGAAGAATCCATTGAAGGCCAGATTCGTGAATGCACGGCCTATGCGGAAAAGAATGGCATCACCATCGTCAAGCACTACATCCTATAACAGCGTGGAACATATGCTCAAGAACCGGCGGTACATCGGAGAACTGAAGTTCCGGGATGTGGTCGTACCGGATGCTATCCCGCCCATCATTCCACTGGAACTGTTTGAGGATGTGCAGGAGAAAATCGCCAAAAACAAGAAAGCCCCTGCCCGTAGAAAGGCAGAGGATGACTACCTGCTCACCACCAAGCTGTTCTGCGGCTACTGTGGGGCGTTGATGTTTGGCGAAAGCGGCACGAGCCGGACGGGAGAAGTCCACCGCTACTATAAATGTGCTACTGCCAAAAAACACAAGGGCTGCAAGAAAAAGACTGTCCGTAAGCAGTGGCTGGAAGATCTGGTGGTCAACCAGACCATGCAGCTTGTGAAAGACGATGCCGCTATGGAGTCCATCATTGCCAAGGTGATGGAACTGCAAAACAAGGAGAACACCAACATTCCCCTTTATGAAAAGCAGCTCCGGGATGCGGAATCGGGTATCCAGAATATGCTGAATGCGATTCAGGCCGGTATCCTGACCAGCTCCACCAAGGAGCGGTTGGAGCAGCTCGAAGAAACCAAGCGTGAGCTTGAAGCCCGCATTGCAGAAGAAAAGCTGGCAAAGCCCAAGGTCACAGAGGAGTTCATTCGCTTTTGGCTGCGGCGGTTCCGCAAGCTGGACATGAGCCTGAAAGACCAGCGGCAGGCACTGGTGGATACGTTCATAAATGCGATTTACCTGTATGATGATAAGGTTCTCATTACCTTCAACTATAAAGAAGGAACACAGACCGTCACCTTTGGAGAAGCGACAGAAGTTGCATCTGAGGGAAATGGTTCGGATTTGGATTGCTTTACTGCACTGAAAACACAGCACACTTTGTGTGCTGTGTTTTTTTGTGCGGATAAGAGGACTTGAACAGGGCGGCGATGCGGCGGATGGGTCGTGGTCAGTTTTCGCTCCCTGAAACTTCAAAAAAGCAGCTTCTTCGCAAAATGAGTTATGGCGCAGCCGCTGCCGATGTGTTATACTGATACCGGACAAGCTGAAAAGGCTCACCGCCCTGAAAAATATTCTGAAGGAAGGTATTTCTATGGCAACTTGTACTCCCAAATCCTTTGATCTGACCGGCAAGGTCGCGCTGATCACCGGTGCATCCTACGGCATCGGCATGGCCATCGCCAAGGCAATGGCAGCCAATGGCGCGACCATCGTGTTCAACGACATCAAGCAGGAGCTTGTGGACAAGGGGCTTGCCGCTTACAAAGAGGCTGGCATCGACGCCCACGGCTACGTCTGCGACGTCACCGATGAGGACGCCGTGAACGCTCTGGTGGCAAAGATCACCGCCGAAGTCGGCCACATCAACATTCTGGTCAACAATGCGGGCATCATCAAGCGCATCCCCATGACCGAAATGAGCGCTGCTCAGTTCCGTCAGGTGGTGGATGTGGACCTGAACGCTCCCTTCATCGTGGCAAAGGCCGTCATCCCCGACATGATCGCTCAGGGCGGCGGCAAGATCATCAACATCTGCTCCATGATGAGCGAGCTGGGCCGTGAGACCGTCTCCGCTTACGCTGCTGCCAAGGGCGGCCTGAAGATGCTGACCAAGAACATCGCTTCCGAGTACGGCCAGTACAACATCCAGTGCAACGGCATTGGACCCGGCTACATCGCTACCCCGCAGACCGCACCCCTGCGCGAGATCCAGCCGGACGGCAGCCGCCACCCCTTCGATCAGTTCATCGTCGCCAAGACCCCCGCTGGCCGCTGGGGCGAGGCAGACGATCTGGGCGGACCCGCTGTCTTCCTTGCATCTGAGGCTTCCAACTTCGTCAACGGCCTGATCCTGTACGTTGACGGCGGCATCCTCGCTTACATCGGCAAGCAGCCGGGCTGAGACGATCGCTGAGCCGATCGGGTAAATAAAACACAAGGGGGCTGCTGCGCAAGCCCCAACCAAAGAGACCGGAGTTGTTTGGCCAAACGGCTTTACAACTCCGGTCTTTTGCCGCCGCACGACAAAAACACAGCCCCGCTTTGGTGAAGGAGAAGCCAAAGCGGGGCTGTATTTTAATGAAGGAGAAAGGAAGGGAAAATCAGGTTACAGATTCAGTTCAAACTGTTCTGCCGTGATGGTTGCTTTGCCGTCTGCGGCAAAGGTGATGCCGTCGGCAGACTGGGGGGTGTAGATCCATACGGTCATGGTCTGCTCGCCATCGTTGGCGAAAACTTCGATGCTGTTTTTATCCAGCAGGATACGGAGCTTCAGGGCACCGTTCTGGCTGCGCACCTTGCAGCTGCGGCGGTGCACGATGTCGGCACGGGAACCGGCATAGCTGCGGTCCAGCGTCAGCTCGGAGGTGTAGGGGTCGTAGGTCAGGCTGGTGTGATGGTCTGCATCGGCGGCCAGCTTCAGGGTGAAGGAGCGGTATTCGCCGGGCTGCACCGTAACGGTCAGGTCCGCCACACGGCCCTTGATGCCTTCTAGCGTTGTTTCGCTTTGCACCGTCACATTTTCGTGGAAGGTGCGCTTACCGTGAGCGGCGTCCAGCTCCCGCACGGGGGTCTGGAAAATGCGCCCGTCCTTGATGTGCAGCTCGCGGGGGCAGATGGTCTGCCCGAACCACTTGCAGCCCTTGGGCTTATCCTCGGTGTCCGACCATGTTTGCAGCCATGCGGTCATGATCCGGCGGCCATCCGGGGCAAGGGTGGTCTGGGTGGCGTAGAAGTCGATGCCGCCGTCCATCAGCTGCACGTTTTCTTTCGTGAAGGTGTGGGTGGCTTGGTCGTAGCTGCCGATGAAGGCAATGACGTTGTGACCGTTGTGGAACTCGCCCTTGGGCAGCATCTCCATGGGGCCGAGCATCAAGACCTGCTTGCCGTCCAGCGGGAAGAAGTCCGGGCACTCCCACATTTTGCCGTACTGGTTGTTGCAGCGTTCCAGCACCGTGACAAAGTGCCAGTCGAAGCCGTCTGCGCTCTGGAACAGTGCTGCTGCGCCGCTGCCGTCCTCGGCGAGGCAGACCGTAACGACAGAATAGGTGCCGTCGGCCTCACGCCAGATCTTGGGGTCCCGGAAGTCGAACTTGCTGAAGCCTTCCGGCAGGTCTTTCTGGGTCAGCACTGGGTTACAGGCGGGCTTTTCGTAGTTGAGACCGTCACCGATGGCAATGCTCTGGGTCTGGATATCCCGCATCTCCCCATTGGGCTGCTTTTCTGCCACCACGCTGGTGTACATCAGCAGCTGCTTGCCGTCATCCATCTGGGTGGCAGAGCCGGAGAAACAGCCGGGGCCGTTGTCCGCCGGGGAATCCGGGGCCAGCGCACAGGGCAGATACTCCCAGTGCAGCAGGTCGGTGCTGACGGCGTGACCCCAGTGCATAGGCGCCCACCGCACATCGTAGGGGTTATACTGATAGAACTGATGGTACTGCCCCTTATAGTAGGAGAAGCCGTTGGGGTCGTTCATCCAGCCCACATAGGGGGTCAGGTGGTAGGCAGGGCGTTCCGCCGGGGAAATGGCAGCGCCGTGCTCGGCCTCGTAGGCACGGGCTTTTTGTAAGGTCAAATCGTTCATGGAATCCTCCAAAGGAAAGAACTCTTATGCGTAGTAAGCATCCAGATATTTCTGCATGATGCCCAGATAGTCGGACAGGCCGTAGGCTTCCAGCTTGCTCAGATATTCGTTCCACTCTGCATCGGTCGTGCCGTTCATGATCCAGTCCGCCTTCTGGGTATTCATGTAGGTCTGCAGATCTGCCTGCAGGTTAGAGACCTGCTCGGTGTCCTCGCTGCTCATAAAGACATTGGGATAGACATAATCGTTGTTCATATCCGGGGTGTAGATGTCCTTGATCCAGTCCAGACGGTACTGTGCATCGTCCGGGCAGGTAACGTATACACCATAGTAATCATCCAGAACCGCCAGAGGCCCACTGACACACTGGGCTTCACGGACTTCCACGGGAGAAGCATCGCCCAGAGGAGCGTGCTTCAGCATGGGCTCGCCCTTATCGTTGGTGGACAGCTCAAAAATGTTAAAGCCTTCCGCATCGCCGTAGGTACCCCAGTTGTTCTGCGGAGACTGGAGGGGTGCGTACATCTGATCCAGCCATGCGCAAACCAATGCGGGGTTTTCCGCCTTTGCGGTGACAACGCATCTGCCGCGGGCAAAGCCGCTGGTGAAAGAGCCGTTCTGCGGGGTGATATTCCGGGTATCGGCGGTCAGGGCGGGCAGCGGCTCCCAGTCGGTCAGGTTGTCAATGTTAGCAACATCCCAGCTGAAGCAGACACCATAGCGGCCAGCCTTGCCCTTGGAAACATAGGTGGACCACTCCTGCGTGAAGCACTCCGGGTCGATGAGCTTTTCGTCATACAGCTTGTGCAGCCAGTCCAGACCATCGCGGTAGCCCTGCTGGGTGGCGGCACAGATAACTTTCCGGTCATTGGTAACAGCGATATGGCGGTCCTTGTCTGCATCGCCGTAGCCTTCGCCAAAGCCATTGATGAGGATGCTGGGGTCCTGATCGCCGTTGTTGACGATGCAGGACATGGGGATGATGTCGCCGTCAATGCCATACTCTGCCTTGATGGAAGCGGCGTTATCACGGAATGCAATCAGCACCTGCTCAAACTCGTCCACGGTGGTGGGCATCGACAGACCGAGGAAGTTCAGCCACTTGGTATTGATGAAGCTCATGTTGCCAACGGTCTGGATGGCGGTCTTTTCTGCGCCGAGCTGCTCGATCCAAGGCAGTGCCCAGATGTGGCCCTCGCTGTCGGTGCACATGGTGCGGTACTCCGGGTACTTCTCAAAGACCGTCTGGAGATTGGGCATATTGTTGTCAATGTAGTCTTCCAGATTGAGGATGACACCCTGATCTGCGTAGCGCAGCAGATTGCTGTCGCTAAAATCAGCAGTAAAAACAAAATCCGTCAGGGTGTTGGGGTTGGACATATTCAGGGTGATCTTATCGCTCCACTGGTCGGACTGGATGGCGGTCCAGTCGATGTGCACATTGGTCTGCTCTTCCAGACGCTTGAAGATGGTGCGGTTGTTCGGTTCGGGTTCGCTGCCCACAGGGAAGCTGGTCATACCGGTAAAGGTGACCTTTTCGGGCAGCGGAAATTCAACGGCACCGGTCGTGTCCACAGCTGCGGCAGCAGAATTGTTGCCGCCGGTGGATTTGCCGCCGCCACAGGCAGACAGAGCAGCGGCAGAACCCGCCAGAGCGCAGACCTTGAGGAAGTTGCGGCGAGAGATCAGCTTTTTCATGGTATTTTCTCCTTTTTTATGTTTCGTTCTTCGTGTAACAGATGAGCGTACCGGCTCATAAAATTCTGGAGTATCCTCAGCCTTTAATGGAACCAGCCATGATACCGGCATCAAAATACTTCTGGAAGAAGGGATACATCACCAGCAGCGGCAGACTGGAAATAATAATGGTCGCATATTTGAGCAGCTCTGCCATCTTTGCACGTTCAGCCGTGCTCTGGATATCTGCGATCATGCCGGATTCCGGCTGGCTCTGGATCAAGATGGAACGCAGCACCAGCTGCAGCGGCTGCTTCGATGCGCTGTTCAGGTAGATCATGGCGTCAAAGTAGCTGTTCCACATGGCCACGAACTGCCACAGAGCCAGAACTGCCACCACCGGCATACAGACGGGCAGCAGGATCTTGAAGAAGTAAAGCATCTCGCTGGCTCCATCCACATCCGCAGCTTCACGCAGCTCACGCGGGATGCCTTGATAATAGGTACGGGCAATGATCATGTTCCACACGCTGAATGCGCCCGGCAGAATGACCGCCCACATGGAATCCAGCAGACCCAGATTGTTGATGAGCAGGTAGGTGGGGATCAGACCGCCGCTGAAAAACATCGTGATCACAAACAAGGTGTTGAAGATCGCTTTGCCTTTGAAGTCCGGCAGCGACATGGGATAAGCGGCAAGCATGGTCACAGCTACCGAGATGATGGTGAAGATGATCGAGTAAAGTACTGCGTTCCTGAAGCCGACCCAGATCTGCTTGTCCGAAACGACACGCTGGTAAGCATCCAGACTCCACTTGCTGAAATCAAAGGAGATGCCCTTGTTTTGCAGAGTGACCGGGTCCATAAAGGACGCGATGACGATGTAGATCATCGGAACGATGATCGCCAGCAGGAACAACCCCAGAAGTGCGTAGCCGCAGTACAGGATGATCTTATCTTGTTTGGTGTAGAGGGCCATTTTTGATTTTTTCTGTTTTGCCATGGTAAACCCCTCCTTACAAGCCCTTGCCATCGTTCATTTTGGCAACGACCTTGTTCACTGCGATCAGCAGGATGACGTTGACAATGGTGTTGAACAGACCGACTGCCGTGGAAAAGCTGTAATCGCCGTCCAACAGGCCCTTTTTATAAACGTAGGTTGCAATGATCTCGGCAGTGTTCAGGTTCAGGTCCGTTTGCAGGGCATAGGCTTTTTCAAAACCGATGCTCATGATGTTGCCTGCCTGCAGGATGAACTGAATCACGACCATATCCTTAATGGCGGGCCACTCCACCGTCATGATCTGCTGGATCAGGTTTGCGCCGTCGATCATGGCCGCTTCCTTCAGATCTTTGCTGGCGTTAGAAAGGGATGCGGTGTACATGATGGATGCCCAGCCGGCACCCTGCCAGATGCCGCTGATGATGTAGATGGGGCGGAATGCTTCCGGCAGCGTCATGAAGTTGATGCTGGTGTGAAACAGGCCGTTTACCGGGCCGGTGACACTCAGCAGCACCCGGACGATGCCGCACAGCACGATGACCGAGATGAAGTTGGGCATATACAGCACCAGCTGCACCTTCTGCTTGATCTTCTTGCTCTCGATACGGTTGAGCAGGAATGCCAGCAGGATGGGGATCGGGAAGCCCCACAGCAGACCGTAGACGCTCAGCTTCAGGGTGTTGATCAGATAACGCTGGAAGTCCGGCGAGGACATGAAGCGGGTAAAGTTTTTGAAGCCTACCCACTCGCTGCCCCAGATGCCCCGGAAGGGATTGTACTTCTGGAATGCGATCAGCACACCGCCCATGGGAGCGTACTTGAACACCAGCGTCAGCGCCACGGCAGGCAGCAGGAACAACAGGTAAAGCTGCCAATGCCGTTTGATGTAGACCCATGTGTTGTGCAGCTTGCGTTCCGCTGTCAGCACAGCCGTTTCTGGCGAGGCCGTCTTTGCTTTCATGAATCATTCTCCTCCTTTTGGTTTGTGTTTTACATTTGCACCTTTGAATTTTTCCCTTTGATTGTGCAAATGTAAAATCTCTTGATTCATTTATACCACGCAAACAAGCGAATGTCAACGATAATTCATGGGATACATAAATAAATACTGTGCATTTGTACAGGTGCACAAATTTGAACGTGTGCAAATATGCAAAATGATGATTTGCATTTTTACGTTTGACTAATTTGTGCATTTG
>ERZ1673737.1467-NODE-1467-length-22693-cov-4.311909_pt1 | contig 22693 bp, 17 predicted proteins | sample MGYA00580211_ERZ1673737 | MGnify/ENA primary metagenome ERZ1673737 (study PRJEB41218, sample SAMN15661789) | gut metagenome | host: Homo sapiens | place: Canada: London | collected 2015-08-20/2019-03-30 | study: EMG produced TPA metagenomics assembly of... | reverse complement strand
ATATCCGAAACATTCACTGATTGATGAAATGATTGAATATAATGCTTACTCAGGAGACCCTTCTTGGTGTGGCGGAGCTTGAAGTTCTCATCCTTGAACTTGTTGCCGTAGATCGACTTGCCACCAGTGCCTGTATGCACTTAGCATCATGCGCCTCACCCCAGGTTAGAGATAACATACCATCGCCCTTGGTGAAGTCACCACCCTGAATCATGAAGTCCTTGATAACACGGTGGAAGGTAGAATCCTGGTAACCAAAGCCCTTCTCGCCGGTAGCCAGAGCGCTAAAAGCGTGGTCAGCTTAAACAGGAACATTGAAAGCGTTGGCGCAACCAGCAATCCATACCGGAAGTTCTCAGCGGTCTATATCAAGAACGACGTCAGCGATAAATCCTCAATTGCCAGTTTCATGGGATATAGCTTAACGAACCTCGGGGACAGTCTTGCCGTACAAGCCGAACACAATGCGGCCAAGAGGCTCCTCTCCATGCTGGATGTCAAAGTAGACCTAAACCACCAGTCAGATTGTTTCAATATCGAGCCGGTCAAACGCATAAGGGTAAAGTAATCACCTTGCTAGTGACCTTAGGGCCACGGGGCTCCTTGGACTCCTCAGCCTGGACCAGCGCGAAGCCGACGGCGAAGACGACAAAAAGAGACAGGAATAAGTTCCGGAAATACATGATTGCTAATTGTCACTGCTTTGGGGGACTGAAGAAGGGAGAAGTAGAGGAGGCCAGCTTGCAATGGCGTGCGGAGAATACGCTCCACTTCCAAACATGTAATTTTCAATTCAGCCGTTAATAAATAGCTGGCGGGATAGAGTTTATTACATTAAATACAGAATTATGCAATGCAAATACACAGCCTGATTTGCGAATTGTCCCCGGAAAAACATTGATGCCGGATGATTTCTCCCGGAAGTTCGAGAGCAACGAGCAACGGACTCCATCCCAAAGTCAAGACAGCAGCCAGCCAAAATACGTCAAGATGGTAAGTCGGGGACATTGACAGCACACATGGATGTCTCACTAACAATCTCTCCAGGTCTTCATCCTAGGCGTTAACTTCCCCGAGCGGAACCTCCTCAAGGCAAGCCAACCCCCATACGCCCGCAGCATCACCACGATCTCGACCCAATGGAGCCTCGACTAACATGCAATGCTTGCACAAAACAGAAATCCCTCGAGACATTCTTCGGAATCGGCAACAACAGCTCCTCCCGCCTCCTGTCCCGCTTCAACATCCACCCAACCTGCCGCGTCGGCGAGCTGGCCAACAAGCAGGTCCTCGATTTGACCGCCGTGCTATCGGAAATGAAGATTGAGAATGACTTGCGCAGAGAGGTCCTCAATGATATTAAGCGTCTGAAGGAGACTGGAACATACCGCGGCCGACGTCACGCACTGGGCTTGCCTGTGAGGGGACAGCGGACACGGACTCAAGTGAGTTATCCCTCGTTGCATTGTCTATTGGCTTGCTCTGAAGGTGGATTGTGGCTAATGGATTTTTAACAGATCAAAACTCCTGTCCGGTTGAACCGCATGGAGCGGAGGCTATAAATTGGACGGTAGCTCGTTCGCTTGTGTGCTTTTATGGAATAATCTCACGCTTTTTTGTGTGAGGGGCATGGAACTGGCGTTTTCTTGATACCTGGCACTTGATTTTTGCCAGGTTGAATTGTATGTGAATGGAACACCTCTCTGGATGTATTATAGGCTAGAAATGAACCTAGTGTGAACGAAAGCAAAAGAAATACTTGACAATACTTAAGATCGTAGAAACTGTATTTTTGCAAGCAGATATACATCCAGTTTCGAGCTAGAATCAACGTGAAGATGGAACAGTAAAAAAAAAAGTAATATGTATCTAGGTAGATTCTCAACTTTTGCCCTCAACCAAGTGTTAAACGCCAGGCCCATATGTGCAACTTCATGCCTTTGAAGACAAAACACCCTCTCCGCGGTTGATCTGGATCCGCTTGTCCTCACCAGCGCTGACAATTCCAATCGTCTTGTCCCAGCACACGCTGAACACCTTGACACCTTCACCACCAACACGCTTGCTGTCGGCCTTGCCCTCCTCCTCGAGGCTCTTCCGCGTAATAGAGTAAACACTCTCACCAACAACACCTTCCTTGTCAGTCTTGGTAGACCGGATATCCCAGATGCGACATGTGCCGTCGTGGCTGCCACTAATGAGACCATACGTGCTGTGGGGGTCACGAGCCAAGCTCACAACGGCGTTGGTGTGGCCACGGAGAGTCATAGCTGCCACAGTTGTGGCAGATGCGCGAGGATCAATCAGGGTAATATGACGGGCGGCAGTACCTGCAGCCAGGAGGTTGAGTTCGGGGAGGTGCTCGAGCGAGAGAAGCGAGTGTGAAGTGGTACGGGTGTCAACTAGACCGCCAGTGACCAAATCCCAGGTGCGCAGAGAGTGGTCCCAGGAGGCAGAGTAACCAACTGTGGCATCCTTTGCGTCAAATATGGCGGCAGCGACGGGTGCTGTGTGTCCTGACAACAGATTCAGAGGGCCGCGCTGGGCGGTGCTAACGGACGAGTTCAGCTTGCGGCGCTTCGAGTTGCGAGCGTTAGAGGGAAGCAAGTTCTCTGGTGCGGCAGGTGCGTCAGCCTTCTTGGTTGACCAGAATCCGACAGTGTGGTCTGACGAGCCTGTCAACAGGCGGTTGGACTGCGCATGTACAGCTAGTGACTCGATCCCAGACTTGTGACCGTACAGCTCCAGCTGGGGAGCGATCTTTCCAGCGAAGCCACCCTCATCCTCGGTATACTTCCACAATCGGACCGTGCGATCAAGACCTGCCGAAGCAATCTGGTTCGGGGAAACGAACTTGGCGGCTTTGATGGAGGCAGTGTGGCCGCCCTCGGTGGCAGCAGGGGATGTCGCAATGGTCTCGGATGACATGTTCCAGATGCGAAGGAGACCGTCGTAACTTCCGGAAAGAATTCTCTCTTGGCCCTTCTTGACAGTTGCGCCTGATGCCCATGATGCAGCAGGAGAAGTGGTGGAAAGGACGTCAGTGGAGCTGACCCAGTCGTCGTGCTGGAAAGAGGCGATGTGCAGAGGAGGGATCAAAGCCCGAACGTATTCAATCTCGAGGGTTGTCTCAGCAGAGATACCATTGTCGACCAGATATTCGTCAATCGAGGTCCGCAGAAAAGTTCCGTTGATCAAAAACTCAAATGGGATCGGCTTCTCGCTCGAGAGAAGGTTGTTCACCAATGTCGACAGCGCATAACGGCGAAGACCTGTACAGAAGGAAAGTCAGTACTGTGGCTGTTACTTTTTGATCGACATCAACTTACCGGTAGGAACGAGAATTGGGCCGGTGCTCTCAGGCAGAGCAATATCCTCCTGCTGACTGGTGAGCTGCACTCGAACTTGTCTTTGCGCAGCCTCAGAGGCTCCTGGCATGATTTGATCTTCACTCATGGTGAAATCGAGTCCTAATTGGTGCTGTTGTTGGAGATGGAATCTTTTCTGGTGGCAGTCGCATTTTCGGCGGGCGAAGAAAAAATACGGTGACCCGTGCGGCACACTTGCGCAGAGCGCGGAGATAGGCCTCGTTTACTAGATGCAATACAGTACTAACATAGTTTCTGTGAATAAATTCATATAGATAGATCCTAGGGAATAAATTGATTGTCTATACATTTGGCATCTATCCTCTGGGAGCTCTTCGAATCTCCGCGATAGCTCGTCGCCGGTAGTCAGATTCAGCAAACAATGCCTCAATCAGGTCAATCACCTCCTCGGCGGAGAATTCCAGGCCCAGCTCTCCTTCAATCCAGAGGAATTTGATGTCGGCAAGCGAACTTTCCAGGATATTGACCAGATATTGGAAGCGAAGCCAGCTTGGGACGTAGATTGCTGTGACAGGCAAAGCCTCAGCATCACCAGTCTCGGGCCTAAACAAGTCTTCAAGCTTCGAGATTTGGTTGCAGAAAGAGACCAGTTGCCGAGACTGATCCTCTGAGATATCGCCCAAATCCTCGATATCGATGACAACCTTGTTTATCACTGTAGACAAGAGTGATCCAACAGACTGGAGCAGAGCAGAGTGTGACAGAATGGGCTGCCATTCCTTATAGACATCGCGAATTCGGTCAACGGTAGCACTAACAGAATTCTCACAGTTTGACTGGAATGGTTGTTCGGAGCATTGTCCAAATCCTTGAGCTCCATCCAGCAGATCGGTAACAATCGTGCGCTGGGTCTGCATCTCTTTGCTATAAGCAAGCTTTCCGAATTTCTCCAAAGCCTCAACATCGGGCTGAAGCCTGGGGAGATCATGCTCCTCGACCAGCCTCCGGATCGCATCTGCAAGGTACAGACTGTCGTTGTAAAGATACATCTGTCCTGAACTAAGTTTCATCGAGTAGAATGTCGATGATGTAGCTTTGAACATGGCGAGGATGAGGGTCGGAAGAGCCAAGAGACCATTCCCAGAAGAGGCAACGCGGGAATTGGCATGCCTGATATCTCATTAGCTTAGGCGGAGGTGTAGTAATTTTCAGGCATGACTTACGCGGGCTGCGAGATATCCTTTGAATCAGTGATTTGCTGCTGAACCACCCTGAGAACCGACTCCGGAATATCGGTAATGGTAAACACTTCCTTCAGGGTAACCTCCTTAGGCGACGAAGACCCGGCTATGTTTCTTGCGTCTGCTTCTTTCGTTGCGGAGGTGTTATGTGGTTTAGAAGGGTCAGTGTCAGCCTTCTGGGCATCCTCATCCTCATCAGCCCAGCCCCAGGCATCATCCGCGTCATCATCTTCTGTGGAGACGGCTGCGTCTGGGTTGGGCTCATCTTGAGTCTCGTCATCATCAAGGCCCCACGCACTAACGTCTTCCTCTTCTTCTTGGGGTTTTGATGCATCTGCTTTCACAGAGGTGTCATCTTTATCATCATCCCAGTCCGCATCCCAGTCATCATTGCCGGCATTTTCCAGGAGGGCCCCATCAGTCTGAGAAACTTTTTCTTTTTCGACACGTTCGACCTGTTTGGTTGTGCCCTGGCTAGCAGCGAGGACTTTCCGGACACTATCGAGTGAGTCGACCCGACGCCGAGTCAACCACAAGCGTGGGGCCTGGTTAACCCATGAGACCAGTTCTTCCTGGCCAGTCCAACCCCAAGACTCAATGGTCTGGGTGAATTGCAGGACATCGTCCAAAAGTTTCTCGAAATCTGCAAGACCACCTAGTTCGGTGGGGATGGCAGAAGATAGCCACTCCGAGATCGCCTTTGAAGCGATGCTTGGAATAAAAGACTCCGGGAGAGCCGCAGATACCACCGTAGGTAGGTTCTGTCGCAAATGACCCAAAACGCTGGAAAGACGATCCAACGTCTCTGACACGGTTGCTTTTGAGGCCTCGGGATCAATGCGAATGCTAGTCTCCGTCACCATAACACCATGGCTGGTACCGTCAGGGCGAGGCAGCAAGATTGGGTTGAGAATTGCAGAGAAAAAGTCCTTCTGGAACTTCTGGTTGGCAGATGTAAGGATATCCATGCGGGCAAGTGACGCGATAGTGTCTTCAAGAGCAGTTGCATCCGCCTTGGAGACCTGGAATTCGCGATTCTGTCGGTCGATTTTCAGCTGGTCTGCCCAGCGCATACAAAGCGCTTCGATAATCTCGGATCGCAGCTGTGCCATCTCTCCGGAGAGTATGCCCATCACATTTGTATTGGTAAAGAAAGAATCATTCCCAACAGCCGCGTCGGTAGACTCCAGTTGCTCAATGGCGGTCGTGATCTGGCCATTTCCGAGGGCAGCACGGCCACTTTCCAACCGCTGACACAGCCGCTGTACCTCCTCCAGAGTATCTGCGACGGCCTCGTTGAAGGCTATCTCCGTCTCTACCAATGCGACCTTCGCCTTTGCATCTTCAACCTTGGCTTGTAGGGGATTGGTATGCTCATGCTGGGCGACAATCTCGCGCGCAGTTAATCTGGATCGTTCTATGTCTGCATGAAGTTGTTTCGCTTGGATAATCCAGTCGTCGGCGTCAAAGGTGTTCTCGCGACTCAGGGAGCTGATCTCGTTCTAACCGGGTACAACAGCGCAGGTCAGTAAACGTGATGAGCAAACGAATAACAGGAGCTTCGTACTTCTACCTGCTCACGGGCCTTGGATATAAGCTCCAGCTCTCTGGCGAGGGCAGCTGCCGGGAACCTGCCAGCAACCACCTTCTCCTCGGGGTACGTGCCCTCGGCGACGAAGCCCAGCACCGCCTGGCACACCTCCTCATCTCCGGTATTCCCGGTCATGGCGCCAATGGTTTGAGTTTGGATACGAGCGAATCGAGGAAAAGGTGCTGGTTGGAATGAAGTGTAGAGGCAAAGAGCTTAGCTGTCAACAACCCGTGACCTTGGGCGTCACCGCCCCACGGGTGATTACATTTTGTATATTCGCAGTTCGGAAAGAAGAGAAGAAATTCAAGATACTATCTGGATATGACATATAATTCCTAATTTTGATACTCCGAGTGACTGTTCCATAAATCTCCAACACCGAGCTCGCTTTGTAAGGAACGGGACCCAAACTCCGCCTGGGTCCAGCACACATTCTGAACACACTCATCGTGTCTCGATTTTTACGCCTGAGTCGGGCAAATACTTGGTTTCTGTGAGTCTTCGTCTTTGCTGTCTCTTTGTTGTTCATGGAGGGGCCATCTGATACCCCAATTTTCTGTCTGCCCCTCCATTTTATGTCTCGCCTCGGCGGGATGTGATAGTAGAAACTCTGACCAGGTGGGCATGTCCTTTCACGGTATAAGAGGTTGCTATGAAGAGGATGTATACAGTTACTCTCGTTCTCATCATCTCAGTCTGCTCAAATCCTCTCCGGTCTTTGAGTTTCGGGCTCGGTATCAGACTGTTCCTCGCTGTGGATGCGCTGGCGATGAGACTCAATCCTCCTTGAGATGAAACTTGCTGACGAAAGCCTTTAGACTGTCAAGTTCCCGGCGAAATATCTTCACTGGGCCTGCGCCATTGATCAATATGTCGCCGTCGGTGCAAAACAGTCACTTCAAACTGCTCCAGCAGTTCAAGCCAGACTACTCGCCAAGCGAGTTCACCCAGTATGAATCACAGCGCACCGGCATGAGGGTGGTCGTCATCGACCAGCCCGGTCCTAAGGTGAATGGCTACTTTGTGCTTGCCACTGAGATCCACGATGACTCCGGTGCCCCTCACACCCTGGAGCACCTGTGCTTCATGGGATCCCGTAACTACCGCTATAAGGGATTCCTGGACAAGTTGGCTACCCGTGTATACTCCAGTACCAACGCCTGGACAGCTACGGATCACACGGCCTATACGCTGGATACCGCAGGCTGGGAAGGCTTTGCGCGTATCCTGCCAATCTACCTTGAGCATGTCATTGCTCCCACTTTGACCGACGAAGGTTGCTATACCGAAGTTTTCCATGTCGATGGCACTGGAAATGATGCCGGTGTTGTGTACTCCGAGATGCAGGGCGTGCAGAACAATGCAGCTGAACTAATTGACCTGGAGGCACGGCGGTTGACTTATCCGGAGGGTAATGGCTTCCGTTACGAGACTGGAGGCATGATGGAACAGTTGCGTGTTTTGTCTGCGGAGCGGATTCGCGAGTTCCATCGCGAGATGTATCAGCCCAAGAACCTATGCCTGATCATTACCGGAGAAGTCGATCAGAAGAACATGCTCGGTATTCTGGATAAATTCGAAGACACAATCTTGGATGTTATTCCTAGCCCAGAGGCGCCTTTCAAGAGACCTTGGGTGGACTCCGTACAGGCTCCTTATCTGGAGAAGTCAGTTATCAAGAAAGTTGAATTCCCCGAGGAGGATGAAGACTTTGGTGAAATCGAGATCCGATTCATGGGACCTGATTGCACCGACCCTATTCAATGTATGTTTTTCAAAGCTCTATCTTTTGGCTTCCCTTGGACAAAACTAACAATGCACAGCCGGAGCTCTCAATGTATCTCTTTTGTATCTCGCCGGCTCATCCGCTGCTCTTTTGGAGAACATCATTGTTGAGAAAGAGCAGCTCGCTAGTGCCGTGTACTATGCAACTGAGGACCACCCCAGCATGGAGATTCGTTTCACTCTGACCAGTGTCGAGACAGCAAAACTCGAAAAGGTTGAGAAGAGATTCTTTGAGATTCTCCAAGATGCCATGAGCAAAGATTTGGATATGAAATATCTCAAAGAGTGCATTGATCGTCAGCGCCGGACCTGGAAGTTCTCAACAGAGACCTCTGCCTCCTCATTCGCAGAGTACGTCATCTCTGACTTCCTGTTTGGAAAGCGAGATGGCTCGACCATGATGGATGTTGCATCCCTCAAGGAGTATGACACTCTGGAGACCTGGTCTCAGGACCAGTGGCGTGATTTCATCAAGAAATGGATCTCCGATGCGGCCCATGTTACCATCTTAGGTGTGCCGTCCCACAAGATGTCCGAGACATTGAAGAAGGATGAGGAGGACCGAGTCGCAGCGCAGAAGGAGCGTCTTGGCGAGAAGGGCCTCAAGGAGCTTGCTGATAAGCTCGAAAAGGCCAAGGCAGAGAACGACAAGGAGATTCCTCAGGAGCTCTTGGAGAAGTTTGCTATCCCTGGAACTGAGTCTATCCACTTCATGGATACGACAACAGCTCGCTCGGGTGCTGCCTTGAAGGCTGGACGTCCTGACAACAAGATCCAACAGGTCGTCGACGCCGACAAGTCTGACCAATCCCTCTTCATCCACTTCGAGCACATCCCCAGCAGCTTCGTTCAGCTGGCGGTCCTTATCTCTGCTGACTCCGTGCCCGTTCAGCTGCGTCCCTTGCTATCCATCTACACCGAAGCGTTCTTCAACGTTCCCGTCCAGCGTGATGGCAAGACAATCGACTTTGAGCAAGTCGTGGTCCAGCTGGAGAGAGACACTGTTGGATACTCGATGGAAAATGCCCGCGGTCTTGGAAACTCAGAGATGCTCCGTGTGTCCTTCCAAGTCGAGCTGGAGAAGTACGAGAACGCCATTGCCTGGCTGAAGGAGCTGTCCTGGAAGTCTATCTTCGACGTGGAGAGACTTCGTGCCATCAACACCCGCCTGTTGGCCGACGTGCCCGACTCCAAGCGCAGCGGCGATGACATGCTCGCCGCAGCCCATGTGATGGTTCACTACGCCCAGGAATCAATTGTCCGCGCTCGTTCCACTCTCGTCAAGGCTCGCTACCTCAAGCGCATCAAGCGCCTGCTCGCTGAAAACCCCGAAGAGGTCGTAGCCCGCATGGAGGAGATCCGCACTTCTCTCTTCCAGCCCGACAACGTCCGTGTCATTGTCATTGCCGACCTCGAGAAGCTCAAGAACCCCGTTTCGGCCTGGAAGCCCTTTGCCGAAACCCTGGGCACCAGCACTGACCTGCGACCCATCACCGTCCGACGCGAGCGGTTGAGCGACGCAGGCAAGAACATCGGTGGCAAGTCCTACATCGTCCCCATGCCGACGGTCGACTCGTCCTTTGCCTACGCCACCGGCCGTGGTCTGGACTCGTACGACCACCCGAAGCTGCCCGCCCTGTTGGTTGCAATCTCGTACATGAACGCCGTCGAAGGTCCCCTGTGGGTTGCAGTCCGTGGCACTGGTCTGGCATACGGCACCAACTTCAGCTATAACATCGATACTGGCTTTGTCAACTTTGACGTGTACCGGTCTCCCAATGCCCACAAGGCCTTCGAGTCCAGCAAGCAGATTGTCGAAGACCATCTTTCTGGTGCTACGCCTTTCGATCCGCTTATGCTCGAGGGTGCCATTAGCAGCATTGTGGTTAACTTTGCCAATGAGCAGATGACTGCTGCTAGTGCTGCTCAGGGCAGTTTCATTCGCCAGGTCGTGCGTAACTTGCCTAGTGACTACAAGGAGAAGATGCTTAAGAATGTGCGCGGTATCACCCTCGATGAGATCAAGGGTGCTCTTCGTGAGATCATTCTGCCACTGTTTGCTCCTAAGACGGCCAACTTGGTTGTCACCTGCGCGACTGTCTTGGAAGAGGTGAGTAATATCTTCTATATTTGTACCTTGTATATACTAACATATATTCTTAGACTATCAAGCAGGGCTTCGAAACCTCTGGCTTCACTCCTACTGTTCAACCTCTGAAGGAATTCGAGGATGACTATGGTCTGAAAGCTGGCGATGAGGAAGAGGAAGACGATGATGACGAAGATGATGAAGACAGCGAGGAAGGCAGTGAGGATGAGGAGTGATATGCATCATGAATTCCATGCATTACAGGTAAAGTTAGAGGGTAGATCGCGTTTATACCAGAGTGTCGAGAGACTCTAGATAAACTAGGCATGACGAATCTACTCTCATACTCAAGTACATGACCCATTTCCAAGTACACGTAACCTCTAGAAGCAAAACAAAACAAAGACAAAGCTGAAAATTCAAACTATATGAAAGTTTCACACCTCTTATAGCAGAGGTACTGTAATATGGTACACGCCAGACAAGACCCGCCACGTCGTCCTGTCTGAGCCCCAAACCCATCTCAAAAGACATCAATGAAAACAATTAGTCCCGAGAATCCGGATTCAGTTAATCCTCTATATGTCCCCTCCATCATGGCCATGAACCCGGGCCAATAACTTAACACAATGATACAATGAATCCCAATCTATTCGTCACAACACACATTGGTATAAACCCTTCCCCACTCAAACAAACTACCAAATTACCAACTCAACTCCTTCCGCCCCTTCATAAGCCTCCTCGTAAGAGTCTTCCTTCCATTCCGATCCTTCTTCCGCGCCAGATACCCATGGCGACGCTTCTGCACCCGCCGCGACGGCCGAAAAGTAACACGGCGCACGCCCAGCGACGCACTAGCCGAGAACGACCGAGTCTGCTGTGGGACCTGGCCAGTTCCAGCGCGGAGTGATGACATTGGCGAGAAGGATGTTGTGAGTGTCGAGGGAAGGCGGGAGCCGAGTGTTGATGGTTGGAAGCGGGTTGGGGCTGAGAGGAGGGAGAAGGGTCTGGAGGTGAGGATGGCGGATGTGGTTGGTTGTTGGGGGATTTGGGAAAACCTGCGTCGGAGGGGAAAAGAGAGGGTTAGCTATATGCGGTTTCTTGGTTTTTTGGTCTAGGATGATTGAGAGTTTATATGGTTCGGTTTGGGGTTTGCTTTTGCGTACCTGGTCATTGGGGCTCGCATGGTCGACGTGGAGGCCCGGATGGCTTGGGGCACGGCCCCGGTGCGGAGGCTGAACATTTTGAATGCCCGATTTTGGGTAGGCGGTTGAGGCGGGTTGGGAGGGCTTGAGCTGGGGGATGTGAGGCCTTCAAGACGCGGTGTCGGAAGTTGGACAGAAAATTAAGCGCGGAGCCGCCGAGGCACGGACCCGCCTGAAGATGTATGTCTGCAGTACCGGGCTATTGGGCTTGATACTGATATGGGGGTTATTTTAGTTATAAATTTGATTGTAATCTTTTGCTAAATTCTTTCTTGTACACAATTTCACAAAGAACTGAAGCAATTGAAGCATCGCATGCCCGTTAAGAATACTTACCTAATCTGGCCTAGCGTCTCCGAAACTTTTTGATCTCAAGATGCGAACTGCTCGCCGTCGCCCATTCTACTCCCTGCGCTGCGAGCAAACCACCTTCAACTCGGCAGAAACACCACTTCCAGCTCCCTCCAAACAACCGCTGGGCAAACCCCCTCTATAACCGCCACCAACCCGCCTGTCGGCGAACAAACCACTCCGTAATGGCAACCAACGGCCCCTCTACCCTCCCCCCAACAACAGTGCAAAGCACCACAACAATCAGCCAGTCAGCCGCGCATGATTTCCTAGCGGCTTACCTGGACCGCGCAGCCACAGACCCATCACTGCAACCGAACGCTAGCATCAGCGAGCACGGCCCCGTCTCGCGCACGACAGCCGCAGCACCAAACCTGATCCTGCACAACCTGAAGCGCGTGCAAGCAGGTCTATCTGGCGAACACCTCGGTCGCGATTTGACTGTCGCCAAGCAGAACCCCGGCGAGGAATATCTGGATGTTGCGGCTGGTGTTATGCCGAACAAGCAGGAGCAGGAGCAGGATGAGGGCCATGATCTTGAGATGAACGATGCCCAGTTTGAAACTGAGGCTGAGGCATTTGCGGAACAGGAGGCTGGGATTGATAAGGAGGAGCGCAAGAGGAAGAAGAAGGAGAGACGGATGGCTGAGAAGAAGAATAAGGCTAAGGCTAAGGCTAATGTTGAGGTTGAGGTCGAGGAGGATTCTGAGTGAGTGGGTATATACCTGTTTGGTTGTGGGCGTTGATGCATTGGGTCGGAGTACTTTTTTTTGGTTATATTTATCATTCTGGGCTGGGCTTGGATTTAAAAGTACAAAAGTATCTTGCATCTCATGTCTGGACAAAATTTTATGGAGAGTTTAGAGGGATTGCTTCAATTCAATAGATGGGATATTCCAAGCCTTGATTTTGACTTGTTGAGACTAGAAATAACTGCTTCAACTGACACTGTAGACCGGAAGAAAAGAAATAGAGATCTCACACGCCTGCTTTACAGCTCGCGGTCAGCTGCCTTGACGGGCGTCTCACTGTCCTCCTCCTTGCTGCTAGTGACCTTGCCGCCCTTCCAGCCAAGCGCAGCGAGACGCTCAGTGAGGATGGGGTGCGAGTAGTGGTAGCTGGCATAGAGCGGGTCAGCGTCCATGGTGCTCAGGTTCTGAATCTGGAGCTTGAGAAGCGAAGAAGCGAGCTTGTCTGAGTATCCAAGCTTCTGAGCAAACTCATCGGCTTCGAACTCGAACTTCCGGCTGAGGATGTTCATAAGCAGCTTGACGACGGCGTCCATGGGGGCCAGGGCATCGGAGAACAGCAGGAAACCAATCATGATGGGCTGCTGGTTGACAAACCCAAAGGACTGGTAGAGTGACTTGTTGTTGACAAAGACGGAGAACAGAGCGAAGATGTAGAACATGTGGAACTGAGCAATACCGAAGAGCTTAGTAGTGTGGCTCAGACTCCAGTGACCAAGCTCGTGGCCGAGAACAGCAACGACTTCCTCGGCCTCAGTCTTCTCAATCAGGGTATCGTAGATGACAATGTGCTTCTTCCATGGCAGACCGTAGAAGTAGGCGTTGCTGTGGGCACTGCGCTTGCTACCGTCAATAACGTGGAGCTCGGAAAGAGGGAAGTTGAGCTTCTCAGCCAGCTTCTCGACACCAGTCTTGAGTTCACCAGGCTGAAGAGGCGAGAGCTTGTTAAACAGAGGCAAAATTGCAATCGGGTAGATGGTAATGGCGAACACCTGGAGGAAGACTCCAAACAGCCAGAGGTAGTAGTAGAACGACGTATCGAATTTCTGGACGATCTTGAGCACACCGGTGATGATGGGAGCTCCAAGAACAACTCCGAGCATCTGACCCTTAAGCATATCCGTGATCCAAAGCTTGAGTGTCTGCTTGTTGAAGCCGAATTTCTCCTCGAGCACAAAGGTGTTGTAGTACGAGACGGGCAGCGAGAGGACAGTGCTTAGAATGTTGAAACCGAAGAAGAAGACCAGAGTTTGACAGATTTCGCCTTGAAACCGATCGGGGAGGTACCGCGCCAGCAGCAGGCCGCTAACGCCCCAGAGCTTGGGGAGGACATCGCCGTAGATGAATGCGAGGTTTTGAATTTGACCGTAGAGACCGGAGAATAGACCGAACTTGGCCTTTGCGCGACCGTATGCCTGTTTTGATATTCCAATGAGCTTTTGTCTATAATCAGTGGTTGTCTCATTCATACCTGACTTTGGTCATAGACCTTTTGGGTGACCTCCCCTGCGAGAACCTGGGGAGGCTTAGTTCGTTGCAGAATCTTGTATTGACGGAGCGAAAGAAGGCCCTCCAGGACGAACTGGCCTAGGGAGAAGCCCACAAGCACGTTCTTCCATGGAAAGAGCGGGCGATCGAGAAGGCGCGCCAGTTGCTGGAAGCAAGTGATTAGCAAGGTCATAGTGCACTACGAAAGTAGTTCGAGAAACATATTGAAGAACGTTTCACGCGATGAAGGGCAATGTCAGGAGACATATGACACTGTAGTCAACTCACCTCGAGAATATACATGATTGAAGTCGCGCAAGGCGAAAAGAGGAAGTTGCTTTGTCTTAAAAGGACAGAAGTTACTTTGTTGTTGCGGGCCTTAGTCAGATCTCGCCCTGCAGGCCCCCGGCCCTGGAGAGTCCTACCACGTATACTAACTAGTTGGGTAGACTATTCGAGTGTCTTGTAAAGAGTAATTATGTGGTATCCTACAATGGCTTTTTGTTTCAAGTGAAATATACTATCTCCAAGTAAACAGGTGTTTGTTCTTGTTCACTATATGTATATCCGAATGCTCTCGCTTTTATGCTTCTCATTTCGTTTTTGCATAACTCTGAGACTATTACTATGTGCCTTTGTTCCAATTTGTATAGATTGTATTTCAAAATCGACTTGTTGATCATGAACGTTGGTGGCTTGTTGGACGCAATTATATATATACAGCCCGCTTTCAATCTACACCACATCGATCAAGATCTAGCCCTACTTTTATATCTCGAACAGGAGAACAAGAACACGTTGAACATGCAAAGCTCCTTAATTGTCATAATCATGACTTCCTCCTACATTTTTGATCACAGACCTATATAGGTCCTTATCTACACAAGATCCGACGATGCAGACATAAAAAGAGCAATGAACAGGAAACCTCTTGAAAACAACTCCCTCGAAAACAAAACAAAACACATCTCTCATTCGCTGACTTTACCTGCATCCTGGTAGTCTTCCATCCTGCAGACCAAACCCTCTGTCATGCTGTCGTGATTTAAACATGGCAGCTGACATGCGTGAAGCAGGCAATCTGATAAGGTGGCGACAAATGCAGGGATGCATGTCTCCTCTCCCGTCCTCTCTCTATCTGCCAGGGGAATCAGGTATATCATGTGTTTACTTTTTCCGATTCGTCATGACCGTAAAATTTTCTGCGATCTATGATCGTAAATCGCAAGACTCGTGTTCGAGGGTTGGCGGGCGGAGAGACCGTTGGTCGAAGATGTAGCAGGATTTTGATTTGCGTATTTTCCTCGACGTAACAGACCTCTTTCCCTGAACCTCCCCATTTCGAACTGGGACATCATTCAAAGAATTGCTTTACTGCTGAACGGGCTCAAGGGTGTTACCACTGTAGAGAAATAGATAGTCAGCATATGTCATCAAAGTATTATCAGGCCTGTAGAACTTACGCAACAATGTTGGCCCATCCAATGAGACGCCAGTGCTTCTCAATTCTGCGAGAGATGGCGATCTTCTCGCCAACTTCCGTGCAAGCGGGGCTGGTCAAGCTAAGCTTAGCGGCATCAGCCTTGACACCGAGCACCTTAGCACCGGTGGCAGTAGAGCCAATGTTGACCATGAGAACCTCGTTCTTGGCGAGCTTGGCAACCTTGGCCTGCTTGCCGTCGGCAGTCTTGACACCGAGAAGGCGGCGGAGCAGGAAGTAGTTGACCTCGATCTCAGTGTAGATAGCAGGGAGACGGCCACGGTGACCCAAAACGAAACCGACGAGACGATCGGCACGGCAAAGCGTGGGGTCGACACGGGTACCGACACCGATAAGACCACCGGGAACGGCGAACTTGAGGTCGTTGTGCTCGGCGAAGAGGGAGACAATGCGGGAGAAGATGGGACGGCACTGGATCTTGCCCTGCTCGTCCTTGGTGACAAGACCGGGACGGATCTCAATCTCGTCGTTCAGCTTTACGACACCGGTCAGGATGGAACCACCAGCAACACCACCCTTCAGCTCGTCGATCTCGGCACCGGGCTTGTTGACATCGAAGGAACGAATGATCATCATGTGGGGAGAAGCCTCGAAGTTACGGGGAGGAATGGGGATGGTGTTGACAAGGGCCTCGTTGACGGCATCGATGTTGTACTTCAACTGAGCGGAGATGGGAATAATGGGGGAGCCATCGGCGACGGTACCACGAATGAACTTGAGGATCGACTGGTAGTGCTCGAGCGCACCTTCTTCGCGCATAAGATCGACTAGAAGAATGCGTTAGAAGATGAATAGAGGCATAAATCGAGATTGAGATGGGATAGATACCCTTGTTCTGGAGAATAACGATGTGGCTAAGTTTCATGATCTCAATAGCAGCCAAGTGCTCCGAAGTCTGGGGTTGAGGGCAAGTTTCGTTTCCGGCGATCAGGAGGAGAGCGGCGTCCATAACGGCGGCACCTGAAAGCATAGTGCTCATCTGCAAAGCTTGGGTTAGACTCAAATCTCAAGGAGCAGGGAATCCATAAAAGGTGGAGACTAACGAGAATATCGTGACCGGGGCAATCGACGAAACTATGGGGAACCAAATGTTAGCTTATGTTCGACGCAGAAGGACCCTAAATCGAGCCTGATGGGCGGATCGGGAGTTCAATGTACCTGAGATGACGCTATATCGAATGTTAGCTTGCTATCAGCAGAGAAAGCCCTGAAATCGGGCAAAGGACGAGAAACATACCAACAAACGATAACGACCTGTGCATCCATCGCGCTCACAAGGAGGATCGACCTCCTTCTCACTCTTGAAACTCTTGTAGCATGTCGGCCGGGGGCATTCGGGGCTGTCACACTTGTAAATCTTCGCGTTGGCGTAACCGAGCTTAATCGTAATATTGCGCTCAAGCTCGTTCTTGAAACGAACAGTTTGCACCTCCGAAATAGCCTTGACGACAGTCGATTTACCGCTAGAAAAATATTAGTAACTCGGAGGAAGAAAAGGTCGGAAGAAGGGATCTAACTGAGCGACATGACCGATAGTACCTATAAAAATCCGGTTAGTCAATCTGGTGCCCGGAAAAGAACAAAATCACAGAGTATGCATTTTGGAGCGCAGAACCAGTTCCGCTGGGAGTCATCCGTTGCCCGCAAAATGCCCTCCAACAAAAAAGGTCGAAACGCAGTCACAATCCAGCGATCACATACCGATGTTCTGAGTGGCTTGTCTGCAAATGATCTCAGGCGACAAAGGAGTCAACTTGGACAGATCGAGGGTCGAGGGCTCGGGCTGCTCGGGGAGTTCTGGGCGCACATGCTGGGGAGCAGGAGCAGAGGGCTTCTTCATCGCGGACTTGATGGGCTTCTCCTCAAGAGGTTCCTGGTCCTCGACCTCACCGCGGGCGTTGTGGGCGTCGAGCAAAGGCGAGCCGGGCTGGGACCCCTCGTCGGAGAAATCGCCGTTGGTAGCCATGATTGCGAAAGAGAAAAAAATCGATTCGCGAAAGGGAGAGGGAAAGGTGGAGGGTGGAAGGTGGTCGGGTGAAAATTGCTTCCGATACTGATGAAAGAATGTAGGTGGGGGGATTGTGTGCAGTGGGGAGCCACTCGGGCGGTGTCTAGATGGCAAGATATTCTACACTTGTATAGCATCAATGTTTGATTGTATTTCTGTTTTTATTTTATATGGTATGTAGTTTGCAGTTTGCTGAATTAATTGTGGACTTGGGAGAAATTCCAAAATAAGGTGGTGCAGGGAAAGGTTACAGTAGAGAACTTATTTCTATGTTTCTAATGCGTCAAAACTTTTGCTCATGAATACATTGCCGTTGTTTTATCAATGGTACAAAGGGTATAACAGGTGAGAGCCACGTATTACTCGTCGTCGCTGTCACTAGAGTCCTCCTCCTCGTTTTCCGAACTCTCCTCCTCAGAGTCAAACAGTGTAGATGGGTCCTCTGCAGGCAACATGACAAAAGATGCTAAGCAGGTGATGCGGTTACCAGTCTCATAGGTAGTCAAAACCCTTCCAATCTGAGCAGTCGTATCCTTTGCCTTTGCAAGGTCCTTTCCGGCGGCCTTCCATACACGAACCACTCCATCGCTGCTGCCGGTCACAACCAGGAAGTCATTGCGGTATTCCTTTGCTTGCTCTTCCAAGCCGAGAATCTCGAAATCCTTGATGCGGCCAGCATAGCCAGCCTGCTTTCCACCAAGCTGAGCAACGGGCGTGGCATGGGGGATTGAGCAGTCGGGATCATTCTCTGCTTCTTTCAGATCCTTGGTTGAGTAGAACATCACCCGGCCATCTTCTGTGGAAACGACCAGGAAGTCCTTCTTCTCATCACCCTCCACAGGCAGAGAGACATATTTCATCTGATGAAGTTTGCTCCGAGGTCCCGGGACAACTCTGCACTTGGGAGTTGAGTCCTGTGGCTAATAGTCAGAAGCTGATTCGACAAAATACTAAGCAAGGAACTTACAATTCCAAAAACTACTGCACCCCATTCAAATGCAACAGCAAACTCCTCTCCTGGTGAGTCCCAAACAATGCGGCGGCCTTCGCCGCTGCTAAATCTCGACTCGTTAACACCCATCAGCACCTCCCTGGTAAAGTTCAACACTCCGGCCTTTCTGCCGGTCACCAGGTTCCACAATCTCATACACCTCTCACCCTTGCCAAGAGTCAGCATGAGCTTCATACTGGGGTGCACTGCAAAGTGGTTCACTCCAGACGGAGCACCGCCGAGTGGTGCGGTATCACCACTTGGCCGTCCTTGAACTTTGGGGTTTGGCGCTTTAATAGTTGAAACGACGGACCAATCACGGGTCCTGGAGATAGAGATAGTGTTGTCTTCACCAGCAGCAAGTAGTTTGCTTCGCGAAGGGAAACTCAAGGAAGTTAGGCTGGCAGTGTGATGCAGCAAGGACCCTAGTTCGCGATTCCGGGGATTTTCGAGGATTTTGTTTCCGGCGAGGGTGGGCACGGAGGGATAGTCGTCATTCACAGCAGGAGGAGCAGCGGAGATGGAGTACAAGTTGATACGTTCATCGGTACTACCGCTAGCTAGCATCACTTTCTGAGACTCGGCAGAGTCGGTGACCTTGGGCAGTGGTGACAATGCAAGACAACGGATTGCAGATCCATGGGCCTCGAACAAGAAGGTGTCCACGCATTCGAACTTGGGAGAGTCAGCCTCAGTCTTGGCCTTCAGGCTGGCAGCTGGGATTCCTGCTGTGAAGCCATGCAGGACCCGCTCATAGGAGCCAGTAATGACTTGAACAGTGAGAGCCGCATCGGGGGACTCTGATGGCGTTGGGGCGGATTTGGTAGTCTTGGGCGAAGGAACAGCAGGCTTGTCCTCCTTTGGGGCGTCGGTTCTCTTGCGTTTAACCATGACTGTATAGCAATGCTTGTTTGATGTCGAAGCTTGGGGTGGATAACTTTTTTTCTTTTGCTTTTCTGCCGGTGGTTTATCGCCGCCCGATAACATGTGAAGCCTTGGAGCCTTGGAGCCTTGGGGCCTTGTAGCCTTGGTGCCATATGTATGAGGTGTCTTTTACTGCCCGATACACCAGGCCAGTAATATACTGCCTCAGGTGTCAAAGTTACCGCAAACGGAGGAATGAGACGATTACGCATTACATGCGATGTTACTTGGTGAGAGAAGCCAGTTCCAACTCCCATAAACATCTGATAGCTCATCGAATATTACATTTCTAGTGGTAGTCGCCCTTATTGACTTCCCTTAGACCTAAGGGACGAAGTACCAGGTACTTGGCAGACCCGTGTAATTTTTGTGAGGGAGCGAGTACTGTACCCAAACCACCCACCCGTTCCTTTTTCCCAAACATTTTTTCCATACCGTAACCTCATTTTCACCCCCTTCAAAAGAAGACTTTGCTCTCCATCACTTCACTCCCTTTCTCCATCATTTTTATCTTGTTCGAGCGATTTTTTCCATCTGGATGACCTCGCTCAATCCGTTTCCCTTGTTCCCGCGTTAATCGGATGCTGTGTTCCCAAGCTAGACTCCATGCTCCGCGACGAGCTCCTTCGGTCTAAAAACGATGAGATCGCGTAAGTATTAATTATCTGTCGCGTATTTTTGATGTGTGAAGGCTCGAAAATGAACTTTATACTGACTTGGTGGCTAGAAACTGTTTGTCGCGCCGAAAGCGCAAGCTCAGCGCTTTGTATATAGCCACGGTCGGGTTTGGCGCGACCGAGGACTCGAATTACCAGCAAAAGGAACGAGCATTTCTCGACGCCAACGACCTCTCCAAGTGAGTATCTTGTCTGCAGTACTTTACTCCTCTATTCCCCATTGCAATTATCTAATTTGATGATTTAATGCCGCAATGCTGATACCCTATACAGAGGTCGATACTTCGATGAAGCTACGCTTCCACTGCCTGCCCATGCGCATGCGCGTTCTCCAACCAGAAGCCCAGTCTCCCCGACAGCAGCTTCTGGTACCAAGGCCAAACCTATTACCGACATTACTCCCTCATCAACCTTCGATGGCGGTGTTCCGCAGCTGACCGAACCGATCCAAAGCGAAACACCCGCACCGGCGCAACCTGTAACTGCAGCTCCCAATGTCGCGCCTACTCCAGATGGAGCACGTCGGCCATCTGTGCCAACCATCTCCAAACCGCCAAAGGATCTCGAACTGCTACCGACGGCTGCGCCAGTCCCCCAATTCTCACGCGATCAGAAAAGCAGCGCACCAGTCTTCGATGCTAATCAAGATGGAAACGAAGCCAAGGTTTCTCGCACAAAGATTGCAGCGACAAGTGCTCCCTCACTGGAGATCCCCTCCGACACCCACCGAAGGAAAGAGGCACGGCCGTCTCTGACTCTAGGGCCCTCTAATACCGAACAACCTCTTTCACCCGCCTCCTCTATCGACCCTTACTCTAATAATACACCCGTACCGGCCGCCGCATCACCCGACACAAGCCCTGCAGAAGAAGTGGCCGAGGATGCTGAAACAATCAGTCGTCCACACAAACATGACCGATCACGATTAAGCTTGGTCCCGTCAACCCCCGATGAGCAATTGCGCCTCGAACAAGCCAGCTCGATACAAGAGAGGCCTGCAGATGTGAATGCCGGTCAGCCTTCCTCGAACGAGGTAATCAAGGAGAGCGCAGGAGCTGAAGACGCGCAAGATGAAATGGATATCGACCAACCCGCTCCCGAGTCTGAAGTGAAGCTACCAGCATCAAAATCTGTGTCGCCATCCACAATGGACGTTACTGCTGATTCTGTTACACCTGTCAAGAAACCGTCATTGTCTATCCCTCCTTCTCAGCCTGGATCGTCACAACCAGAGCGCATGACTACCCGAGTTTCGTCCGGAGCTATCCGCCATAAGTCTGTTTCTGAGATTCTCGGAGAGACTCCGAGGAGTCACCATGAGAGAGTCCCACCCACACCCTCTGAGCAAGGCTCCCCCGATTCTGTTGCCAGAATGCGCTTCAAGGACCGAAAAGACCGAGAGAAGGAGAGAAGTCGACTTTCAACAGTGGTTTTCCCTAAGCAGCAGCCCTCTCAGCCCGAGTCTACAGACTTGCTGCACAGAGACATGGATGCGGTTGCCAAGTTGAACGAGGAACAAGACTATCTGTTCACACTATTCTTGAACCGAGCCTACGCTCCCCCACGAGGAACGAACCTCAATACTCTATTGGCGTCCGCACACAAGACATTGAGTACCAACAACCATTTGCTTGAATACCAAGAGTCCATGGATTGTCGTACTTTACGGCGCATTTACGCACTTCAAAACGCCAACCGGTGGCCCTTGCGGCAAATGAAGCGTTCTGTCGAACCTCCCCGCCAAGGATCACATTGGGATGTAGTGCTGGATCACATGAAGTGGATGCGAACTGACTTCCGAGAGGAGCGCAAGTGGAAGCTTGCTGCTGCAAAGAGCTGTGCCGATTGGTGTGCCGAATATGTCAACAGCGACGAGGAACACCGGGCTCTACTGCGTGTTCAAACGAAGATTCCTTCGCCAACCTTGGCCGAGAAGGATGCACCAAAGGCCGATCCCAGTCCGCCTTCTGAGGATACTGGCGATGAAGCATTTGGTGGCTCTCATCCCACTCCGGACCTTATTCCATCTGCCGAGGAGGAGTCGGTCAGTGATGGATTCAACGATGAGCCCAGACACGACCTCCAAGACACTGTGACTCCCGCCGCTATCTTCTCCCTAGGCTCGGATGAGTTCAACTTCTCAATTAACATGACTCCTGCTGCTGAGAAGCTGCTAGACGAATTGCCGATATATGGGCCATTGCAAATGACCCCTGGGACGAATGTACCGGACTTCAAAGCACCCCCTGATTCAGCCTGGAAGACAGAGCTTCTGCCTGTCTCCAAATTCGCGTCGACCAAGATCACCTTCCATGATGACGAACGTCCTCGCAAGCGGAGCAGATATGACTTCTCCCAGTATAACAATGATTCAGAGCATCGAATTACCGATCTTCCCCCGGAGCAGACTAATGTCGCCCTTTTCCGCCCCGAGAACAAACCCATCCGGGATCGCATTCATCCCGGCCATTCATTCCGGCCTCCAACCGAACACCCAATGCCATCTGTTGGGTTCTTTGAATCACGTCAGTCATCACAGTGGACTTTTGCTGAGGATGATGAACTGCGACGCTTGGTCAAGGAGTATTCCTATAACTGGTCTCTAATTTCCAGCTGCCTAACTCCATCGTCTATTTTTACTTCTGGCGCTGAGAGACGGACTCCCTGGGAATGTTTCGAGCGATGGGTGGGACTGGAAGGTCTTCCGGCTGATATGTCCAAGACACAATACTTCCGGGCCTACCACCAGAGGCTTGAAACC
>ERZ1673737.1462-NODE-1462-length-22722-cov-20.070896_pt1 | contig 22722 bp, 16 predicted proteins | sample MGYA00580211_ERZ1673737 | MGnify/ENA primary metagenome ERZ1673737 (study PRJEB41218, sample SAMN15661789) | gut metagenome | host: Homo sapiens | place: Canada: London | collected 2015-08-20/2019-03-30 | study: EMG produced TPA metagenomics assembly of... | reverse complement strand
AATCTGAAAAAGGAAACGCTGGTTGAAAGAATAAGGTATCAGGGATAGCAAGTAATGTGTAATGAACTAGGTCTTAACGAAGAGGAGAAATAGATAATTTCCAGTTTAACAACTTGCCCTTTGAGAGAGGAAAAATCCTTTTCTCAAAGGGCTTTTTCTATTTATACAGATATTCGAAAACTATAGGATAAAGCCCAAACTTCATATACTCTAAGCACAAGGAGGTTGTGGTTTGGTTATGAACAGCAGTTTGCCAGAAGTACACTCAGAACTTGTTTTGGAATGATCAGAGAAGAACATGCCGTTGAACGGGAGTTGCAGTTATGTGGGTATTTTTGTATAATAACTTCTGAAAAAATGTCAGCGTCTCAGGCATTGACCATCCGTAACCGGATCAGATGTTCAAAGCATTGGCAGACTGTATGCGGGTGGAATTGCCGGAAGAGATGATAAGCAGACACAAGAGAGTGAGGATGCGTTCCGCTATGAAAGCAGCATCACGCAATGTCAGATTATGAACACCAGTGTAGGCAGTGCATACACTGCAGGCGGCATCATTGGAGAGAACAATTTCAGTGAGATCTCTGAAAATACGATGGATGGAGTATCGGTTTATGGCGGATGCGAGTATGCCGGACATATTGCCGGAATCTGGAGAAGTACCTGTTGTGCAGCAAAAGACAATTATATAGCAAATGCCAGGACAGCTACCGATACCGGAACAGCAGACATCGCTGCCGGATATGCAGAAAAGCCGGATGCTTATGATGGTGTCCATGCGACAGTTATGGTTCGTGCAAACGATAACAACACGAAAGTAATAACAGGAGAGCAAAGTATGTCATATAAAAAAGGATATTTTGTGTGCTACGTTGATCACAAAGGAGCACATCAGTTATTCTATGAGATGAAGTATTCAGGCAGTGAATGGTAAGAAGAAAAACGAACGCTAAGAAAAGCTTCCCATTGACACTGTGACGGCTATCTCATATAATAACAACAGAAAACAGATTACAAAGAAAGACAGGGCATGGTCTGTTGTCAGGGTACAACAGGCCATGCTTTTTTGAAAGGGAGGTTTTTTATTTATCATGTCCAGTGACTCGACTTCATTGGTTATTATTCTGGTCTGTCTTGTTTTGTCCGCATATTTTTCTGCGACCGAGACAGCCTTTTCCACGATGAGCCATGCACGTATGAAAACAATGGCAGACAAGGGTGACAAATCCGCAGCACTTGCACTTCAGCTGGCAGACAATTACGACACGCTGCTTTCGGCGATCCTGATCGGCAACAACCTGGTCAATATTCTGCTCTCATCTGTGGCGACACTGCTCTTTGTCAAATTTTTGGGTGAGCAGACAGGGGCGAGCGTTGCAACAGCTTCCGTCACGGTTGTCGTGCTGATCTTTGGTGAAATCTCGCCGAAAAGCATTGCCAAAGAATCACCGGAGAAATTTGCCATGTTTTCCGCACCGTTTATCCGTGCCTTGATGGTGCTTTTAAAACCATTTATCTGGATGTTCGCTCAATGGAAAAAGCTGCTTGTCAAACTGTTCAACAAGCCTTCGGATGACCGTGGGATCACGGACGAGGAGCTGATGACGATCGTGGAAGAAGCAGAGCAGGAAGGCGGGATCGATGCCGATGAAAGTACACTGATCCGCAGTGCGATTGGTTTTATGGATCTTGAGACAAGTGATATTTATACGCCGCGTGTGGACATTGAGAGTATTCCGCTGGATGCGACAAAAGAAGAAATCGCAAAAATGTTTCTGGATACCGGATTTTCAAGGCTTCCGGTCTACGAAGAAGATATCGACCACATCATAGGCATTATCAACCAGAAGGATTTCCACAATTTTATTTATCATACCGACCGACCTCTGAAAGATATCATCCGCCCGGTGCTGTTTATCACGCCGACGATGAAGATCGGTGTCCTGCTGAAAAAGCTTCAGGACAGTAAAACTCACATTGCGATCATTCTGGATGAATTTGGCGGAACGGAAGGTCTGGTTACGATTGAAGATATCATCGAAGAGCTGGTCGGTGATATCTGGGATGAGCATGACCGTGTCATCAAAGAAATCGAAAAAATTTCAGACCGGGAATATCTGATGAGCGGATCGGCAAATATTGATAAAGTATTTGAACTGCTGGATATCGAGAAAGCGGTGGATGTCAATACCTTGAGCGGCTGGATCATGGAAGAGCTGGGGCAGATCCCGAAAGAGGGGGACAGTTTTGTAAGTGACGGCGTGAAAGTAGTTGTCCTGAAGATGGATGACCATCGTGTTGATAAAGCAAAAGTTTATCAAAACGTTCAAAATAATGCAGAAAACGAAGGAAACCAGGAAAAATAACAGCAAAAACATTCGAATAATGCAAAAATATTTCAAAAAACTGCTTGACGGAAAAAATAAAATCGGCTATAATGCATAGCAAATCCATAGGGATAAAGACGCAGACAATGGAGCCTGTAAAAGGGAGCCATTGTCTGCGTCTTTTTTTGTAACAGTTCAGCCGTGACAAAATGCAAAAAAATATGAATGCAAACAAGTTTGCAAATGAATATTTTTATGTATTTTGATATGGCACTCTGCCAAAAGCGAGATTTTAGCTGCGATAGCAGCGAAAAAGGCGATGGAATCGCCAAATCGAGCTTGCATGGCTGAACTGTTGATGTTGATTTTATTCTTACTAAATAAACGAACAGGAGGATTACTATGAGACTTACCCCGAAGGAACAGGAAAAACTGATGCTTCACATGGCGGGAAATCTTGCCAAAGAGAGAAAAGAACGCGGCGTGAAGCTGAATTATGTAGAGTCGCTTGCTTATATCAGTTCGGAACTTCTGGAACTGGCACGTGACGGAAAAACGGTTGTGGAACTGATGCAGCTTGGAACGAAGATCCTTACCAAAAAAGATGTTATGGATGGTGTTGCAGATATGCTGGAAGAAGTACAGGTAGAGGCAACTTTTCCGGATGGAACCAAGCTGGTAACGGTACATAATCCGATCCAGTAGACAGGAGGCATCCCCGCAGATGATCTGCGGGCGAATCTTGAAGAAGGAGGACAACAAACCATGAAAATCGGTGAAATTATTCCGGCAGACAGAGAGATCACACTCAACGAAGGAAAAAACACAGTGAAAATTCTTGTTGCGAATAAAGGAGACCGCCCGGTGCAGGTGGGATCTCATTATCATTTTTTCGAAGTAAATAAATGCCTTTCGTTTGACCGTGAGACAGCTTATGGATATCATCTGGATATTCCGTCTGGAACATCAGTTCGTTTTGAACCGGGCGAAGAAAAAGAGGTTCAGCTCACACAGATGGGCGGCAGAAAGCGTGTATTTGGATTAAATGACCTGACAAGAGCCAGAGCAGGAGAAGACACGAAAAAAGCTTCTATGGAAAAAGCAGCATTAAAAGGTTTTGTATAGGAGGATGGCAGATGAGCGTAAAAATTTCCGGTGAAAAATATGCAATGATGTACGGCCCGACCGTGGGCGATAAAGTAAGACTGGCAGATACAAGCCTTGTCGTTGAAGTGGAAAAAGATTTTACCACCTATGGAGATGAAATTAAATTCGGAGGCGGAAAAACCATCCGTGACGGTATGGGACAGTCTGTTAAGACCTGCAGCAAAGACGGAGATCTGGATCTGGTCATCACAAATGCACTGATCGTGGATGTGACCGGAATCATAAAAGCAGATATCGGTATCAAAGACGGCAAAATCGTCGGAATCGGAAAAGCAGGAAATCCGGATATTATGGACGGCGTAACTCCGGGCATGACGGTTGGAGCTTCCACAGAGGCACTGGCAGGAGAAGGCATGATCGTAACTGCTGGCGGAATTGATACCCACATTCATTTTATCAGCCCGCAGCAGATCGACTGTGCACTGTACAGCGGTGTGACAACGATGATTGGAGGCGGTACCGGTCCGGCAGACGGAACCAATGCAACGACCTGTACACCTGGACCGTGGAACCTGAAAATGATGCTCAAAGCAGCAGAAGAATATCCGATGAATCTTGGATTCCTCGGAAAAGGAAACTGTTCGGATGAAGCACCGCTGATCGAGCAGGTCAAAGCAGGTGCAATGGGACTGAAAATCCATGAAGACTGGGGTGCGACACCGGCTGTTATCAACCACTGCCTGAATGTAGCAGATGAGTACGATGTGCAGGTAGCAATCCATACTGATACGCTGAATGAGGGCGGATGTGTCGAAGATACCTTGGCAGCGATCGGAGGTCGAACGATCCATACTTACCACACCGAGGGTGCAGGCGGAGGACACGCACCGGACATCATCCGTGCAGCGGCAGCAGGAAATGTACTTCCGTCATCCACAAACCCGACCATGCCATACACGGTCAATACACTGGATGAGCATCTGGATATGCTGATGGTATGCCATCATCTGGACAAAAAAATCCCGGAAGATGTCGCATTTGCAGATTCCAGAATCCGTCCGGAAACCATCGCAGCAGAAGATGTTCTGCATGACATGGGTATCTTCAGTATGATGAGTTCGGACTCTCAGGCAATGGGACGTGTCGGCGAAGTTATCACACGTACCTGGCAGACAGCAAGCAAAATGAAAGACGAACGCGGAGCACTTCCGGAAGACGAAGGCAAAGGAAATGACAACTTCCGTGTAAAACGTTATATCGCAAAATATACGATCAATCCGGCATTAACACATGGTATTGCAGATTATGTAGGTTCTGTGGAAAAAGGCAAGTTCGCAGACCTGGTACTGTGGAAACCGGCATTCTTCGGTGCAAAACCGGATATGATCATCAAAGGCGGCATGATCATTGCATCTAAGATGGGTGATGCAAATGCATCCATCCCGACCACACAGCCGGTTCTCTATCAGCCGATGTTCGCAGCACATGGAAAGGCAAAAAATGAAGCATGCCTGACTTTTGTTTCTAAAGCAGCTTACGATGCAGATATCAAAGATGCATACGGACTGGAAAAAACCGTTGTTCCGGTAAAAGGATGCCGCACGATCGCCAAGAAAGACATGGTATTTAATAATCGCACACCGAAGATTACCGTAGATTCGGAAACCTATGAAGTGACGGTCGACGGAGAATCCATCACATCCAAACCGGCACAGAAACTGCCGCTTACACAGCTGTATAACTTATTTTGATGTCCAAGGGAGAAATGGACATAAAATGGATGCTTGCATACATTTTTATGTCTATGAATCCCGCCAAATCACGAAAAAGCAGCCATTTTTCGCAGAAAAATGAGCGGATTTTGAATGATTGCAAAATTGCGAGAGTTATATTATAACGGAGCAATTTTGAGGACATCAATTTAAATAAAGAGTTAGGAGGAACAAAATGTTAGGAGTTTGCCTTTTATTTGTGGGAATTGTACTGATCAACAACGGCATGTGTACGCTGTACAAAGTCGATGGCAAATCGGCGGCAGTGATGAATTTGCTGACCGGAGGCCTGTCGGTCTTTATCAATTTCGTGAGCCTGGTACAGGGCAACTATTATGCGGCAGGAACCGGACTTCTGTTTGGATTTACCTATCTGTTTGTCGCATTCAGCAAGATTTACAAGCTCAGCCCGATTCCGTTTGCATGGTTTTCCACCTTTGTTGCAGTCAATGCACTGATCTTTGGAACCATCGAGGGAATTACCGGAAGTGCAGCACTTGGAATTACCGCAGATATCCGCTGGGCAGGTATCTGGTATCTGTGGGCAATCCTCTGGGGAACTGCATTTGTAGAAGATATCATGGGCAAAAAGCTCGGAAAATTTGTACCGCTGCTTCAGGTGTTTGAAGGTGTGGTCACCGCATGGATTCCGGGAATCATGCTGATCTTAGGAGTATGGTAGAATGGTTTGTGAAAAAGTAATCGGAAAATTAAAAGATGTGGATATCGCAGGAAAAACAGTAGAATATGTGGATATCGAATGGCATGAAGCATTTAAAAAGATCCATCGAAAAGTGACCGGTCAGGGTCGTGAAGTGGGCATCCGTATGGATGATTCCATTCTGACAAGAGGACTGTTTCAGGACGATGTGATCTATGATGCAGACGGTGTGGTGATCGTGGTCAACACACCGCCGTGCGAAGTGATCGAAGTATCGCTTGCACCGGGACACGAAAAATATGTTGCAAAGGTCTGCTACGAGATCGGCAACCGCCATGCACCGCTCTTCTGGGGCGATAAAGAAAATACCTTTATCACCATTTACAATGAGCCGATGATGGCGATGCTGGAAAAACTGCACGGGGTAAAAGCAGAAAAAACCGTGCGGAAACTTGATTTTGACCGACGGATTTCCGCAGCGATCCACAACCATCATCACTGAGAATATAAAAGATATTACGGTGCCGGGGCAGAATGTGCTCCGGCATCACAAAAAGAGAGGAACGGATATGGACAGAGAACAGGAAATTCGCCGTTTCTTCTTATTGCAGGTAAATGACGCACTTTTCCCGATCGGAGGCTATTCTCACTCGCAGGGACTGGAAACTTACATCCAGCAGGGAAGCGTCTGCGATGAGAAAACAGCGGCAGAATATATTCATAAAAAACTGCGTTTCGCACTTGCTTATACCGATCTGCTGGCAGTTCGTCTTGCGTGGGAACTGGCAGATCAAAGTGATGCAGACGGACTGGATGAGCTGGAAGAAATCCTCGGAGCATCCAGGATTCCTTTTGAACAGCGGGAAGCGTCCAGAAAAATGGGTTCCCGTTTTGCAAAAACAATCGAAAAACTGCATGCAGAAACGATGCCGATGAAAAACAGAGAAATTTTTGAAACGTATCTGGACGCAAGAAAGGGAAAAGCGGTCAGTCACTGCATTGTGTACGGAGTTTTCTGTGCGGCTCTTGGAATCGAGGAAGAAGAGACGTTGTATCATTATTTATATGCACAGACTTCCGCAATGGTAACAAACTGTGTCAAAACCATCCCGCTCAGTCAGAGTGCAGGACAGCAGCTTTTGAGCGGATGTTATCCGGAATTTGCAGAAATTCTGGAAGAGATCCGAACTTACAGCGAAGATGACCTGTGCCTGTCAGCACCGGGATTTGATATTCGTGGAATCCAGCACGAAAAACTGTATTCCAGATTGTATATGTCATAGCAGGAGGAAAAAGTATGTCATACGTGAAAATTGGAGTTGCCGGCCCGGTAGGTTCCGGAAAAACAGCACTTATCGAAGCATTATCAAGAAAAATGGCAAAAGACTACAGCATTGGTGTCATCACCAATGATATTTATACAAAGGAAGACGCACAGTTTCTGGCAAAAAACAGTGTTCTTCCGGTCGAGCGGATCATCGGTGTGGAAACCGGCGGATGCCCGCATACGGCAATCCGTGAAGATGCCTCGATGAACCTTGAAGCAGTTGATGAAATGATGGAGCGTTTCCCGGATATTGAACTGCTCTTTATCGAGAGCGGCGGAGATAACCTTTCCGCAACCTTCAGCCCAGAACTGGTAGATGCCACGATTTTCGTGATCGATGTTGCAGAAGGAGATAAAATTCCGAGAAAAGGCGGTCCTGGTATCACAAGATCAGATCTGCTTGTCATCAACAAAATCGACCTCGCACCATATGTCGGAGCAAGTCTGGAAGTCATGGAACGTGATTCAAAGAAAATGCGTGGTGACCGTCCATTCCAGTTTACCAACATCCGCGGGGATGAAAATGTGGATAAAGTAGTAGAATGGATCAAAAAAAGTGTATTGCTGGAAGATCTGTAAGCATAATGTTCGACTTGAACGCAGAGAAGCGGATTGTGAATGTCCGCTTTACTTCACAGCAAGAATATAAGAAGCATTTTTGAAAAATAAAAAAGAAAGGCGGACGAACATTTGACAGAAAACAAATTCGGAAAAATATCCAGACTGTCGATCCGCACCGGAAGCCGGGATGGAAAAACCATAGTGGAAGATCTTTCCTTTACTGCACCTTATAAAGTTATGACACCATTTCCAAAAGAAGATGGCGGAATTTCCATTATGCCGCTGTGTGCTTCGGCCGGAATCATGGAAGGTGATGTTCAGGAGTTCATCTTTCAGATTTCCGAAGGAAGCAATCTGGAATTTCTTTCTCAGTCTTTTGATAAAGTGCATAAGATGAAAGAGGGACTGGCACGCCGGAGTGTGACGGCAGAAGTGAAAAAAAATGCAGTCTTCTGTTATTATCCGCAGCCGGTGATCCCATATGCACAGTCTGCATTTGAAAGTAATATGAAAATCCATCTCGAAGACGAAAGTTCAAGATTCTTTCTGATGGAAATCATTTCCTGCGGTCGAAAAGCATCCGGGGAACGCTTTCGCTACCGGAAGTATGCATCGAAAGTTTCCGTCTGGCGAAGCGGCAGCCTGATCTACCGGGACAACACCCGCTATGAGCCGGAAAAAATGGATATGGAAGGCATCGGTATGTACGAAGGTTACACGCATATGGCAAATATCTTTCTGACCGGCGGCAGCGAAGAACTGCAGCAGAATATCTGGGAGATCCTGGAACAGGAACCGGAGTGCGATGGCGGCGTGACAAAACTGGTGCAGAATGATCTCGCTGTCCGGATATTCGGACAAAGAGCACAGAAACTGCAGGAAGTGGCAGAGAAAATGAAGGCGGCTTTCCTGGGAAACGAATAGACAAACTGTATACAGAAAAAAGTGTATGTGCAAATGAACGAATTCCCAGAAGGGCACGTAAAAGTGCCTTCTTAGGAATTCGTTCATTTTGCATATTGCCGTAAGTTTCCAGAGCTGATAAAACAGGTTCCTGGAAGCGTGGATGTTTCCGATGGAATCAACGAAACTGGCGAAATAGACAATAAACGGACAGAGAATATGTAGAAAATTACTAAAAAGCGAACGCTTGATAAAAATAAATAGTAACAATATAGACAAAAACATAAAAATGTACTATAATAAACTTAACATGTATACCGAGAGGGTGCTGGAAGTCCCGCACAGCGGGACTTCATTTTTCGCAGAGATTTTCAAAATGACAAAAAGTCTGCGAAAAGAGAGGAAGAAAAAATTGCAGCTGAAAAGGAAACGGAACGGCTGCAAAAGAAAAAATGCATAAAAGGAGGAATGTACATGCATTTGAGAAAGAAAATTTTGTCTGTAGTGTTAGCCGGTGCCATGATCGGCGGTGAGCTTCTGACCGGTATCGGCAGTTTCTCACTGAACGTCAGTGCAGCCGACAGCAGTTTCGCAGGAGAAGAGTGGTATGACCAGATTGCCACAGTAGAGGAAAACAGAGAGCCGGCTCATGCGTATTTTACACCATATGAGTCAGCAGAGAAAGCTTTGACCAATGAGAAATCCATTCTGGATGAGGATGCATCCGAGTCCGCTTACAAACAGTCTCTGAATGGTACCTGGAAATTCAAGTTTGCCCAGAAACCGGCAGACCGCGAAAAACAGGCAAAAGGTGCAGATGCAAAAAATTATGTGGAGAACTGGGATACCTCAGGCTGGGATGACATCAAAGTTCCAAGCTCCATTCAGACGATCAAGGATGCAGACGGCAATTTCAAATACGAAAAGCCGATCTATGTAAACCAGAGATATCCGTGGCAGAACTATGAAAATGTCAGCCTTGGAGCAAACGTTACAGCACCGACCGTAAACAACAGTGTCGGCCAGTACAAGAGAACCTTTACCGTTCCTTCAGACTGGGATGGAAGAGATGTTTTCGTATCCTTTGAAGGTGTAGAGTCCGCATTCTATTTATATGTAAACGGACAGAGAGTCGGATACGGCGAAGACAGCTACACGACCGACGAGTTCAATATCACAAGTTATTTGAAAAAAGGCGAAAATACCATCGCAGTGGAAGTTTATCGCTGGTCTACCGGAAGTTATCTGGAGAACCAGGACTTTATCCGTATGAGCGGCATTTTCCGTGATGTAAATCTTTACTCGAAAGCAAAAGTAGAGATGCGTGACCTGTTTGTAAAGACAGATCTGGATGATAACTATAAAGATGCAACGCTGACGCTGGATGCAGATATCCGTAACCTCGGTGATGATACAGCAGCAGGCAAGAAATATACCGTATCTGCTGATCTTTATAAGATCGACGGCAAGACAAAAGTGTGGTCTGAGCCGATGGTGATCGAAGCAACTGTTCCGGCAGCAAAGGAAAGTGTGGCAGAGAAAGCAGATGACAAGGGAAAAACCTTTAGCGGAAGCAAACAAGTAACCAATCCGGACAAGTGGTTTGCAGATACTCCGAATCTGTATATGCTTCTTGTTCAGTTAAAAGACGAAAATGGCAATGTCATTGAGACGACTGTTCAGAGAGTCGGATTCCGCGAGATCAGCAAAGCAGATATCAACGAAGCAGGTCAGGAACAGGTACAGATCAACGGTGAAAAGATCATGTTCCGTGGTACAAACCGTCATGAAACAGATGACCAGGACGGACGTGCAATCTCCAAAGAAGATATCACAACCGACCTGAAGATGATGAAGCAGTTCAATGTCAATGCGATCCGTACCAGCCATTATCCGAACAATCCATATATGTACGGACTGGCAGATGAGCTGGGTATTTATATCTGTGATGAGACGAATGCAGAGTCCCACATTGGTGCGACAAGCAGCAACATCCCGTCCGGATATCCAATCTGGAACACTTCCGTTATGGACCGCACCCAGAATATGGTAGAGCGCGATAAAAACCATCCATCCGTAGTGATCTGGTCCCTTGGTAATGAGGCTACTTATCAGGTTTACAATATGGATGAAAACTACTGCTTCTACAATTCCACACAGTGGATCCTGGAGCGTGACCCGTCCCGTATCCGTAAATACGAGCGTGATAACCGCTATACAAAGGGTGACCGCAAAAAATCCATGGTAGATATCTATTCCTCCCAGTACTGGGGTGTAGATTCTGTCAAGAGTCAGGTAACAAACACCGGTAATAAGCTGCCGTATATCCAGTCTGAGTATGCACATGCAATGGGTAATGCCCTTGGTAACTTCAAAGAGTACTGGGATATTTTCCGTAACTACCCGAATGCACAGGGTGGATTTATCTGGGACTGGATCGATCAGTCTGTTTCTACAAAAGTAGAAAATACAACAACTTACACGATCACAGATCTGAACACTGGTGTTGCAACGAAATTTGACGGAAAAGTTACCGAAGGACGCAACAATACAAAAGCGATCCAGGGAACTTATGCAGCGACGGACAGTGCAAAACTGGCAACCAACAGCACAACCGGTATCACACTGGATGTATGGGTAAAACCATCGGAGAACTTTACAAAATCCGCACAGGCGTTTATTTCCAGAGGAGACAGTGACGGTTACAACCTTCAGATTGACCGCTATGGTAAATTTGAATTCTTTGTAGATGGATGGAGCGGAGGTACCTTATCCGCAGATATTCCGGCTGATTTCACAGACGGAAACTGGCATCGTCTGACGGCAACTTATATCGGTACCGAGTACAAGCTGTATTACGATGGAAAACAGCTTGCAACAGGACAAAGAACCAACAAGACAACCTGTGATGCATCCAGCAATCCGATCGACATCACCATCGGAGCATCCGCAGACCAGTCCGGAAGAACCTTCAACGGTGCAATCGACCGTGCAGCCGTGATCAAAGGTGTTATGACAGAGGAACAGATCCAGAATACAAACGATAATCTGGACGCAGTAAAAGATAACGTAGCTTATTCTATTGACTTTGGATCTGCTTCCATTAAATCAGAAGGAACAAACTACAAAGACAGCACATACTTCGCATACGGCGGAGACTGGGGCGAGACGGTAAATGATAATGATTTCTGTGCAAACGGTATCTTAAATGCAGACCGCACACCTTCCGCAGAACTGTATGAAGTCAAGAAAGTACATCAGGAAGTTTCCTTCTATGATGACGGTGAAGCAGCAAACGGAAAAGTCCGTGTTGTAAACGAGTTCCTGAACACCAACCTGAACAAATACAATGTCTCCTGGACATTAAAAGAAGATAACAAAGTGATCGGAAGCGGTCAGCTTAGCGAGGAGCAGAAGAACATCGCACCGCAGGCAGAAGCTACCGTAACACTGGCAAACTTCCCGAAAGTAAGTGCGACAGCAGGTTCTGACTATACACTGACACTCTCCGTAACACTGAAAGAAGATGCTGCGTGGGCAGGCGATTATTACGGACATGAAGGTGATGAGATTGCATTTGAAGAATTTGATCTTGCTTACACTCCGGAAAAAGCACAGCCAACGATCAGTGCATCTGACATGGATAAAGTAAACGTAGCAGAGAGCGATGATGCGATCACTGTTACCGGAAAGACATCCAAAACAAACGGCAAAGCATTTGAAGTTGTGATCGACAAAGCACAGGGTTATATCACCAGCTATAAAGTAGACGGCAAGACCCTGCTGGAGAACGGACCGGTTCCGAACTACTACCGTGCACCGGTCAGCAACGACCCATCCTTCTCCACAGCGATGAAGAATGCAGCAGAGAACTTCACGCTGGATGAGAACGGCATCACTGTAGATAAGAAAGACAAAGTAGTCAACATTCATGTATCAGGAAGCATTCCTGAAGTAAATACACCGAACAGCATTGATTACATGATCTATGGCAATGGTGAGATCGTAGTAACCAATACGGTTACACCGAGTGCTTCTGCAGGAAATATTGCAAGAATCGGTATGAAGATGACAGTTGCAAAAGATTACGAGAAGCTGACATACTACGGAAATGGTCCGCAGGCAAACTATGTTGACCGCAACACCGGTGCAAAGCTTGGTATATACAACACCACCGTAACCGAACAGTTTGAAAAAAAATATGTAAAACCTCAGGAAAACGGAAACCACACAGGTGTAAGATGGACAGCACTGACAGCAGAAGACGGAACAGGTATCCTGGTATCTTCTGACAGCGAAATGGAATCCGGAGCACTGCACTACAAAGCAGAAGATCTGGCATCTTACCGTCATCCATATCAGGTACCTGTACAGGAAAATACAATCCTGACAGTAGATCTGATGCAGCGCGGACTTGGAAATGCAAGCTGTGGTCCGGCTCCGCTGAGCAAATACATTATTTCCGCAGGAAAGACTTATACACAGACATTCAGCATCCTTCCTCTGACAAAACAGACATCAGATGAAGAAAAGATGGTAAAGAGCAACGAAGATGTGAAATCCGGTATGCCGCTGACCGGAATCAAAGTAAACGGCAAAGAACTGGACAACTTCAGTGACGGACAGAATGAGTACACTTATACACTTTTAAGAGGAAGCTACGAAGAAGGAAAGGTTCCTCAGGTAGAAGTGATCAAAAAATCAAATGATGTTAATGTAACTATTACACAGGCAGCAGCAGTTCCTGGCACAGCAACCATCAAAGCCGTTTCTCCGTTTGGTGTAGAAAAGACTTATACGATCAATTTCAAGGTTCAGGATGAACTGTATGTATCCGATATGGACTGGACAGTTGACCAGGGCGGATACTTCGAAAACACAAGAGATGCCTGCGGATGCGGAAATCCGATGGCAGTCTATGTAGAAGGCACAAAACAGAGCTTTGATAAAGGTGTGGCTATGCATGCACCGGCAGAACTGGGCGTTAACCTGGAAGGCAAGGGCGTAAGCAGATTTACCGCACGCATCGGTATCAGTGCAGACCAGACACTTGGAAACAAAGCAGATGTAAACTATGTGATCAAAGGTGATGGCAAAGAGCTGTACCGCAAAGACCATGTGATCTCCAACGGACAGTCCTACCTCGTAGATATCGATGTATCCAAAGTAAAAGATCTGCGTCTGATCGTAGAAGAAGGCGATGCAGATTACAACGACCACGCACTGTGGGCAGATGCAAAATTCACGTTCCAGAGTGAAACTCCAGATCCGAAGCCGATCAAAGTAGCAAGCATCAGCGTAACAGCTGATAAGACAGAGCTGACCGTCGGTGATACGATGCAGGCAGCTGCAACTGTATTACCGGAAAATGCAGACAACAAAGAAGTGACCTGGGCAAGTTCAGATGAAACAGTGGCAAACGTAAGCGAAGCAGGTCTGATCACAGCAAAAGCAGCCGGAACGGCAACCATCAAAGCAACAGCAAAAGATGGAAGCGGAGTATCAGGAGAACTTGTGATCACGGTAAAAGCAAAACAGGTTACTCCAGATCCGAAGCCGGTCAAAGTAGCAAGCATCAGCGTAACAGCAGATAAGAAAGAACTGGAGATCGGCGGTACTGCTCAGGCAGCTGCAGCTGTATTACCGGAAAATGCAGACAACAAAGAAGTTACATGGACAAGCTCAAATGAAAGTGCAGTAACAGTAAACGAAAGTGGTCTGATCAAAGCAATTGGTGTTGGAAGTGCAGATATCATTGCAACTGCAAAAGACGGAAGCGGTGTAACAGGCAAAGTTACCATCACGGTAAAATCAAAAGATATTGATCCGATACCGACTCCGACCCCTGCACCGGCAGAAAAAGTCGAAGAGCTGAACAAGGCAGTCAAAGAAGCAGAATCATTCAAAGAAGCAGATTACACAGCTGAGAGTGCAGGCAAACTGAAAGCAGCACTGGCAGAAGCTAAGAAAGTTCTGGAGAATAAGGATGCTACTGAGGCAGAAGTAAATGCAGCACTGAAAGCAGTCAGCGATGCAAAAGCAGCTCTTGTCAAGAAAGATGATAACAATAACAACAACGGAAACAATAATCCGGCACCACAGGTTCCGGCAGTTGGAACAACCACTACAGTAAAAGGCGTTACTTACAAAGTAACGAAAGCTGATGCAGTAAACGGAACGGTTTCTGCAGTGAAACTGAAAGCAACGAAGAAAACAAAAGTTACGATCCAGGATACAGTAAAAGTTGGAAATTACAGCTTCAAAGTAACCACGATCGGTAAGAATGCTTTCAAGAACAACAAGAAACTGAAGAGTATCGTGATTGGAAACAACGTCAAGAGCATTGGCTCCAATGCATTCAGTAAAGCGAGCAAGCTGTCAAGCGTAACTTTCAAGGGAACAAAGATCGTGAAAGTTGGCAGGAATGCATTCAAGGGTACTTCTTCTAAGATGAAAGTTACAGTTCCTAAGAAGATGAAATCCAAAACGCTGAGAGCACTGAAAAAGAACCTTCAGAAAGCAAAAATCAGCAAAAAGGCAACTTATAATAAAGTAGCGAAAGTAAAGTAAATAAAAGAATCTCTTGAATAACAGAAGTTCAAGTTGTAACGAGAATCGTCGCATGCTACAATAGGCATGCGGCGATTTTGTTGGGTAAATGTCAGCAAAGCTGAACAGAATCGCGTGCCAAGTTTTACGTGTCAAGCGGATATTCGCAATTGAAGCAGGGGACTTCCTTGATTTGGTTCAATCATAATAACGAAAGAAGGTAAAGAAAAGTGGAGACACTGAAAAAGTTTGTGAAATATTATGCACCTTACAAAGGTGTGTTTTTTCTGGATTTGCTGTGTGCAGCGATTATCAGTTTTGTGGATCTGGCATTTCCGCAGATCCTTCGCAGTCTGACAAAAACACTGTTTTTAAAAGATGCAGCTGTGATCTTACAGGCACTGCTTCCTATCGGGGCAGGATTGCTGCTTATGTATGCAATACAGGCGTTGTGCAAGTATTATGTGACGTGTCAGGGGCATATGATGGGAGCAAGGATGGAGCGGGATATGCGCCAGGAATTGTTTGAGCATTATGAAAAACTGTCGTTCTCTTATTATAATCAGCATAATTCCGGTCAGATGATGAGCAAACTCGTATCAGATCTGTTTGACATTTCTGAGCTGGCACATCACGGACCGGAAAATCTGTTCATTTCACTGATTAAGATTGTCGGAGCCTTTATCTTCTTATTTTTTATCAACTGGAGACTGGCAGTGCCGCTTCTGTTTCTGGTTGTGCTGATGCTGATCTTTTCCCTGCGTCAGAATCGCCGTATGCAGGCAACGTTCATGGATAACCGACGCAAGATCGGAGATATCAATGCGAGGCTTCAGGATACCCTTTCCGGGATCCGTGTCGTACAGTCTTTTGCAAATGAGGAGATTGAGTGGAAGAAATTTCAGAAGAGCAACGAAGGATTTCTGGTATCCAAAGATGCGAACTATCGTTGTATGGGAAGTTTTATGAGCAGCAACCTGTTTTTCCAGGGACTGATGTATCTGGTGACCCTGGTCTTTGGCGGATGGCTGATCGCACACGGAAAAATGGAAGCAGCAGATCTTGCCATGTATGCTCTGTACATCGGAATCTTCATCAGCCCAATCCAGATCCTGGTTGAGCTGACAGAAATGATGCAGAAAGGCCTGTCCGGATTTCGCAGATTTCTCGATGTGATCGAGACAGAACCGGATATTCAGGATGCCGAAGATGCAAAACCACTGACCGATGTATGTGGTGATGTATCTTATGAAAATGTTTCCTTTCATTATCAGGATGATGAGACACCGGTACTGTCTCATGTCAGCTTTCGGATTCCGGCAGGCAGATCGATTGCACTGGTCGGACCGTCCGGAAGTGGTAAGACCACGATCTGTTCGTTGCTGCCACGTTTTTACGATGTGACGGAAGGAAAGATCACGATTGACGGAAAGGATGTCAGAGGACTGACACTTGAAAGTCTGCGAAATCAGATCGGACTGGTGCAGCAGGATGTCTATCTGTTCTGCGGAACGATCCGGGATAATATCGCTTACGGAAAACCGGAGGCCTCCATGGAAGAGATCGTCGATGCAGCGAAAAAAGCAAATATTCACGATTTTATCATGTCACTGCCGGATGGATACGACAGCTACGTCGGTGAACGCGGAACACGCCTCTCAGGAGGGCAGAAACAGAGAATTTCTATCGCCAGAGTTTTCCTGAAAAATCCGCCGATCCTTATTTTAGATGAGGCAACGAGTGCACTGGATAATGAGAGCGAACGATGGATTCAGAAAAGTCTCGAAGAACTGGCAAAGAACCGCACCACAATCACGATCGCACACCGCCTTTCTACGATCCGCGGGGCAGATCAGATTCTTGTTGTTGCCGATAATGGGATCGCAGAGAGCGGAACACATGAAGAACTGTTGAAAAAAGGCGGGATTTATGCACATTACTGTGAACTCTCGGAAATGTGACAGATTTTTCAAAGGCTAGTGCAGACAGCAGAAAAATAAGAATTGACCGAGCTCTTTAGAGCGAGGGATGCTTCTTGTCCGAAGGGCAAGAAGATGGGCATTAAGAAAACTTATATGTAAAATATAACGCCATGATGATTCGAAAACAATCTCCTGACACGCTGCGTTTCCTGTTCGGTTCGCTCGCCTGTTAGCCGCCCTTCGCCTAAACTCGCCTCTTCGAGGCTCAGACAGCGGCTCCTTGGGGCGGCAGCATCGCAAACCTCACGACGGAAGCCTTGCTACCGTCAGAGCGATTTGTTTTCGAATTCATCATGGCCGTATTATTTTACACACCATGTTTTACAATGTAGTTCGTCTGCACATTGCCAAAAGCTCCTGGCCTGAACGCTGTCTCTTAAGCAGAAGGCATCTTCCAGCCACAAATATTTGCCAGAGCAACTTTTTGCTTCCACAAAGGTAACCTGCCTGGCAGACGGTATAAATGTTATTTTTTCTTTTGATGAAATAAAAAAGAGAAGTGTAAAATATAAAAGATGGCGGACAACAAAAAGACAGAGGCATAGTGACGGCAGCAAGTTTCCGTTACTCTATCTCTGTCTTTTCCTGTTCTGTGTTTTGAATCTTGGCCTGAAGGACTGTTCCGCTTAAGAATCCCCGACCGGTAAGGAGCTTTTGGCAATGTGCAAAATGAACAATTCCCAAGAAGGTACTCGAACATGGCCGGTACTTAGCAACCGTATTTTGGTTGCTTACGTACCGCTGCCAATGTGAGGTAGCGAGAGCGTGCCTTCGGGGAATTCGTTCATTTGCACATTCTAAAACCTCCGCCACAACTTTTGATTTTACAGTTACTTTAATCTTAACTTTCTTACTTCCGGATTTCACGGTAATCGTTACTTTTCCGGATTTCTTTGCTTTTACGACTCCTTTTGAAGAAACGGTCACTACTTTCTTATTGGAAGAAGTGTAAGTCAGTTTCTGTTGAGATGTGAGTGGTTTTAACACTGGTTTCAGTTTTACGCTGGAGCCTTTCTTCAGTGTCAGTGTTTTTGACAGCCCCTGTATCTTTTTCGTCTTTACGGCAGTTTTCTGAACATTGACTTTGACAGTCTTTTTCAGTCCGCTCTTCAAAGTGATGGTCAGGACTGCATGATCTTTTTTCTTTCCGGCTTTGATCTTACCGTTTTTGTTAACAGTGAAGACTTTTGGATTGCTGGAAGTGTAAGAAACAATGGAATCTCCATTGGCAAGTCCGCTTACTTTGAATTTTGTGGTAGTCTGTTTTACTTGCAGCGAGATCAAGGTCATATTAACCTTGATGCTCGGAGTCAGAGCTGTTCCGACAGTACGGGTCTCTTTTTCACCACATGCACATACTCTTTCCTGTTTTTCTGCTGAAAATACAGTAGCAGCCGATACGGTTTTCCATGTGCTGAAGCTGTGTGCGTGTTTTACAGATTCTGTTTCAGTTTCACTTTCGGTTTCTTTTCCGATTGCCATTACGATATCTTTTGGCAGGATGTAAGCAGATTCAGTGCTGTCCTTTGGTGCCTTTACAACGGTGATCTGGTAGGTGCCGCCGGAAGGAATAGTAAGTGATACTTTTCCGTTTTCGTCGGTTATGGCACTTACAACTGCATTGCCGTTTGCATCAACAGCGGATACGGTATAACCTTTCTGTACAGATGCCGGTTTGAGATTGCCCTTTTCATCGTAATCCATCGGGTGCATACCCCATAAGGTCAGATCCAGCTTTTCACCGGCCTGGATGGTTTCCGGTACATTTTCAAAATACAGATAAATATCTTTGTACTGCTTCAGGTCACCATACATAAATACAGATACGGAATCCCCGCTGGATACAACTGCTTCTGCTACACTGGCAGATCCTGGAATCTGATCGTTGACGCAGATGCCAATGCTGTAGGTTTCAATGCCATAGATCTTGTTGATAAATCCATTGTTTACGGCCAGATAGTCGGTAGGGTTTGCTTTAAAGGCATCTTTGTACTGTGCGGCATGCCATGCGACCAGCACATCAAGTGTAGTTACTTTGTTTTTATAAGCAGCCGGTTTGGAATAACCATAGTTTGCAGCAGTATGAGCCTTAACGGTCATTTTGCTGACATCCATACCTTTGCCGGCTTCCTGATTGATCTTTACGGTGACAAGAGCTTCTGTTTCGTTCTGAGAATCCTGTATGGTGTTGATAAGAGCAGTGATCTTAGCAACTTTCTGCTCGATTTCTGTTTCGGCTGCATCTTCTCTTTCAAGGAGAGCTTTTGCTTCTGTGATCGCCGTCTGCAGTTTGTCTCTGGTTCCTTCCGGATACTGTCCGGCTCCGGTTCCTTCGGTTACAGAATCCAGAAGCGTCTGTGCATGATCAATGGCAGTCTGAAGCTGTTCAGCAACTTTGCTGTCCGGCTGTACAGTAACAGTAACGGATACTTCCTGTTTGTAGAGTTTCTGTAAAGCTTCGTTGCCCGGATGGCTGGATGCGTATTTTCCGTAACGTTCGCTGCTGAGCCAGGAAGTGATCGTGATCTCAGTTGGAGTTTCCGGACGGATGACAACCAGATTTTCATGCTGGATCACGGCATTATTGGAAGAACGGAATTTATTGTAACCGGCGCCCTCCATTTCCCATGGATCATCGAAATATCCGTCTGCACAGATACCGGCATCGGTAACATCACTGATGTTGTATACCCAGACAGCATTTCCATCGGCATCAAAATACATTTCCTGGAACGGATGCAGGTTTTCAGTGATTTTATCTGCAGATACATTGTTTCCTTTGATACCGTCAAAATAATGAGCTTTCGCATAATCCATCATTTCAACTTCTTTATCCAGGTCTTCCTGTGTCAGCTTTTTGATGGTGATCGGGAATACCCTGGAAACAGTCACGCCCTCACGCGTAAAGGAAACGGTCAGGTTGACGGTGGTGTCCTGAGGCTGGAATACATCTACGTTTGCTTTGTAACCGTTGATTTTGACAGCATCGTTGTCAGAAGTTACGGTGATTTCTTTATTATTAAAGACATTCTCGCCGTTCTCATCTTCGATACGAGTATATCTTGGCAGCTGAATGTCACCGGCGCAGGCTTCCGGATCAATTACCGTCGTTGTTCCGTAATAAACAAGATCGGTGATCTTATAATATTGATTCAAAATTGCTTTGAGTTCAGCTTCAGTCGGAGCCGGTTTTCCGCTACCTTTTACAGTTACGGTAAATGGCACGCTGATCGTATTAATATCAGATATTTTTTTAACCTGTTCGTTCATGACAGATTCATTTGCCGTGAATGTAGCGGTCAGTGTAACTTCCGTATCTTCAACCGGCTGATTGATCACACCGGTTGCAGCGTAGAGCGAAGAATCGATCGAAGGCTTCTGGATGCTGATCACATCTGGATTGGAAGAAGTCCAGCTGATGGTTGACCATACGGTACGCAGGCTGGTTCCCATACACTGCGGCAGTGTCAGATTGGAAGTTACCTCTGTCTGACTGGTATTTTCACCTTTGATTCTATCCCAGGTCAGCTGATCGGCTTCCGATTTCATTTTGGAAGCAAAATGTTTCTGATCCCATCCAATGACTACCCTGCATTCGGCTGTTTCTGCTGTCGCATCGTTTAAGCTGAATTTCAGCACAACGGAAATGGTTTTTGAATTCATGCCGTAAGCGTTCAGCGTATCGGCAGTAGAGTAGTGGATGATGCCGTCAGTGCTGATCCAGTCAGTATCGTCAGAAGAAACAACAGATACCGTTACCTGATCTGCTTTATCGACAGCTGCATAATCGCCGGTTTTCAGTTTTGCTTCGATCAGTGCATTAATATTAGAAGCGTTTTTGTAGGATGTGCGGATAGCACCAGGTTCCTTGTCAAAGATTTCTTTTACCTTATCAACGGCAGCCTGATCGGCAGAATCAACCGTTACATCTTTGTCCATGTTTACGGCAGCCGTAATCTTTTCTTCTGTTCCGGTTGGTGCATAAGAAACATTTTTTACGTCCTTATATCCCTCGGCAGTTACAGAATAACGATAAGTGCCGTATTTGCTCAGCGTGTAGGAACCGTCACCATTTGCTGTCATGGTTTCCCAGTCGGTATCTCCCCAGTCATCTTCAACCTCTTCTTCCACTTTGAGGTTAAAGTTTGTGATGGCTGTATCGCCGTCCATTGGCTGGAAGGTTACAGCGTAGCTGGTAATATTTTTTTCCAGTTCTACATCAATGGTGGTATCTTCGTCTGGTGTGATCGTGCCGTTGGCAGTTTTGTAGTTTGGTGCTTCAACCGTCCAGTTGTAGCGTACACCTTTCTGCAGTTTATAGCTTCCGTCGGATTCCGGACTGATCGTAGTATAGTAGCCCTTTTTAACCTTGATGGAAGCACCGGAAATTTCAGCACCGCTTGCTTTGTCCTTGACGGAAAATCTGATATTCTGCATCGTGATCGGACTTAAAGTTACGGTTTTTAAGAAAACAGGTTCTTCGGAATTGCCTGTATAAGTAAATGTTTCGCTATAATCGGTATAGCCCTCTTTTTTAACGGTCAGCTTGTAAGAAGCACCGTTTTCCATCTTGTAGCTGCCATCGCTTGCAGGTGTAACCGTGTAAAATTCGTCTTTTTCTACGGTAATAGAGGCATCCGTAATTGGATTTTTGTCCTTATCCTGAACAGCAACCTGCATCTTGTATTCTACTTCAGCGGCTTCCAGAATAAAGGTGAAGTCCTGTGTGGCAAGTGCAGTGGCTGTTCCGTCGTCGATGGCAGAATTTTCGGTATCACTTGCGAACAGTTTCAGTGTTGCAGTAAAAGAATACGGTGATGTCGGTCTGCTTTTAATGGAACGGCTTCCGCTTTTTGTCGGTACCAAATAGGAGATATATGGATTGTTTTTATCAATATACCATCCTGTTTTATAAACGGTATCAAGGTATTTCAGACGTAAGGAATTGATGAATCCGCCGTTTGGGGTTTTCAGGCCAATATTGTAGGTAAGACCATCCTCACTTTTAACAACACCATTACCACCTGTGGTGATAACCTTGTCTGTAGCATTAATAAAATTTTCTTTCAGATACGCTTGTGCGGCTTCTTCTGCACTCTGGGTTTCGTCTGCCTCTTCAGCCTGGGAAACCACCCCGGTATCTGCTGGCGAAAGATCGCTGGCATACGTCACTGACGGCAGATTGCCAACTGTCATCATGGCACATAAAGCCAGGGGAAGTGCTCGCTTCATTAGCTCTTTTCTTTTCACTTTTTTTTCCTCCTGAGTTTGAAATACAATGAAAATAGTTATAAGGTATACAGGATATCCTAGCCTTTTCCAATCGCTGTGTCAAGAATTTAACGAGGGAAAAACTTACATTCTGCTATCCAAAATGTCCAAAGTGACAAAAGAAGGATTACAAAAAAAGTTAAAAAAAACAAAAAATTTCTCTTGCATTTCTGTGAAAGCTATGCTATTATAGGCAGTGCATTGAGAGATGCGGGTGTAGTTCAATGGTAGAACACCAGCCTTCCAAGCTGGATACGTGGGT
>ERZ1673737.1459-NODE-1459-length-22773-cov-4.193195_pt1 | contig 22773 bp, 19 predicted proteins | sample MGYA00580211_ERZ1673737 | MGnify/ENA primary metagenome ERZ1673737 (study PRJEB41218, sample SAMN15661789) | gut metagenome | host: Homo sapiens | place: Canada: London | collected 2015-08-20/2019-03-30 | study: EMG produced TPA metagenomics assembly of... | reverse complement strand
TGACATTTCAGCTGGTGTCCCACCAAAACTTCAGCAAAAATTCGCCCATCGTATCAAGAAGGATCGTCTAACTCGTCTCTGGGAGGGCGTCATCCGCGCGAAGAACCCCAACCTCGATATGATCCGCTCACCTGTCGAGCGCGCTGTCCATTTGATGTGTGCTCACCGGGTTCAAGAAGCGTGTACTACACTGGTGGAAAGTCAAAACCCACACCTGGCTACTGTGGTGGCACAGATTGGCCGCGATGCTACCTCCCAAACCGACATCGCGAACCAGATTGACATGTGGCGCCAGAACAATGTGCTTTCGGAAATGAGTGAGCCTGTGCGAGCTCTCTACGAACTGGTTGCAGGAAATGCTCTCCGCAGTGAGGGCAAGACCGGCGGTGCCCTTGAGGACCGTGCCTCCAGTTTCGGCTTCACCGAGCGCTTCAATCTCGACTGGTTCCAGGCCTTTGGTCTTCGCCTATGGTACTGCACTACTGAAGATGAGCCCATTGAGGCTGCCGTTTCCAAGTTCCTTGAGGACCTGGCTACCGGACAGGAACAGGCCTTCCCTCATCCCTCGCACGAAGCTAGTACCCGCGCTGTCCCCCAGCCTGGCTCTGATACTCTTGGTCGTGAATCTCCGCTTTGGGTTCTACTCAAGGCCTACTCTGCGACCCAGGGTCTGAAGACCCAGCCTATCGAATTCCCCGCTGCTCTCCTCCCTGAGACTCTCTCCGGTGACCGACTCTCGAACCGTCTCTCCTTCCAGCTTCACCATGTCCTCGCTGCGACTGTCGGACAAAGCTCTGCCATCACAGTCAATCAGCACCAGGCCGACCACCTCGTCTGGGACTTTGCTTCAGAACTGAGTGCAAGCGGAGATCTCAATCAGGCCTTGTTCGTCCTTCTACATCTTTCCCAAGCCAACGACCGCAAACGCGCTGTGCAAGAGACTCTTGCCCGCTCCGCCGCCCAGCTCCCCGAGCCCCTCGCCGCCGACGGCTCCGTCGACCCGACATGGCACTACCTTGTCTCAGACCTTCAACTCCCTGAGGCCTGGATCTGGGTGGCCAAGGCCCTCTACGCCCGCGACACCGGCGACGCAGCACGCGAAGTCGACTGTCTCATCCGCGGCAAGCACTGGAACGACGCCCATGCCACTTTCTGCCGCATCGTCGCTCCCTCCGCCATCATCGAAGGCGACTACCGCACTCTCGAGACTCTGGTCTCTGGCTTCGGTGACGGACCTGAGCGTAAGATGCGCGGCTGGGCTTCCGGTGGTGGTGTCTACGAAGATTTCCTGCGCCTGGTCACTGCTCCCAGCGGTAGACGCGACGCAACCCGTCTCAACCGCCTCGTCAATGCCCTTGTTGCTATGAGCGATCGAATTGAAGGATCTGGCATGGAAGGATTGGAAGAGCGCGTCGCATTCAAGGAGATGAGTCGCGCTGTTACTGGCTGGATTACTCACGAAGATGTTCAGGTTCGTTGCTTTTCCCTCATCTAATCTCAATTGTTTAATCCCAGACTAACACTCGCCTCCACACAGTTCGTCGAATCATCCACACTCCTCGGCCTTCCCCTAACAGGCGACGCCCGCATCGCCCAAACAGCAGAAATGAGCCGACGCTACTACGGCGTCATTATGGCAGGTGGCCATTAAGAAATCGAAATCGAAATCATAATCACAAAACGCAAGTTGAAAAGAGAAACACGAAAGATGAGGAGGAAAGGAGTTCGCATGTTTGCATCTAGCTTATTTCCAAGGGTTGCTTGTAGGATTACTGGCCATTGTTTTGCCCTATCTCCTTTTCTTTTGTTTTGCCCTCAAATCTTCTTTTCGTTCTTCTCCTGCTCTTATCAATGGTTCCCATGACCTGTATTGTACTACACCCTATTGCCTGACAATTTTATTCTTTGCATATTCCCTTTTCCACCTTTTGGTCTGGTCTAGATCGTAGTAGTACTGTAGTAGCCGTATACCTAAGAATAAATTACTCTCCCAATTCATTTCCGAATATAGTCGATAGCCGTATCTCTTACTGCATACAGTTTCTGTAGATCCTATAAGGCAAATGCTTCAACAGTTACTCATATAGACAGCAGGATATCCCCTGTCAAGTCTACATGTACGCACGCCTTACTCACGCCCCATAAGCTGCAGACTTCACTTCCACCCTACCGAAACAATCACGATAATGTTATTCCAGTACAGTAATTCCCTGACGCGTACATGCCCAACTAGACTCGCCAACTGCACAAATAGTCACTGACAAATGCAATGCATGAAATCATTGGACAACACCTCCATATCGGGGGTTTATACTTCCACTCAAACCTATCTCGGCCTCCTAGCTGCAGCACATAGCCAACACCAGTTAATACACAAATCCAATTATCATGTTGGGATATCCCCTCGACTTGCATCCGATTGGAACCGTCGATGTTGTTCGGATTCGTGCCATGCATGGTTGCCTCGTATTAAGCCTTTGTCTGTTGGCAGTAGGGCTTATTCACTACCCACTAATGGTATCCCGTTTTCTTTTTTTTTCTATGTTTTATTCTTGATGCTGACATGGTAAACTCTTCTTGGCTGGACTTTTCTTATGGCTGATTACCGCTACCTTTTGTCGTTTGGGATCTGATGTTCTTTTGGTTCTTTGCTTGAAGCTCCTAGGACAGCCATGGCATTCGATAACCGCCGAGAGGAGACAATGTCAACTTCAAATGCCAAGACTGATGATTACCCAATACTGAGCCGTCATTTGAGTCTATGAAATCGGAGTATGATGTTGTGATCGTAGGATCTGGATGGATATGGAGCCGGCGTGGCAGCAAGTCGAATGGCCCGTGCTGGGAAGGGAGTCGCTGTGTTGGAACTTGGTTGGGAAAGAAGATGTGTGCTTCTTCAATTATATTCCATTCTACTGAGCTTGTTGATCTAACAATTTGATACAGCTGGTTCATTTCCGCAGACGTTTTCCCAATGCGTGAAGGACATGAATATCTCGGGAAGTTTTGCGAAGAATGCCTTCGTGTCGAAATGGCTTTCGTCTGATGATCCTACGCGACTATTTCAGTTGCTTCTTGGTGATGGACAACATACGTTTGCTGCTCATGGTAAGTCGTGTCTAATTGCAGTGATTCAAGCTCTGGGTATATTCTAGTTGAGTCATATCATATAGGACGTGGAGGAACATCGTTGATCAACTGTGGTGTCTTTCTAAAGGCCGATGAAGGGACATTAAGGATGAGTCCTTGGCCATCACAGATTGGAGAAGATCCGTCCGGACTTGATGAATGTAAGATCCGATTCCATGTTTATGCATATAGGGGGATTAGGTATGTCTAATAACTAATGGACGTAGATTATTCACGCGCAGAATCAATGCTGCAACCATCCACATATCCAGAAGAATACCAAAGCCCTGCCAAACTAGAGCATCTGCGAGACGATTCACGATGGCTAGGTGAAGAACAAAATTTCTATCGTGCACCACTTACCACATTTTTCCACAGCGGCCGGAACAAGGCTGGTGTTTTTATGCACCCCAATCGAGGTTCAGGGCACGAATGTACTGGCCTCAACGATGGGTCAAAAAATACTGTGGCAACCAGTTATTTGGCTGATGCGTGGAACTGGGGCACTGAGATATTTTGTGGATGTGAGGTGCGATTTACGGAGAAGATGGAGGGAGGAGGATACATTGTCTTCTTTGCCTGGCATGGGAGCGGGAGGTCGGTCTTCACAAATCATTTCAAGGAACAACTGTTCTGGGTGAAAGCAGTACGTACTACCCATTCGTACAAAGCGAAATTTCGTATACCCACGCACTCACTCGACTTAGAAGGAATTATGTTTCCTCGGAGCGGGAGCGTTAGGTACAACGGAAATCCTGCTTCGGTCGAGGCAACACGGTCTGCAGATGTCTCCTCTCGTGGGACGAAACCTCTCCGGAAATGGTGATCTGTTGGTATTCGGTACATTACCCGCCAAATATAAAATTCCAGGCCTGATCGAGACTACAGGATACAATGGAAGCGCCGATATCAATGGAGTTGCCGGTGACTCTTCGCGAGCTTCAAATCCACCTGGCCCAACAGTCACTTGTGTGATGGATAACAGAGGTGTTGATTCTTCGAGCAATCCTCTTTCTGGATATGTGATCCAGGATGGTTGCATACCTGAGACCTTCAATCCGGTCATCCTGGTGATGCTGACAATGCAGACCGTGAAGTGTCAAGCATTGTCATTCTTTTTGAATCCTAGGTTGGGGATATCGAAGTCTTTGGCTGCCCTCAGGGCTCTTCTGCTCGGTCCTTATGCACGTCGTGGTTCTCTCCAGCGAACTTCAACGTATCTTGTCATGTCTCATGATAGTAATGAGATCACATTAACCTTGAAAGATGATAGATTGCGCTTGCGAGGACCGGCAGAAGGTCGAACTAAGCATTTTGCACAGATGAAGAGGGCTGTAAGGGGATTGTTTTCTCGCACAGGGGCAGATATGGGATTTTCATATTTCTATGGTATTGTTCTATCACTCTCGACTTTTCTCAAAGGCTGGTCTAACATTTGAGCCCAGGCCGTCACCAAGAAGAAGTCACGGTGCATCTTTTAGGAGGGGCAAATATGAGCAGTGATGGCTTAGGACACGGAGGTGTAACGAATCATCTAGGAGAGGTCTTCACTGGCCCTGATGACGAAGTATACAAAGGTCTCGTGTGCTGCGATGCCTCTATTATACCAACAGCCCTCGGTAAGTCAAATTGGAGATTACAACAGGGGTCATAAGTCCTTTCACGCCCCACCTTGGAATGATCTAAATTGCTCACCCCGAGGCACCCGAAAATGGGCAAAAAGAGGTGAAAACGATGCATGAAACGGTATAAATTGTTTCGAGCCTTCCATATAGAAACTGTCCAATATTTCATGGCGCTTTATACACATTTATGGCCCCTGTTGTATCATTATCATCTTATACTGATATAATAGGTGTGAACCCTCTGGCAACAATATCTGCCCTCTCAGAGCGATCTATCAGCTTGATCGCCAAGAGGTCTGGATTTACTATTGATCAAACTGAAAATGGCCCTCTAGACACCTCCAGCGAGCCACAAATGTCTCGCAATGGCCAGGGTCCTCAAGAGAGCATAGAAGAGAAGCCACAATCTATCGGATGCCAGTTTACGGAGACCTTATCTGGGTATATAAGCGTGGACTCAGGTTTGGGAAACTTTACACTTCTGAGAGTGTAGGAAAGGCTCATCCTGCGCAATGCGCATGTTTATTACTATAGACATCTGCCACAGTGGTAAGAGAGTGAGATCGAAGACATGATAAAGTGGGACAATCCTCACATTTCTAGGACCTCCCTCACGATACCAAGGAATATGCACCGGAACAGTCTCCTGCCATGTGCTATATCGGACTACGCTCAAAATCGTTCGGGGGACAGTGGACTTTTTTACAGGGATGGAGACGCCGAGTCTACCAGTTCATACCACATGAAGCTCCTTTCAATCGAGGGCCTGGAGTATTATCTAGAAGGACACAAACTTCTCAATCCTATGATGGCTTTCTCGGTCAGATTCAGAAAGACATGGGAGGCGACAACGGCATTGAATATCAATATCACTTGACTAGATGGGACACAGCTTGGGGCTGGTGCCCTTCATATCTAATTGCCAGAATTCCAAAGGCGGATGAGGACGTTCCGAACAAACTCCATCAATATCAGTTCTCTCCTGGCTTTATTGGCATTTTTGTTCTCGTTCTTGTATCATGTCAGCCTCTTTTTCTTCATGCCATTTGTCCCTGTGCGCTTCCCTCGAATCTCATCGGTGGATCGAATCAACAAAAACCCGAATCCCCCATTAATTTGCAAGACCAAGGCGCACGATGGTGTACCAGTTATGCTCGAGGTATACGATCCATTTCTTGGACAAGGAAGTCATGAACCGAGACATGCCAACCTTCCCCCGGTCCTACTTTTACCGGGAGTCACCGGAATCGGCGCAATGCACAATTTATATGCATTGCCATTCCTGCACTGCAACATGATAGACTAATTCACACGTGGACACCGCTGCTACGCACTCACTCCTCGCTGGAGCTGTGATCCCATCGTGGCCCAGGGAGCCACCATCTTCGACTGCCGCCTCGACGTTGCAGCCGCCATCAAATACATCCGTGACAAAGAACCACAGAAGCCATATGTGATAGCTCACTGTCAGGGCTCGGTAGCTCTCTGCATGGGACTCCTAGATGGGACTATCGCCAGCTGCGGCCTTCTCGGCATGACCGCAAACTCCGTCTTCATGAATCAAGTTTTCGGGTATTGTAACTCGCTCAAAGGGAGAACCACACTGTTAATCCGGCTATATGAGTTCCTCGCGGGTAATTATTTTCCAATCATGAGCAATGGTGGGAGTGTCCTGTTCCAACGACTGCTTGATATTCTCCTGCGCTTTTATCCTGTCGGACATCCGCGAGATCTGTGTACTTCCCCTGTTTGTCATCGGACTTCCTTTGCGTTTGGCTTGCTCTGGAATCATGAGAATTTGTGCGCAGCTCTTCATGATAACATCCATCAATTCTTGCCGGTACCCATACAAAGCTGATGAAACAAGTTGTGGGCATGGGGACCCAGGGGATTTGTATGGACAATGACTCGCGTTCTCCTTTGATCGAAGAGAATCTGCAACGGCTAGAAGTGTTGCCTATTCTTTTCATCTCCGGTACGGACAATCAAGTCTTCGATCCGAAGTCTACCCTCAAGGACTATGGGTTGCTGCGTCGGCGGTTTGGAGAGAGGCTTTATCGCCGGTTCTTGGCTGAGGGTTATGGGCATCTTGATCCTATTGTTGGGAAACCTGCTGCTGAAGATGTATACTGGAGGATCTTTGCGCATTTGAAATGGTGCATTGAGAATGATGATTCCGTCAAGGTCAAGTAATTGCATCTTAAGGAGTATAGACCCATGTTGAGTTTGTTTGGACAACCAGAGAGATAGATATCTGCAATGACAAAGATGGGCTATGTAGATTGCATGTCTCTCAAGTCTATCAGATCACAGTTGCACAAGTTGACCAGGGGAAGCACACGGAGTTGGCACATGGGAAGGAACGACTCTGGCCTTCTCTTTCCTTTCCTCGATTTCTTCCTCTCTTTTTCCTTCTCTGTTCTGCTCCTTTCCCTTCTATGATCTGAACCTCGTCCGTTGTTGGCATTTTGATACACCCTTTCGTTCACCAATTCTTCCCAATGGCCTCGAGACAGATGGCACTGGAGCGGATCGCCGAGGCAAGTCAAGAGGATTCGGCGAAAGCCGAGACAGATTCTATCCATGAATCAGCCTTGGAGAGTCATGGCATGCCGAGTACCAATGACAATGGCGAGAACAAAGAGCCAATGGCCTCCACAAGCACGCTTCCCAATAACAATAACGCCCATGAACCGTCGGCTGAATTCGTCCCAGAAGCACAACTAGAGACAACAGAGGTGGCACCAGCACCTGAAGAGTCTCAGCCCCTATTCTCTGCCTTCACCAAGCGTCAGAAACTGTTCATTGTGATAATGGTTTCGCTGGCATCATTTTTCTCCCCTCTCTCCGGCCAGATCTACTACCCCGTCATGCCGACATTGGTAAAGAACTACCAACTCACTCCCGCGCTGATCAATCTTACAATCACAACATACATGATCCTCCAAGGTCTGGCCCCAGCCTTCATGGGCACCTTTGCCGATACAGGAGGAAGACGTCCAGCCTATATTATCGCCTTCGCTGTCTATACCGCCGCTAACATTGGTCTCGCTCTGCAGGACAGCTTCGCAGCTTTGATGGTACTAAGATGTATTCAGAGCGCAGGAAGCAGCGGTACCGTAGCCTTCGGGTACGGCGTTATAGCGGATATTGCGACGACAGCTGAGCGTGGGAAGTACATCGGGCCCATGGCAGCTGGTGTGATGGTAGCACCGGCACTGGGTCCTGTCATCGGTGGTCTTTTGGCCAAATTCCTCGGCTGGCGAAGTGTCTTCTGGTTCCTGGTTGTCATCAGTGGCGGGTATTTGGTCTTCTTTGTCATTGCTATGCCCGAGACAGCGCGCAAGATTGTTGGTAATGGGAGCGAGGTACCAACTGAGTGGTGGCGCATGTCAGTACTTCAATGGTTATCGACAAGGATACATCGTTTGCAGAAAGGATCAGATGAGGAACAGCACGCTGGAGAAGATCCTCAACAACAGTCTGAACAACAGCCCCGGCAGACAACGAAGCTGAAGTTCCCCAATCCACTCGATTCAATCGCCATTCTCCTTGAGTGGGATGCCCTCATCATTATCTCATACGTTGGATTCGTGATGTTCGCGAATATCGCTCTGTTAACCAGTACTCCAAACTTGTTTGGTCCCCTATACGGATTCAACGAGCTCCAAATCGGTCTCTGCTTCTTGTAAGTCCCCCTTACCCCAGTCCACTTGGTTTCGCAACTCACTAACATTCACACAACTCAGACCCTTCGGCGTAAGCTCTTGCTTCGGCGCAGTGCTATACGGCAAAGTAATCGACTACAGTTACAAGCGCACAGCCCAGAAGGCCGGCCTCCCGGTGAACCGCCAAAAAGGCGACAGCCTCCGCAACTTCCCAATCGAGCGCGCCCGTCTTCAAACAGTATTTCCGGTCATGGCCGTCGGCATAGCAGCTTTTATTCCATATGGCTGGGTCTTGCAACAGAGAGTACACTTGGCTGTACCACTGGTGTTGCAATTCATCATTGGTTTCTGCTTTGTTGCATCCCTGAACTGCCTGAATACGCTTCTCGTCGATCTCTTCCCAGACAGACCTGCCACGGCTGCGGCTGCATGCAATCTTGTTCGTTGCTGTCTGGGTGCTGTTGGGGCTGCAATCATCAACCAGATGCTTAGTGGAATGGGATGGGGCTGGGGCTTTGTCTTCCTGGGATTAGTTATGGCTGCTGGGCTGTTCTTGCTCTGGGTTGAGTGCGTGTTTGGGATGGGGTGGAGGGAGAAGAGATTGCTCAAGATTGAGCGGAAAAAAAGAGAGAAAGAGGCGGCAGAGGCTGGTGATCTCCCGGTCGAAGATAAGACCATTGAAGCGCAGAATGCTGGAAAGGACAACCATGTCCAGGAAGTTGTTCTTGATCCTCAGACGGACACTGTTGCAGGTACTGAGACTCGCCCGAATTAGTGAAGCGAGAGATGGAGAGCATTGTCTTGTTGCTGTGCCTTTGTATTCAACAATTACTGTGAAAGAGGGAAATAAGCATGTTACCAGAGGGGGGAAAAGTGTACGTTACGCAACACGAATGAAGACATCAAATGCATCAAATTTGCTACCGACTGTACAAGAGAAAGAGAAACCTAGACGCGACAGGAGAACACGAGGGGATCGAGCAGAGTAAAGAAAAGAGAAACACCACCCTCCCCAGCCGGACCAGACGGAGAAACAGAAAAAGACATTACCGGCCGGAGAGGGGGAAATATAAAGTGAGGTCTAGAATGTAGGAATCATCCCGGGACCAGTTCCTGCTTCTTTTTGGGATGACAAAAAAGGGAAAAGATGTGAAGAGGGACAAGGAAAGAGGTGTGTGGTGCGTTTACATGCCAGGGGAGATCAGCTTGCCCTCGGCACGGCTGTTGGGGTGCCAGCCACCGGCGTAGGGGGAAGCGCCAAGCTCCTTCTGGTACTCGCGGATGCGAGCCTCCAATTCGGGACGGAAGTGGCGGATCAGACCCTGGATGGGCCAGGCAAAGGCCTCACCCAGAGCGCAAATGGTGTGACCCTCGACCTGCTTGGTGAGCTCCTGGAGCATGTCGATCTCACGCTCGCGGGCGTTACCGGTCTCGAGACGCTGCATCATCTGCATGGTCCACTTGCTGCCCTCACGGCAGGGAGTGCACTGACCACAGGACTCGTGCTTGTAGAAGGATGACAGACGGGAGATGGAGCGGACGATATCTGTGGACTTGTCCATGACGATGACGGCAGCTGTACCGAGACCAGTCTGGGAGTCCTTAAGGGCGTCGAAGTCCATGAGCTGGTTGTCGGCAACGGACTTGGGGATCACGGGGGTCGAAGAACCACCGGGGATGACGGCGAGCAGGTTGTCCCAGCCACCACGGACACCTCCACAGTGCTTCTCGATCAGGTCGCGCAGGGAGATGGACATCTCCTCCTCAACTGTGACGGGGTTGTTGACGTGACCGGAGATACAGAACAGCTTGGTACCGGCGTTACGCTCACGGCCGAAGGAAGAGAACCAGTTGGCACCACGGCGCATGATCGTGGGTGTGACGGCAACGGTCTCGACGTTGGTGACTGTGCTGGGGCAACCGAACAGACCGACAGCAGCGGGGAATGGAGGCTTGAGACGGGGCTTGCCGGCCTTGCCTTCAATGGATTCAATGAGGGAGGTCTCCTCACCACAAATGTAGGCGCCCATTCCGCGGTGAATGTACACGTCGAAGTCGTATCCGGTACCGCACGCGTTCTTGCCGATCAGGCCAGCCTCGTAGGCCTCATTGATAGCCCGCTGGAGGACGGTGGCTTCGTGATAGAACTCACCACGAATGTAAATGTAGGCGGCGTTGGCGTTCATGGCACGGCCCACCACCAAGCAACCCTCGATCAGCTTCTGGGGGTCCTTGCGCATGATCTCTCGGTCCTTGCAGGTACCAGGCTCACCCTCATCAGCGTTGACGACCAGATAACGGGGGCGAGGGTCCTTGTCCCAATCCTTGAAGTTCATGAAAGACTGTCGAATAACGGGTTAGCCCGGTTGAACCCAAACACCACTCGCGTTTCGCCAAATCGCGGACATGCCACTTACGTATTTCAATCCTGAGGGGAAACCAGCACCACCACGGCCACGGAGGCCAGATGCCTTGATCTCAGAGATGAGCTATGCGGATAGTTAGCAATTGATATTTCCCAGTCGGTCAATTGTGCGACAACCTACCCAATCATCACCCTTCAGCACCATATCCTTGGTCCGGTACCAGTCACCATACTTCATTGCTGACTTCAGATCCGCTCCATGGTGTCCGTACAAGTTGGTGAAGATCCGATCTTGGTCCTGGAGTCCGCCATAGTGCTTCACGGGGGGTGCTTCCGATACGGTTGCGAATGAGCGGGCGGCCGCTCCCTGGGCGCGGAGGGAGCGGGTCGAGAGGTGGGAGAGGGAGGAGGTGGAGGGAGCCGCCGCTCGAGATATCATGATGACGGCGGGAATTGACAATTCGTGGTGAGGGTCAAAGGTCGTGGAGGGAGAGGGAAGGGAGTCGTGGAGCTCACGGCAATTCCTGCGCTTGCTGAATGATCCGCCTTTAAGCAAGATCTAATTGGGTGGTAACCCCGCACGTGATCTGTGCTGAGTCAGTGGCTCCCGATTCGCTGATGACGGTATGTGCGCCCGGTAAATCAGGCATAAACTTACCTTATTCAGGTATACGCTAACCCCTTTGGGGTATAAAACTAAGCAGGGGCCTATGATGGCACTGCGATTGAAATCATTCACACCCCTATTCTTTTGCATTTTACGTTTCAGGATGATCAAGTTCAGAGGTCACAAATGTCTATGTGCTTTATTTTTGTAATCTATCATTTCTACTGCTCCTGCGGGATATAGAGAACAGGTTGTTTGTTCAAGCGCAGAGGGCCATCCATCTTCAGAATCTGCAATGGCTCAAGTGGTAGCATAACCATTTCCGAGCTTGCCACAGTCCACGACCACTGAATCCACTCCGGAGCGAGCCACCCACTGTTCTGTGTAAGCCAATCGACACCATCCATGGATGCCCATTGACCTGGCTCTGCCGCAATGATATACTCCTGGAACAAGCGAAGAGTATCCCTCGATTGCTCAAGATCAGGCTGGATATTTTCAGTAGTATCCGATTGCAAGGGATAGTTCTCAAGCAGGAACGCCAACCATCGAGTAACACGCGATGGCAATTTCGATCGTGCTTCGGGCGAGTTGTAAGTCGCAACAAACAAGCAAATCAACGTAGCGAACAAATTGGTCGGGTCACTTGGCATAGTCGGGACTTCAGGGCCTGTGTTTTGCACGATGCGGTTGAAGCATGCCTGAGCTGGACCCTGCATCTCTGCCGGGAGGAGGTTGAACATCTCAACTAATCTGAACAGCTCTCCGTTCTTAGTGATGATAGATGGACGCTCCAGGATGCGCACGCGGATCCGAGAAAGAACTTCGTCTGGGAGAAGGCCTGCTGGTACGCGAGCGTCGTGCTCGCCTATCAAGGCCTTGGTGTCTTCCCAGCCCTCGCCGCGTCCATGAGCCCTTCCGCGTGAGATGGTCCATAAAGCTATTATCAGGGCAGACTCGTCTATCGTGATGAGACTATCTCGGTAGACTTTTGCATGAGTTTGGTTCAGTGTCTTTGGTTGCGAGGGGAGATCTTCTGCGCTGGCCTTGAGGTTGATTGCGTGGGCCAGAAGCTCGAAACTCATCTGGGCCAGTGCGGCGTAGATGCAGTGGCCGTTTCCATAAGCTGGGGTAATGCGAATAGAAGCCTCTGTGATTTCGAACATCTTGCGTTCGCGCGGGTTGGATTCCATGATTGTCAAGGCATTGAACAATGCCGGTGAGAAGATGGAGTGTTCCATAGCTGTGTCGGGGCCCAAGAGAGGGTAGTTTGGATTGAAGATGTAATAATGGTTTTCTTTGACTTTGGCAAGTTCTGGGAACATCTCGAGCTGCTGGGCCTTGGCCTTGCTGAGTGGGCTGTCGGGTTTCACGCCCAGTTGGACAATGCGATAATCGGTTGGGTTATTTGTGAGACAGAACCCATAGTTGATCAATACTTTTCGTAGTTAGTCCCAATCCAGATTCCAAACAATATAAGCGGAGCACTCACATTGTTCATTGTTACGGGGACCGTAGTTATTGGAAATCTCCTCGCCTGGTGCAACATCCTCAAGCACAAGAAGTCCAATATCTTCATCACCTGCCCGCCACTCAACCTTGGCCATCGGCCGATGGTTGGGAAGATCAATGAGCGGAAGCAAGACGGAAACACCATCATCTGGGATATCGTCAGGCTCGACAGCCCCAGACAAAACCTTCGCCGAGAAAGCTCGCGAGGTAATAATAGTCGAAGCCCAGAGATACAATTCCCTAAACAAATCAGACAACATCCCCACCAATCAAAGCACTATACAGAGTACTTACCATGTATACAACTCAACACCCCCAAATCCAATCTCCTCAAGCCCCTCAATGGCCCGATCATACTTCTCAACCCAAATCCTGATCCTCTCAGTCGCAGCCTCAGGAACACCAGTCCCAACAACCCAATCCACATCCTCCCCATCAAAGAAAAGAGGCGTACTCAACTGCCCAGGTTGAGGCAACGTACAAAGATACGGATACCAGAATCCCTCCGAGCCCCGCAGATACTGACCCATTAAGAAGAAAGCAGAAGTCTCCTCCGGCCCAACACTCTCCATCCAAGAACGCGAGAACTCCACGCCATGATTGGGGAACGAGCCCCGCGGCGACTTGTAGTTCATAGCATTGAACCAGGACATTGACACGTCGATTGGAGTGTTGATTACTCTGGTTTCTTTTGAGATTGGTGCTGGCCAGTCTTTCTTCACTTGCAGGTGCACGCCGCGCGAGGCGTCTGTGGCTATGCGCACGCTTTTGTCTACGTTGCCGCCATGTTGGGTGAACCAGTTCACTAGCTCTGTGTGGGCTTTTAGTGATGGGTCGACTGATCTGTTTGGTTGTGTTAGTCTGGCTTTTATATTGGGGTTTGGTCTATGACGTAGCACGTTATATCCACTTACTCGGAGAGTTTGGCCATCTTTGTCAGATGGGCAGATATGGTCAATCGTTTTTGCTCGCGGCGACTGTCTGTCGCAGATGCGATGCAGGGGGTTATTCAATGGGAGTCGCTCTATCGGTTGAAGTGAGAAAAGAATTGATGCGGGATGGTGGGGCCCGCTTTTTTCGCCCGAACTACATCGACTGATTGCATAGACTTGTAGGAGGTTCACTACAAACTGCTAGTAAGTATCTATAATATTTGGGCGGCTGGTAGTAGAACTGTATCTCTATATTGGCAGTTGAAACTGGGCCAAAAAAGGCTAGAAGAAACCCTTAAAAAGACAGGTATACTAGGATCGAAGCTACTCTAATACTACTTTACTCTCAACCCAGACTCAAACAAAAACATCGATTCACAGCTCCAGACAACTATCGTACACAAGCAACCACCACAACCCCACCACATCAACTAAATCAAAAGCCGTAGACTCGTAAGCCTTTCCCAGGTAACGGGGAGGCACACGCAATACATGCAAAAGACGCGAAAGAAAACAAGATCAGAGAAAAAAGGAAGACTCTCCATGCGGGGCTGACAAACTCAAGGATCGATGGAAAAAGTGTATATACAAACGCCATGCCACCAAGACATTCGAAGGTCCCCATAGCACTATATCGAGAAATTAAATAAGAAGAGAAAAGAGTCATCAACGCTCCACCCGATGGCATGAAAATGCAACATGCAACGGCATTGAAGACAAGACCCACGACCATGCTAGACGTTAACACTGACGTTAATTCGATGCCGAGGATTTCCGGCCGGGGACTAGAATCTCCACTAGGCCATCATCCTCGCCGTCACTGCTGTCGTTTTGCTCGTCATCGTAATGCGAGCTTACAGCCCTAGATCGGCGGAAACCGCTGTACCGTCCTGGGCCGGAGAGGTTGGAGTAACCGAGTGATTCGTTGATGATAGCTTCGTCTTCGTCGTCGGAATCGATCATGCCCATACTACTTGGTCCTACCATCTCGCCCATCTCGTCATCGTCATCGTCTTCGACTTCGAGTGGGACGCGGACTTGGCGCCTTACTGATGCGGCGTGGCCGTCGCCCTCGTCCTCCGAGGAGTTGGTTGATAGGGAGTCTGGGGGACTGAATCCTGAGCTTGGGAATGTCGGGGAGTGTTTAGCGTTTGCTGAGCCGAAGTCACTGTTTGGGAATGCCGAGTTACCGCCTTCGGCGTCGTCGTCGATTCCGGCGATTACGAAGGGGTTTGTTGGCCAGGCTGATTCATGGTCTTCGGTTTCTTCGTCTCGGGTTTCGTTGTCGCCTTCTGGGTTTTCGGATTTTTCTTTCTGGGCGGCGAGGCGTGCTGCTAGTTGGCGACGTGCCCTGGAGGGACCGAGGCTCAGTGGGGCAGGTGGCGGAGGTAAGATGGGAATAGGTTGGCTGGCTGAGTTTGATGACACCTAGTAAATCAAGTTAGCAAATATGCAATACGCTTGAGCCAGTGTGTGTGGTTGACAGCAACTGGGTGGTGCCAGTACCGACTCGGCATGGGAACCATGTAAACGGGGAAATATAATGCATAAGAAATTCAAGACAAATGAATGGTGAACATTGTTGAAGAATTGACAAGATGCTGCAGCTCAAAGATGATGATGTTGAAAATATGCGGGCTGAAGAACATGAAGTACATAGTGTGACCAAATAGGTAATATCAGAACAGAAGTGTGCAGGAGGTCGACGGTTCCATCCAACGCATGAAAATTGCTGGTCAACCATGTGGATGTCTGACCCGTCGCATCCTGTTGCTCCGTTCGTGTCATGTTCCATGATGAATTTCATCGACAAACGTCCGAACGAGGGGGATGGCAAGGGGAGGCATGGCACACGAAATCCGTTACGCATCGCGCATCGTTATATCGTTTGAGAAAGGGTTACCCACATTATCAGTATCTTGATCGGCATTGCCGGCGTCTCTGTCGTCTTGATCCTCCATTTCTTCATCTTCATCATCATCACTTGAGCTAGCAAAGCCACTCAATAGAGAGGTGCCACCACCACCGAATGCTCCACCAGACACACTTCCGTGATTGCTAAGGTCGAAGCTTTGGAAGGTTGAACCTCCAATGCCTCCATTCAAGCCTGCATCCGCCAGGGCAGAAGAGCTTGAGAAGCCTTGTCCGGAGCTGGCATTATTCTGGCTGGTCTGGCGAGGTCCGACGGACATGTCGGGGCGGACGCCGCCGAGAATGGCATTGTCACGCTCCCGGGTTTCGGAGAGAGTCTGTTCAACGTAGTCGATCCAGTCTGGATTCAATACGCTTTCCATGACAGATCGCGAAAGAAGCTCTGGTGGGTGTCGCTCGCTGAACTTGACAACCTCCTCCGCAACGAGGGTGAGGTGGCCCATGTAGCCAAGACGAATCTGCTTGGTGCGCTGGGTTTCATCGCTGCGCTTCTGGCCTTCGACGATCGCGGTGGTGATGCGACCAGTATCGAAGACATCAACGGCAAGAGCCCGGTTGTAGCCGCGCTCCATGGGTCCATTGAAGACTTGTTGGATTACATCGTAGACAACATTGTGAAGGAAGTTGTTCCACGGGAAGCGGAAGAAGAATCCCTGCGCTCAGTTAGTACTGTGACATAGTCTCCATAGAATAAGAAATACTAACCAGGATTGTTGGGACAACCTTGTTCTCAACAAACATTATCTTCAAGTAGTCACCAACAACAGGCTGTCCGTCGGTATCAAGTTGGATGTATTGCTCAGCCGAATCCTCTTCGCTGCCATCATTCACAGTATTTGGTTCTTTCGTGGTTTCAGTGGCAGGAGCTTCAGCTGACTCCGCTGGTTGTTCATTGGAGGAGAAGAGAGGAGGCGGCACATCTTCAGGGCGCGAGGCCTCGGGTTCAGGCTGTTTATTATCAATTGCAGATATATCTTGCTCGCCTTGAGGCTCGTTATCAAGCTTGATATTATCAACTTGGTCTGGAAGACCAATGGAGGGTGATGATGGGTCGGTAGGTTCGCTGGAGGTCTGCGGCTCATCCGTTGTCTTCTCTTCAGAGGACGCCTTCTCTGTCTTGGGTTCCTCGGTGGCAGTCACTTCTTCGACTGTCTCTTTGGGTTCCGAGACAGCGTCGGCGGTGTTATCGGCAGCCTTCTCGTCTACCAGAACACCCGATGCACCGACATCCTCGAAGCCTTCCTCTTCACCCGCGTGGGGTTCCTCTGTGATCTTGACGTCCTCTGGAGATCCAGACTCAAAGGCTGACGCGTTTGTAAAATCTGCCGTGGTATCATTATAATCAACTCCAGAGCGCTCATCGTGGTGAGGGTCAAAGACTCCCTCACGAATCAACCTCTCGCGTTCCTCGTCTCTTTGCCGGATATACTCATCGCTGCCAGGTTCATTCAAAAGACCCATATTACTGCAGTGGAGCAACTCCGCCATCAACTCGCACGTCTTGAATCGATCAAATCCGAGAGGTTCAATCTTGTCGCCCCATGCAGAGTTCAATTTTCCACGGTCAACAGTCTTAAGCTTATTGCCATCGTGGATAGTGTATGTGGAGCTCTGGATGAGAGCCATGAATTGAGGAATGTGTTGAGCAAAGAGGCGCAGCAATGTTCCCAGGTAAATGGGGTCATAAGTGGTGAGCATGGTATCGGGTCCGCCAAGGCTCTCCGGGTCATAATCAGAGTTGTTTTTGCGAATCACCTCAATGACAATGCCGACACCGACCGTCAACGGATTTCCGCCCTTGAGCATTGCATCAATGAGTTGTTGCACGCATTGTGCCGAGACAAGTTGGCGCGTTAAGCTGTTGGGGCCGATACATGACTGGTCGTTCGGGCTTGCGTTCGCGGAGATGGTAATGATTGCTTTGAGGAAGTCGCCCGCAGAGGTTTGAACAGAAGCCGGGCGTTCGGGTGACAGGAATGATAGAAGAGTGGGAATTAGATCCTGGGACTTGAGCCAGTCGACGGTTCCCTGGCCACCCTCAGCCTTCTCCAGACTGATGATCTTCAGGAGAAGATCCATGACCATCGGGTTATCAACGTGTTGCAGCAGTGCGGGAACAATCCCATCGAGGGACTTGAGGAACTCCAGCATCTCCTCGGTCTTTTTATCAAGCAGCGTCTCGTTTACTTTTGTGAAGTAACTTGCCTGCAGGGAATCAAGAGGCGGGGATCGTCGGAGGAAGCCCCAGAAATCTCGAAGGTACCCAGGATTGGCCATCATTGATTCGAGAATGGACCATGTCTCAGATGAGAGAACCTCACAGGCGATATAGGCATGCTTCAAGCGATTCTTCTCAACTTTATCCAGATCCTCCTGGTCAAGAACACCCTTCAACGGATCCGATGCCTTCTCCTCTTTCTCAGCATCGGTTTCCTCCGTAGCATCACCATCCTTCTTGGGAGCATCTTTCGTGTTGGAATCGTCTTCCTTGTCTTCATCATCATTCACGAGACTGGGCGCCGTCACATAGTCCATAAGGCGTTTCAAGACATGATCCTCGCGCAGGTATTCTATGAGTTTTGTATTAAGCTGTTTCAGTTCTTGGATGATCTCCGGCTCATCCAGGAGATCCTCGAGTGTGACATCGGGCTTGTCAAGCAGGGTATCGATGGTGGAGATACTCGCATATCCCCCAAAGCGCCAAAACATGATGGATTATATCGCCGAGGACAATGATTCATGAAATTTCGTTTCGTTTCGTTCTTCTCCGAGGTGTCGTAACGGAGCTGTCTATGGTACAAGGGGCTGACGGACGGCGTTCTCAAGAGCGGTTGCGCGACAGGCCGATACACCGGTAAGCGTGGTGTCCACACACAGAGGCCAGGTCGCGCAGGTCGAGTGGGGTATGCCGGGCCGTCACCTGGAAGTGACTAGCAATGGAAGTGCGAAATGAAAAGATTGAGGCGATCTAGCGCTGTGTAGGAGAGAGGGATCAGCGATCGGGTTCAGATGCCTGCATCACCTGCATCACCTGCAACCCCAATGAGGTGTACCCGGTGAGGGTAGACCTCACGGGGGCCTGCGACAGGACCGGAGTGCGAGGGACTAGCCAAGGGAATTGCAAGGCGCTAGGTCTAGAAGCAGAGCCCTTGATAGATCATACCTTCAATCTTGAGCAATGAGGGAGTGACGAGAAAGAGAGAAATTGAGACCTCCCTGTGGGTTTGTGGGGGGAGGGGAAATAGGAAGAAATGGGGATCACAGTTGGAGAGTCAAAATGAGTAGACTCAAAGTAGGCTGGACTGGCGACTCAACACCTGTCCATAGGAAGTGAGGAGGAAGAGAGGTGGACGTGAAGCTGTGATCGATTACTGATCCCCGAGGGCGGAACACACACAGTGCGGGACCTACGAACTAACTTGATACGTATATCTCTAGAAGTTAGTACTCTAATTTGCCTGTATACATGTAGCCGATATTTGACTTCTGTCTCTGTTTCTGTTGTTTTCTCTGTTACATTTTATTTTTATCTTGGGGGTCTGCAGGCCTGCATCATGACGGTGGGTACTAGGTACAGCCCCTCCCCGCCAGATTTGTGTGCTGAAGGAAGTCACCAATACCTGTCGTGTCTTGTCCCACGCTTATTTTACTCTGCGAATTCCAGCTGACGAAGAGAGATCATCTGACGCACTTCAAGGGTCGAAGCATCTGAAACCTATGTAATCACGTGTATGGCCTTAGGCCTTAGGCCCCCACTGACGTTGCTCCGCATTAAACGCAAGGCTGTACATATACACTGCACTCACTAAAGCTATTGTGTCTCCCTGTTTGTCCCAGCAATCAGGTATCCTCTTGGCCCACCGATCGCGATCCTAAGCACTGGCCACACCTCTGGAATCGGACGTCAACCTCCAATCCAAACATCTCCACTCTCCAACCCACCATGAACCGACTATTTGGCACAAAGAGTACGGCTCCCAAGCCGACTCTAGAAGGCGCCATCTCCAATGTACGAAAGCAATCCCCAACCCAAGCTTGACCACCAGGCACCCGATCCCACACCCACACCCCTCCTTACAACCCCCACTAATAACACCTCCAGGTCGACACCCGAGTATCCAGCATAGATGTCAAACTCGCAGCGCTCAACTCCGAACTCTCAACCTACCAAGCTAAAATCGCCAAGATGCGCGACGGACCAGGCAAGAACGCCCTCCGCCAGAAAGCGCTCAAGGTACTGCAGCGCCGGAAACAATACGAGTCACAGCGGGACCAGCTATCGCAACAATCATGGAACATGGAGCAGGCAGGGATGATGCAGGATAATTTGAAGAATGTCATGACGACGGTTGACGCGATGAAAACCACGACCAAGGAATTGAAGAAGCAGTATGGCAAGGTCGATATAGATAAGATCGAACAGATGCAGGATGAGATGGCTGATCTGATGGAGGTTGGCAATGAGATCCAGGAGAGTATCTCGCGCGCCTATGATGTTCCTGAGGATGTGGATGAAGCTGAGTTGGATGCTGAGCTTGAGGCGCTCGGTGAGGAAAGTATGTTTGAGAGTAGTATGGGCGAGAGTGCTATGCCTAGTTTCTTGCAGGATGAGGTTGCGCCGCCGCAATTTATTGATGAGCCGCCTGAGCAACCGAAGGTGAAGGAGGCTGCTGGGGGCCTTGGGTGAGGTGTTTACAGCGTGCTTTTTGGCGATATCCTGGATTCAGGCAGTGGAGTTTATTGGATGTTATTCTAGCTTGCACTATGTGATAACTTTTATTGAAGCGCCCATTTGAACCATATTAAATCATTCATGTGAGTTTTCAAATTTAGGGAGGCTTCATGAGGCCATTCTAGATGTCTGGCTTGTAGAACATGTCATCTCGATCAAGATGACTTGCCCATTCCCACGAGTACGAGCAGGGCCACATTCATCACAACGATGATAACCCACACAATGACCGAAATGACCGAAGTAACTAGATTGTTCCGCATCGGAACTTCGGTTACTTCCACTTCATCCTCTTGTTCGCTAGGTTCGTCAGTCTTAACAGTCATGTAACGATTCAAGCAGGTGAACCAGATCAACGGAGCAGAGACAAATGGCAGGATGACACTCAAAACAACCTGGCTTGCAGTCAGAGTCTTGTTCAGACCATCCTTGCCAACAGCTCCAGCAATGATAATGCTGGGGATGATACTGATGGAGCGGGTGATGAGTCTTCGAAGCCAAGGTCGAATGGTCCAGTTGAGCATTCCCTCGCTGACCATTTGCCCGGCGATCGTGCAAACGATTCCAGCTGAAGTACCCGACAATAGCAAAGCCAGGGCAAATATTAATCCGGCGGCGGGTGCGATTGACTGGGAGAGCAGTTTGTGGATACCGAAGAGATCGGCATCAGCACCGCCAGGGACTTCGTAAAGCGCTGCTCCGGCAACAATGAGAATGGCACTGTTCACGAACAGTGCGAAGGTGAAAAGAGACAGAGCGAGCTCGATGATCGAGTATTTCATGCAGCCGCGTATGGCATGGATCGAGGGACGATACTCGACTTCGCCGCCAGTGCTGCCCAGAGGCACCGTGGCCTCCACGTAACCGGCTGTGACGTCGAAGTCCTTCAGACGAGATTGGACCACTCCACTTCCCAGGAAGAGGGAGTGTGGCATAACTGTGGCACCAAGGATTCCACAACTCTGGTAGAGACTAAAGATGCGTTAGTGGTGGGCTTTGTAAGGCAAGGAAACAACACTTACCCTTCTGATTGAACGATGGCCGAAGAAGGCAGATAACCCCGGAAGACTTCACCAACTGATTGATCTCGCACCAGAGAAAGCTGAATGCAGAAGCAAACAACCACACCCAAGACCAACGCCATGACGAAGAACTCGAACAATCGCAGTCCCCACATCGCCCCATTGGGACGATAAAAGAGGAGAATAAAGAGAACATCAACCAACGTGATGGCACATCCAGCCACCAAGGGGATATTCAAAAGCAAGTTCAACGCAATCGCCGATCCAACCACCTCCGCGATATCAGTAGCAACAATGGCCGCTTCCGACAGTATATAAAGAATAATCACCATCCATTTTGGCAGGTGGGCTCGGCAGTTCTCCGCCAAGTTGAGGCCAGTCACAGAGCCCAGCTTAATGCAAAGGGACTGAAGCAGAATAGCAAAGAGGTTGGAAAGGAGAACGATGAACAGCAAGGCATATTTGAAATCTGCACCGGCAGCGACATCTGTGGCGTAATTTCCCGGGTCGATATACGCAACAGCAATGAGGAAGCCAGGCCCAATGAAGCGGCCGAATTTGGCCAGGCTGCGGGCACAGTGCAGAGAAGAGTCTTTGAAATAAGTTAAGAAAGGACGGCGAGGTGATCTGCTGGTCGTCGGGGGTGAATCACCTCCCGAGAGCGCAGTGATCACCGCGCCACTGGGGACTTTTTTTGGCGGGGGATCCCGATCGTGCAGACTGTGCGGTCTCTCGTCAATGGATAACGTGTCCTCCCCTGCTGCATTGGCGGAATTGGCATGTCTGCGATGGACCCGCGAATTGGCTAGGCCATTGAAGTCATTCCGAGTTGTGGTGTCTGGACTGAAGGGCGGTGGACTCTGGTTCCAGCTTGGATGCTGGAGGGTGTCGTCTGTCCGCGAGGGGCAATTCATGGTGGGGTGTGAAGATGAAGATCAAGATCTGACGAGATGCTTAATCCTTTTCTTTGATCAGGTGATGGTCGGTTCATCGGAGCCACACGAGAATCCACGTTAACCTTGTGGGGAGACCCCGAATGCGCCCGGTGTTGTTCCCGTTCTGGGACCTATACTGAGCACATCATAACTTAAGTTAACTTATATCCAACATGTACATGGCATGAAGATAAGTTAGCAGTATAATAGTGGTTAATACGCATCTTCATCTTCAACACATTTCCAGGGCATATTTGCTCTGATGCCGGAAGAGCGCAAACGGCTAGACTGTGGGTCGCGGAATTCCATCTACC
>ERZ1673737.1456-NODE-1456-length-22798-cov-4.143737_pt1 | contig 22798 bp, 22 predicted proteins | sample MGYA00580211_ERZ1673737 | MGnify/ENA primary metagenome ERZ1673737 (study PRJEB41218, sample SAMN15661789) | gut metagenome | host: Homo sapiens | place: Canada: London | collected 2015-08-20/2019-03-30 | study: EMG produced TPA metagenomics assembly of... | reverse complement strand
AGACATGTCAGATGTAAGTTCCACTCTGACATCAAATGGGGCGAAACAAATCCACAATGTCGGGGGGAAAAAGCCGCTGATAAGAACATATTAAAAGAAGCACGTGCTAGCAGTCAGAGGATATGCATGAAGACAGGAAAAAGAATAAATTAATATCGCTTAACCTCTATAGTTCAACTGCCGATAAGCACGTGACTTTAATGGGGCCTACAAATGACCTCGATTAGAAATAAAATACTGTGATTGGCCAAAATCCAAGAGTTAAGCAGTGGGGGCCCACTCCCCTCGCTCCACCCAGCCGACCCTCCTCGAATCAGCGTTGCACGTGCCTGGCCAGAAAGGGCCACAGTGAGCCACGCCAAGCACGTTGTCTTCCTAGGTCACTCGATAGGCTGTGATCAGCAGAGGAACTGATCAAGTTTCTCCGCAGATGCAACATGCTTGCAGCATGAGTCGGCGCCTTTGAGCGAAGTTTTCTCTTAAACTTAAGAAATCCCTCCTTGCTCCCCTTCTCATTCCTTTCCAGTCAAGGGGTGCTGCAAGGTTTCTCACGCTTTGAAATTCCTCACTTTCTACAACCATGTCTGTTAGCTCGTTGAAAGGCCTGATGTCGAGCTATTCCCCTCTCGCCGATCGCAGTTCCTCTTCGGAGGAGAAGGACATGAGCCTTCCTCTTCGCTCTGATGTCGAGGCTGGAAACAATAACAGTCGAGATGCGAAATCGTATCGCTTCATCGACGGTCGCACAGTGTCGGATGCTATTATCGGTCTGTCCGACGGTATGACTGTGCCATTCGCCCTCACGGCTGGACTGTCCGCACTGGGTGATACCAAAGTGGTGGTATTCGGTGGACTGGCAGAGCTCATCGCAGGAGCTATCTCAATGGGGTTAGGTGGATACCTGGGTGCCAAGAGCGAAGAGTGAGTATCCTCGGTTCTTTTAAAGAGCGATCGCCACAAGTCCAGTCCGATGTATTGGGACCTGATTACTGATACACTTATAGGGAATCATACAAAGCTACATTGAAAGAAACAACGACACAAACCATGACTGATGCCGCCTCTGTGTCCGACATTATTAGCGATATCTTTGAGCCCTACGAGCTACCTTCTGAATTGGTCGCTCAACTCAAAAATCACCTCTCTGCTTCCCCCATGCTCCCATCCTTCCTCATGAACTTCCACCACACCATGCCTGAGCCCTCTGGCTCTCGAGCTGTCATTTGCGCCTTGACAATCGCGCTTGGATACTTCATCGGTGGATTCGTCCCTCTCCTCCCATACTTCTTCGTTGGCCCCCAGGATGCCTTCATCGCCCTGCGCTGGTCTATTGCTACTATGGTCGTTGCTCTATTCATCTTTGGATATGGCAAGACATGCTTCGTTACTGGCTGGAGTGGTCGTCGGAATGTCCGAAAGGGGTTGATTGGAGGAATACAAATGGTCTTGGTGGGCGGCATCGCAGCTGGCTCGGCAATGGGATTGGTAAAAGGTTTCCAGATGCTCGCTGATGGCTCCGGTGAAAAACACGACTAAATCGCTCCCCAATTATTCTATCTTTTGCTTTCAATGTTCTGTTTCCTGGTTCATGGTGTTGGCGTTGAGCGGCATTTTCGATTTTTGATATCTATGACGATATATCGGCTGGCGTTGGTTTTCGTTTCTTGTTTATCCATGGATCTTAGGTCCATGGCAAAAGCATTCCGGACAATAACCGTCAAGGTATTGGATGGTTTGAAATCTCCATCTCGGCGTGAAATGAACTTAGGTTCATATTTGATTCACCCGAGGGAGAGATGGGGAGAAAGAGAGAGCAAGATCTACTATGAAGTTCGACATTAAGTTACTAAATGGTAGTGCTCAATGAATAACACGACTGACAATCTAAGATCACTCAAAGATAGATTCTACCTTCCATAAGTCTGAGTAGATACAACAACATGCCTAGCAAACTAAATGGCCTCATACCCTGACCAATACAATATCTAAAAAAGCTCTAGATGCTCCATGGAAGCCAACAATGGCGTCATCGGACCCCTGAGCTCTACCCCAGATCTATTTTGAGCCCCTGATACCAAACCTTATCGCGCCCCATTCTTGCAGTACCCAAATAAATGTACCCAGCTAAGTCCCCAGTTAACAGGTTAGCATCCTTGGAAGGCCGGAGCCGGAGTTCCGCTCGATGAACGAGTCATACCAAACCCCGAGATACCGTACTTCGGTGTCATCGTCGTCCCTCCGGATTGGGACAACATGTACATGTAACGTGATGTTGGATCGGCAACGCATATACACCTCCCGATCGTGGTATTGTGTATAAAAGCGGTATGTTCATCTTGAAGATTGAAATTGAAATTGGCTACTGTTAGGCTACCATTTTCTTTAGAAATGCGTTGTATAATATGCTAAGTGGCTGTGCAATGCCAAGGGACTATGCATGCTAGTTGATCTTTGGTATCCTACGTATCCTACTCAGCCACTGGTAAGTAATGGTAAAAGTATGCAGTGGCTCAGAATGACGACGTGAAGCATTTTTAGATATCATAGCGGTGAGTGCGGAGTAGATGTACGTGGTTGGACCGGGTAGAGCTATCACGCACGGGGGCTCTAACGGTCAAGCTGACACTTCACATAAACAGACACGTATCAGATTTACTGCTAACAACCATGACATTACAACGTTGTCAATGCAAGGCATGGAAGAAAGCCAAACCCGCCCTACATTCCAAAAGCTAATGGATATGCACCCGAATTTCAATCAGGCAATAAGCCGCGCTCTCTCAGCCTTAGAAGCCCCGATCATAATCTTTGACCTCATACGATGCACCGTGCATCTGTGGCGCAGCAACAAAACCCACGACTGGGCATTCTCCAGCCTTACATCACTAAGAGTAAGCCAAACCCGAATCCACTCACTAGGCAGCAAGTCAGAGGAAGCCGAATACGAAGAGTGCGTTGTCACTCTCACTCTTACTGCCAGGCTGTCAGAGTATAGTATCTGTCAGAGCATGGGGGCCGTAAGTTATCTTGCCGACTATACAGTATACAGTACAGGGGAGCATGTGCCTCAATACTCAACCGTTGGCGCTGAGATCGGGATCAGGGGAGCGTGTGATTGGTCGTGGTCGCGCGACGATGGATTCTGAAACGGCGCAGTACCAAGGACGTTCAATCACAGGTTGTATATTTTAGATTCAGGGACACGGCTAGGCTAGGCTGATGCTGTGCTCAAGCGTGTAATGGTAAGTAATTAGGGAGGCTGGTTATCCCCTGAGACAATCAATGCACATCCTCATCTCTACACGCTGCCGTGTATCCATTAGTATTTGTAAAACAGGTGTATCTAATACAATATTCTTAGTAACAATGCACAAGTTCAATGGTTTAGTTTTCTTCGTCATAGAAGTATATTTAATATAATAGTAATCTAGCACGCGACATATATGGGGTTCGGTGCCCGGTGCCATAATCATATGAGCCGAAACTCCGAGTGTGGATCTTGGAAGGTCACGATCCAAGATGTAACTTATTGTCTATGCGGACTTAAGCAGAGTTCCTGATATACTGTACTAAGAAGATCACCAGGACGACGGCCGAAGTGAAGGCCGACACGCCGGTTTTTGAATACGAAATACGAGAACCTTACCAATAGTGGGCTAAGCGAAATTGGGCCGGAGATCTGGGGGCTGTGATTGGCTCTCGGTATGGAACGGTGGGACAGCAGCTGCGCAGGGGCCAATCCGCCGCAACTATGGAAAATTTGCGTCTTTAGTTGCCTTTTGCGTCTACGGTTGAATTGAAGATCATTAACTGCACATTGGACAATAGTTGGGAATTAGAGTTGGTAAGTCTAGAGTGTTGATCTGTAGCAGTAGATATAACTTATGTCTACTGTACTACTGCTACTACTGCTACTACGCTATAGTAATTTCGGGAATGTCGGATACTCGTCGGACTTGAACTTGGCAAAACTCCGAGATATGCTAAGAATTGTGATTTCTCATGCATCGATCGGGCTCTCCGTGGGTTCCGCCGCATCCGCCCAACATCAAATTTTGAGCCTGGCCGGATGACCTGTATTGAATACTGCCGAGGGCTCCGGTCAGACTCTCTTTGAAGAGTTTCCCTACACTCCGAAGATGTAGGCAGATATAGCTAGAGTAATTTGCTTTTGTCGGTAGTATAGACAGTTATATTCGTACGCCGTCAGGGTCAGGTAGTATACACCAAAACAGCTAGTGACGCCATAGACTCCCGCTGACATAAGCCTGAAAATTCAATACACCAAAAACTGGCTCGTAATACCAATACCAATACCCTCTATCCCGTTCTTCTTCTCCCCTTCTCTTCTTCTCTCATCCTCTTTAATTCCTAATTCCCAGGGCAGTGGTCTTCTCGAGTTCTCTTTATTCTGGGTTTCCGCCCTTGCTGTTGCCTTGCATCCCGGAGCCCTTGCCAACGTGACCTCCTGAATTCCTCGCCCCTCGGCCCCGACGCCTTCCTTCTTATCGGCACCTCCATGAGCCTCTCGTCTGGCCAACCTTGATCTACCCCCCTTTCCCCATCCGTGACTGCCTTTCCGTCTCGTCCGGCATTCCTCGAACCTTCAACATCCCTATCTTCCAATTCGAGTGATCCGGAACCTCCTGAAGGAGCGTTGCCACGATGAGTGCCTCCTTTCCTACATGGAAAGATCGCACACAGAATCAGTTCGGAAAGCTTCAGATCCAAGTACCATGGCGGTCATTCCAGCTCCTGGTGCCGCATCGCATGCGTCGCAAGCTCCGTTCCAAGCTACGGAGTCGTCTTTCGCCTGCTTCGTCCATCTCAACGCTGCAGACCTCCTTCTCGCCTGTCGACACCCTCAGATCATTACAGGCGCATCGGTGGACGATGTATGATTTCCAGTACCTTTTGCTTTTGATCGTGGGCATCTTCTCCTTAACGATAATTCAATCTCCTGGCCCGCTCGGAAAGACGGCCATCGCCACGGGGCTGTTGTGCTCTCTACTTATGCCCATCACCCGGCAATTCTTCCTGCCCTTTCTTCCCATTGCTGGGTGGCTGATTTTCTTTTATGGTTGCCAGTAAGTTTTACCCTGAAGTGTGTTTCAGCGTATGCGCCGCGTGATGGTGTTGGTGGCGTGATGAAATGTGGCGGGGACGTGAACATGATGTAGCAGGTGAATGAAAGGAATTACCGCTAACAGCGCTTTTTTTAGGTTCGTCCCAAGTGATTGGCGACCTGCCATTTGGGTTCGGCTTCTTCCGGCCATGGAGAACATTCTGTACGGCGCCAACATCAGCAACATCCTATCTGCTCACCAGAACGTGGCGCTGGATGTTCTAGCATGGATCCCCTATGGTCTCTGCCATTACGGAGCTCCCTTTGTCGTCTCCTTGCTCCTTTTCTTCTTCGGCCCTCCGGGAACCACCCCTCTGTATGCCCGGACTCTTGGCTACATCAGCATGCTAGCTGTCACCATCCAGCTGGTTTTCCCTTGCTCGCCCCCGTGGTATGAGAACCTATACGGTCTTGCGCCCGCCGATTACTCCATGCAGGGCAACGCCGCTGGACTTGCTCGCATTGACAAGCTTCTCGGTATTGACTTGTACACCTCGGGCTTCAAGCAGTCCCCAGTTGTGTTTGGTGCATTCCCTTCGCTCCATGCCGCGGACTCGACTTTGGCCGCTCTGTTTATGAGCCTCGTCTTCCCCCGCCTGAAGCCCCTCTGGGTAACCTACACCCTGTGGATGTGGTGGGCTACCATGTACCTATCGCACCACTATGCAGTCGACCTCGTCTGCGGAGGTCTGTTGGCCACGGTCGCCTTCTACTTCACCAAGACCAGATTTATGCCCCGAGTCCAATCCGACAAGATGTTCCGCTGGGACTACGACTATGTTGAGATCGGCGACAACTCCCGCGATTTCGGTTACGACCTCGCCAGCTTGGATGGCGACTTCAACCTGGATAGTGATGAGTGGACCGTTGGATCTTCCTCCTCCATCTCTTCCGGCTCTTTGAGTCCCGTGGACGACCATTATACATGGGAAAGCGAGACCCTGACCTCGAATCACGACATCGAGGCGGGACGATAAGCTACTCAGCTTTGCTTGCACATACCTTCGCTGTCCATTGAATGCATCTATTACTTTTGAATCGGCGTTATGTTTGACGACAATGTTTGGGAACATTTTCTGCATCGAGCCATTTCGACACCCTAAGGTTTTTAATCTGTTCGAAAACCTCCGGTTCGCGCGGTTTTCCGCTTTGAGCCGAAGGTGCTTTTTTACCCTCTGGCTGTACATGCCTCGCCACCCCACGTTCGGGATGGCAACTCCGTCTATAATATTAATACCGGTGGTGGAAGGGATCGGGCCTTGTCCACCTGCCTGCGATCGCCAGTCCCCCGCACCACCACCGTCGACAACCTTCGCTTGTACACACCGGGACGCCCCTGGGCGATCCCATTTCGCTTCTGACCCATGTCTTTCGTTACGACTTTATGAACTGGACAAGCCGCCCTTTTTCTTCGCTTCAGGCTCGTCCAGATTGCACAAAAATTATTATTATCATTCGTGTCGATCGCTCATACTTGGCGCCTGGGAACTTTGGATCTGTTTTGGAGAGATAAAAGGTTTCGGCGCCTTTCGCTTGCACTACACTCGCTGTGCGTTTAGAAGGTCATTGGATATTGGCTGTTTACGACATTTTGCATCGGCACAAAGAAGAGGGAGAAGGGCTTCTGCAAAGAGATCGTCACACTTGGTCTGCCCTTCGTTTTTGTGTCTCCGCCACTGGCAGGTGGTAATTCGGCGTTGACATCGTGCTGGTTCTTCCTGTGGATTTGAATTCGACAGGAATGATCCTAGGAAAGGAATAAGGGGGAGATTGGGGTGTCGATTGAGTGCTGGAAGCTTGTTCTTTCACGACTCAAGTGGCCATGGCAGCTGGGCTTGGAAGGAAAAGGTTTTTTGACGGAGGCCATTTTCCTTCTCGTCCCTTGAAGCTTGCCGACTCTCTTCGCTTCTGGCTATCGAGGATGAAGCTAATCCGACTTCCTAATGCGTGTACACCTGCGACTATCTTATAAACTTCGGACTGGACTCTGTTCGGGCTGAGAGCGGTTGTGTGCATGCCTCTTATCGTTAGTTTGGACGATGAGATGTTGGATATCCTTAGCATTATCCTTAATCCGTAGCGTACGAGTTAATGAATTATTGTACATTATTCGGTTTTTCCTTCTTGTAACAACGTTACATGTATATAATTAACAGTCACATGTTTCTTCAACTCGGTACTAACTTAATTTCTTACCTTTCGAACTCGGGTAAACATGTTTGATTGGCGGAATAGGAACAGATTTATTGGATGTGAACTATACGAACACGAACCAACCAACCCCCTATATCAGGTTTACATCCCAACACGAGTGGAACCACTATATCCTGGATTCCTGATAACATCATACATAACATCATTCCACGGTCCATATCCTGCATGCATGCTGGATAGGAGAAACAAAAGGTCACCTTGAACAAGTAATAAACAAAAAATGATCAGCAACCCCGCCTGTCAGAAAGTGTGATGAGCACCGTCGATCAGCACAGACGGAAAGAAAGAAAAACATGCAGCAGTAATACCACAATACGGAGTACAGTCTGATCCTTGCAGCAATCTTCCTCCCTTACAGCTCCAACTCGTGACACTATTAGTTAGAATGCATAACGGACCCGTCGCGGAAGATGGAAAGTGGCTGGATCCGATGCCCCGTGTCCACCCCTTATCCCCTTATGCACGGGACTCGAATGGAACTATGCGTCTGCATAAAGCTGCAGTTTGGTTTTGATGCGGGCTTTGACTGCAGTTACATGTAGTTACCGGATTGGAAGTAATAGAAATAGGAATGGGAATAGGGGGTACTTGGTTTCTTCACAAAATAAGTTACAGTATCACTAGAATTCAGAGGAAATATAGTTCGTACTCTCGCTTTTTCTCGTTGTAAGATGATCGTAGGGTAAGTGGGAATATACAAAAGTGCCATACAGTAACAGGAGACCCGTCTATTGTAGCATATCCTCGGGAGTGTCTAATAACAGATGTGTGTATCAAACATGAGCCAGAAGGGGAGAAAAAAAGAAAAATAGTAAATCAACATTGGCCGTACATAAGGGGTTCCGTAAACGTTTGAGGGGGGAGAGGTATTAATCGTCAAAGATCTGTACACGATCTGCGTATTCGCGGATATTCGAGACGAATGTCTCTTCGATTAGGTCGCCTTTGCCGCCGGCGACACGAAGGAGGAGGTCGTTTAGTGATGCGCGGCCGAGGATATCGACATGGTCACCTGTGTCAAGTCAGTTGTCTATTCTGTTTCAGAGATTGGAGCATAATAAGAAGAACATACCGGTGTTAGGTCCACCTCGGGGCGAGAACCGATCTGGTTCGTGCGGCATCTCAAAGACCTTGATCTTTGTACCGGCCGGGTTATACCGCTTCATGCGCCAGCCCTTGGCGCACATATACCCTGTGCTGAGCAGGTTGACGGTGCCGTCACCCTCGCCCATAAGAACGCCGCGGTCGACACCATCGCCGTTGGTTATGGTAGTATCCATACTGACGTTAAGGTTGACCAGAGGGTCAGTCTCTTCTTGATAGAAGTAGCTGCGCTCTGTGGGTTTCCCCACGCCGTAGAAACAGTAGATCTTCATATCGGGGGCATATGGTAGACGTGACTCGAGAGGATTGAGCCATGTGCGAGGATCTTTCTCGTTGGCTTCAACTTCACGCCGTGTGTGTGCTACACCGTGCGAGTAGCTGCCCAGTACCTGGTTGCGGTACCAGTCCTCACTCTGGTCCAGGAGGTACTGCAGACTCTCTGTGGTGGTGAGATTGCGTTTCGTCCAGGACGAGTTGGTCTCGTGGAAGTTGAGCAGGTTGCCAAAGGACAAAGTCTGACCGGGCTGATCATCCGGTGCCCAGGTAGCATTTCCCCAGACGGCTTCGCCGCCCTTGGGTAGCATGCTGGAGATTCCCGGCATGGCGCGGAAGATCTCTGCTCGCTCCTCCTTGGATAGGAACTTCTCTAATCCGTACACGGCGAAGGCGTTGAGTTGCGCGGTATCCCGCATCTCGCCGGATAGTACGGCTGTTAATCCCTTGACGGCGCCTAGCATGCAGCCGCTGATGTTGACCCATGAGTCGATGTGCTTGTTAACCCAGTCTTTGCCACCCTTGCCGTGTTCCTCGCTTTCCACCCACTTGAAGAAATATAGCACCACTTGCGAACCCATGCTGTGCGACGCCAGGGTGATCTTCTCACCCTGTACCTGCACTGCGGTCTCAATGTAAGACTTGAGCCGAGTGAAATATTTATCGCGAACTTCGAGGTTCAGGTATGACAACCGCCAGTCGTAGGCAGCCGTAAAGGCGTTGGTAGGATCATAGCCAATAGTAGCCAGGTTCTCCAAAATCTTGTTCCAAATCCAATATCCAGTGATAAAGAAATCCGTCGCATCGAATCCCTGCGCCGCGCGCAGCTTGATGCCAGGCGGGTCGAGGCCTGTCTCTCGGTCCAGCATGACGTGGTTCTTCCATTCCGCTTTATCCATAACCAGCGCTCTCATCATGCTCCAGCTGCCCCATAATCGTCGGCGGAAGTATTGGCGCGAGTTCTCGCCCGTGCCCCAGCTCTCTAGACCAGTCGAGATAACGCCGGGTATCATAACAACGGGATGTTTGGCTTGGACGCCCTGGGATTGAAGGTGTAGTCCCACAGAGAAGGAATCATAGCTAACGGTAGCGCGTTCGTGCTGCTATGAGCCCAAGGTCGTCAGTTACATGAACGTAGCGTAGAGATAAGAGAGCTGCTCTCTCGGAGTCACTTACTGAGAACTGCCTCACGTCGCTTACAATACCTTGCGGAATGGCGTCCATCAAAGAGTCCAAGTTCAAGTCCATGAGCGAGTCCAGACTAATAACCTCCGACTGGTTCGCAAAGAACAAGGCGATAAAGATGCCGAACAGTCCGCCCAGTACGAAGATGAACCCATTGCGACGTTTGCTCCGAGGCTTGAGGATCAGCTGCTTAACCTTTGCATCACCAAACTCCGCGCGAAGCCGTGCTTCCTCAGAGTTTGAGCCGGAGACGAGGTTGTCGGGTTGCGGGACCTTGTCCTTGCCCGTGCGGCGGCGGAGCATAGCGACCAACCGCGAGGAAGGAGAGAGGAGGGGAGTAAAGGCCCAGAGCAATTGCCTGGGACCTGAAGATGGAAAATAAAATCAACAGAAGTAGCGAAAGAAGAGAAATGTAAAGCAAAAACATGTGCACAGCCGTTAACAGTTAACGGACGGATCGGCATCACATGGCAGTTGCGTAACTTTGCATCCCAACCTCCCACCACCTCCATTTCTCACCATCTCCATGATGAATGCGCCCTCCGATCTCCACTACGTGCGATACGATAACTCTCGTGAAAATGAGTTCGTCCCCGCGATGCGCCAACTGATCTCCAAGGATCTGTCCGAGCCTTACAGCATCTACGTCTACCGCTACTTCCTCTACCAATGGGGCGACCTGTGCTTCCTCGCGATGGACGATAAGAACGAGATGGTTGGAGTCGTGGTGTCGAAGCTGGAACCGCACCGCGACGGCCCGATGAGAGGGTATATCGCCATGCTGGCCGTGCGCGAGGAGTACCGGGGCCGGGGAATTGCAACCAAGCTGGTCCGCATGGCCATCGATGCGATGATCGAGCGGGATGCAGACGAGGTACGTACAATACACGGGAGGCGGGTTTTAGCTGGGCGTCGATGATTTGGGGCTAATCGGGGTATCGCGAGCAGATCGTTCTCGAAACCGAAATCACCAACACCGCCGCCATGAAGCTATACGAGCGACTGGGCTTCCTTCGTAGCAAGCAGCTGCACCGATACTACTTAAACGGCAACTCAGCATATCGTCTCGTGCTTTACCTGAAGGAAGGCGTGGGTGCGATTCGAACGGCCCTTGTTGATCCCTACGGTCCCCCGCCACCAGTTCCTGGTATACCAGACGCGTGCATGGGGCATCCTTATTCCAACATGGGCTCGTTGATTTGATAATGGTGGGCTATGCTGTACAGCTCCATTTGTGCTCTTTCAAGCGTGTTCTCGCATGGCATGTCATGATAATTATGGGAAATGACCAAAATAGATATACCTACCTCACTGGATCTGGCGTCCTGGTGATTCTTATAGACGGAATCTTCACACATTAAACTGTAACTGGCCCAGAGTAAGTCAAATAACAATTGTGTACTTCCCTCAGCCGTATCAGGACCATACCGAGGTTTTCCCTTTTGACCTATGGTTTATACTGCAGGTGGTGTCGGGAAGGTAAGCCTCGGTCATACTTCGGCTGGAGCCGGACGATGCGAGGAACAGAGCCAACATGTGTATAAAAAGACATTCTAGGTTGTTCTCAGTTTAGTCGATACTGTACTCTGTACGCCGAATGCATGCTTAGCTAGGGTCCACCCGATCATTCTAGAATCTTCGAACGATATCACCTACCGAAGCCGCTTTCACCACTCAACGAGCGGCATGATTCCCGACACTATGGGTCCTAGCAATGACCATGCCTCCATGTGTAGTATGACGACAAAGGCACAGTAGGGCGGAAACGGCAGGCTTCCGTCATATTTATTGATCCATGGCTATTCTATCGAAATTTTCATTATGAAGAGCTGAGAGCTGGGAACATGTTTACTGGCGGGACTGCACGCCCTCCAGATCTGGCAGTTTCTGGAGAATCCCGATCGGCCATACATAGCTCACCACACAGTACGGAGAAGAAAAGCTCGATGGTTGGGTCAGGGCCATGTTTCCAGAGGAAACCCTTATTGGCTTTTCCTATAGATCGACGCTCGTGGCCTCTGATTGGCGGGAGGACGGACCGGCGGACCAGAACTTGCCTGAACATTCTGGCAACCAATCGCCCAACGGCATGAAGTATACAACTTCAATCTCCACCAGACTTCTCTATTCGACTCTGTGGCATCGCCAAGACATGGTAGTCGCCTATGCACGGCCCGATCTTACGTGCCATGGTTTCATCATAATCCCCCCAACCCCCGGGCCTTTCAGCTTATTTGCGGATTACCTTCCTGTTGCCACAGCCCTTTCCGATGCTTTGTCACACTGTGTCTGTTTAATCTATGTTATTCAGGTTATCAGCCGTTCCATAGTGAAGTGGAATTTGCTCCCGTATCTTTTTCAGTCCTCCTTTTATACCAATGCTTTCCTCCGCTGTCACACATTTGTCCTAATTACTCCCCCACTTTACCCTCTTTTGACACGGTCAAATACAGTGGCTTCCAGAAAACATAAATGGCCTTACTTTCTTTCCTCAAAAGAAGCTAGGCAAACACCATGGAGCCATTGCCCAAGGACGATGACCACAATGCGGGTCGTCGGGCCCGCGAGGTATATCGTTATTTTCGACCGGAGCGATTGGCCCCAATAGATGAGAATCAGTCACTCACCAGTGACGAGGCAGTCCTGCTGGATCCGTCAGCTCGGCAGGGTTCCTCTATATCAAGTCGCCCGGCATCCATCTCGCAATCTCTATGCAGCTCACGATCTGGCTCGCAGGCATCATGGGGTGCACCTTTAGCCCCAGTACCAAATTCGTTAGTCTTAGGTGACTCCAATGAAACACTGCATTTATTTGCGCAATTGGCCGCGTTACGCTTGAACGTGGATCGCGTGTTTATCAGGTAAGTCAATAATAGTCGGGCGAGTGGCTCCAGCATGCTCACTAAGTTCATTTTACCATTAGTGTGTCAGATCGTCAGTCTCAGTTTATTATCGCACAAGCTGCCCAAAAGACCAAAGATAACAATAAATATGATCGCCTAGGCGATGGGGTCTATACGGGCAGTTCCACGCTCGATGTTAGTTCGTGGACACCATGTCAGGTAGGTAGCTTTTCTCCCAGCAACTCCGGTCCATTGAACTAACTATAGTGTTACGCTAATAATAGGATACTATTGCCCTTCCTCAATCCAAACGAGAACAGGGCGAGTATAACTTTGTTATTTCCAACGACATGAGGAAAGATGAACGTTATAAAAACCTCTCTTTCGTGCAAAAGAAGCCAAATTTTCGATTCTATGCAGGCACGCCTCTCACAACAGACAGCAATATTAATGTTGGCTGTTTCTTTGTCCTCGATACAAAGCCTCATGTCGAATTCACCCAGTCAGAAAAAGAGACCATGGGCACCATGGGAATGCTCATCATGGACTTTCTCAGGGTGAGCCGGCAAGCTTCAGAGGGTCGGCGTGCAGCCAGGCTATCTCGAGGTCTGAGCTGCTTCGTCGAGGGCAGATCGAGGTTCGCAGATTCCTCCGAAGATCCAATTATGCATATCCCAAATCCGCAACAAAACTCGCGTCCATCTTCGAAAACAAGATCAAGTCGTCTCTCCATTTCCAATAATCAATATTCCCCCCGAAGATCTCGTTCTCGGGGCAGCGATGCTCGTTCCGTCAGTCCATTGTCAGATATCAATACCGATCATTCTAGAGCCTCTAGTGTTGGCTCGCATCTTCCTGGTTTGCGATTTGGCAATATGCAGAATGAAGATGATGAATATCAAGGAACCGCCTGGACTTTCCAGCGAGCAGCAAATCTGATCCGAGAAAGTTTAGAGCTAGAAGGCCAGGGCGGTGTGGTCTTCGTCGAAGGTGGAAACGATACCATGTTCGATTTCTACACAAGAAGTGAACTCTCAGACTCTCTGGGCAGCAAAAAATCCGCCACTGTTTTGGGTATCTCTGCTGGCGATGCCCCATTGGATCCGGAAACAGGCTCTATTACACAATTCCAAGTTTCTGGGATAGACGACGGTTTTCTTCATGGCTTGCTCTGTCGTTATGGGCAGGGAAAGATCTGGTCATTCCACCGGGATGGCCTACTCTCCAGTTCTGACAGTGACGAATCTACCGATTCCTTGCGCAAAAGCTGTGCTGGGGAACGACCTCGATGCACAAGGTCGAAACGTGCGAAGAAGTGGAAAACCATCGAGAACAACATGCTCAATCAATATTTCCCAGGAGCCACTCAGGTTATGTTCGTTCCTTTGTGGAATACTACCAATTCCCAATGGTTTGGTGGCTGCTTCTGCTGGAACAATGTTGAGAATGTTGTTTTCGATCAACAGGTGGAACTAAGCTCTTTGCTTGGATTTGGATCTTCTGTTATGGCCGAATGCAACCGGATCGAGGCTAAAATCTCGGACCGCCAAAAGGCAGACTTCCTTGGAAGTGTGTCGCATGAACTACGCAGCCCTCTCCATGGAATTCTCGCAGCAGCAGAATTACTACAAGGCACGAGGTTTGATGACTTCCAAGGCTCTCTTCTGGGGACTATCAATTCATGTGGGCGAACGCTGCTTGATACGGTGAACCAAGTCTTGGATTATACTAAGATCGTTTCCCTGGAAAAAGATCTTCGCCCCTTGAAAAGAAACAGGGCTTCTAGCGTGGATCTCATGAGCATGCAACGCCCTGCCTCACAACTAGATGCATACATGCCTACTGATCTCTCCCTTCTCGCCGAGGAAGTTGTCGAAGGTGTTTGTCTGGGCCATTCATACAACCAACGACCAGCATCCTCTTCTACCACAGTTGGCACGCCTACATGCAACGAAGGCAGCCTACGGAGCTTTGATTTCCCTCAGCTGCACGTGGATGTGGATATGGACATTGCTCAAAATGATTGGGTTTATTATACGCCTCCTGGTGCTCTGCGTCGCATCATTATGAACATCTTCAGCAATGCAGTCAAATATACCGATTCGGGACGCGTTTCGCTTCGTTTGGAGGCGAAGGAAGCTCCTGAGAATTGGTCTCAACAGCATGGCACTAAAGAAGATATGATTACTCTGACAGTCTCTGACACTGGAAGGGGGATATCAGAAGAGTTCCTACGAAGCAGACTATTCATCCCTTTTGCTCAGGAGAACAGTCTGGCTGTTGGAACCGGGCTGGGCCTCTCGATTGTCCACGGCCTTGTCAAATCCCTAGGTGGAAATATTAATATCGACAGTCGTCCGGGCGAAGGAACAACCGTCAAGGTGACTCTCCCACTAACACGCCGAGAGCCCAACTTCAATGGCACCTCCAGTGCCCTGCCATCACCTCCGCTGGAAGTGGACACCGAACCCCTATCATCCGAAGTGCGCCTTTTGCGAGACGCCCATGCTGGCCGAACCATTGCCATCATGGGCGTGGAGCCTGAGAACGCTTCCACTCATCCGCAATGGGGAGCATTCTCTCGTTACTTGACTGACTGGTACGGCCTCAAGCTGGTCTCGTCTTCATCCAAAGCGCCCGTTGATGTCATATTGACCAGTGAACTTCCACTGAAAAAGGACATCAGCTGGGATTCAGACTCAAATCAAGCTGTGCTTGTGCTGAGTCGCAAGTTTGTCGACCACAATACTGCCCAACCTGAATGGTCTTCTGCAAATGCTCTGACCATTGTCAGTCGTCCGTATGGTCCACACAAGCTCTCACGATTCATTCACAAATGTTTCGACCAAGCCTTCTCATTACCAGCTGCCGAGTCAGTAGTCTTGCCTGAACGAGACAGAAAATTCCCACCCACGCGGCCAGCAGACGCTTCTTCATATCAACCAATTCCTCATGTCGATGATACACAAAGGTCAACCACAGACCACATCCCTCCCACCCCTCAACCCTCACATGCTACTCTTGTGCCCTCTACACCCGAAAACACCGAGAATGCCGAACCTACAACAGGACCTCGAAAGCCTCGAATCTTGGTAGTCGAAGATAACAAAACCAACCTAAACCTAATGCTCGCTTTCCTAAAAAAGCGAAAGCTGGACACTCTCCACTCAGCCGAGAATGGGCAGCTGGCAGTGGATGCAGTGGAACAACTGCAACCGGGCTATGATATTATATTCATGGGTACGCTATGCACCTATCCCCCTCGCGAATGTCAAACGTACATACTAATCAAGAAATCAGATATCTCCATGCCCGTCATGAACGGCTTCGACGCCACTCGATCCATCCGAGCCCTCGAAAAGCTCCGCGGCCAGGACTCCAACCCGTCCGTCATCATTGCACTGACAGGACTTAGCGGTTCAAATCATGAATTCGAGGCTCTAAACTCAGGCATGGACTTGTTCCTGACCAAACCGGTCACTTTCAAGAAAATTTCCAAGATCCTAGATAAATGGTCTGAGAGAGACCTGCGACAAGAGTGAATGCCAATGTGCATTCAGCACATCATGTTTGGTTATATAGCATGTTGAGTTTTCCCGTTTCATCTTTCTATATTATCTGGCTTGCTCATTACAGCGAAGTCGTGGGAAAGGCATTTGGCATCTTTCCACATACGATGAGGCACGAGCGATACCCATTTGGCTTTTGATTTTGATTTCAGTTTGATCTTGTTCTACGAAGTATACGACTTAACCGCATTTCAATCATTCCCCCCAAAGCCAGGATACTTTTTAACAAAGTTGTGCCCCAAACTTAAGAAAACTTGCCGGATAAGTTATCCGGATAATCCCACATGTTTATAACATTAACTGTTATGCAGTTGTTCCAGGCTGGACCCTGAGGATTAAAATTCAATGTAGTTTACTGATCTTCCTTTCCCCCGGGTTTCGGACTTCGTTTCTCCCCTTTAAATATCTAAATACAACACATTTCCTCCCCTACCAACTCCCACCCATAATGGATTTCTCAGCCCTTCACCAACTACAAACTCCAGGCATAATAAAAGCAAGCAAAAGACAAGGCCGCCGACCAGGAAAATCAGCCTGTGCTGCCTGCCACGCACGCAAGAAACGATGCGACATCAGTCCGCCCTATTACCAGTGTACGCACTGTCGCAAAGAGGGTCAAGTCTGCATATCGAGGGATCCAATTGAAAGGTATCAGTCAATTCTGTGTTATCTCTTTGTTTGAGAGACGGAAAGGCGTAACTAACAATTAACCTCGGCATCTTAGACATACTCGCCACCAAATCCCCAATGGCAACCGCAACCACAGTCTCATCTCCAATAATGATAATGATAATGATAACGATGCTATCTCCGATGATGATTACAATGGCAACATTTTACCAATCCCTAAAGGAATCGACCATGAAATTCCACGCTGGAGTGCGGCGTTTTCGATGTTCTCCGAGGTGCGCCGGTTATTGGCTCCCCCTTCGCCCGAAAGTGAAGAGGATTGTGCAGAGGAAGAGAGTGGTGATTTGCAGGATTCCGCTGTAGCGGATGAAAGGGTTGGAGAAGATGAGAGAGATGATAGTGGTATTGTGAGGAACCAAAACGCTTCACTTGAGCTAGGGTCTGGGGATAGCTCTCGACGGGGTATTTCCGATGATACTTCTGCAGATGAGGTATGCATTGAGGGTATCAGTATACCGGCATCTCAGTCTGCGTCGCAATTTCCGTCGTCGGAGGGGAGAACAGATTCCGGTTCGGTATCGGCAGCTTGCAGAACTGGCATCGTGCATGAGAATCTTTCTTTGATGGGAGAAGTGAGAGTCCGAAGTGGACATGATTCAGAAGAGCGTGTTTTTATGGATGATCTTGATGCGTTACTTAGATTTTGATGGCATTCATATAGGCGTTGAAATATTGTGTTATATCATGATTAGATGAAATTGGAGAAGAGACAGCTGTCTATATATCACAGGCCCATGATTCTATGTTTCTAAATAATATACAAGAGATGTGTAGAATACAAGGTGGTGGCATGAAGGTGGACAAACAATGGTCAAAACAAGTCCGCCGGATGGTATATGCAGGCAACACGCTAGCGTTGAACAAAGAGGGATATTGGATGATGCACAGATGCAAGGAAGATGGGGTAGTTGAGGCGTTAAGTAGCTTGGTCTTTTTCTCAGTTTCTTTCGGATTTGAGACCGACGGGGATCTGGATGGCATTTTGCATCGTCCACGCCAAGGGCCGGGGTATACCACGCCACTCATGATCTAAGATGGCTGCTGCGTCCAACATAAGTGGCAGAGGATTCTTGGGGTAATAGGAGTTGGCACCAAGCTCCATGTCTCGGTCAACGAGGGCCTTGGCAAGGCGGAGCTGGCGATCTCGTTCTTCGCCGACGGGTTTCCATTTAGAAAGGTAGGCAAGAGGGTTCTGGTGGAATTCGGAGGGGATGTCACTGAGGATGGAGTCCTTGACCGGGTAACTTTCATGGTGTAGATCGAGACCGACAATGACTTTGCCGGCATCAGTGCTCCAGATCTGGACGGTCTCGGGTCCCTTTTGGAAAGGCACACTGCGACACAGGGATGTCAGGACACATTGGTGCATTTTGTATGTCACGCGCTTCCACATGCACGCATACCGCCAAAGAACGCGGCAGATGTTGAAGTGGCGGTTCTTGAAAGCAGACAAGAACAAAGCCTCCAAGGCTTGCGACGAAGGGCGGAACCCTGGCAATTCAAGAAATCGGAAGAAATATTGTACAGCGCCAAAGGTGTCGCGGCGGCGCGCTTTCAACATGTTGACAAGGGTATACTCGGGCATGAACACGTTCTGTTCGATGCAAAGTTGTATAAGCCGGCTCAAAGAATCCCAGTCTTTCAACCGAGCCACCACCTCGAACATCTGACCGAGCGTGGAATGACTGAACCAATTGGCCCCGTAGGTATGAATCATAAGATCAAGGAAAGATTCAATGTCTTTCCCGCTGTCCAGATGAGTCACAAGTGAATCCTGAATCGTATGCTGTAATGCGCTCCGAATAGTTGCAGTACTGGACATGTAACCACGATGAACCATATGCTGAATGAGGTCGGCTTTTTCCGTGGGGGTCACAAGAGCACTGAGCAAGGCAAGCCATGTATCTGGATTCGGACAGACATGGGCTCGAGGCATAGCCCGTGCAAATTGACGAAACATTGCCACATCTTGAGACCGCGCAGCGTATTTCAACAAAATATTAAACGTATCGATTGTGGCCACATGCTCTGCATGCGAACACAAGTCTCGAGCATAGCCAGGAAGTTCATGGTCACATAGATAAACCAACGCGCCATTCAAAGCCGCGGTGGAGATATGCTTGTAATTTTCCTCCGACTGGAATAGAGTCATAAGACGTTGAGCAATCTGTTTGGGCGGGATAGCGGGCTGTGCTGTGGGCTTTAAAGGCCTGCCCTTTGGATCTAATTGTGGCCCACCTGAAAGTGTAAGCTCTTCAACCTGCTCGACAAACTCTTTCACCGAAGTCAGGCCGGGATGAGACATCAAAATCTCGTCAAGATGCCTGCGGTTCACTGGCTGCTTTTCAAAACACCAGATCCCCCGGATTTTCGGTACAGGGACGTTTGAACGCTCCATAGCACTTTGCGAGATACACATGGGGGCCAATGGTTTTTGAATATCAACGAGAGGATCACCACTCGTTTGAAGGCTCTGTGCACGGGCAATACGCGCCTGTACAAGCTCCAAAACATGCTCTGTTCCAGACAGAATCACTCGACGGTACAGTCCCTTGTTCTCTTTCACAGACAGGCAATGTACTCGGCATCCGTTGTGGACTGAAAGATACCAAACATTCTCCTGCAGTGTCCACCGAGTCACGCCGCAGAATATACCAAGGGTATCCTCTGCAACAAGTATTTCCTTCTGCCTTGTTCGACGCTTGGTTTTCTTCCGGGTATCTTGCTGCACTTTCTCCAACACGTCTTTTGTGTCAAACCAAGCTTTGTCCACATAATGCTTTTCATTCTTCCGATACTTCTCCCTCTGGAATTCACGATATCGTAGCTTCTGGCTATCCTGGGCTGACAAGTTTCGTGCAAGGCTTTGCTTCTTTGTGAGGGGCGAAGGTGGATCACCCGGGGATTTGTTATGCTGACGGCTCTTCTGTATATTCTTCAACCTTGCCAATCTTTGGGGAGATAGTAGGTTTTTCGAAGTGCCATTCTTGATCCGGGCAGAGGAACCGGACTGTTTCGGGTCGGAGGTCTCTCCAACGCTTCCATTGGAGCTATCGGAGCCAACCCCATTCCCTTTTCTGGACGGAGAACTATGTTCTGACACCACGAAATGTGTTTCGTGACTCGAATCATCGACGGAGCGGGTAGCGGTATCAGAGGAAATCCATTGCCGCGAGTATCGGGGAAGTGAAGGAGAAGGGCGAGCCGCTGGGCGAAAGGGGGCATGAAAATGCTGACACGTCCTCGTCGCAGCTTCTATCGATTTCAAAGAAGAGATTGGTCGTCGATGCCGTAAAGCAGGTGCAGCCCAGCGGGGGTAGAGGAAGAGAAGAGGTTCATCGGGCCCAGTCGTGACGGTGTCCAAGAAGGTGGACACTCGCCTCCTTAGACATGGACGGCCACGAGAGAGCATAGAGGTCGACGCTCCAACAGTTCGGAAGTCATGAATGAGAAAGGAGGATGGGCGTGTGATGAGGTGTTTGCGACGGAGGACCTTTTTGCCCCGAAAATTATCGGCGCCGATGCGGCAGGCGGTGACCCGAACTAGATCTATAGCCTCGATAGCACGCCAAGGAATGCATATTTACACGATCTATTCAGGCTATAGAAAGTAATCTTATACATTAATAGATATGACCTTCTCGGTCAATCTCAGCAGCTTTGGGAATGCCCCTGAAAATCCGCCTCATCGAGTGCGACCGCTCCTCCAGCACCGGCCGCTTGGCCATTAATGTATCCTGCTTGGCCACCGGAGTCAAGTTTAGCAATTCCGCCTCCGATTCCCCGTGGGTGTCCTTGAAAACATCCGGCCCAGTGATATGGCGTTTGCAAGCCTCCGCTGCACGGGTGAGATTATCTTTCTTGCGTTGAACTGCATCGGCATCTTTGTCGGTATCTGTAAGAGTTCTGGATAAGTCGCGAACTACACCAGAAAGGTATGTTACGAATTGCCAGCGCGATGTCTGGAAAAGGAATGTGGGCATGATGTCGGGTATCTAATGTTCAGAGTTAGCCAGGCAATATCAAAAGTAGTACAAAGCAATTTCAACTCACCCTATCGGCCAAGTAATAGAGCTCGTCCCCTCCATTGTTCACAAACTTCTTGAGGGCGTCAATTCTCTCCCGATCAATAGATGCTAGCTTCAAAGCCTGCATCAAGCTAGGAATATCCCCAATCTCCTCGATCTGCGGCTCCTCATCAACCGTCATACTGGCACGACTCAAGAATCCAGATTCTACCCGGGACAACCCCGCAACGCTCTGCTCCCGGCTTCGAACCTTGGAAGAGTGGATAGTAAAATAGTCCTCGGTAAGCATATGCGACCTTTCAAAGTCAGATCGGCCACGGTGCCGCCTCTCTGGAACCTTGATCCGCAGCCTCACCCACCGCCTCCTCCGAACAAAAGAATGGAACCACGGCTGCGTGCCATGCCAGGAGGAGGAGGCGAATGAGAAAGAATACTGCCAGCCCTGCTCATCGACATCACGCGACATATCCACATACCACGTCTTCCACGCCCACTCCCAACTCGGATCGGGCAGTTGGGCGTTGGTGATATTAACAGCACTAGGTCTCTTATCCTGCGTGATCCAGGGACTGGGATCGAAATTCAGCAGCGAGCTGTGTGAGTAGCGCGGGACTCCAAAGACGAACCAGCCCCGCTGGTTTTCGTAGAGGATGTCCAATTCTGAGCCTCGTTTGTTCGTCTGGGCTCCAGGATCAATGTTCCCAGTCGCATTTCCATCCCCAGTATGGCTTGATATGTGGGGGGGCGCGAAATCGGCCGCATCGACATCACGAGCCCCGCTAGCTTCTCCGACGGAGCTTGCTGAGATTGATCCTCCTGGAGCTTGGGACGGTTCTCGACTGAGCGATTCCGAGGTGTCGGGTGCAATTCCTAGTCTATCGGGCTGCCATTTTGCGTATTTTCGCTTCGTGCGTTGGCTCTGGACTGATGCGCGGCTTAAGTGCTTCGTTAGGCTTGATTGCCGATCTAGGGCTGATGCCTGTCGTGAGGGTCCCTCGCTGGTTTGTTGCTGTACGGGGACGGTATTATCGACCAAGGAAATTGAAGTCGAGTTCTCCATGGTCATAGTATGGGTAATATAGGTATGTAATAGAGTATGAAAGTGGTGCTGGCCTCGATCTCGATCTCAAGGCTTCTTGGTCGAATATCACCGAGAGCAACGCAGGAAGGTCGAGCACATTATTTTAAGAGGAAGTCCAACAAAAATAAACGATAGAACAACAGAGAGGTGTAGGGTATCCTGCAATAAGAGAAAATAAGAGAAGGAAAGAAAATACGGAAAATGAGGTGTACAAGAAAAAGCACGATGCAACAACGATGACATCGTTTGCGGGGATCCCGCCAAGCCCTCTCTCACCACTCCAAAAAAAAAATAACATCGCAACATCAACAACCCCAAGTCACCATGGCAGCACCACACCACCGCAAAGTTGAGCTCCAGTCTCCAGCAGACTTCACCTACCTGTACGCCAATACAATCGCGCTCGCGCGCCGCAAACTGGACCTAAACCTGCCCCCTTCCGCAATCGACAATGAAACACCCGATCCGATGCGCGAACGCGTCAGGGAACTAGTCGACGACGTGGGTTTTCCCCTTTCGATTCTATAAAAATATTGATCTCTCTGACAATCCAAATACAGTATATCAACAAAACATTCGAAACAGCCTCCTCCTCCATCAGCATCAACGGAATCGACTCAACATCAGAACAATTCCCCTTCCCTGCAGCCCTAACCACCCCAACCGAAACTGTCGAGTATGAAGCC
>ERZ1673737.1454-NODE-1454-length-22804-cov-23.586004_pt1 | contig 22804 bp, 25 predicted proteins | sample MGYA00580211_ERZ1673737 | MGnify/ENA primary metagenome ERZ1673737 (study PRJEB41218, sample SAMN15661789) | gut metagenome | host: Homo sapiens | place: Canada: London | collected 2015-08-20/2019-03-30 | study: EMG produced TPA metagenomics assembly of... | reverse complement strand
TTGTTTTCGAATCATCATGGCGTCATATTTTACATATAAGTTTTCTTAATGCCCAACTTCATCTTGCTTTTCTCCCATTTTAGTCTTATATTATCCTTAACTACACCTTTCTCCCCTCTAAGATACGCTTGGGATTTTTCGACTTTCGAAAGGAGGATTTTTATGGGATTTTGGATTTTTATGTGTGTAACGGTTCTGCTGATTCCATTCCTGATGATCAGCTTTGGCGGACTTTTTTCCAGAAGTGCTCCAAAGGAAATCAATTCAGCTTTTGGCTACCGCACTTCCATGTCTATGAAAAATGCAGATACCTGGCAGTTTGCCCATCACTATTTTGGGAAAATCTGGCGTACCCTTGGCTGGATTCTGATCATACCTTCTGTCATTCCAATGCTTTTTGTAATTGGAAAAGGCAATGATCCGGTCGGCAATATGGGCCTGATCATCACCTTCCTGCAGTTGATTCCGCTGATCCTTCCGATTTTCTTTACCGAAAAGGCTCTTCGGGCACATTTTGATCGAAATGGAAATCGCATTTTTTAGAGAGTCAGTCTCATCTGATTCCACACTACATTTCCATGTGCGGAATCAGAGACTCCTTCATTTACAAAACCAAATTTTGCATAATATGGAACCAGCCTGTCCTTACACGTAAGTACAAGACCTTTTCGTCCCTGCTTCTTCGCATCCTGGATTGCTCTGCAGATCAGTTCTCCCGCATATCCATGCCTGCGACAGGCAGGGATTGTATTTACGCCGAAAATCATCTGCCATGCTCCATGCTCATTATGCAGCTCCGCTTTTTCATACATTTCATCCGTCAGATCTGCTTCATCCGTAACAAATCCATCCACAAAAGCAATCAGTTTCTCCCCCTCAAACATAAGCCAGAAATGATCACTATAATGTTGCAGCCTTTTTGCAAACTCTTCTTTGGTTGCTGCCTCTGCCGCCGGGAAACATTCTGCCTCCACAGCGGCTATCATTTCCAGATCATCCATTGTTGCTGTTCTTATCTTCAATTTTTTGTCCTTCCTCATCAAATGCACACTTTTTCTATCATGCACTGATGTTTCTTTGTTTGCAAGATAACCTAAGTGTATCAAATACGTGAACACATCATCTTTATTCACAAAACTGGTCATATCATTTTGGAAAGAAGATACGTCCACTTCTACCGATACGCCGGATAACATCTCAATAATTGCAGTCCTCAAACCATCAAAATCCATATTGATCAATGGCACAATCGTTTCATCTCTTCAAAATTTCTATCTTTGTTTTACGATTCCTTTTCACTCTTTTTTTGATTTTAACATTGCCACACTCAAAGTGCAAGGAAAGCCAGGACGATCAAATATATAATCAGAAAAAACAAGTATTAATTCCTCATTTTTTCAGTCAATCTGGTGTTTTTTGTTCCCTTTCTCGTCTCGTAACATCACTTATTATGCAGTATAATTCCCTTGTTTTCTTTTTATGCATATGTATACATTTATGCATAAAGCGTTTATTTTTATGCATAAATACCATTATATGTGACGTTTTATTTAGAAAACACCAATTTATTTCTCTTGCAATATTTCCTTTTTTACTGCAAAATATACTTTGGATAGCCTGCATCTCCTTATATGCAGCGTATATCCGACGGTTTACAGGCTGTAAACAGCATTCCTGTAATAATTATATGTCTGTTTTGGGTCAGATATGAAGCTTTTCTCAATACTCATATTCCCGAAAAGCCTTGATTTTCCGGCATTTTTTGCAATATGAAATCGTTCCCACATTATTTCATTTTCTTATGTGCAATATATTGGAAATCCATATTTAAGCCTCTAAAACGGACATTTTAACGGAAACTTGTAACCAGAAATCTGTTTCTTTTTACCGTAGCAGATTTCCTCTTTACTGTTTTTTTCAAAGGAAGGTGTTACATATGAAATTAACAATGTTAGGAACCGGAAACGCACTTGTAACCGAATGTTACAATACCTGTTTTGTCCTGGAAGAAAATGAAAAATATTTTATGGTGGACGGCGGTGGCGGCAGTGCCATTCTTCATCAGTTAAAACACGCCGGTTTTAACTGGATGGATATGCGTGAAATCTTTATCACCCACAAACACATCGACCATCTAATCGGTATCATCTGGATGATCCGCATGATCTGTCAGAATATGAACAGCGGCAAATATGAAGGAGAAGCCACTATTTATGGTCACGCGGAGGTCATTTCCCTGCTCCATAACCTGGTCGAACAGCTCCTCCCAAAGAAACAGTCTCGTTTTATCGGTGACAGGCTACATCTGGTCTGTGTTTCCGATGCTGAAACTCGCACTATCAACGACCGAAATGTGACCTTTTTCGATATCGAATCCACCAAAGCAAAGCAATTTGGCTTTTCTATGGAACTGAACAGTGGCAAAAAGCTCGTCTGTTGCGGCGATGAGCCTTATAACGACTGTGAAAAGCCTTACGTAGAAGGCTGCGAATGGCTCCTGCACGAAGCTTTCTGCCTCTACTCTGAAAGAGACCTTTTCAGCCCTTACGAGAAGCACCATTCAACCGTAAAAGACGCCTGTGAACTTGCCCAGAAGCTTCATGTTCCGAACCTTGTTCTCTATCACACAGAAGACAAAAACATCCAGAACCGTAAAGAACTGTATTCAGCTGAAGGAGAATCTTATTTTTCCGGCAATCTTTACATTCCGAATGATCTTGAATCCATCGAAATTGTATGATTTTTAGCAATAACTATTGGTTTTTATCTGATTTTTTTAATTTAAATATATGAGGATGCCCTGGCATTCTTGTTGCGGACACTAAATTTTATTGATAAACGAGGCAAATAATGAAAACAAAAACAAACTATTTAAACGTCCTGAAAGAAACTTTTATTCTGACGGTTGCTGTCGCGATCATTGCCGCTGCAGTTTACTTTTTTCTTGTTCCAAGCCATACCTCCGTCAGCAGTATTTCCGGGCTTGGTATTGTACTGACAAACTTTATTCCGCTCCCTCTGTCTGCGATCAGCATGATCCTGAACATTGCTCTCCTGATCATCGGTTTTTTCACCTGTGGCAGGGAATTTGGCGTTAAAACCGTTTATACCAGCATTATGCTTCCATTCTTTCTCTGGCTCTTTGAAATGATCCTGCCAGATTTTGGCTCCATGACAAACAGTCAGGAACTGGATGTGCTCTGCTATATTCTCGTTGTCAGTGTCGGATTAAGCATCCTTTTTAACCGCAATGCTTCTTCCGGCGGATTGGATATTGTTGCAAAAATATTGAATAAATATGCACATATAGATTTAGGAAAAGCCATGTCTCTTTCCGGAATGTGTGTTGCACTTTCTGCCGCACTTGTCTACGATAAGAAGACCGTAGTGCTCAGTATCCTCGGAACTTATTTCAACGGTATGGTTCTTGACCACTTTATTTTCGACCATAACATCAAGCGTCGTGTCTGCATTATTACAAAAAAAGAAGAAGAACTTCGTAATTTTATCATTCACGATCTGCACAGCGGAGCTACCATTTATGAATCCATCGGAGCTTACAACATGCAAAAGAGAAACGAGATCATTACCATCGTGGACAAATCTGAATATCAGAAACTTATGAACTATATTATAAAAGAAGATCCGCAGGCATTTGTTACCGTTTACAACGTATCCAGCATGCGATACCAGCCAAAACTGTAATTCGAAATTCCCTGTTTCAGGTCAGAAATGTTCGATTCTTTGAATACCTGACCTCTGATTTCAAATGTCCTCTTTACTTTTTAATTTACCTATGCTATTATTTTTATTGGCATATGCCAATAAAAGGAGAAAAACTTATGCCAAAATGTAGAAAAAGAAGGATTTGCAGAGAACCTGATTATGTGATTTTTCAGTCTGAAAACGGACTGGACGATGTAACTACACTGACAGTAGACGAATACGAAGCCATACGGCAAATTGATATGGAAGGTCTGAGCCAGGAAGAATGTGCAAAAAAGATGTGTGTTGCACGTACAACTGCACAGTTGATTTATAATTCCGCGCGAAAAAAAATTGCCGAAAGCATTGTCCTTGGAAAATCCATCCGCATTGAGGGTGGAAATTACATTTTATGTGATGGAAGTCCATGCTGTGAAAACTGCTGTAAATCCACGCAGCCAGTAAATTATATGCAGAAAAAGGGAGAAAACGTCATGAGAATTGCTGTAACATATGAAAACGGAGAAGTATTCCAGCATTTTGGAAGAACAGAAAATTTTAAAATTTATGAAGTGGAAAACAATAAAATCGTAAACAGCCAGGTAATGGGCTCAAATGGTATTGGACACGGTGCTCTTGCCGGACTTCTTTCCGGTAACCAGATTGATGTACTGATCTGCGGAGGCATCGGCGGCGGTGCTCAGGTAGCTCTCGCAAATGCCGGCATTACCTTATGTTCCGGTGCATCCGGAGACACAGACAAAGCAGTCGAAGCTTATCTGCGTGGCGAGCTGACCTCTGCCGGTGCTACATGCAGCCACCACAGTCACGAAGAAGGACACGCCTGTGGAAATCACGGCTGTGGTCACCACTGATCATTAACATTCAAGAATACCTCTGACTGATTGCAGAGGCAGAAGTCATTTCACATCCGATATACAAAGAGAGCATATAAGCAAAGCATTTTCTTTTTTAGCTTATATGCTCTTTTTATTTTTCTTCTGTGTACTTCCACAATCTGTCAAATCTATATCAGACGGGGATTGCATTTCACCACCCTGACACAAATTTGTTACCAGCGGAGCATTTGTTTCAGTCGGCTGGCTGACCTGACTCGAATCGTGTTCTAAATCTCACGCGTATCCGTCCAAATTAGCTTATCCGAAATTATGTTTCACGTGAAACTAACACATATCAATAAATCTTTCTCTTTCCAGCACGTCTTTCTTTCCATAAACTTTCGTATACAGTGTATTGCGAATCATTCTGTACTCTTCTTCGTCAATTTTTCTCTCTGTGCTCATCAGAAAAAGCGGTGTCTCTTTACGCCCTTCACCCATGGATGGCTGAATGTATGGATAATCATTAAAGAAGAATCCATTTCTCTCGTAAAACCTAACTCTCCTTACTGCTATTTCTTCTGTCGGAGGTTCTACTTCCAGAATGATCATTTTTTCTGCGTCTTCTGTCAATGCTTTTAGCATCTTGCTTCCTACGCCTCCATTTCTCAATACCGGATTGACTGCGAAATGTTCCACGTAAATAAAAGTTTCAAACTCCCATGCTGCAAAAAATGCTTTGATTTCCCGGAACTCTGGATTTTTTTCTATCAAAATCTGATACTCTGGATTTTGAAACAGTTCCTTCTGTTTCTGATAATCTCTGTATTCGTCTTTCGGAAAACTTTCTTCCATCAAGGTATACACCTGGTCAAAATCTTTTATTTCCATTTTTTTCAACATATATTTTTCTCCTTCGTTGTTAAAACAACCGATTTCTTTTCATTTTTCCATTATATTTACAAACGTCACGTGCAGTACCAGGAAGACCTGCCTCAGTAGATACTTTTACTCACATGACAAACACAATACAAGCATTATACTAAAGAAAATAACTTTTTTCAAATGATATTGAGATAAGAATACGAAGCAGGCATCGCCCGTACAGAGCATATCTCAATCGGAAATTGTACTCCCACTGAGAAAGACTTGTTATTACTTACCACTTACAGAAGTGGGAGTCTTCTCGACTGAGATAAATAAAAGACAGTTTGCACTGTCATCTTAAAGGAGGATTTCATTTATGAATCAAACTATGTTTTGCTATCAGTGTCAGGAAACCGCAGGATGCACCGGATGTACCAGAGTCGGAGTCTGTGGAAAGAAACCAGATCTGGCCGCCATGCAGGATCTTCTGGTATTTGTAACAAAAGGTCTGTCCGCAGTAACCACACAGCTTCGGGCAGAAGGCGTTGAGATCAGTACCGACATCAATCATCTGATCACCTTAAACCTTTTTGTCACAATAACAAATGCAAATTTTGATAAAGATGCGATTGTTTCACGTATCCACACTTCGCTCGAAGTGAAAAGAAACCTTATCAAACAGCTCTCCGCATCTTCTTCTCTTCCATCCGCAACCCTCTGGGATGGCACTGAAGACAGTTTTGAAGGAAAAGCTGCAGAAGTAGGTGTATTGTCTACAAAAGACGAAGATATCCGTTCCCTGCGTGAGCTGATTACTTATGGATTAAAAGGATTATCTGCTTACTCCAAACACGCTAATGCCCTTCTGCACGATGATGAAAACGTGGATGCTTTTCTTCAGAAGGCTCTGGCTGCAACGCTTGATGATTCTTTAGGTGCAGAGGAACTGGTTGCCCTGGCTCTGGAAGTCGGCAAATATGGTGTGGATGGCATGGCTCTCCTCGACAAAGCCAACACAGAAACTTATGGTAATCCGGAAATTACCAAAGTCAATATCGGCGTCAGAAACAACCCTGCCATTCTCGTATCCGGTCATGATTTGAAAGACCTGGAAATGCTGCTGGAACAGACTCAGGGAACTGGCGTAGATGTCTATACACACTCCGAAATGCTTCCGGCACACTACTACCCGGCTTTTAAAAAATATCAAAACTTTGTGGGAAATTATGGGAATGCATGGTGGAAACAGAAAGATGAATTTGAAGCTTTCCACGGTCCGATCCTGATGACAACCAACTGTATCGTTCCGCCAAAAGACAGCTATAAAGACCGTTTATACACAACCGGTGCAGCCGGATATCCTGGCTGTCAGCATATTGGAGATATTTCAGCAGAAAACGGCAGTGCTTCTGCTGTGAACAAAGATTTCACTGTGATCATCGAACACGCAAAAAAATGTGCCCCACCTGCTCAGATTGAAGAAGGGGAAATTATCGGCGGATTTGCACATGCACAGGTACTGGCTCTTGCTGATCAGATTGTAGCTGCCGTAAAATCCGGTTCCATCAAAAAATTCGTAGTAATGGCAGGCTGCGACGGACGTGCAAAGAGCCGTAACTATTACAGCGACTTTGCGAAAGCTCTTCCAAAAGACGCTGTCATCCTCACTGCCGGCTGTGCAAAATATAAATATAATAAACTGGATCTTGGAGATATCAACGGAATTCCTCGCGTTTTAGATGCCGGCCAGTGCAATGATTCTTACTCTCTGGCTGTGATCGCATTGAAATTAAAAGAAGTATTCGAACTCGACGATATCAATGAGCTTCCAATCATTTATAATATCTCCTGGTACGAACAGAAAGCCGTTATTGTGCTTCTCTCCCTCCTGTATCTTGGTGTGAAAAATATCCACCTCGGACCGACACTCCCTGCATTTCTCAGTCCTAATGTAACAAAAGTACTCATTGATAATTTTGGAATTGCCGGAATAGACAGCGTAGAAAACGATATGAAACTTTTCTTTGGAGAATAGACCGTTTTGTTTCACGTGAAACAAAGAAAATTGTGGACAACAAAAAGATGCAGCACAGCTGTTCAAGTTGAACACACTTGAGACTTGGCACGCGATTCTGGTCAGCTTGGCTGACATTTATCCAGCAGAATCGCCGTGCAGTCTATACTCCGTTCCACATCATCAAGCTATGCACTCAAGCTTAACTCCTGTGAACAAATCTCCCATGCAAAACTGCAACGGTTCGGCAGAAATTGCAAGTTCTTTTTCATAGTTGTGAATTTGATAATTTGGATTTAATTCCAGCATCTCAATCAACTTTGCCGTATTAACTGCATCATCCAGACCATCATGCAGTCTGCCGTAAGGCTCCATACCGCAAAGTATCAACGCTTCGCTTAAAGAAATCGCTCTGGAGAATCCGCTTCGTTTCACGAACACATCCTGATAATCAACCCAACGCTTTGGCTGCATGAAATTTTGGATTTGCTCATCTTCTATCTGTTTACTTTTTATTTCCCTTCTCAGTTGAGCAAAGTCACACTCACTCCACGCAAAAACTTTATACTCCCTGTCTCCAAGCCAATTCGTCAGATGTTTCAGGGCTTCCTCAAGTAATGGTGCATTTTTTATCTGAACATTCTGAATACCTGTCAAATTGCTGATATAGTGATCCAATACTCCATATTCCGGATGCACATACTGTCTTAATGTCGCAATCTGCCTGAAATCTTCATTCAATAAAACTGTCCCAATTTCAATGATCTCTGTTGCATATTTATACATTTTGTTTCGATACATTTTTGGTACTTTGCACATTTCCAGATCAATCACTACATAGTTCATATGAATGCCCTCCATCGAAATAGTTTTTTGCTTTTTATCTTTTGCTATCATGATTTTACATGATTCAGCCGCTCTTTCTGTATTTCTAATGGTATTGTCGAAACAACCTTTCACTCTCCTCTTTCATCTGCTCAACCACTTGTGGCGGCGAAAGAATTTCTATGCTGTCCCCGAGAGAAAACACCCAGCCTAAAAACTGTCTGCTGACATATACGCAGACCGGAACGATAAAATGACCTTTATCCTCAGGAATAATCATCACATCTTTTCCAAAACGATCAATCATCACTCCCACCAACGTATCTCTAATTTTTAATTTTACTAGCTGTTCTTTTCCCCCATACATTCCAAAACTCTTTTTTGCATAATCAGCCATGTCAAGCTGCTGAAAATGCTGTTCACCTTCCCTCTTTTCTTCTGACACCTGGATATGTAGCATCTTATCCACCCGATAATGCTTTATTTTTTCTGCTTCAGAATCATAACCTACGAGATAATAGTTTTGTCCTTCCCACGAAAGCCCCCACGGACTGATATGATAATACTTTCCGCCATGTCGCAATTTCATTTCTTTCTTTTCCGTCCATTGAAAATATTGAAACTTAATTTTTCGATTTTCAGATATTGCATTGTGAATAGCATCTACCGTATAGTAGATACTTTCATTCATCGTTTTAATTCTCCCGGAAACATAAACCTGTCTTTGCAGTGTCATTGCCTCATATTTGCTGACCATTTTCTCTATTTTCTTAATCAGTGCATTGCTTTTTCTCTCTGTAATAAATTTCGATGACTGAATTGCATCTACCAGAAGTTTCAGTTCTGCAAGTTCAAAAGGGCGATTTACAACATGGTACTGATAATATTTTCCTGTCTTTTCCCCCTGAACTTCTATGCCCATCTGTTCCAGATCTTTCAGATCACTGTAAATACTTTTTCTTTCTGCTGTTATTCCATATTTTTTCAGCTCAACCATAATTTCCGGCATTGTCATATAATGGCTGTCATCTGTATTCTCCTGCATAATCTGTGCAAGTCTGTACAATTTAAACTTTTGATTTGTACCTTTAGGCATATACCTTTCTCCCTTTTTCATTGTTGAAATCCGTATAACATATAGAGTGAAAACGTTGTGAAACTCTTTTAATTCTGTTTAACCGGCTCTTCGCTTTTCTCGATTTCTTTATTTTGCTGCTGATACTCCAGCAGACTTTTTTTACAGATTTTGCAGATAACACCTGCATTTGTCAGCATAACAACTTTCGCTGTTGCTTTCTTTCCAATCTTATCATATAAACGACCTGCACTCATACTTTCTCCGATTACTGTATATGTACTGTTTGCCACATAACCAATCAATCCAAGTCCTTCTTTTTTTACCATAATTGCTTCTTTATCATATTTATTATCCGGTTCCTTTTCCAGATATAATTTCATACCCTTTTCCAGAAAATCCATTCCATAATGATACTTCGTACCCGTCAACGTAAAATAGACTTTTTTGATTTTTTTCTCATTCTCCATTCCCCATACCTTCCTTTCCACGTCTTCTATACTTCATTATACAGTACAACATGTCCAATAAAAAGTACAGTTGTTTTCTCTTTGTCTTCTCTTTTCTATAAAACAACCACATTTTGCGTTTCACATCGCTATGTTTCACGTGAAACTAAATATATAAAAAGCACAGTGACGATATTCAAGTCGAACGCACGTGAGACTTGGCACGCGATTCTGGTCAGCTTTGCTGACATTTACCTAACAGAATCGCTGTGCATCCTCGCGGAGCGTTTATCTTAGTCGGAGATTGAACTCTCACTAAGACAAATTTGTTGCTCGCCACTTTATAGAAGTGGGAGTCTTCTTCGACTAAGATAAATTTCCATCACTGTGCTTCTGTCCCTTTCATCTCAGCTTTTATACCTCGGCAAGAAAGAGCTTTCCGCTTCAGCAATCCCCGGCAAGCCAGGCGTTTTTGGAAATGTGCAAAATGAACAATTCCCAAGAAGGCACTTTTACGTGCCCTTCGGGGAATTCGTTCATTTACACATTAAGAAAACCTCCACCGCAATTTTTTAAATCAAAATCCCTTCGAGATGATCCATCTCATGCTGACAGATCTGTGCCGGCCATCCGCTGAGTTTCATCTTCTGCTTTTTCCAGTCCATATCATAGTACTCTACTTCTATGTTTTCGTATCGTGTTGTTTTTCTCACACCTGTAAGCGAAAGACATCCTTCTTCTGTTTCATATGGAGTATCTTTTCGCAGCATTACCGGATTAAACATCACAATATCAACCAGCCCTATATTTACAATGATCACTCTCTTTTTGATTCCGATCATATTTGCTGCCATTCCCACGCAGCCGGCACGGTTGACTTCCAGTGTATCCTGAAGATCTTTCCCTACAGAAATATCCGACTTTGTTGCCGGCTCGGATTTCTGTCCCAGAAAGAAAATATCTTTTACGATTGTTCTGACCATTTTTTATCCATCCTTTTTCGTAATAACCGCTTATAATATTCTTTTACTGTTATATACAAAAAATCCGGCTAAGTTCTTTCGTTAAACTCTTTTCTCAACCGGATTTTTTCACGTGAACCATGTTTTTACAGTCCATTTTTATACATATCATTGAGCACTGCCTGTGCGTGCTCCAGTTCCTTCTTTTGTATAATTGCTTCCCGGTCACTCAGGATTGCCAGCATTTCATCTACTAAATCTTCAATCCTTGGATTTGTCACGCGGTACAGATAACCTAACATCCTGGTCGCCGTATAGTCTGTGTTCATATTTTTGTAGGCTATCTCCGCACAAAGTTCTTTGGGGTAACCTTTGCTTAATAATACTTTGTAAAGCTGTTTCGTCTGCTCCGATGCCCTACCGAGATATGTTTCCAGTTCTTTTTTCAGATACTCGTATCTCTGCCTTTTCTCTTCTTTCTGGAAATGTACCTCGCGGAACTGCTCCGGATTCTCTCTGTAATCAAGAATTTCATCGCCAAACTGTTCGCTTGTCAGATCAAAGCAACAATCCCCCACCACATTATAACAATGATAATTTCCGCCCGGTCTGAGAATCCCATACACTTTTCCGCCGAAAATATCCTGTGCCAGAAATGCTGTAATAGAACATTGTCCTAATGTTTGATTCTCTTTGCTCCATCTTTCCCTCATTCTCGGTGCACAGGTATCCGCACACCAAATTTCTGATAATATATCATATAATTCTTTTGGATTTTTTATTTTTTCATATGTTTTTGAAGCTGCCGGAACATTCGCCTGTTCCCATCCGTAAAATTTATATTCTTTCATAATCTATATCTCTTCTTTCTTCTCCGATTTTTGAATATTTGTGCAACATCTTTTAAAAATCATATCTCACTACTGCACAGTTTTTCACTCCAAAAGCTGCGTATTTTTCATTTGTCATATCGTAAAAGTACGACTGCACAAATGCTACTGATTTTTTAGTTCTATATATAGGAGTTAAACGATGTCGTGGTCAAAAGCCCCCAACTATGATGCCCGCAAAGGTGAAGGTATCTGTCTTCTATTTCCCAATGCTTTTCTCAAGATTCGATACACGATCCCCAACTCTGCCAGATATAAAAGATTATTTTCAATAGTTCCTGTAAAAAACGGAAGGTTATTTCCCCAGAAATAATTTCCTTCCGGAAAGGCCATTTCCGCCACAAAATAGGTTCCTGCGAGAGCAAAATGTACAAAAGCAGTAATAGAAATCACTTCATCACAGACATTTCCTTTTTTATTTGCATATCTCCATGCTCTCCAGATAAACCAGAGGATGCTCAAAACTGCTGCCACAACCAGGCAGTATCCGATCAGTCCGAATTTTTCCCAGATCAGGATATTCGGCAGTGAACCACGCTCTGCCATCCACTTCAGGAAATAGCTTCCGTTTGCTTTGTTGTATTTCAGGATTGCCAGTTCATGATGGAAACTGAACACAAAACCTGCCGTAGCAAAGAGCACCGCCCGGACTTTCCGTACCAGAGGAGCCGTATAAACGGTTAATGCAAAAACGGTCACTGTTATACACACAACTCTTACCATAAATCCGGAAAAAAGATAGGAAAACATCATTACCAGGACTGTAGTTCCGGAAATGATGCACAGAAAATGTTTCACGTGAAACTCTTCATCCTGTTTTATTGCATTCTTTTTTTTCATTCTTCTCGCTCTTCTTCCGGTTAAACTTTTTTCCCTCTCTTTCTCTTCCCTTTCTTTTCGAAACAGTACCCGGTTTCTTCTTTCAAATGCAGCCAGTAAAAATGCTGTCAGAAGCATCAGCACAAGTTCAACCGTGGTTTCTGCACTGTGGTCATTCAGAAACAGGTTTCTCAATGTTGCCTCGAATTCTTTTTCGATCATTGGTTTTCTCTGAAAAAGATGTACCACAGAAAAAACAAGATATAACGGCAATGCACACCTGAAAAGAATCCGGTAACCAACGATTCCAATGACCAGTGCCACAATCAGACCAATGATTACTGATATTCCCCACCACACTTCTTTTCCATCAAAGCTTTTGTTGTCATATCTCCAGAATGTAGCATAGCCAACCATGATCAGCGTTGCAATACATAACAGTAAATCCTGTCTTCTCCATACTCTTTTGCAAAACTGTTTTATTTTTCTGTAAACCCATACAAAAAACCATTTAATGATCAGAAAAATTTTCTTTATACTATTTATCACGACTCTTACCTTTCTGCATCTTTTGTCTTGCCATTCTTTCATATTTTGAAAAAGGGGGGGAGTTTTCTGCGACTTTTCTGTTATTTTGTCTTCTGTAAGTGTATCACAAAATCTGCTATTTTAAAATCATAGCTTCCTTTTTCCTGTTTCTTGTATACCGCACTTGTCGAAAAATATCTCGACTTTGACACCGCCGGAAGCCTGACACTCCCTGTCGCCGGGACATACCCCAGCTTATCCATGATAAACTTGGCGATCCTTCCGACATTCTGACGATATAGTGCATTTGGATTATTTTTCGTTGCTGTCACCGGGAAACTAGAATTTTCATCAAATTTCTCTTCCAGCTCCCGTGCAATTAAGGTAAGCACCGGCAGTCCCATGTCCGATGCAAGTTTCATTCTGTAGATCATATCCGCCCGGAACATATAATCTGCGATCTGCTGGATTCCTTTCTTTTCTCCGTTTTTATCGAGCATGTGTGTTTTGAATAAAAATTCATCTTTCATTTCCATAAATATCTTTCCTTTTACTATGTGTATTTATCATGTTAGTTAATTTAATATATCATATACGTTTAATAAATACAAGTATTTGTTTATCTTCGTCGGAAAATCTTCCCTCTTCTATAAGTGGTACTCAATAAAAATTTTTGTAAGTATTGAATTTTCATTTTTTTTAATATAAAATCTAAGAAGACATCAGGAACAAACTTCTAAAACTACGCTATATTTGTACTAAGAAAAAATTTAAATAAAAATATAAATTGTAGAAAGGATGTACGCTATTATGAAAACGTATAAAAAACCTATAATATCTATTGACTCCGGATTAGCTGAAGGCGTGTATGCCGCAAGTGGATTTTATGATCCTTCTAATCCTTCTGTTACTTTCACTGAACTAACCAAAATGGTTGGCGTGGGGCCTGGAGATGAATACCTTGGATTTATTGCAGACTTTCGAAACACCGACAATTTATCTCAATTGACATTAACGGTTAAATTCAGTCGTCCAATAACCAATGCCTGGGGAGATGGTGCATCTGCAAGTTTTAATGGTAACGAAGCTTCCTTTTACTGGTACCAAGTACCTTGTACAAGTATAGGATTGTTTATTCGGGCACAGGGAAATTTATCAACCATATCTATTACCGGATATTCCTGCACCAACGCATAAAATGGAACACAAAAGGAGCCTGAGCAAATATCGCTTCAGGCTCCTATACTACTATTCAAGAATTTCCCGGTGTTCTGATTTAAACCAACTCTTATAATTCTATTTTCGTTTATTAATTCTTTCATCATTATCCGAACAGTTCTTCCCGATAATAACAATATTTCTGCCAGTTCTATCTGTGTAATTTCAGGTTTTAATCGAACATGTGCAGGGATTCCCCCGAATTACTAAGATTATTTTGTTGTTTTTCTTCTGATCCACGCTGCAAGCAGAATCATCCATGCTCCGAGAAATGCCAGGATATTTCCGAAAACATTCGCACTGTCCGCCGTATTTGCGGCCTTTACAGTGCTGCCCGCAGTTGTCGCTGAAGTTCCGGAAGCAGTAGTTGTGATGCCTGACTTCTGACTGCCATTTCCATTGTTATTTTGCGGATTGTTCTGGTTGTTGTTATTATTGTTTTTGTTATTGTTTTTATTGTTGTTGTTCTTGTTATTGTCTTTATTACCATTCTGCTTATTATCATCTTTCTTTGTGTTATCGTCCGTTTCTGGTTCCTGATCATTTCCGCCTCCATTATCAGGCTTATCTGTCTCCTGATATACCAACGCATAATCGGCATAATCTTCTGCTTCAAAGGTAATGGTTTTTGCTTTTGCATCATAAGTGCCGTTTAATGCTTCCACATTTCCATTCTTGCTGCACAGAATAAAATAAGTACGGTCTTTCTTACTGTTCTGATTCTGAAGACTTTCCGGAATCTGTAGGATAAGCTTTATTTTACCGTTCTGCGAAATCACAGTTCCCTGATCTGTCGTACCGTTTTCGGTCATATACTTTTTCAGACTGAGTTTAAAGCAGGTTCCCGGTGTATAACCTTTTTCTACTGCTTTTTTCTGTATCTGCGTTCTGGATTCTTCACCAAGCGAAGATTCATTCTGAATGTGAAGCAGCAGTTCCATCGATGCCCCGTTTGCTGTCCGTGTCAGCTCATCTGCTGTAATATCACCGGCATCCACCAGTTTCTCAATGAATTCTGCCTCGCTTGTTACAAGTGCTGCTTGTGCTGTGTCCTTGTCCTGTTCAATCTTCACAGAAAAAGTACCATGCCCTATCTGTACTTTACCGTCTTTATCTTTTGTGATCTGGCTCATTTTCACCGGTGCAACTACATAAGTCCATTCTCTGCTTCCGGTGAAATTTGTTCCTTCTTTTGCTGTGATCGTCATCGTATAGACACCGGCTTCTGCTGCCTGATTTCCGCTCACTTCATAATCATCCTTTGGAACTTCCAGATTTCCTGCCGTCACTTTTGAGATTTCCTGTTTCTGCTGCTGTCCGGTATATTTCAATGCATCTGCCAGTTTTACATCTGCATCTGCGATTGATTTTGCCGCAATCTTGATATGCAGAACTTCCAAACCGATCAGATCATTATGATTGCTGTCACCTGCGATTTTATAAGATACATCATAGGTTCCTGCATGTACTGCGGACGGGATTTTTTCTGTCCACTCGCCATCGCCCAGTTTGTAGAGCAAAGTGCCACTCTTTGCAGAACCGGCCGTGATCAGTTCCTGTTCTTTTCCGTCATACACCAGATCTGTTTTTGCCTGCGGCATGCCAGTCAGTTCAAAATCTGCTTTCCGAATGACAAAAGTAACGGTTGTCTCTGCCGGAAGCTTATAATTTGCATTATCAATCGCAGCTGCCTGGGCTGTATAAGTGCCTGCCTCCGTCTGTCCTCCGGTTACTGTAATATTACAGGTATCACCTTCTGCCAGACCTTTTGCGGCTGCTGTCGGTAATTTTTCCGTTCCATCATAAATAACTTCGGTATTCGTCCATTCTATTCCGATTTCTTTCTGAGAAACATTTACATCAAAATGTTGTTCTTCTGTCTCTCCGTGTCCTTCTCCTCTTACCGCTTTATAATATACTGTATATGTTCCGGCATTGACGGCAATCGGCACTTCCTCTTTCCATTCACCGTCATTTACCTTGTACATGATCTTGCCTTCCAGAGTTTCTCCTGGTGCTGCCAGTTTCTGTGCTTTTCCGTTATATTTCAAACCAGTTATGGCAGTCGGTGCAGTCACCGCAGCATGGTCCACCGTTAACTCATATTCTGCACTTGCGGCCTTATAAAGATCTGTCTGTGCGGCATGGATGAGGATTTTGACCTTTCCAGGCTTCTTTGCGGTAATTTCTCCCGTTGCAGCATCTACGGATGCAATATCCGGATCACTGCTTTCATAGGAAACCGTACCCTGTGCCTGCACCGGGCGTGCAGCAAGCTTCTCTGTGCAATACGCACTACGTGCACTGCAGTCTGTCGTGATCGTCTGTTCCATACGCTCTACGGCCGGATAACGCAATGTAAACGTAAAGGTTTCACCGTCTGCACTGAGTCCCTGTCCGTCTTTTACCAAAATCTCTGCATCCTTATTCAGGTTTGTATCCGAATCCGTGTCCGGATAGGTGTCCAGATCTTTCCAGGAATACACTTTGATATCCTGTGCACGGAAAGTCTCATCAAAATGTTTGCTCTCGACGCCCGTTCCGTCGTTGCTCCAGACCTTCAACGTGATCGTCAGTTCCGGTACATCACCGGCTGCCCATTTTGATCCTGCCGCATGACTGTATCCGCTCCATACTGCTGTTTTTACAGAACAGTCCTCATTTCGCATTGTTGCATAAGAATCTTCTACTGCCTCACCGATAAACGGCTCATTGGCAATCAGCAGTTTTCCGCCGGATGTCACACGCTGCGTAATGGTAATATATGTGCCATTGTACTGTTTTGAAACTTTCATCTGGAACTTATCATTCTGAGTGTCTGCCAGTTTAAGTTTTGACAGAATCGTATCTTTATTATTCTCGCTGATTTCCAGTACTTTCTTTCCTTTTACCGGCTCGGTCTGTATCGTGATCGGATTGGTGATTGTCGCTGTTCCATCAATGCGGCTGATCCTGTTTTTCTCCGGAATCAGGATATTTTTACCGTCAGCAATGAATTTTTCTGTCTGAAATTTGCCAGAAAATGTAACATTTTTAAATTCCAGATTCTGTGATGCTGTCAGTCTCCCGCTTAAGTTGGAATCTTCCACCTGAACATTCGCAATATTCTGATCGGTAGACTGAATACTTCCGCTGCTGTTTTTTATGGTCAGTGTTTCGTTTGTCCCGTATCCCGTTGCCGTCAGATTTGAAAGATTCACGGAATCCAGTGTCACACGAAGATTATCGGCATTCAGAGCCAATGTCGGTGCAAACGAATACTGTTTAGCATCCTCACTTTTTATCGTCACATTTTTATCGATCACCGTATAACTGCTGTAATCACCGAGCAGTACGATCGTTCCGTTTTCTGTGAGATTGTTCATTGCACCGGTTATGGTTTTCATGGAAGTTTCTTTTGTATCACCCAGATTGTTGTTATTTCCATTTGCAGGATCTACATAAATGACATCATACTGCTTTTTCTGAACAGTTCCCCTAGCATCCAAACTGCCCGGATAACTGTTGGTACTGGTCCGCATAATATATGGTTTTTTCGGGGACACCGTCAGTTTCAATGTTCCGGATTTCGTCAGCATCGGACTGGACGCACCATTATAAATATCATAACTTCCATTGTTCCATTTATAAGTAAATGCTTTGGAAAGGTCTACGCCATCTATGATATTGGTGAAAATCGGTGTGATCGTATCTCCTGTCTGCATAGAATCCGGCAGACTGACTGTCGGTGTTACAGACAAATCCTTCAGAAGATTGATCCGATAGCCTGTGCCGGTAATCATAGCATCCTGTACGGCTCCATAGCTGATATAAGTTTGTTCTGTTGTCTGAGAAAACGTTCCGCTTCCTTTTACCGATGCTGTAAAGAAACATTCGCCCCTTGCAGACGTTACCTGAATGTCACCCTGATTGGTGATCGTACCGGCTACCACCGCTTTTGACATAAAATCAAATGGGCTGATCTGGAAAACCGCTCCGTTCTCAATCAGCATGTCCGTTATACGGAACGTATCCTGATAAGCACTCCATTTGAAAACAGCCCCATTCTTAATGACAATCTTCTTATCTGTTTCCACTTCATATGTATAAGTAAAACTTCCTTCAATGTTGATTGTCTGAACTGCATCATTTTTCAGAGCTGCCCTCAGCTCATTTTGCGTCGTAACGCTTATCTCCGCCGCATTTTGCAGTGCAATACCCTGTTTCTTATTTGCAGAAGCTGCTGCTTTGTTTTTCGCTTTCTGCTTTGCTGCTTCGTTTTTCTTCTGTGTTTCTGTTTCTTTTTGTATTTTAGTTTCTTTTTGTACTTCTGTTACTTTTTGTGTTTCAGTTCCTTTGCTTACTGTTTCTTTCTTCGTTTCTGAAATTTCAGATTCCTTATTTTTCTGTGTGTCTGAAGTTTCGGATGCTTTGTTTTTGTCTGTATTTGCTGTTTCAGGTTCTTTAATTTTTCCTGTCTCTGCTGCTGCAGTTTCTTTCGTCTGTTTTGTTTCTGTTGTCTCGGATTCCTTATTTTTCTTCGTCTCTGTTGTCTCAGATTCTTTTGCTTTCTTTATTTCCGTCTCTTTACTTTTCTCTGATTTTACTGTTTCGGATTCTTTCTCTTTTTTTGCTCCCGGTATTTCTGTTTCTTTAGTTTTCTCTGTATTTACCGCTTCAGATTCTTTGCTCTTCTTTGTCTCTGTCTTTTCCGATTCTTTGCTTTTATTTGCTATATGGTTTGCTGTTTCGGTTACTGCTGCCTTTGTCAACATCGGTGTCGGTGTTGTTCCAAGCAACAGACACGCCGTAACTCCCATACTCATTATCTTCAACATTCGTTTTTTCATACTTTTTCGCCCCTTTGCCAGCTTATCGTAAAATCTGCATTCTCTGACTTTATTATAGCATACATGATTTTTATATAGAACTAGCCAAACGGTTAGTATTTCAGCATAAAATGCCAGTATTGATGATAACGTTCACGGCGGATGTACTTACCGGTCTCTTTGTCCTTTTCATCCTCATCCAGGTCTTTGACTGCACTGACTGTCAGATAACCATCTTTCAGCTCTGCCCTAACTTCCTCTTTCTTGAATCCCGACAGATCGATTTCCAGTTCTTTTCTCCAAAAATACCAGGCATCAACATAAGTCATTTCTCCATAAAATCATGAATGTAATGTGTAACCAACGAAGAATAATTTTCATCATTTATTTTGAGAACACTGCATCATTTCTGGAAAGAAGGTACACACAATACTGGTTCATGCTGATTCCTTCTCTCTGAGAATGTTCCGCCAGTGATCTGTGCAGGCTTCTCGGAATTCTCAATTTAAACTGTCCAGAATAGTCTTCCAAACTGTCTGGTTCATGAATTTCTACCCCTTCTTCTAATGCTGCTTCAAGCCATGTTTTTTTTTGCATCCAGTGCATTTGCTACTGCACTCTCCACTGTTTCACCACAAGTAATGCAACCAGGCAAATCTGGATAAGAAACTACAAATCCGCCTTCATCTTTGTCTTCCACAATTTCCATACGATAGGACATTGCCATATAATCATTCAGCGTCTTCATCATTCTTCGCCTCACTTTCTACAATCTGCCTTACCATTTCTACATATACTTTCTTGATTGGTTCATGCTTTGGTATTGTAATTGGCATACACCCTTGCTTTCTGAAAGTGTAATGACTGCTTCCACTTCTTGGTGCATTCATTTCGTATCCGTAGCTTTCCAATATCGGGAAAGATGCTTTGCATTTTTGTGTATTGATGTCATATACATTGCTTTTGGGTCTATGACCTGCCGGACAGGAAATGATTTCTTTTCCGTCCTCTGAGAATTTAAAATCTGCATAGATATCTGCCACATCAGTCCCTTTTAGATCGGTTGTGATAAGAGTTACATTTTTTTCAGCAAACCAAATCTGATCCATACGAAAGAACTTTAGATTAAATCTCGATTTTTATTTCCTAAATTTCAATTAAACTTTCCTATCGTAAGTACAAGATATTTTCTTGTCTACAAATAATATTACGCATACGAGACGGTTTGTCCATGCGTTTTTGACTGGTAAATTTTATATTTTATTACGATATTTTTTTCAAAATCTTTTTCTCATTTGTCTTTGAAAAATCACTTAACCGATAAGAACGAACTCTTGTCTTGACAATAATCGGAATCAATAAACCATTATTTACCAGTTTTGCACATCTATTAATGACTGTTTTGTTTGTTACACCGATCATTTTGCTTACTTCAATTGGCGTAAATTCATATAACCGCTTTTTTAATAGAAATGCCAAGAATTCTTTTTCTTTTGCATTTAAATAAGATAGGCTTCCATCTAACTCGTCGTTTTCGGATGTTTTTGATAATTCATATACCTTTTTAGAATACAATTCCATCATCCGCAAAAAATAATTAATCCAAATTTCCGGATGAGGAGGATTTTCTCTTCCTGAATAATATAACGCCGGTAACCCCATTTGCAGTGATGCATAATATTCATCTGGATCATAGGCAAAATATTCTTCCAGAGAACCTATTCCATTAAAACCATATCCATAATAATCAAGAATATAGCCTGACATTAATCTGGCGGTTCTTCCATTTCCATCTTCAAAAGGATGAATGGTAACCAATTGATAATGAACTACAGCAGCAATAATCAGCGGATGATCATCTGTAGTATTTACATATTCAACAAGTTCATCCAACAAGTCTGGAATATCAATATACTCTGGTGGAATATATTCCGCTGCACCTGTTTCGGAATCATATACTGCAAATAACATTCCAGGCGGCATAGGGCCTCTTAAGCCTATCTTTTCTTTTGACGCACCTTTTTCAACCATTGCCTGCACTTCTAAAATCATTTCTTTTGAAAAAGCTTCTTTCTTTTTCAGTTTTTCTTCTAAAAAATTTAAAGCCAAAAAGTAATTACGAACTTCCTGTTCTGGCTTTAAAAAGTGTTTGTGAGGATCACTATCAATAGCCTCATTTGCCTGTTTTTCAGTTAATGGATTTCCTTCAATCTTATTAGAAGCATAGGAACTTTTTTTCTTAGAGTTTTTTCTAAGTCTGTTTTTTATAATAGGTGGCATTTCTATCGTACTAAGAGAAAAACGCTTTTCGTCTATTTCCGATATTCTTTTTAAAATTTCATTTGTTAGCGTAACTTTAATCACATGATCCACCTCCATTTCATCCATATATTATATCGTTTTATGAATTGTTTTTCCACTAAAATTACACTATTTTTTCACTATTTTTCATTACTTCATCGTCTTCGCCAGTGAATTAAGCAATGCTCGCATCTCTGAATTAGCCAATACCTTTGCCAGAAGTTCCGGATCGACTTCATCGACAACAGTTGCATTATTATTTTCCTGCTGTACATGCATCTGTGGATCCAGATTCTTTTTCTCATAAAATGCTTCTTCAAAAGCTCTCTCTGCATTTTTCCTGAAATTAAGTAAAGAATCGGGTTGCCTTTACATAGTTTCCACTTTCAAAAAATAAAAAAGTTTGAGCTGGCAATCAATAGCCTGTACTCTAAGGGAAAATACGACATCTATGTAACAGGCTCTAATGCTTTCCTGTTGAGTGCAGATCTGGCAACTCTGTTTACCGGACGCTATATTGAAATTCATGTGTTTCCTTTCAGCTTCCAGGAATATTGCCAATATTATGATGATATTAGTGACAAAGATAAGCTCTTTGATGAGTACGCTATCAAGGGCGGTTTAGCAGGTTCCTATGCTTATAGAACCGAAAAAGACAGAACAAACTATATCAAAGAGGTCTACGAAACGATTGTTACAAGGGATTTGGTGCAGAAATATGCGCTCCCGGACACTTTGGTTTTACAACGTCTGAGCGAGTTCCTTATGGATAATATCAGCAACCTGACTTCTCCTAATAAGGTCAGTCAGCTACTGACAGCAAATGAGACTCCAACCAATCATGTAACCGTCGGCAAGTACATTAAGTATTTGTGCAATGCTTTTGTATTTTATGATATTAAGAGATACGACATCCGAGGTAAGAAATACCTTGAAAGCTCTGAAAAGTTCTATTTGTGTGACAGCGGTATTCGATATGCAATACTGGGAAGCAGAAATATGGATTATGGCAGAGTATATGAAAACATCGTTTGCATCGAGCTTCTTCGCCGTGGATATGATGTTTATGTCGGCAAGCTCTACCAAAAGGAAATCGACTTTGTTGCTCAGAGAGGCAGCGAGAAGTTTTATATTCAGGTCAGCGACAACATTTCCGGGCAGGAAACATTTGAGAGAGAATGCTCTCCTCTGCTTCAGATTCGAGATGCCTATCCGAAAATGATTATCGCCAGAACCAAACATCCCCAATATAGCTATGAAAGAATCGAAATTAACGATATAGCCGATTGGTTACTGCAAGAATAAGCAGGGCGAAATATCTCCGTCATTCTCTTTTGAAATGATGGAGATATTTTTATTGTTGTTAAGGCAAGACCCTAAAAAAGAAAAAGAGCATATGGAATTTGAATCCATACACTCTATGATTACTGGAACTTTATTTGATTTTAATTCAACAGTCGAGTAGACTAAGACCTCTCAATCTTAGCCCCTCACAGATCCGTAC
>ERZ1673737.1452-NODE-1452-length-22817-cov-8.109217_pt1 | contig 22817 bp, 26 predicted proteins | sample MGYA00580211_ERZ1673737 | MGnify/ENA primary metagenome ERZ1673737 (study PRJEB41218, sample SAMN15661789) | gut metagenome | host: Homo sapiens | place: Canada: London | collected 2015-08-20/2019-03-30 | study: EMG produced TPA metagenomics assembly of... | reverse complement strand
GATTATAGCCTTTGGTAATCTTTGCTTCTCCTGTTTCACATCCATGAAGCGTCCTGCATTCTTTTAAAAGACCAGAACCTGCTGCCCTATGAATTGCTCCATCTACACCGCCCCACCTAAGAGGCTGTTATTTGCTGCATTTACAATAGCATCAACATAATCTATTTTTGTTATATCACCTAAAACTGTTTTAATCATTATAATCTCTCCCAAAGATTTATAATATTCTTTTTCCATAATGGTGCACCAAATAACTTTTGATATTTATTATATAATCTTAATACATTCTCTTTTTCATATCTATTGTTCCTAACCCGAAATCTTCTACCTTAAAGCGTATTTTTTTAATATACATTCCCGGCAACAAATCTAGCGACCATCTGTATCCGCATTCCTGACAGCAATAATCTTCGTGCGGCTGGTCATCAAGCATAATGCTACCACCATATATTATTTTATTGTTATCAATTAATTCTTTGATTTCATTATTATCAGGCTGTATTCCATAATATATTGGTGCTACATTCTCTGAATCACACTTAGGACATTTCACTATCATTTATCTGCTTCTTCCTTACTATATTGACAATTCCTTCTTCAGCTACTTCCCAAACTTCAATATCTTCTAATAAATGTCCGTAGATACGGCAATAGTACTCCGCAAAACTCTCACCTGTCCTTAACCTAACATCTTTCTTCATTGCCAGTATTTTCCTTGCATTATAATTAATACTCCTTGCCAGATTCAATTCTGTTTTCTCACACATAATCACATTTTCAACACGTATGAATATTCTCTTATTCTTAATGAGTTTCACTAAAATTTAAATATTCAAGCTCCGTTAAACACAAATTTCCACAACTCCTTGACGAATAAAGATGCATCAATTAATATGAAATCAGGGTAGTTATAATATTCTTATACAAACCTTTGCAGAGACTCCGTGGGAAGAGTCTCTGTTTTTTTGTGCATAGGTGTATACAATATACATAATGATACTTTTAAATCACTTTCCCTTTTCCAACTCTTTGAAAAAAGCCTTTGCATTATCCAAATCATTCTTATCCGGATGTCCTTTTGATATGCCTCCAATAAGTTTGAATGGTCCAAATGTGTCAAATCCCTTACAAGAAAATTCTCCCACAATTCTTCCCTGCTTTTCTTTTACAATTTTCTTTATGGAATCAAAGACTGGCTTTCCTCCATAAGTGCATATAAGAAAGACATCCTTATTCTCTGGAAGATTCACTTCTGCAAAGTTAATTACGGACTGATGCATCTTGCCAAAATAAATACCAGAAGCAAAACCTATAAGATCATACCCTGATAAGTCCTTTTCAGTAATCTTAGTTGCATCAACTACATCAATATCATTTTCAGCTGCTATTGCACATACCAGCTCTTTTGTATTGTTGTGATGAACTGATGCGTACATAATAACTGTTTTCATATCTGCTTCACTCAATTATTTCTTAGTTTAAAATCCAATCTCATCTGGTGCCACAGGACATTTCCATGAGTAGATTTATCAGTTATACCCTCATCAACAAATCCAAACTTGGAATAATAGGGAACAAGACTTTCTTTACAGGTTAGAACCAGTCCCCTTCGGTTCTGTTCTCTGGCATCTAAGATTGCCTTCTTAATTAGCTCTTTCGCATATCCGCATCTGCGATATTTAGGAAGAGTATTTACGCCAAAGATCATCTGCCATGCACCATTCTCATTATGCATTGATGCATTTTCATACATCTCATCTGTAAGATTGGTCTCATCCGTAACCAAACCATCTACAAACGCAATGAGTTTACCCTCATCAAACATAAGCCAGAAATGATTCCCAAAATATTTTATTCTTTGCTCAAATTCTTCTTTAGTTGCTGCCTCTAAGACAGGAAAACATACAGATTCAACCGATGCAATATCGTCTAAATCAGCCATTGTTGCATATCTTATATTCACAATCATTCCTTCTTTACTATTGCTTTTTATATTTAGTTTTTATTCTTATATTACTATATTTTGCTTAAATACTCTGCCGGAACAGCCTTCGTAAGCCATACTCCATTTACAGATAAGAAAAACTCAAATCCGTCATCTGCCATCTTTCCGGCTGCCACCCTATACACCACAGGCTTTCCATGCCTGCTGCCCAGCCATGTTCATCAAGTTTGATTTCTATTGTTTCCGGCTTATGCCGCAAAATGAGACTTAAAAATTTGCTTGTGTCCGTTAATCCCATTGTTATCCCCTTTAGTTTTCTTTTATAGCTTCCTGTAAGGCAGATACTGCACATTATATGCGTATTTCTAATACTTTCTACTCTATCACATACTCATACATTCTAAACTGCCTGTTTCCAACTACCTCATAAAAAATGTTTTCAGTACTTACATATTTAAAGCCAGCTCTGATATATAACTTGTCAGCTAGTGTGTTCTTATCTATTACATCAAGATGAATGGCTTCTATGTTTTCTAACTTAGCATATGATATTAAGTTTTTTACAAATTAAGTAGCAAGACCCATACCGCGGTACTCATATCGCACTGCAAGAGCATGGATTATCCATACATTATTATCTCTTTCATTTACTTTCCACGCTACCCTTTTATACTCTTTATTAGAATTACTGTTAACTATGGCACACGCCTTAATAATTCCTTCATATACCTCAATCAACCCACTCAATCGCCTAAAAATGTTATTATAGTAGGCTTTCCAAATTATAGCAGCTCTCTATAACCCATATTTAATTCTAGCACGCGTAAGCTTTCCAAGCAGTCCATCACCAAAAAGAAATGCACATACAGCCGCTCCGCCCGCATGCATTGCATCATAAGGTGCTCCGGTTATGTACAGAAGTTTCAGTGCCTCCCATGATATATTTGCACTGCCTGAATCCGTATATGTGCTGTTCATCATCATGGCTGCAATATTCATAATTCCACCGTATATAACAAACACACTTATAAATGTAAATATTGTCACTGTGATAAAATTACAAGGTATACAGCTTCTCATAAGAAGAACTGCCATAATAATTCCAGCAAGTCCGAAAGCATACAGCCTCCACCCAAAGAATGTCTCTCCCGGCTTTGCGGTAAATATATATACAATATATCCCACAATCTCTGACACAACCATACACGCAACAGGAACAGCCATAACTGACAGACCTGTTCTTGCCTGCTTTCTTACAATCTCTTTCTTATCATCAAAGTATCCGACAAGCTCCGGCTTATAAAATGCAATTCCCGCAAGAACACCAAGCAGCCCCCACGCAGCCATTTCCCACGGAGTCCATACCCCCTGCCCCATAAAGAAATTACATACAAATCTTGACAGTACACCTGTAAGAAATCCTGTCTGTGGTCCAAATGCAATTCCCGTTATTATGACAAGTGCTGTACCAGCATGAAGCGGTATCGTATACGCACATATTATATTAGCAACAACTGTAAGCGCTGACATAACTGCAATCATCACAACATGCCTTGCCTTCGGCTTCCTTTTTTCAAATGTAAAGAAAGGAATGGCAATTGCAACAGCCAGTATAATAACGCTTATAAGCATGTAATTAACACTCATTATCTATTATCCTCTAAACATCTGTGAATCGCTTCAACAGCTTCATCACATGTCACGCAATCTTTGAAATTATCGGACATTATTCTGTTAGTATCCGTCGTAAAGAATATATTGCCTGCAAAGAAACTGTGTGAATCCGTGTAGCTTTCTATATTCCTGTCAAATATTAATCCACATTGGTCAGCATATACTGCACAGAATTCCACATCATGGGAAACTATCACAATAGTTTTCCCCATATTCTTTAATTCTTCCAGCCATTCTCCCATCTTCTTGCAGAAGAACGGGTCAATTCCTTTAGTTGGCTCATCTAGCAGAATAATATCCGGTTCATACAGCAATATCTTTGCAAATGCAAGTCTTTGCTGCTGCCCTCCACTCAAATCATACGGATGTTGCTTTCTCACTCTTAGAAGTCCCGTCCGCTCCAGCATATTCTCAACAAGCACAATCCTCTGTTTCCTGTCCATATTCTTAACAGACGAATTTCCCTTATCCATAACTGCTGATGCTAATTCTTCCTCAACGCTTATCTGGTTAAGCAATGCCATCGGATTCTGCGGAAGCACCGCACATCTTCCGTTCACCTTCACCTTACCGGATATAGGCCTTTTAATTCCTGCCATAAGTCTTAGAAGGGTCGTCTTTCCTGCTCCGTTGCTTCCAAGCAGAGCAGTTATCTTACCCTTTTCTATATCAAAGCTGATATTTTCAAGTACATTTGCAGAATTCTTCGTATATCTGAAAAACACATTTTTAACTGAAACCGCTGTTTCTCCGGCTTCATAATGCTTATTCCGTGACTCATACAAACTATCTTTAATATTAAGTCCGTCTACCCATTCCCTGCCTTCTTTAACCGTAAGCGGGCAGTCTGTTTCAAATGTAATATCTTCCTTACAGCCTTCATATATCCTGACAGATGAAGGAAGCCCGTAAACAAGCGGATTCTCTGTCTTAACAAGACTTTCTGCTGTCTTTCTAGGAGAACCATTATATATAAGCTTTCCATCCTCAAGCACAAGCACCCTGTCCGCCTTAGAATAGATATCCGCAAGATTATGCTCAACACACATAATTGTTATTCCAAAATCCTTGTTAAGCTCCAGAACTGTATCTATGAATTTCTTCTTGGCAAGCGGGTCAAGCTGCGCCGTAGGCTCATCAAGCAGCAGCACCTCCGGTCTCATAACCATTATGGATGCAAGATTAAGAAGCTGTTTCTGGCCACCAGACAACTCCTCAGTATTCTTATCATACCAGCCGGTAATTCCGAAATATTCAGACATCTCCGCAACCCTGCGTCTTATGTCTGCGTTAGGCACTCCAAGGTTTTCAAGCCCAAATGCCAGCTCATGCCACACCTTATCAGTAACAATCTGATTATCAGGATTCTGTCCGACATATCCAATCTTAACCGCTGCCTCTGCCTGACTTAAACTGCTTATCTGTCTGCCGTAATATTCTGCCTTTCCACTAAGCCTTCCCTCCGGCATCATGCTCTTATCAAGCATCTTAAGAAGAGTCGTCTTTCCGCTTCCGGAAGCACCTATAATCAGCGCAACCTCGCCTTTCTTTATATCAAATGTTATATCCTCAAGTACCAGTCCGTCACTTCCCGCATATCCGAAGGAAAGTGATGAAACATTAATAATTGTGTCTGTCATTATGCAATTACCTTTCGTTAAATGAACTGCGTCTCTTATACTGCACATTACCGGTTATCTCTATTATCATAGGAATTACTGTCAATATTACAAATGCTGCAACTGCCAGCACTCCTTCAATACCTAATTTTGTAAAATATATCATCGGAAGATAATATACTGCAAGTTTCCTTCCTGCTATCGGAATAATAGCCATCACAAAACATACCAGCATTATAATTATCGTAAATGCATCTTTTAATGTGAATCTGAATCTGTTAAAGCTGGTTCTTCCTTTAAGTCCATAACCCCTGCTCTCCATAGACATAGAAGTTTCCATTGAGCTTTCAAGTGACCATGTTATAAGAGTTGAAAATTCATTCGCAAAATGTCCGATTTTTTCAAAGATGCCATTCTTATTCTCCACTCCTCGAAGTCCCATCTGTGCGTCATGTATTTGTCTGTATCTCTTTCTCATAAGCGGTATCATTCTTAATATCATAGAAAATATCATGCCAACAGAAGGAATAAAACTTCCAAACAGATACATCATTTTCTCCGAAGAAAGATAACTGGCTGCAACACTGCACCATTGTATGACTGCAATTAATAAAAGACTTATAACTGCACCGTATATTATATTCTCAAGACATACCATGTTATCGTTAATATAAAACAACGGTGTAACTCCGCTGTGATTAAAAATTGGCTGGATTAACACAGAGAATATAACAACAGGAATTGTTATCATAATATTCTTCTTAATAAAAGAACCACCCTGCATATATATTCCAAGGGCAAGTGAACCTGCATACGAAACCGCCAGTATTACTGGGTTCATTGTGAACATGGTTATCACCAGCACAAGTGTAATGTAGATGAAATTCGTCCACGGATGCATTTCTGCAAATGCTGAATATTTAGTTACTTGTCGCCCAGCTGGCACACGTATATCCATTTTATTACATCTCCATCTTTTACTGTATACTGATTAGCCGCCATCATAGGCAGAACTCCATTAACTCTGTAAGTCCAGCCACTTTGTGGTCCTACATTCTTCTCTGACAGATTATTAATGCTTGATACATACGACTTATCGGAATTAGCAACTATCGGAATTACAGGATCATGCATTGCTGTAACTGCTGCAAGAACATCATATACAGTAAAGCCTTCAACTGCAGTGTATGTTGTAACTTCAAGTATAGTTCCATCATCAGGGATACGTGATGCAATTGACGGATTAACAGTATCTTTTCTCGCTGTCGCATTATCGCATCTTATCTCTATAGTACAACTGATTACCTTGCCTGCCGGTCTGGTATTCTGTGAATTATTCCCTGAATCATCATTTCCCGAATTGTCACTTCCTGAAGTATTATTCCCTAAATTGCTGCTTTCTGAATCATTGCCACCTGATACGGCGTTTCCGTTACTCATGTCTGATTCTCTACCACCTGAACCGGAATTATTATCTGTAACTGTTATATTATCCGTTGAGCCAGAAGCAGAATTGTCATCTGAAACTGCTCCATCACCTGTTCCGTCAAACCTGTCGTTGTCTGCAGCATTACCATTACCGGTACCGATGGTTTCATTCTGTAATGTATCATTATTATCTGGTCTGGCTGGCTGCGTCTGCCCTTCATCTGCAATATTACTGAATTGCTTTCTGTAGGAATCAACAGAACGGATTCTTACATTGGTTATTAAAAATATAACTAAGGCAAGACCTATTAACACAAGACCAATCTTTTTTATATTTCTGTATTTGTTAAACATTCATATTTCTCTTTAATATTTCTTATTGATTTTACTTCGAAATAATAACATATACAGTCAATCTATTCAAACTTTCTTTACGAATTAACATTTTAGGGCATAAAAAAAGCAGCTTACGCTGCGAATGCTTTAAGATAGCAACTTCCATATGAGTACCACCTTTCTACATTCCATGGTCTATAAGTTTACATATCCGGGAACCACAGCCATCCCCGTCTTTTGGCTGTCCCCCTTCAATGCATATTCATAATAACCATTTCATGTAAAAGGTGTAATCATATTCATGTATAGTTCTTGTAAAATTCTAACTCCAGTATCCTAGTTCTACGCCTTTCTTGTATACACCAATTCCCTTTGAATAATATCCATAACAGTTAAAATGTGTCCAGTCATATCTTAATTGTTCAGATATATTACCTTTCTTGAAATTCTCAAGGTCATCTGTTGTTGTATCAAGTCCGCAGTCACTTAATCCATTCTGTATCATATATGTTCTTGTATTAAAAAAATGGTCTCCATATGCAAGTCTTAACGCTGCTTCCCATGATGTATCACCGATTCCCACATAATTACCATCTTCTCCATACTCTCCCTGATTAACATCTGCAGAATCAGCCGGATCGTCCGTATCGCCGAGTACTATATAATATTTGCATCCGGAATTAAGTATTATATCATCATATTGAAGAATAAGCTGCTGATAATCATTTTCCCAGCCGCCATTACTTCCCATTTCGAGTATCAATATATCTTTGGCACTTCTTTCCTGTGATGCCCTTGTCATTGCCTGTGTTCCGCCAGAAATTGTAACTTTTTCCATACCAGAAGTATCTGTTGGTTTCTCCGTTGGTTTTTCGGTCACATTTTCTGTTGGTTTCTCCATTGGTTTTTCACCAGATGTTTGTGACTCTGTTTCTTTTATCACTGTGTCATATTCTGTTACTATATCACTCTCTGCTTTTATATCTGCTCCCTGTCTTGAATATGTAGCAGTGTCACTTTCATATATAACAACGCTATAATCTGCCCTATTATCATATGCCGCATATCCCTTTGTAAGCTTTATACTTACATATCCATCTTCTGCATTATCAACATCACATAAATAACCATTTATATACATATCTCCTGGATAAGGATCATAATCAAATCCGTATCCACTATAATCATCCGCTTTAAACACATTTCCATCTTCATCTATAATACGTGCTATTGCTGAGTCAGTCTCACTTATTGTAATATCCCTGTCTATATACACTTTAGTTCCGCCAGCACGGAAAGTAATATAACTGGAATCTTCTCCTGACCCTCCAAGATTATGTGTTGGTATGTTAGTCATATTTTCTATTGTAACAGGTGTAGTCCACCCATATATATCAATGCCATTTACTTTTCCTTCAGTTGTACTTCCTGCTCCAGCCATCATACTATCCCCATAGCATGTTATTTCTCTCTTCTGTCCATCATATGGGATAAACTCGTCCGTAAGCTGCCTTGGCGGAAGTTCAAATGCCTCCTCATTTTCTGTTGAAATCTCATTTTCAAAAAAATCTTCAACGACTTCCTTGTCTACTACTTCAGCACTCTCTTCCTGCGTTGTATCTTCTTCTGTGGTTTCCTCTTCTGTTGTCTCTTGCACTGTAGTTTCCTGCGCCATCATTGTATGTACAGTTGTTTCTTCCATATTTTTCTTTTTTGCATTCTTATTATGTCTTAATTGCACAGCAATTACCGAAACAGTTATTAATGCGATAACTAAAACTGCAGCCACGCTTATAAATATATATTTTCTTCGATCTTTAGTACCTAGTCTTAACATGTCTTTCATATAATTTTCTGCCCTTTCTTTAGTTCTATTTATTATTATACGAAATGAAGTTTAAATAAGTTTAAAAAAAGAAAAACTTCCGCGAAATTATATCACAGAAGTTTTTCTTTGTCTATTATATTAACTATGTTGCATAAACCATGACATCATACATCCGCCATCTGCACCGGATTCAAGCACTTTTTTAATGTTATCAGGCTTAATTCCTCCAATCGCAAACACTTTTACTGTGGGATTAACAGTATGAGCCGCTCTACACACTTCTTTAAGAAAACTAAGTCCTGCCCCCATCTTCCCCGGCTTGCACTGTGTCTCAAATATCGTTCCAAGCACAATCTGGTCTGCTCCTGCGCGGACAGCATTCACGGCCTCTTCCATACTGTGACACGATACACTCACACAATCAAGCCTCTTTATCACATCTGCCTGTTCTTCACACATTTGTTTAAAATGTTCCATTGAAAAATGTACATTTCCACAGCCTGCATACTTTGCCGCACTGATATCACTGTGAACAAACATTTTAACAGAAGCTTTCCTGCACATTACCTGTATGTGTCTGGCAAGTTCTCTGTAGTCCTGCCTGTCCATGTCCTTTTCACGAAGTATCATGGCATATGGGTGCAGTGCCACACATTTTTCAATCTGCGTAATGTACTCATTCATAGTACACTCTGCACCACCGCTGCCACTCACAAGGTGCTTGTTCGTTATACATATATATTTTCTATACATAAATGTATTCATTCACGACTGGCTGAAGCCCGCCATCCTCCATATCCTTATACATTCTGTCAAATGAACGGTTATCATTGATTTCAAACTGTTCATCTCCGGCATCACCATCTTCTTTTCCTGTATATTTAGATTCATGGTCGCCGATTCCTGTTGAAACACCTGCTGAAACTTTAGTGGCACATATCTTGGTTATACCATTTCTAAACTGCGCACTCTCACGGCTTGAAACTGTTATTCCAACGAATGGCAGAAATAATCTGTACGCACAAAGCACCTGACACAACTGCTTTTCGCCGACATCTCTTGGATTAATCTTATCATTGTTGATTATCGGACGGAGTCTCGGACAGCTAAGACTCAGTTCTGCATGTGGGTATTTTCTGTTAAGATAATATACATGCAGTGCTGTTGCCAGTGCGTCTTTTCTGAAATCATCAAGTCCTAACAATGCTGAAAATCCTGCTCCTCTCATGCCTGCCATAAGCGCCCTCTCCTGTGCATCAAATCTGTAAGGCCATACTCTCTTATGTCCTAACAAATGTAATGTCTCATACTTTACAGGATTATAAGTTTCCTGGAATACTGTCACATAATCAACTCCACATTCATGAAGATAGCGGTATTCATCCACATTTACAGGATATATCTCTATGCCGATATTCTTGAAATATTTTCTTGCAATCTTAACTGATTCACCAATATACTCAACATCTGAATATTTTCTGCTCTCTCCTGTAAGAATCAGGATTTCTTCCATTCCTGTATCTGCAATCACCTTCATCTCATGCTCAATTTCCTCAAATGAAAGTTTCTTTCTGTGAATATTATTGTAGCAGTTGAATCCACAGTATATGCAGTAATTCTGGCAGTAATTGGCTATATAGATAGGTGTAAATATATATACTGTATTGCCAAAATGTTTCTTAGTTTCATTCTCTGCTTTTCTTGCCATCTGCTCTAAGTAAGGTGCTGCAGCTGGTGAAAGCAATGCCTTAAAATCTTCAATATTACATGTTTCTTTGCTTAATGCCCTCTCCACATCTGCGGCTGTGTATGAGTCATAGTCATACTCATCCATTGCCTTTAAGACTTTATCCTTAATATCTGAATCTATAATTTCCATGTCATCAAGATATTTCATATAATCTGTTCTGAATGACGGGTCCTGCTCTAACTTATGTTTTCTCTCTAACGCAGCCGGTGGAAGCTGGTCACTGTCTATAAAATACACCTGATTTTCTTCGTTCATTATTCTGCCTTCTTTTCTATTATATTCTCATATTTCGTCAAGCAATACTTCCCCGAAGTTATGCTTCCGTTGAAATTATCCCGCCAGTATCTCTTGCAATGCACCTTTGGGATTGCTCTCCACATTTAACGTAAGAATCCTGTCAATGGGTCAGATGCACTTCCACCTCTTGCAAGAACTCTTCCCATTCCTGTAAGATATGCGCTTCTTCCTGCCTCTATAGCCTTCTTAAACGCCTCTGCCATTGCCGGAACATTTCCTGCGGTCGCAATCGCTGTATTAGCCATAACCGCAGCAGCTCCCATCTCCATTGCCTCACATGCCTGCGAAGGCTTGCCAATTCCTGCATCCACGATAATTGGCAGATCAATCTCATCAATAAGTATCTGTATAAATGCTTTGGTTGAAAGTCCGTTATTGCTTCCAATCGGTGAAGCAAGCGGCATAACGCAGGCAGCTCCGGCATTCTGTAAATCTCTTGCCACATTCAGATCAGGATACATGTATGGCATTACAACAAATCCTTCCTTAGCAAGTATTTCTGTTGCTTTCACTGTCTCATAGTTATCTGGGAGAAGATACTTTGCATCATGCATAATCTCAATCTTTACAAAATCTCCACATCCCATCTCACGGCTGAGTCTCGCAATTCTTACCGCTTCCTCTGCATTTCTTGCTCCTGAAGTATTAGGAAGAAGAGTTACTCCCTTCGGTATGAAATCAAGAATATTCTCTTTATTCTCTGTATTGGCACGTCTAAGAGCAAGTGTGATAATTTCAGCACCGCCCTGCTCAACTGCCGCCTTAATAAGATTCACATTGTACTTTCCTGAACCTAATATGAATCTGCTGTTAAACTCATGTCCACCTAATATCAGCTTATCTTCTTTCTTATTCATGTCTTCTTTTCTGGTCATGTCTTCCATCTTGTTTTCCATTGTTTTGATATCCTCCTGTTGTCTGTGATTATGTTTCTGGTGGCAATTCTTTTGCTGGTTATACTTCCTTACCGCAATAATTATCTATTCCACCAGTCATTTATTTCCTCAATCTGGTAATTGATGACTGAATTTGTTCTCTTACTGTTAGAAAACCTATAAAAAATGTATTTTCTGTCTTTTAGTAGGTTCACGTCAGCTCTCTTATTTTCAGAAAACCTACTAATCAAGCTCTTACAAAGCTTCTTATAGGTCTTTCTTTACTCTCATGTTTTAATACAACCTATAAATACCTTGTTTATCTCGCTTTTATAGGCTGTCAGGTATCACAAAAACCTACTAAATATTGATTTTCTTATACCTTATAGGTTTCTTAATATTTCCCTACCAAAAATTAACCTACTCAAATTAAAATTCTGTGATTTTAGTAGGTCTTTGCCTATTATTAACCGCTCTGACATAACTTATAAGCAACCAGACTTCCTGAACTCAGACTAAAATCATATTAAAACTGACCGCCACCAACAAAGTGCAATATTTCAATCACATCTCCGTCTTCAATACTTACTTTATCAAAATCTTCTCTGTGAATTATTTCCATATTCTTCTCAATTACAATACCTACCGGGTCATACCCAGCTTCTGTTACATAAGCAAGAAGTGTCTTTCCTGCGACTAGTGCAACATCCTGTTGTTCTCCATTAATCTGTACCATTGTGCCTCCTTTCCTTCTCTTCGCCTTTTTGCACGAGTAGCTCACACTCCAGGACTTCGTCCTGTCGTTGTCGCGGTGCTCCTCGAGAACCCATATAAATTTCACAGTTCGTGCAAGCACGACTGTGAAATTTCCATGTCTTCTCTCCTCGTTACTCGCGCTTTTTGTAAGCCAAGTCTCTCCGTAGCTTCGCTACTCCCGAGCCTTGATAATTCACAACTCCCGGTCTCCGACCTTCGTTGTTCATTATTGACATTCTCCATATAAGCTGAAATCTGTGCAAGCACATTTCAGCTTGCATGGCTTCTCCTCGCCTTTTTGCGCGAGCAACTCACACTCCAGGACTTCGTCCTGTCGTTGTCGCGGTGCTCCTCGAGAACCCATATAAATTTCACAGTTCGTGCAAGCACGACTGTGAAATTCCCATGTCTTCTCTCCTCGTTACTCGCGCAAAAAGAGGCAGAGCCGCTTTCCAGCTGGCTCTGCCTCTAAAATTCACAATATGAACACGCCGGAAATCTATTATTACCGACGCCTGTTGTATGTTCGCCTGTATGAATTCTGTAAACTAATTCTAATCAATTCTCTTTGCTTCATACCTGCTGGTCTTGAAAAGTGGTGTCCCCAATTCAACGCCTTGACTAATATAACATATCACTGATAATTATTCAACTACCAGCTCTGCATATTGATGTCTGTGAGTTTTACTTCTTTATATTCCTGCCCTATGTATGCATATATCTGTTGTAACTCGTCATCATCAAATTCTGCAGCTTTACCATTATACATAATATTAAGTATGTAGCTGTCCTCCCCACTATTCTCTGCCCTTATATAGAATTCTGCCGGGCCAAACATAACTTCAAGCTCTCTTACAGCCTCCGCACACAAACTGGCAACATAATTATCATCAACCTCTATATCCTCATGTTCATCATAGTTAAATGCCATCTCTGGATTATAGCCTTTTCTGGCTGCTTTCTCGCTCTCTAAAGGAGTGGTCACTTCATTTTCAGAACCCGATGTCCCTCTTTCAACAGGAACAACTTTAGCCATAACAGGTTCAGATTCATCTGACATTCTATCATCCACACCTGTCTGCTTATCGTTCCTGACAGAACATGCACTAAGAACCAGAGCCATCGTGCAGACACATAACACACATAAAACAAAATGCATAGAATATAAGCATACACGCTTCATAACATCACCTCTGCTTATATTCTATGCCAATTTGACAATAAATCAATATTAATTTTCATTCCTCCAGGCCTCAACAACCCCTCCGATAAAGCCGGGAATAAGTCCAAAATATCCAACGAATGTAAACATCCATTCCGTTCCCCTGAATGCAAATATGCTTACAACCGCCCACACTACGAAGCCGATTGCACACCATGCAAGGGTGTTAAGAAGAAGAAACAGATATTCATATTTCTTTTCAGTTAAATTAGTATTTTTACAAATGTTCAGAAGCATTTTCATCAAAACCTCCCTTCGTATCAAGAGCAAATATTACCCATTCTGCAATGTTAGTTGCATGGTCTCCTATTCTCTCAAAATACTTGGCAACCATAAGCAGGTCAGCAGCCTGTTCACCATTAGCTGAATCTGCCTGTATCATTGCAATCAGGTCGTCTCTTACCTTTTCAAAAAGGTCATCTACTACGTCGTCATACGCGATAACTTTTCTCGCTTTATCCATGTCCTTCTCAACATAAGCTTCAATACTTCTGATTAACATAAGCATTGTCTCAGAAGCCATCTGGTTGATATGCTCTAACTTCTTTATGTATGACTGGTTAGAAAGCTTAATAGTTATCTCACCTATATCTGCTGCCTGGTCTCCGATTCTTTCCATATCAGTAACCATCTTTAAGGCTGCTGTTATAGTTCTTAAATCCTTTGCAACCGGCTGCTGCTGGATAAGAAGATTAAAACAGATGCTCTCAATAGTCTTCTGCTCTCTGTCAATCTCCTCGTCCTGAAGCATAACCTTTTTAGCAAGCTCTGCGTCCTGTTTTACAAGGGCATCAACTGCCTTTCGTATAGAGTCCTCAATTGCAGAGCCCATCTTCATCATTTCTTTATTAAGTCTGTCAAGCTGTTCGTCAAATTTACTTCTCATCATCCAAACCTTCCTGTGATATAATCTTCTGTTCTCTTATCCTGAGGATAAGAGAATATCTGTTTAGTATCTCCAAACTCTACCATCTCTCCTACAAGGAAAAATGCTGTCTGATCCGAAACTCTCGTTGCCTGCTGCATGTTATGTGTTACCACGATTACTGTGTATTTCTTCTTTAAATCTTCCATGAGTTCCTCAATCTTGGCTGTAGATATAGGGTCAAGTGCTGATGTAGGCTCGTCCATAAGAAGTACCTCTGGCTGGACTGCAAGTGCTCTTGCGATACAGATTCTTTGCTGCTGTCCACCTGAAAGTCCCATGGCCGATTTTTTCAATCTGTCCTTAACCTCATCAAATATAGCTGCTCCCCGAAGACTCTCCTCAACTATCTGGTCAAGTCTTTTCTTATCTCTTATTCCATGAACTCTTGGACCATAAGCGATGTTATCGTATATGCTCATCGGGAAAGGATTCGGCTGCTGGAATACCATACCTACCTTTTTACGAAGAATAGTTGTATCAACTCCCGTCTCATATATATCCTCTCCGTCAAGAAGCACCTTGCCATCTATTCTTACGCCGTCAACTAAGTCGTTCATACGGTTTAAGGTCTTTAAAAATGTTGATTTACCGCAGCCAGATGGTCCGATAAATGCTGTTACCGCATTTTCCTGTATATCCATGTTCACATCCTTAAGGGCGTGATTCTCACCATAATACAGGTTCAGATTTTCAACTTTAACTTTAATCTTATTGCTCATATATTCCTCCCAAATTAGTGCTTTTCAAGCTTCTTAGCGAGCCTCTTTGTACCAAAATTAATAAGAAGTACAATTACAAGAAGTACAACCGCTATACCGAATGCCACCTCAAATTCACCCTTGCTTGCGCTTAAATAAAGCTGGATTGTAAGTGTTCCGCCCGAGTGAAATATTTTCTCAAGAAATGCATCGAAAGTCTTTGGAAGAAGATGTGCACTTCCCGCTGTAAAAAGCAATGCTGCTGATTCACCAATAATTCTTCCTATCGCAAGGATTACTCCGGTTACAATTCCAGGCATTGCTGACGGAAGAAGAATTGTCCTGATTGTGTACCATTTACCTGCACCTAAACCTACCGCTCCTGTTCTGAAGCTATCAGGTACAGTCTTTAACGCTTCCTGTGTATTTCTTGTAACAAGCGGAAGCACCATTAATGTAAGTGTAAGAGAACCTGTCAGAAGCGAATATCCCATGTGGCATAACTGTCCGAAGAAAAGCATACCAAACAGACCAAATATAATTGATGGAATTCCTGCAAGTGTCTCTGTTGCAAATATTATAACTGTAACAAGCTTTCCCGGTTTGGCGTACTCATTTAAATAAATCGCAGCACCTACACCGATTGGCGTTGTAATTATCATAGTAAGTAATATTATTATCAATGTGTTCAGAATATTACCGGCAATTCCCACAGTTCCGTGAAGAATTGATGTAACACCTGTAAGAAATGCCCAGTTTACACGCCTTGCGCCCTTTGCGAACACATATATAATAATTCCTAAAAGCAGGAGAACTGAAAATGCTGCACATACATATATTGCTGTATAAACTGCTATTTCTTCCGGATGTCTTTTCTTGGCTTTAAGATTATCCATTTGCTTTCTCCCCTTTCTTCTGCATAAATGTAATTATCAGGTTAATAATCATTATGAAAATGTAAAGAACAAGTCCTACTGTGAAAAGAACCTGTCTGTGTACTCCATCTGCGTAACTCATCTCACTTACAATCTGTGTTGTAAGAAATCTGACTGAGTTAAACGGAAGCGGAAGATTTACTGAACCACCTGCTACCAGATTAATAGCCATTGCCTCACCTAAGGCTCTTCCTATACCTAATACGATACCTGTTATAATTCCTGATTTGGCTGCTGGAACTACAACCTTGAATATTGTCTGTATCTTAGTTGCTCCAAGAGCAAGTGATGTTGCTCTTAAATTCATTGGAACTGCTCTGATTGCTGACGCGCTCATATTGATAACTGTTGGAAGTATCATAATTGCAAGCACCAGCACTGCAGCCAGGAGGTTGGCTCCTCCTGTGTACTGATGTGTTGTGGAATTCGCGAATACATGCTTTTCTAATTTATAAAGGAGGGGGTTTAATAGCATTAATCCGAGAAGTCCGTATATAACTGATGGAATTGCTGCTAACAGTTCAACCGCCGGCTGAACTATAGCTGCAAGTTTTTTTCCTGCTATCTCTGTCAAAAAAACTGCTGTTAATAATCCAATTGGAACACCGAGAAGAATCGCAAGTGTTGTTCCTGCAATTGATGAAAGAATTATGTATACAATTCCATATGCAGGTGGTGTAGCCGTTGGTGCCCATACTGTTTTAAAGAGCAGATCTGCTATTCCGACACTTTTAAGACTCTCTGTTCCTTTTATGAACATATAGATAGTAATGGAGCAGACTGCCAGGATAGCTACTATTGCACATATAAGGAATATAAACTGTGCCACGCTTTCACTTGCATGCTTTGACTTTTTATTACCCTTTAACGAACTATTTGCCGTTGCCTTAACAGCTTCTGGCGTTTTATTTATTTTGTTCATACCAACATTTATAACCTCATCCATGTCAATCTCTCCATTCAGAATCTATATTAACCGCGGCTTACTCTGGGAGAATTAAGCCTACGCCCTTGATAACCTTCTTGCCTGCGTCAGACTTTACGAAGTTGAACCATGTCTGAACAAGCTCACTCTGTGATGAAACAGAACCCTTAGTAGCCATTACAAATGGTCTTGAAAGTGTATACTTACCAGCCTTAATGTTATCCTCTGTTGCATCTACACCATCAAGCTTTAAAGCTGCAACTGTCTTATCAACTACATCTAATGAAACATATCCGATTGCACCTGGAGTTGCTGCAACCTTGGCAAGTACAGCACCTGTACTGTCAAGCTCCTGTGCATATGCACATTTATTCTTAACTTCAAGAAGTTCCTCAAATGCTCCTCTTGTACCAGATGCTGCCTCTCTGCCGATTACTACGATAGCTTCGTCTGAACCGCCGAGATCCTTCCAGTTAGTAATCTTACCTGTGTAGATATCTGTGAGCTGCTGCTTTGTTACATTAGTAACTTTGTTGTTCTTATCAGTAATCATTGCAATACCATCAATTGCTACGATGTTCTCCTCAATACCTGCTGACTTTTCTTTATCAGATAAAGCTCTTGAAGCGTTACCGATATCAACTGCTCCGGATGTTACTGACTCAATACCTGCGCCTGAACCTGTATATTCTGTTGTTACTGTTACATTAGGATATTCTTCCATGAATGCTTCCATGAGAGCGCCGCACATCTTTTCCATTGATGTACTTCCTGCTAACTGAATCTTTCCTGAAAGCTCCTTAGTTGTGCCTCCGTTTGCTGAGCCATCTCCATTTGATGACGTACCTGTTCCACAGCCTGCTAATGCTGCAAGGCCTAATGTTGCTGTTAATGCAACTGTAAGTAACTTTTTAATTCCTTTTCTCATAACTTTCGTTACCTTCCTCGTTTTTTATTTGCAAGCATTGACAGAAGATTTTCGTAGGGGCTTGAATCAGTTTCCTGACCGAATGATATGTGAGTCGTCTCAAAAAAAGAAAACCCTCTGCATCTGCTTGCAGAGGGTATGTTATCAATGTTATGTAAAATGCATAATCTCGTGTTCGTAAAGTTTTTGTAAAATGTATGTGATTATCTCAAAGTCTTTCTGAATATTATTATAAAATACACCGTTCCTATAATAGATGTAAATGCCCACGCACTCGCATACACAAGATAGAGTGACATCAGTGTATGTATACTTGCAAATATTGTACACACCCATATGATTCTGAATACAACAGAACCCATTATAACTATTATTGTAGGTATAACGCTTCTGCCAAGTCCTCTTGCTCCCGCTGCCGCATTATCCATAAATGCGGATACAAAATAAGAGCATCCCATTATTCCCAGTCTTATTGAGCCGTAATGCAGCACATCCGGATCACTTGTAAACAGACTAAGAAACTGTGTCCTGAAAACTACAAGCAATGCACCAAGCACTGCTCCTATAATAAATGAATACATCTGTGTAACAAGATATGCTTTCTTAATTCTGTCACGCTTTCTTGCTCCTAGATTCTGCGCTATAAAGCTTGTACATGCAGTATAGAATGCCGCCATCATATCATACACAATGTTATCAGCATTAGCCGCAGCCGAATTGCCCTCAACAACTACATGGTCAAATGAATTAACTGCCGACTGTATATACAGATTGGCAACTGCAAAAAGTGAATACTGTACTGCTGCAGGCAATCCAATCTTTAACACTCTCGCTGCTATATGCGAATCCATTCCTATATTTCTTATATAAAGCCCGTAATCCTTGCCACAGCCAAACAGGAATTTAAGTATCAGAAATGCTGATATATACTGTGATATTATACTTGCCAGTGCAACACCGACAACTCCAAGCCTGCATATTATTACAAAGAACAGATTAAGTACCACATTAATTATCCCCGCTGTAATAAGATACATAAGTGGCCTTTTGGTATCTCCAACTGCACTTAACACTGCGTTACCATAGTTATACATGGCAAGTGCCGGTGAACCAAGAAGATATATTGTAAGATATATAACTGCACCATCTATCAGTTCTTTCTTAGTTCCTATAAGATTCAGCACCGGTCTTGAAAGGAACAGTCCAGACAAAAGCAGCAGCAGTCCCGCAATCATGCATATTACAATTGAAGTGTGGACTGCTTTCTTTACATTTGCACTATTCTTAGCCCCCACAAACAGCGCGACTACAGCGTTGACACCACCTGCTAGTCCTAGCAGGATGCCGGTTGTCAATGTAATAATTATACTCGTTGAACCTACCGCACCAAGTGCCAGTGGTCCTACAAATTTACCAACTACCGCCACATCACACAGGTTGAACATAACCTGCAGTACATTTGACAACATAAGCGGCACTGAATACATTAATATTTTCTTTGGCAGGGAACCTGTCGTCATATCTATTTCATTTGATTTCATAACCTTATCTTAAACCCTTTAAATAATCCTTCTGCTCTGGTGTAATGCGGTAACTCTCTACAGCCTTCTGTATTGACTTTCTGTGTACCCATTCAGAAAGCCTGTGTTCCTGTATATAAGGAATCGCCGCATCCCACTGTTTAGCAAGTGCTGTAGCCATATACCATGCAATCATCATATTTACATAGTACTCCTCTGACTTAACACCTGCAACAAGCTGTATATATTCTTCCTTAAAATCCTCGTCAAGGAACAGGCGCATCATAACACCCATCCCATATCTCTTAACATATGTGGCATCTGTTGCAATCCAGTTCTTCGCCCGCCCAAGAACATCTTCTTTATTCTTATCAAAACATTTTGGAAGCGGTGAATCACAGGTTGCCCAGTTATCAATATGTGGCAGAAACTTCTCGGTTTCACTAATACATTTATCATAATCCTTAATCTGTGCAATCAGCATCATATGAAGATTATTTTCTTCATAATACTTATGTGGCAGCTCCGTCATAAACTGTTCCGCCTCCTCCGTCTTAGAGAATTTCTTTGCAAATGCTCTTAAAACCGGAGTTCTTACTCCTATAACAGCCTCTTTATCTACCCCAGGCATAAGGCTGCTGTGAAAATTCCTGTACACCGTATCCTGTAACTTAAACAGTTCTTCCTGTAAATGTGTCATTATTCCCCTCCTGTGTGAGCTGGCTCATCGCCGCGGGTTGCGCGAGCAGCTCATACTCCAGAACTTCGTTCTGTCGTTGTCGCGGTGCTCATCGTAAAGCCATACAAAGTTTCCAGTCCGTGCAAGCACGGCTGCCAGCTTTTTCCGTCTATTCTCATCGCTACCAGTGTGCCGTTCCGGCACACGAAAAAAGTGGAAGCATCGCCTGCTTCCACTTCTTAGATAGTAGCGAGAGAGGGATTTGAACCCACGACACCACGGGTATGAACCGTGTGCTCTAGCCAACTGAGCTATCTCGCCATAATATTTACTGAATGTCTTAAAAAGAAATGGGGCCTACAGGGCTCGAACCTGTGACCCTCTGCTTGTAAGGCAGATGCTCTCCCAGCTGAGCTAAGACCCCACATTCAGAACAATTCGCTTGATTTCTCTCGCAAACTGCTCTGCTATTATAATATTAAAACTTGATATATGTCAAGCACTTTTTTGACTTTTTTCAAAAGTTTTTTCAAACTTTTTCTTAGCCATTAAATCTGAGATGAGCTTTCCAGACTGCTACAGGCATTCACCACAAGAAAAACCTACTCAAACCTATCAAACGTATAATTTCGTAGGTCATTTAACCTGCATGGGCACTGTTATTCCAGCCCGATGACCTACTCAATCGCTAATATAGCTCTTTTGAGTAGGTTTTTTGCCCGCCTTTATTTTATAATACCGCATCATTTGCAGTAAAAAAGCCTACTAAAATCACTCTTTTTTATTAATTAGTGGGCTTTTCATCTGCTTGCAATCAAAAACTTCATTATAAAAACCTACTCAAGTTACAATTAATACCACTTTCGTAGGTCTTCCCCACAGAGACTGACAATCACATCAGATTGACAGCCACATCGGCCTGCCGATCACATCAACCCAACAGCCTCATCAGCCTGCCAGCCGCATCAGCCCGACAACCTCATCAGCCTGCTGCCTTCGCCAACCTGACGCCCTGCTCATGCCAGGTAATTTACAAATCCAGAATATATCCGGTCCAGAACAGATATCTAGAACAAATACCTCGTCCACAACAGGAAATTCTTAATCAGCTTCATTCTGCGTTCTCTCTTTGGAGTAAGCTCCACAGGCTGCACATTATATGGATTATCGTATGTGCCATCAGCATTAGCCTTTCTTGCACTATGCTCATACATCTGCATGGCACCGCCAAGCTGTTCATTAATCTCCTTGCTGTCAATAACAAGCATAAGCTCTGTATCAAGATACACACTTCTCATATCAATATTAAATGAACCAACCACCGATATATCATCATCTATAAGAACCGACTTTCCGTGGTATGAATATCCGCCTTCATATTCCCACACTTCAAGCCCTGTGCCAAGCACCTTATCCTTATGCGCATAATAATCTGCTGATCCAAATGGATTGCCATTATTGCCTACTGAATTAGTCATTAGTGACACATTTTCAACAGAATCGCATACCTTCTTTAATCCGTCATACATATACTCATTGCAGATAATATAAGGCGTATGTATCTTAACCTGCGAATCCGCCTGCTCCATGAGCTTAGTAAGCTGATACCACACTACCGGTTTTTTCGCGCCACATTCTATCGGATTGCTAAGAAGTGCTATATTGCTGACTTCAACTGTTTCATCTGTATAATCAGTGTCAGTCAGGTAATCTTTGTTATCTGCATAATAAATGTTGTAATTATCAAGCAGTTCTTTCCTTGCCGCCTTGACCTTTTTATTACCTGCACATTTGTTATTCTTTAAAAATGCCTTGCTCTCCTTATAGTTCCAGACGCTCTCATAATAAGCAAACACATCATTCACAGAACTGGTTTCATCAGGACTTTCGCAGTACACAAGCACATCCCTGTCGTAATTCTTATGTCCCGGATATGCTCCCAGAAAATAGTTAAATGTATTTCTTCCACCAAGTATATAATTAGTCCTGTCGGCTATGACATATTTGTCATGAAGCCTTCCCATTGACTGCCATGGCTTGAATGGATTAACTTTGTTATATATCTTCACATTGACATTGTCAGATGACGCAAGTGCCTTAAAATCAGGATTGCCTTTCATCTTAGTAAACCCAGATACACCATCAACTATTACATTAACCGATACTCCCCTGTCTGCAGCGTCTATAAGTGCGCCAAGCATAAGTTTTCCGCTGTCATCAGACCTGAAGTCAAATGTAGAGAGAATAACTTCTTCCTTCGCGTTGCTTATCATTCTTATTCTCTCCTTAAGTGCCTCATCATTATCCTCGATAATGCGTGCACGCTCGGCACTTGTTCTCTCTTTCCATATGCCCTGTTCATCAAGCTGTTTAATCTCATCAGCAGTAAGCTCTGGCTGCTTGTGGTAACTTATCAGGGCGCATGCTACGATTGCGGCAATAAGCACCACAAGCAGTATCAATGTCACAAAAAT
>ERZ1673737.1450-NODE-1450-length-22861-cov-8.176927_pt1 | contig 22861 bp, 19 predicted proteins | sample MGYA00580211_ERZ1673737 | MGnify/ENA primary metagenome ERZ1673737 (study PRJEB41218, sample SAMN15661789) | gut metagenome | host: Homo sapiens | place: Canada: London | collected 2015-08-20/2019-03-30 | study: EMG produced TPA metagenomics assembly of... | reverse complement strand
CTATATTTGTTGGAGTTTTATTATTGTAAAATTTAACTAGCACAACGGATTAATTTATTTCTATAAAATAAACGAATAAGGTGGTATTTATGGCTGATAATAATACTCATAAATATAAAAAAGATGTTTTAAGATTAGCTACATTTATAGGACAACTAATGCTTAGAAATGGAGCTGAAACTTATAGGGTAGATGATACTATAAAAAGAATTTGTAGTTCACGAGGATTTACACACATAAATGTATTCATGGCACCTAATACAATTATAGTATCTGATGATAGATTTGATGGATATACATTTATGAAGGTAATAGAAAGTCGATGTATAAATTTAAATAAAATAGATTTATTAAATGATTTTTCTAGGAAGTTTGTTAGTCAAGCTGATATGTCAATAGATGATGCAATAGAAGAATTAAAAAATCTAGAAGAAAAATCACCTCATACACAAAGTGCTATAAATATATGGACAGCAATTGGTTCCTCTAGCTTTGCTGTATTAGTTGGAGGGGATAATGTATTAACATTTATGTTAACTCTTATAACCTCAGTAATGGCTATGATTATATATAATAAAGTTAAAAAAATAAGTAACATACCAGTTTTTGCTACATTATTATCGTCAATAATTATAGGTCTTTGTGGAGTAGGTCTTGTAGAAATTGGAATATTAGATACACCAAAGATGTTGATAGTAGGGTCAATAATGCCTCTTTTACCAGGAGTACCATTTATAAAGGCTATAAGAGATTTAGTATCAGGAGAACTTATGTCAGGAGTAGGACGAGCGATTGATGCAGGAATTATAGCCACAGCTATTGCAGTAGGTGTTGGAATAGCAATGAATATATATGTTAGATTTGGAGGCGTATTATAATGATTTGGATGCCGATGTATATACATGTTATATTTTCATATTTAGCAGCAGTTGGATTTGCAGTATTTCTAAATTCCCCAAAGAAAACACTTTATGTAGCTGGTTCTATAGGCATGATATCATGGGTTATATATGTACTTTTAATGAGAATTAATATAGATATGATGACTTCAAATTTTATAGCAGCATCTATTGCAGCATTATTAAGTGAAATATTAGCAAGGAAGATGAAAAAGCCTACTATATTATTTATAGTTCCTGGAATAATAACATTAATACCAGGTCTTGGATTATATAATACAATGTCTTATGTTGTAGAGGGGGATTTTCAATTAGCTTTTACTACAGGTGCTAATGTTCTTTTAGCAAGTGGAGCTATAGCTCTTGGAGTTATTGTTATTTCATCTTTATTTAGGACATATTATAGAAATTTAAGAGAAAAGCTACATATTAATAGAACTTCATAAAAGTAAAAAAGATATTGGCGAAAATGCTAATATCTTTTTTATTAGAAGAAATAATACATCCATTAGATTAAGATGACATTTATTAAATTTATATATAATAACATCAAAAGATCAATTATAAGTTTATATATGTTATTATATTTATCATGGTGAAAATTACTTAACAATAAAAATCATATATTTTCTCATTTAGAGAAGTTGTATTTTTTATTTTATTATGAAACTTTTTCTAATTATAAGCTCACAATTAAGATAAATTGTCTTTTGAAGTTTTCTATCTTCAATTATTCTTTCAGAAAGTAAATTAATAGCTGTTTTACACAACTCATTAATATCTATATTAAAAGTGCTTAAAGGTGGAGAAACATATTTAGAAACATCAATATTATTTATACTAATAACACTCACCCTTGAAGGAACTGGTATATTATATTCATTGAGAGCTTGTAAAACTCCGATAGCTATTGGATCAGATGCAACAAAGAATGCTGTAGGTAACTTATCCTTTAAGTTTTCTATAGCTTTTTTTGCAGATTTATATCCACTGTCTACAGAAAAATTTGGTTCAATAAAAATATTATCTTCGTTGAAATATCCAATTTTTTGCATATAATATCTAAATGCTACTTCTCTGATATCTTTTTCTTCTAAGTCTGTATTAGGATTATGGAATGTACCGCCTATAAATCCAATATTGCTATGACCATTTTTTATAAAATAATCTATAGCCTTTTTAGTTATTAATGGTGTATTAGGTTGTACAGAATCGTAATAATCAGGAGCAGGATTAGAATCAATAAAAACACCATTTTTAGTAATTTTTAATAGTTTAGAAATTTCCTTTTCAGAAAAACTGCCAATAGCAATAAACCCATTTATATCTTTAGGGATTTTACTAATACCACTTTCTTTCTTGATTGTGACAAGCTCCATGTTATTCTCATTTGCATACTTCTCGATTTTTAAACGCATATCTTTAAAATATATATCTTCTAATTCTTCTATTTCAGTAATCCAAAATAGTAGAGCAATTTTTTCTATAATCGTCTTTATATATTTTCTCTCATATCCTAATGAAAGGGCTGTGTTTAAAATTTTTTGTTTAGTTTCAGGTGAAACAGATAATGAGGGATCATTACTTAATAATCTAGAAACTGTAGATGGAGAAAAGCCAGCTTGTTGAGCTATTTCTTTTATAGTAATCATTTAAACCTCCAAATAATTTTTTACTTAATAATTTTATTATAAAACAATTTTTATATACTAGTAAAGAATTTCTAGTAAATAAATTTAGTAATTATGTTTACTAATTTAGTAAATAAAATTACTAAATTTATTTACAAACGAAATATACTTAGTATATAATTAAATTAAAGAAACGTTTTCTAAAAAGTAAAGGGGGAAGTGGTGTTTATGATTAAAAGATTTTACGCTCTAGTAGTTTGTGGAGCATTAGTAGTAAGTATGGTAGGTTGTGGACCATCAAGTGATACTAGTGATTCATCTTCTAATAAGAATAAAGGCAATGGAGAATATGACTTATTAGTTTGGGAAGATCAAGATAAATCGAAAGGTATTGAAGAAGCAGTAAAGAAATTTGAAGAAGAAAAGGGTGTAAAGATAAAGGTAGTTGAAAAAACTTATGCAAATCAAATAGAGGATTTACGATTAGATGGACCAGCGGGTACAGGTGCTGATGTAATAACTATTCCAGGAGATCAAGTTGGTACAGCAGTAACTTCAGGATTACTTAAAGAATTAGATATAGATGATAGTACAAAGGAAATTTATACTGATTCAGCTATGGAATCTCAAATAATAGATGGAAAAGTGTATGGTTTACCAAAAGCTGTTGAAACACAAATACTATATTATAATAAAGACTTAATAAAGGATGAAGAATTACCACAAACGACTGATGAGTGGTTAGAGTATTCTAAGAAAGTAACTAAAGATGGAAATTATGGACTATTAGCATTATGGGATCAAATATATTACGCTCAAGGGGTTATGAGTGGATATGGTGGATATATATTTGGAAAAAATAGTGAGGGAAGTTTTAATGCAGAGGATATAGGTTTAAATAATGATGGGGCAGTAGAAGCAGCTCAATACATAGAACAATTCTATAAGAGTGGAGTATTCCCAAAAGGTATTATAGGTGAACAAGGTATAAGCACATTAGATTCTTTATTTACAGAAGGTAAGGCAGCAGCAGTAATATCTGGACCTTGGAATATAGATCCATATAAAGCAGCTGGAATCAATTATGGGGTTAGGGAATTACCAATGCTTCCAAATGGTGAACATATGGGATCTTTAATAGGGGTTAAAAGTTACAATGTAAGTTCATATAGCAAAAACCCTGAATTAGCAGAAGAATTAGTTGAATTTTTAGCTAACGAAGAAAACTCAAAAGCTAGATTTGAAGTTACTCAAGAAGTTCCTGCTGTAAAAACGTTAGCAGAAGATGAATCAATAATGGCAAGTGAAAGTGCAAAAGCTGTTGCTGAGCAATCTCAATATGCAGAATTAACACCTGGGATAACAGAAATGAATTCTGTATGGGAGCCAATTGATTCAGCTTTACAAACAATAGCAACTGGAAAATCAGCTCCAAAATCAGCTTTAGATACTGCAGTAACGACTATAAAAAATACAATAGCTGCGATAAAAAAATAAAATAAATATATAGAATTTTAATATAGAGGGAGGGGAAATACATGGAACAAATGTCAACTAAACAGAGGACTACAAAGCATAGTAAAAATGCTGCATTACTATCTATAATACCAGGGCTTGGTCAAATATATAATAAGCAGGTTATTAAAGGAATAATGTTTTTAGTTTTCTTTTTAGCTTTTGGCTTTGTATTTAAGGATTTATTTAATATGGGTTATTGGGGAATATTTACCTTAGGTGTAGAGGTTCCAAGGGATAACTCAATATTCCTTTTAGCTGAAGGTTTAATAGCTATAATAGTAACAGGATTTGGAATATTATTTTATGGATTGAACATAAAAGATGCATACTCTAATGGTAAAAGAAGAGATGAAGGATTTAATGTATATTCAGTAAGAGAACAATATCAAATACTTATGGCAGAAGGGTATCCTTACTTTATAACTAGTCCAGCATTTGTATTATTAGTTTTTTCTGTAATATTTCCTATATTATTTAGTTTTGCATTAGTATTTACAAATTATGATCTATATCATTCTCCACCAGCTAGCTTAGTTGATTGGGTAGGTTTAGATACATTAAAACAAATATTTACAGTAGATATATGGAGATCAACTTTCTTTGATGTTCTAGGATGGACCATCGTATGGACATTAGTAGCTTCAACACTTCAAATATCTATAGGTATTTTCTTAGCTGTTGTAGTACATCAAAAAGGACTACGTTTTAAAAAGTTTTTTAGAACTATCCTAGTATTACCATGGGCAGTACCTGGATTTGTAACGATATTAATATTTACAGGTTTATTTAATGATACATTTGGTGCTATAAATAACTCTATCTTACCTATGTTTGGATTGGATCCTATACCATGGCTTACAAGTGCTCCATGGACTAGAATAGCATTACTTTTAATTCAAAGTTGGTTAGGATTCCCATATATATTTATAGTTACAACAGGTGTATTACAGTCAATACCAGAAGATTTATATGAAGCTGCGACTATAGATGGAGCTACTTCTATTCAAAAGTTTAAGAATATAACATTACCATTAATCTTATATTCTATAGCTCCAATTATTATAACTCAATATACATTTAACTTTAATAACTTTAATATTATATATCTATTTAATGCTGGTGGCCCTGCAGTTCCAAGCTCAACAGCAGGAGGTACAGATATTTTAGTATCTTGGATATATAAATTAACAATGCAATCAGGACAATATGCGTTAGCAGCTGCATTAACTTTACTTCTATCTGTTTTTGTTATAGGAATTGCTATATGGCAATTTAAAAGAACAAAATCATTTAAGGAGGTAGTGTAATATGATGTTAAGCAAAGAAAAGTTAAGTAACAGGGGTAGAGGTAAAAGAGCCTTAGCATATATATTATTAATTGCAGTGTGCGTAATAATTATTTATCCTCTTTTATGGACAATAGGAGCAAGCTTTAATCCTGGAAATAGTTTAGTAAGTACTAGCATAATACCTAAAAATCCTACAAATGAACATTACGTTAAGTTATTTGCAGGAGAAGGCAATTTATTTTATAAACAATGGTATTTAAACTCTTTAAAAATAAGTGTATTTACAATGTTACTTTCTTTAATATCTGTTTCTTTTACAGCTTATGCTTTTTCTAGATTTAGATTTAAAGGAAGAAAAAATGGACTTACATTATTTATGCTTTTACAAATGATACCACAATTTTCAGCCCTTACAGCAATATTTGTATTAGGGCAAATGTTAGGATTAATTAATAGTCACTGGTTATTAATTTTAATATATGTAGGTGGACAAATACCAATGAATTCTTATCTATTAAAAGGATATATGGATACAATACCAATGGATTTAGACGAGAGCGCTAGAATCGATGGTGCTAGCAGAACTAGGATATTCTGGCAAATAATAATACCTTTATCAAGACCTATGTTAGCGGTAGTAGCAATGAATGGATTTACAGGACCACTTGGAGATTTTGCTCTTTCATCAGTTATACTGAGAAATCCAGAATCATATACCTTGCCAATAGGATTATATAAATTAGTTAGCGATAAAATGGGAGCAAGTTATACGACTTTTGCAGCAGGAGCCATATTAATAAGTATACCTATAGTAATAGTATTTTTATCACTACAAAAACATTTTGTGTCTAGCTTAACAGCAGGTGGAACTAAAGGTTAAATGGGGGAGCAAATATGAAAAATATATACAATAATGAAAAGAGGTTACTTCATGGTGGAGATTATAATCCAGATCAATGGTTAGATTATCCAGATATATTAAAAGATGATCTGAGGCTTATGAAGTTAGCAAATGTAAATACTATGACTGTTGGAATATTTGCATGGAGTGCATTAGAGCCAACAGAAGGAAATTATAACTTTGAATGGCTAGATAAAATAATAGATGATGTTTATAATCAAGGTGGCAGGGTAATACTTGCCACTCCAAGTGGAGCGAGACCTGCTTGGCTGTCTGAAAAGTATCCTGAAGTACTTAGAACAAATGATAGAAGAGAAAAAATGCTTCATGGAGGAAGACATAATCACTGTTTCTCATCACCAATATATAGAGAAAAAACTCAAAAAATGAATTATAAATTAGCAGAAAGATATGGAAATCACCCTGCATTAATAATGTGGCATGTATCAAATGAATATAGTGGAGATTGTCATTGTGAACTATGCCAAGAAAATTTTAGAGATTGGTTAAAAAATAAATATAAAACTATAGAAAATGTAAATAAAGCTTGGTGGGGGCCATTTTGGAGTCATACATATACTGATTGGTCGCAAATTGAATCTCCATCATCTATAGGGGAAAATGCTGTTCATGGTTTAAATTTAGATTGGAAGAGATTTGTAACTGATCAAACTATAGATTTTTATGAAAATGAAGCTAAGCCTTTGAGAGAACTTACACCTAATGTACCAATAACAACGAACTTCATGGCAGATACAGATGACTTAATACCATTTCAAAGTTTAAACTATGAAAAATTCTCAAAACATGTAGATATATTAAGTTGGGATTGTTACCCAGCATGGCATAATGATTGGGAAACTACAAAAGATTTAGCTACTAAAGTTGGTTTTATAAATGATTTATATCGTAGTTTAAAACAGCAACCATTTTTAATTATGGAATGTACTCCAAGTGGCGTAAACTGGCACAATGTTAATAAAGCGAAAAGACCGGGAATGCATACACTTGCGTCTATGCAATTGTTAGCTCATGGTTCTGATAGCGTGCTATATTTTCAATGGAGAAAATCTAGAGGATCTTCTGAAAAATTCCATGGAGCAGTAGTAGACCATGATAATTCAGAAGAAAACAGAGTCTTTAAAGAAGTATCTCAAGTAGGAGAGATATTAGATAAAATAAAAGAAATCAAAGGAAGTATGAAACAATCTAAAGTTGCAATCATATATGATTGGGAGAATGATTGGGCACTTAAAGATGCTCAAGGTTTTGGGAAGGAGTCTAGAAGATACCCTCAAACCTTACAATCACACTATAAATACTTCTGGGATAAAAATATATCTGTAGATGTAGTTACTCCACAACAAGATCTATCTAAGTATAGCTTGGTAGTGGCACCTATGATGTATATGATGACGGAAGAAACTATGGATAGGTTTAGAGACTACGTTAAAAATGGAGGAGTACTGGTAGGATCTTACTTAAGCGGATTAGTGAATGAAACTGATTTAACTTACCTAGGTGGATGGCCAAAAACATTACAAGAAATATATGGAATTGATGTGAAGGAAATAGATACGCTTTATCCGAAAGATAGAAATAGCATAAAGTTTGGCAATGAAAGTTTTGAAGTAGTTGAGTACTGTACTATAATAGAAGCAAAAGAAGCTGAAGTATTAGCTAAATATGAAGAAGATTTCTATAAAAATACTCCAGCTATTACTAAAAATAACCTTGAGAAAGGAAAGGCTTACTTTATAGGTGCTAGAACGAATCAAGAGTTTTTATCTAAATTTTATGATAAAATAGTAAAAGACTTAGATATTAATGAAGTAGAAGATTTTATTTCTGAATGTGGAATATCCATTCAAATTAGGGAAAATGAAGATGCAAAATACTACTTTGTAATGAATTTTACAGAAGAAGAAAAAAATATAGAAATAAAGGGTTCATATATAGATTTAATTTTAGGTAAAGAGGCTGAAATATTAAATATAATGAAACCTTATGGTGTATATGTATTAAAAAAGAATAAGTAAACAATATAAAAAGTCTTCATCTAAAATATTTAGTTAGAAGACTTTTTATGGATTTATAAGACAATCAACTTAGAGCAATAAATTCTATATAAGAGAATAACTATTTTATAAGGGGTATAGATAAATGAATATGAAAAGTAAAGTAAGATTACTTATGTGTGGTTTGATAACCTCACTATGTACTACTCAAGTAAAATTTATTGAATCTAATGCTATTTCAGTTGGTCAGCATATGGAGGTGCAATCTAGTATTAACGTAGAAAAAGTTGAAGGAATCTCTGATGATACTATAAAAGGTGTAGATATATCAAGTATAGTTTCTTTAGAGGACAGTGGAGTAAAATTTTATGATTTCAATAATAAAGAACAAGACATTTTTAAAACTTTATCACAATCAGGTATAAATTACGTTAGAGTAAGGGTATGGAATAATCCATATGATAAAGATGGGAATGGATATGGTGGCGGAAATAATGATTTAGACAAAGCTATTGAAATAGGAAAGCGTGCAACAGCAAATAATATGAAAGTTCTTATAGACTTTCATTACTCAGATTTTTGGGCTGATCCTGCAAAACAAAAAGCACCAAAGGAGTGGCAAAATTACACTATAGGAGAAAAAGAAATAGCTTTATATCAGTATACAAAGGAAAGTTTAGAAAAGCTTATATCTGAAGGCATAGATATAGGTATGGTTCAAATAGGTAATGAAACAAATGGTAAATTTGTTGGAGAATCTGAGTGGAGTAAAATATCGAAACTATTTAATGCAGGAAGTAAGGCAGTACGTGAAATAGATTCAAATATTTTAGTTGCATTACACTTTACAAATCCAGAAAAAATAGGTAATTATGAAAATATATCATATCAACTTTCTGAAAATAATGTAGATTATGATGTTTTTGCTAGCTCATATTATCCATTTTGGCATGGGACTTTAGATAACCTAACTACTCAATTAAAGAAAATAGCTAATAACTATGGAAAAAAAGTTATGGTAGCAGAAACTTCATATGTTTATACAAATGAAGATGGTGATGGACATGGAAATACTTCACCTGCAAATGGGCAAACTCTAGATTATCCGATATCAGTACAAGGTCAAGCTACATCAGTAAGGAATGTATTTCAAGCAGTAGCTAATGTTGGGGAAGCTGGTCTAGGTGTATTTTATTGGGAACCTGCTTGGTTACCTGTAGGAACATCTGATAATTTAGAAAATAATAAAGTAATTTGGGAAAAGTATGGTTCGGGTTGGGCATCTAGTTTTGCCAGTGAATATGACTCAGAAGATGCAGGTAAATGGTATGGTGGCAGTGCTGTAGATAATCAAGGATTATTTGATTTTAATGGAAAGCCACTAGAATCATTAAATATTTTTAAATATATAATGACAGGAGCTACTGCACCTAAAGCAGTTGAATCAATAGAGAATGTGGAAGTTACAGTTAATTCATATAAAGAAATAAAGTTACCAAAAACAGTTACAGTAAAATATAATGATGGTGATGAAGTAGAAGTTGAAGTTAAATGGGCACAAAATGAATTAAATGCTATAAAGAAAAAAGGTGTAGGTATTTATGAAGTGAATGGCATAACTTCGAGTAAGGTAAAAGCACTTAAAAAACTTTCAACTAAAGCTATAATAAATATAGTAAGTAAAAATTATGTAATAAATCCGAGTTTTGAAGATGAGGACAATAGTAGTTGGAAAACTGATTACTTTAGTGATAATAATGGATATGTAAATATTAAGTGGAATGACCCTAAGAGTGGGGTAAAAGCTGCTCATTTTTGGTCAGATGAAGAAATGAATTTTGAAATATATCAAAATATAAATGAACTAGAAAAAGGAATATATCAATTATCAGCTAGCATCCAAGGTGGAGATGCTGGTGATTCGAGTATTATGAAGTTGATTGCAGAAACTAAGAATGGATATTACGAGAAAGAATTTATGGTACAGGGATGGGCAAATTGGCAAACACCAGTAATTAGCAATATTCCTATAGATGATGGAATTATAAAAATAAGTGTACAAATAAAGGCTCCAGGTGGTGCATGGGGAACAATTGATGATTTTGAATTAGTTAGAACCGATATATAGATAAAGTAAGTTGTTACCTAATAATCACATGTCAAAAATGTAAAATTTTTTAAGTAATTTAGACTTTTTAGATAAGCTATAAGCATAACCATAGCTATTAAAAAGTGAATATATAAGTTTATAACCTTTAAAATTTGACATAAAATAGTTATAATTATATAATTACTTTGAAATTAAACTAGTTGTACAAGAGGAGAAAATAATATGGCAAATTTAGATTTCATATACAACCGTAAAAGTGTAAGGCAATTTAAAAATACACCAGTACCAAAAGAAGATATAATTGAACTGTTAAAGGCTGGAACTTATGCACCATCTCCAAAGCATCAGCAAAACTGGCACTTTGTAGTGTTACAAAATAGAGATATAATAAATAAAATGGCTGATATAGTAACTAAAAGTCATGAAAATATAGGCCAACTTGCAAAGAATGAAAAAGACTTTAAAAGACATATGAGCGTAATAAACTACTATACATGTTTTAAACATGCTCCTGTAGTAATAATAGTGTATTCATGCGAGTACAAGATGATAGAATATAAAATATTAAAAGAAAATAATGCTCCACAAGAGGTTCTAGATGTATTAGTATCTCCTCAATCTGCAGCACAAGGAATAGGAGCTGCGGTAGAAAATATTTTATTAGCTGCAACTGAAATGGGATATGGAACTTGTTATATGACAGGGCCAACACATGCAAAAAAAGAGATAGAAGAACTTATAGGATTTGAAAAAGAAGGATATGAATTAATGTCTATGATTTCTTTAGGGGTAGCAGAAGATGATACTCCGAAACAACCTCCTCGTAAACCTTTAGAAGAAGTTGTAACATTTATAGATTAAATAATAAAAAGCTTATTAGTCATTTACTAATAAGCTTTTCTTATTATTTAATAAGCTTACTATTTTAAAGGTTTGTCTAGTATATAAAATATAGATATTTAATAAATACTATATGAAAGTATTTATAAGTATAAACAACTCTACGTTTAGCTTATTGAATTGTCTTACAAATTAGTTTAAATTAATATTAAGAGGTGATAAGGATGGATTGTAAAAAAATTGGAAGTTTGATATATGAATTAAGAAAAGATAAGAACATGACTCAAAAGCAAATAGCTGATTTAATGAATATAAGTGATAAAACAATAAGTAAATGGGAAAGAGGTCTAGGATGTCCTGATATTTCTTTACTTCCAGAATTATCACAAATATTAGGTGTAAGTATTGATCAAATATTATCTGGACAAATAAATTTAAACGATTTAGTAGGAGGAAATATGAATAAATTAAAGTTTTATGTATGTCCACAATGTGGGAATTTAATGACAGCTACAGGAAATGCTACAATATCTTGTTGTGGTAAGACGCTAGAACCATTGGTTGCAAAAAAAGCAGAAGAAGGGCATAAGCTTGATATAGAACCAGTAGAAGATGAATTATATGTAACAACTGAACATGAAATGACAAAGGAACATTATATATCTTTTGTTGCATATGTAAAGGGTGATAGAGCTCTTATAACAAAACAATACCCTGAATGGAATATGCAATTTAGATTCCGTAAGTCAGGTCATGGTAAGTTATATTTTTATTGTGTAAATCATGGGTTATTTTATCAAATAGTATAATTGTAAACGATATAAATTTTACGAATTAAAAAGTGCAATAAAATATAAAAATTATTAATAGTATTTATAGTGTAGAAAGTATACAAACAATAAAATGGATACTTTCTATTTTTATATTTATAAAGTAAAAAACTACAGTTGGGGGAACTGTAGTTTTAATATACCTGGGGGAGATAGGTATGTTTTCCGTTCATATTTTAAGTATTATCATTTTTCAAAATAATATACATATTTAAAGAAAATTTACATAAAATAATTTGTTTAATATAAAAATATATACATATAGATTATTTTAATCTATATGTATTAAGCAGATAGCTAATATAGGATAGAGTTAAAAAGTTCATTAAATTTTATAAAGAATAAGTCATTGTAATTATATTATCTTATTTAATATAATATAAATAATAAAATACTAATTAGGAGAGAAAAATGACAACAATAATAGATGCAATAAAAATGTGTGAAGATAAAATAAAGATATATCAAAATGATATTAAAAATATAGAAATAGCAATAGGAAAAAAAACTGAATTTGTAATAATAAATGCATCAAATGATGAAGGAAATGCAAGGTATATCAAAGGTAAAATAAAAGAAGGAGAGAAAGCTGGATTAAAAGTAGAAGTTGTAAAACTTGAAGAACATTGTAATAATGAAGATGTATTAAATATAATAAATAGATGTAATGAGGAAAAAATACCCGTTATACTTCAATTACCAACATTTAAGCATTTAGATACTAAAAAACTTATGGAATCAATAAACTACGATGTAGATGCAGATGGTTTTGCTAGAGAATGGATAGGTGAAATAAATTTAGGAAATGACAAGAAATTAGCACCAGCAACACCTAAAGGAGTAATTTCTTTATTAGAACAATACAATGTAGATATAGAAGGAAAAATAGCTTTAGTTATAGGAAAATCAAATCATGTAGGAAAGCCATTATGTACTATGTTAATGAACAGAGGTGCAACTCTTATAAATGCAAATAGCAAAACTAAAGATTTATCTAGTTTAGTAAAAATGGCTGATATAATAATTTCATGTGTAGGTCGTCAAAATCTTATAAAATCAGAAGATATAAAGGAAGATGCAGTTGTAATCGGAGTAGGATTTACTTATGTAAATGGTAAGCAAATTCTAGATTTTGATGTTGATGAAATTGTAGCATTAGGTAAAGCTAAATTTGTTTCAAATAGAATAAATTGTACAGGAAAAGCTACTATAAACTCATTAATAGACAATGTTATAGAGTTATATAAAATGAATTTTGATATAAAATAATATATTTTGAGTAATGAATATAAACAAATAGGTAGTGAGTGTTATATCGTTAATGAAATTAATGAAGCAAATTTTTAATTCAAATGGAGGTAATTATGAAAAGGACTGATTACATATCTTGGGATGATTATTTTATGGGTATTTCATTATTATCAGGAATGAGAAGTAAGGATCCATCTACTCAAGTTGGAGCATGTATAGTTGATAAAGATAACAGAATTGTATCTATTGGATATAATGGATTTTTAAATGGTTGTAGTGATGAAGATTTTCCTTGGTCAAGAGAAGGAGAATTTTTAGAAACTAAATATCCATATGTAGTACATGCTGAACAAAATGCAATATTAAATGCCAGAGGAAAGTCTTTAGAGGGTTGTAGGATTTATGTAAATTTATTCCCTTGCCATGATTGTGCAAGAAATATTATTCAATCTGGAATAAAGACAGTATACTATTTAGAAGATAAATATGCAGATACAGATTCTATAAAAGCATCTAAATACATGTTTGAAAAGGCAAAAGTGGAATTAATACAATTAACACCTCAAGTTGACAAAATAGAGATAAACTTTAATAAAAAATAGAAAGTAATTATAAAATAGCCTATATACTAAATTAACAAAAAGTATACAGGCTATTTTTATTCTTCTAAAGAAATAGAAGCTCTATATTTAGATGGACTCATATTTGTATATTTTTTAAACACCATACTATAATAATTTTGATTATTAAAACCAACAGTTATTGCAATATCGAGTAGGTTTAAATCAGTATCTATTAAAAGCTTTTTACTTTTTTCAACTTTGAAGTGATTTAAAAAATATGAAAATGTATTTCCAGTATATTTTTTAAATAAGCTACAAAAATAACTCTTATTGATATCTAAGTAATTACATAATGAGTCAATTGTTATATCTTGACTATAATTTTCATGAACATATTCTATAGCCTTTCTTATGTAAGGATTAAATAATTTATTATTCATATTCTTATCAAATTTATCATCAGCTATATTCAAAATGAGCTTAGACATATAATTAGAACACTCTAAAGAACGATAAGGTATATTATGTGAAGTATTACCAACAGGTTTATTTGATATAGGTCCTAATACAAAGAAGCCTTTGTTTTTATTAAACTTAGAAATACTTACAACCTTATAATAAATGTCTATATTGCTGTCTAAATTGATATCTAAATGACTACCTGAATGATTTATTAAAGATTTTATTTGTTCTAGTGGAAATATTTCTTCAAAATAATCATTGTATCCAATTTTATATATATCATCAAACTCACTTGAAATAGCCTTTACAGGCATATTGCAACATTCATAAAAATCTTTGAGTACTGAAATTATAAAATTCATAAAAAACTCCCAAAAATTATTCTAAAAATAAATTTAAGCAAAAAAAATTTAAAAAATGCAAATATACTTAAAACTTTTATGTATAAAAAATATATAATTAACTCGTTAATGAAAATCAATATCATATAATAAATAATATAAAGTATAAAATTTGAAAAGTCAATGATAGATGAAAATTATTATTAATTGATAAAATGGAGGAGAAAAAATGGCTTTAAGAAAAAAAGGTTTAAAAGTGGCGGTTACAGCTATGGCAATAATATCAGTTATAACATCAGGGGGATTAAATAATATTTATGCAGACGGTAGTATAGATAAAAATATTACAGTAATAGAAAGAACATTAGAAGATAAGGTGTATTCAGTAGCAAATAAAATAGAATATGTAAAAGATGGAGAAATAATAACATCTGGTCATGGATACCAATCTTTAAGAGATGCATTATCAGAAAATACATTAATAGAAGTTAAAAATGGAAAAATATACATAACTCTTGAATTTACAGATTCTCAATATAGTCTTATAGATAATATAAGAATAGCAGTAGATGGGAAAACAACTAATTTTGAAAAATCAAGTAATAGAAAGTATACAGTTGAATTAGCAAGTTTAGATTCAAATATACAATTAAGTTATAATGTTAATATACCAGTACCTAATATGCCACCACATGATTTTACTGTAAATGTAAAGTTAGCAGAGACACCAGAGCTTGAAACAAAAAATAATGCACCAGTAATAAATGTAACAGATTCATTAATATATGTAGGAGATGAATTTGATGCTTTAAGTGGAGCGACAAGTGGAGTAGCTACAGATAAGGAAGATGGAGATTTAACATCAAAAATAGAAGTTGTTGGTAATGTAGATACAACTAAGGCTGGAAAGTATACAGTTACATATAAAGTTACAGATTCACAAGGGTCTACTACAACTAAAACTATAACAGTAACAGTTTTAGAAAAAGAAGCAGTAAGTGGAGAGAAATTAGAAGATGGAAAATATAAAATAAAGAATACAACTACTTATTCAGGAAATAGTTCAATGGGATCAAGTATGGTAAGAAATTCTTTAAAAGAAACATCTTACATAGAAGTAAAAGATGGAAAGATGTATGCAACATTAGAATTTGCATCAGATTTATACAAGACTATGGAAAATATTAAGATATCTGTTGATGGAGCAAATGTAGCTATAACAGAAGATAAAAATAATGCTAAGGTTACATTTGAAGTTAACTCAGTGGACTCAAAGATAGGTGTATCATCATATATAACAGCTATGGGAATGAATATAAACTATACTGTTGGATTAGAAACGTCAACTATTGAAAAAATATCATCTTCTTCAACAGAAGGAACAACAAGTGGAACAACAAATGGTACAACATCAGGAAGTTCATCATCAACAAGTGGAAGTACATCATCTTCAGATACTACAACAGAAAGTACAGTTAAAAAAGGAAAACTATATACTATAAAAAATACAGTAAATCATGAAAGTCAAACTGGGAAAGATATGGCTAGAAAATACTTAAATTCTACATCTAAAGTTGAGGAAATAGATGGACAAAAATATGTAACATTAACATTTACAGGATCAGAATTTATGAAAAATCATGTTATATATGTAAATGGAAGCAAAGTATCTCATAAGGTAACAGCTAAATCAGGAGATAGCATAAGCTTAAGATTTAAGGTATCTAGTTTAAGTGATACAATAAAAGTTGGAATGTATGTAGTACCAATGTCTAGAAATATAGAATTTACAGTTAAATTATTAGAAGATACGTTAACATTTGTAAAAGATTATGAAGTATCAAGTGATGGAACATCAACTCTTCCACAAACTGGATCAGCTATAGACGGAACAATGGCTATGGGAGTAGGAACTTCATTAATGGCATTAGGTACATTATTAAATAGAAGAAAAAGAAAGTAATTAAAAATAGCGCTAGGGGGCATACTCCTAGTGCTTTTGTGTATTAGGAAACATAAATTATACAAATATATTTATAAACTCTAAATATAGAATAAGAATAAGGCTATAAAAAACTGTAGAATATATATGAAGTTGAAAATCAATATCGATAAAAGTCATAAAGGATGGTATTATGAATAAAAAGAATATTATAAAATTTATACTAGATATAGCTATGGCTGTATTATTCATAACTTTTTTTAATAAAAACTTGATAAGTTTTAAATTTCATATAATAGGTGGGTATGTATTTGCAGCATTTATATTAGTGCATATGATTTTAAACAAAAAATGGATAATAAATATAAGTAAGAGATTATTTGATAAAAAATTAAAATTAAGAGTAAAAATATCATATATACTAAGTTTATTCTTATTTATAAGTATTTTTTCAATAATAGCAAGTGGGGTACTTATGATGAAAGCAACAACTTATGATAGAGTAATGTTTTGGAAGATGCTTCATTTTGGAGCTTCATACCTATCAATAGCTTTAATCGGTATGCATATAGGGCTTTATTGGAATTTTATAATGAGTATGTTTAAAAAAATATTTAAGATAAAAGAAAGTAATAGTATATCTAAGATTTTAGTAAATTCTGTTGTTATAATAGTACTAATATTGGGTATATATACTACATATAGAACAGAATACTTTACAAAGGTTACAAATACATTAACATATGTTGCTCAACATATAAAACCACAAGATATAGAAGCTCCAGAAGGAAATGGATACGAAAAAGAACATCTTACATTTACAGATTTATCAATAACATATGGATCAATAATATCTATATTTGCAATATCTACTTATTATAGTGATGTTGCAATAAAAGAGTATAATAAATCAAAGTTAACAAAAAAAGATAATAAAAAAATAGTAGAAGAAGCATAGATAAAAATGTAGGTATGAATTAATTCATATCTACATTTTTATTTGAAAACAATAATATCTAAATTTAAATAAAAACTCTATTATACTTATTAATTTATAAAAATGAAATAGATTTTTATAAATTAAAATATAAAAAATATTGTCAAAAGTATTGACAAAAAAATAAAATTTTAGCGTTTAAAAAATGCTTGATAGTCCACTATATATAGTATACAATAACTGATGTGATACTACATATGGTGCTTAAGGATTGAAAAAATGATTCATATATAGTAAGAAAAGTCAATAGGATTTTGTGAAATAAAAGTAAGATTTTGTTAAAAATATTATTTTTATTTTACAAAATTTTAGGGATAATAAAGTGTTAAAAGGAGTATTTTTATGGTCAAGAACTTAAATATAATAAAAAGAAGAGATGGAAGTATTGTTAAATTTAATAAATGTAAAATAGAGGATGCAATACTTAAAGCTATGAAATATGGAAGCGGAATATATGAAGAAGAAATAGCTAAAAAAATAGCAGATGAAATAGAAATAAGTTGTTTTGAAAAAGAAAATTCTCCAACTGTATATCAAGTTGAGAACATGGTATACAACAAATTAATAGAATATAAGCATGAGTTAACAGCAAAAGCTTATGAAGGATACAGAGCAGTACAATCATTTAAAAGAGAAGTAAATACTACGGATGACAGTATAATAGGTCTTTTAAATAAAACTAATGAAGAAGTAATAAATGAAAATTCTAATAAGAATGGTATATTAGCTTCAACACAAAGAGACTTGATAGCAGGTGAAGTGTCTAAAGATATATCGAGAAGAAAGATAATACCAGCTCATATAGTTCATGCTCACGATGAGGGTGTACTTCATTATCACGATATGGATTATGCAATGCAATCAATTCACAATTGTATGCTTATAAACTTAGAAGATATGCTTCAAAATGGAACGGTAATAAATAATAAATTAGTTGAGTCACCAAAGTCATTTAGTACAGCTTGTACTATAGTTACTCAAATAATAGCTCAAATAGCTAGTGGTCAATATGGTGGAAATACTATAACAATTAGACATATAGCACCATTTTTAAGAGTTTCTTATAATAAGTATTTCAATAAATATAAAGAAAAGTACTCTGAAGAAATGGCACATGAACTGGCAGAAGATAGAATGTTAGAAGAATTAAAGTCTGGTATACAGACTATAAGATATCAATTATCAACTCTTCATACAAGTAATGGTCAATCACCATTTTCTACTATATATTTAGAAATTGAAGAAGGTCATGAATATGAAAGAGAAATGGCTTTAATATGTGAAGAAATGATAAATCAAAGATTAGAAGGAATGAAAAATCACAAAGGTCAACAAATAGGAGAAGAATTCCCTAAACTTGTATATCTGTTAGATGAGCATAACTGCTTAGAAGGTGGTAAGTATGATTATATTACAAAGCTAGCAGCTAAGTGTAATACAAAAAGATTAGTTCCTGATTACCAAAGTGCCAAAATAATGAGAAGAAATTATGAAGGAAGTACTTTCCCACCAATGGGTTGTAGAAGTCATCTTTCTCCATGGAAGGATGAAAATGGTAATCATAAATGGTATGGTAGATTTAATCAAGGAGTTATTAGTCTTAACTTAGTTCAAGTAGCTTTAACTGCTAATAAAGATATGGACAAGTTCTGGGAAATTTTAGATGAAAGATTAGAACTTTGTAAAGAAGCCTTAATGGTTAGACATAACCTATTATTAGGGACAACATCAGATGTATCTCCAATACATTGGCAACATGGAGGAATAGCAAGACTTAAAAAGGGTGAAAAAATAGATTCATTATTAAAAGATGGATATTCAACTCTTTCATTAGGATATGTAGGGGTATATGAAATGACTCAAGCAATGCTTGGAGTATCTCATACAACTAAAGAAGGAGAAGAGTTTGCTCTAAAAGTAATGCATCACTTAAATAATACATGTCAAAAATGGAAAAAAGAAACAGGTCTTGGATTTGGATTATATGGTACTCCGGGAGAAAGTTTAACTTCAAGATTCTGTAGAATAGATAAACAAAAGTTTGGAGAAATAAAAAATGTAACAGATAGAATGTATTATACAAATTCATATCATGTTCACGTAACAGAGGAAATAGATGCATTCTCTAAATTACAATTTGAGTCTCAATTCCATGATATAAGTTTAGGTGGATGTATAAGTTATGTTGAAGTACCAGATATGAGTAAAAACTTAACTGCAGTAGAACAAATAATAAATTATATTTACCATAATATACAGTATGCTGAAATAAACACTAAGCCAGATGTATGTTTTAAGTGTGGATATGAAGGTGAAATATTATTAGACAATGACTTAGAGTGGTATTGTCCAAATTGTGGTAACAGAGAAAAAGAAGAAATGCAAGTTATGAGAAGAACTTGTGGATATATAGGATCTAATATGTGGGGCAAAGGCCGTACGCAAGAAATTGGACAAAGAGTTCTACATTTATAAGATTGGAAGTGATTATATGAGGTTTTCTAAGATAAAAGATAATGATATAGCAAATGGTGTTGGTATAACAATGTCACTATGGACACAAGGTTGTCCACATCATTGTAAAGGATGTTTTAATGTTGAAACATGGGATTTTAACGGTGGAAAAGAATTTACAAATAGTGATTTAAAGTACATCTTAGATAATATAAATAAAAACAACATAAAAAGAAACTTAGCTATATTAGGAGGAGAGCCTCTTTGCCCTCAAAATGTTAAAGGTGTTATAGAACTTTGTAAACAATTTAAGAAAGTTTACCCAGAAAAAATGATATACTTATGGACTGGATATGTAGTTGAGGATTTTGATTATACTCAAATGGAGATATTCAAGTATGTAGATGTACTAGTGGATGGAAAATTTGAAGAGGATAAGAAAAATTTATCTATTATGTTGAGAGGTTCTTCTAATCAAAGGGTTATAGATGTAAATAAGTCGTTAAATAACCATGATATAGTAATGTATGAGGTGGGATAAAAGGAGAAATTTATATGATAATGAACGTGAAAAAAATAAATAAAGATGCTGTAATACCAATGTTTGCTCATCCAACAGATAGTGGGTTTGACTTATTCACATGTGAAGATATAACTGTATCAGGCGGAAAAAAAGGAATAGCTAAAACAGGATTAATATTTGAAATACCACAAGGGTGGGGTATACAAATAAAAAATAAGTCTGGAATAACTGTAAAGGGTGTTCCAACAACTTCGGGAACTAATGCGGATATAACAGTATTTGAAGGAACTGTTGATATGGATTATAGAGGTGAACTTGGTATAATGTTTAAAAATGAAGAAGACTTCGAAATAACTATACCAAAACACACTAAATTAGCTCAAGGAGTTTTAAGAAGAGTTTATAACTGTACTTTTGTAGAAGTTAATGAAGTAAATGATACTGTTAGAGGCGAAGGTGGATTTGGTTCTACAGGGACAACTATTAATACAAAGTAGTCAGGTTTTGATATACATAAAAGAGACTATCTCATAATATGGGATTGTCTCTTTTTTCATTAGGCAATATAAATTATAGCTTAATAAAAAATAGATATTTTGGTAATATAGATAAAGACTAAAATATTAAATTTTAATAAAAATACAAGGATGGTAATAGATGAATAAAAAATTTGAAGACTTCAATTTAGATAAATATATAATAAAAGCTTTGTATAATTTAAACTATAAAACACCTTCTAAGGTACAGGAGGAAGTTATACCTAGGTTATTGAAAAAAGAGGATGTTATAGTAAAATCTAAGACAGGAAGTGGTAAAACTGCAAGTTTTGGAATTCCAATATGTGAGAATATAGATATAGAAAATAATAACGTACAAGCTCTTATAGTAGTACCTACTAGAGAGTTAGCACTTCAAGTTAAGGATGAAATTTCCAATATAGGAAGGTTAAAAAAGATAAGATGTAGTGCAATATTTGGTAAACAACCTATAAAGGAACAAATAAGAGAACTAAAACAAAGAGTGCATATTGTAGTTGCTACACCAGGTAGAATAATTGACCATATAGGAAGAAATACAATAAACTTAGATGATATTAAGTATTTTATAATAGATGAAGCTGATAAGATGCTTAATAAAGGGTTTATAGAAGATATGGAATTTATATTAAATAAGATACCTAAAAATAGTGCAAAAGGATTATTTTCTGCAACTATAGATGATGATATACAATACATATGTGATAAATACCTTAAAGTATCTAATATATTAGATATAAAATATAATGAATTATTTGATAAGAAGCAAATAATTGAAAATAAAATAAAATCATCTGAAAATGACAAATATAAAAATTTAAAGAGTATAATTTATATGGAGAATCCAACATCTTTAATAATATTCTGTAATACAAAAGATAAAGTTAAAAAGTTGTATGAAAATATGAAAAAAGATGGATTTTTAGTTGAAGAACTTCATGGAGATATGTCTCAAGATAAAAGAATATTTGTGATTAAGGACTTTAAAAATAATAAGTTTAATATACTTATAAGTACAGATGTGGCTGCTAGGGGTATACATATTGATGATATATCTTTAGTAATAAACTATGATGTTCCACGAGATAAAGAAAATTATATTCATAGAATTGGTAGAACTGGTAGAAAAGATAGCTATGGAAAAGCAATAACTATTTTTACTGATAAAGATGATAAATATATTAACGAAATAGAAGCATACCTTGGATATGAAATAAAAGTTCTTGAAGAGTTAAAAATAGACGATATAGCTAAAGGAAAAATAAAGTTTGAAAAGAAATCCAAGGAAGTTTTGAAAAATAGAAAAAATAAAATAATAGAGAAAAATATTCATAGTGAAGTAACGAAAATATATATAAATGCAGGTAAGAAAAAGAAAATAAGAGTTATCGATATAGTTGGAGCTTTTAGTAATTTACCAGGTATAAATAATGAGGATATAGGTGTTGTTGAAGTTCAAGACTTATGTTCATATGTAGATATACTTAACTATAAAGGTGAGGAATTAGTAAAAAAATATAAAGAAATAAGTATAAAGAAAAAAATGATCAAGTTAAGAAAAGATAGACAAAGTTAATAAATGGTTTTAGAGAAATATATGACGAATTTAAAAAACTACTTATAGCAATATATCATTTTAATCAATAAAACCAATAAACTTATGAGGGATTAGAAGATATGAATTTATAAGGTTAGATAAAAAATAATATATTGTATGTAAATAAGTTGACAGGGGAAATGGAAGTGCATACAATAT
>ERZ1673737.1448-NODE-1448-length-22879-cov-4.703733_pt1 | contig 22879 bp, 12 predicted proteins | sample MGYA00580211_ERZ1673737 | MGnify/ENA primary metagenome ERZ1673737 (study PRJEB41218, sample SAMN15661789) | gut metagenome | host: Homo sapiens | place: Canada: London | collected 2015-08-20/2019-03-30 | study: EMG produced TPA metagenomics assembly of... | reverse complement strand
CATGAAGACATAAAGGCATAAAGACATGAAGACATGAAGGCATAAAGACATGAAGACATGAAGGCATGAAGACGTCAAGGTGCAATGATACAGTGACATGAAAAGACGAAGGTGTCAAGGCGTCAAGGCGTCAAGGAGAAGGGCAAGGAAAGATGGATGGAATAAACGGGAAACTTACAGCCAGAAAGTGAGTCACAAGGCCTGAATAAGCAGTCAGGGCAGCCACCAGCGGCAGCGAGATCAGATCGTGTCGTGTCGGTTGGAAACAAGCGCGAGCATGTCGAGGACATGGTCACGAAGATGGAAGTGATGAAGAAAACGTTCGAAAACCCAGAGTGGGGATGGAAACCTGATGGGGGAGGGGAAGGGGATGGGGGTTGAGTAAGATGGGAAGGGAAGGGGAGATGTAAGAGAAAGAAAGAAATGGGAGAAAGATGGAAGGGGATGGGGTATTTATATGAAGAGTCATACATGAAGCTTTCCAGCTCCCTTCCCAATCGGGAAATCGGCACCACAACAGGGATAGTAACGAGTTGAACCGTGGACTGAACGAAGCACTTGACTATATATAGGCAGAAATACCTCGTCAACCAGGTCTCAACCTCGTCGCCCTGGGTTCAAGAGTCGGGGGTTCGATGACTCGGAGCTGGGGACTGCCGTATGGCGCATGGGGCACCAGGGAGTCGAGGGGGAGTGAGTCCGCTATTTATGGGAATTCTCAATAGGAAATTGGATAGATTCATCGTATTGTAAGCCTTGCTCAATATGGCATCGTCATGCCACAACTACACACACTTTGGTGGCTACAGTAGACAAAGTATGAGGGGTGCCAGCAACAACTTCAGAATCGAGGGCATAGCAAGTAACGTAGAGTTTAACAGTCAGTTACCATCATACCGTCAGTCACTACTCGATCTGTAGCCGTACATCAAAAGAGCCCAGTCAAATGTAGCCCAAGTGCAGGCCGGGGAGAAGCATATCACCCTTCACATCTTCCCAAGCTACAAGTACGGCTACAGCTACAGCAGACCAAGAACAGACAGCAAAGCGGGGGTATCGAGTAGCTTCAATTTCTCAAGATCATGTCCAGTAGCTAATGCCTAGGAAACCAAGACCAAGTCATCAAGAAGCGTCCTTCTTGCGACCTTCAACGACTCGCATAACATCAGCCACGCTGTTCTTGTCACCCTTCTTCTTCTTAGGTCCACGCTTTCTCTTCTTGCCGCCTCGGTTGTCATCGTCAAAGTCGAACAAGACCAGGTCGTCCTCTTCTCCATCCTCGACACGGCTTTCTCCGAATCCCATGTCCATATCTGCAGCGTCCATGGCGTCTCGACGGCGTGCCTCTTCAATAAACCGCTTGTGTCGAAGGGCTGCTTCAGGGGACTCGCCTTCTTCGCCCTCTGAGGGAGAGGTTTGACGGAGGGCTGCGGCTCGCTTGAGGGCAGCCAGGATAGTAGGGTCCTTTGTGAGGGGGTTGGAACGGTCTTCAGGCTCTTCTTCTGTTGTCGAGGTTCCAAAGTAGTTCCTTGGTTTGGCAGGTGCTGTTTCGGTCGCGGGTTTCTTGTCCTCTTTGCTGACAGTATCCATGGCCTGTTTCCGAGACGCAGACTCGCCTGTTTCGCCTCCCTCGTCGGATGAAGAATCATCATCGCCTTCGAGACCAGCGAGTGGGTTATAGTCATCACCAACACCGGCGAAGATATCTTCGTCTTCGTCTTCGGGTGCAGCTGGAGCTGAGCGGGCAGCGATCTCAGCCGGGACCTCCATACCAAGGGGTTCGGCAGCTTTGTCAGGCATGGGAAGGTCTCCCTTAGCGGTACCAGTGGCTTCGATGGGTTTGTCAAGCCATCGAGTCTTCCTCTTGGTATTTCCTTGCGCGTCCGTGATAAGGAGCACCTCTCGTCTTCGGCCGGTCTCGTCACGCTCGATAAACCGCTTCTTCTCGGGCTTGCCATCGCTGAGCTTCTTGAATTTCGAGCTCAAAGTTGACTCCGGCGGTGGAGCAGGAGCAGCAGCAGCAGCCCGCTTCGCTTTCAACTCCCGCAGGATATCATCACGGGTCTTCGGTTTGGCAGGTGGCGGAGCCATATTGCCCTTTTTCTTTTCTTTCTGTTCCTTCGGGGCGGCAGCAACTTCTTCTAATCCTTTCTCCTCCATCAGGCGCTCGAACTCCTCGTCTGCATCCTCCTTTAGCTCTTCAGGAGGTGGTGCTGGCTTCTCAGCCGCTTGCGACACATCCTCGCCAGCTCTGACCCTCCTAAGTAAGTCCATATCCAATCCCTTGACCATATGTGTGCTTCTGAGATCACCTCCAACTCCAAGGTCTTTGCGGAGCTTGTCAAACGTTGCTTGGTCGATCTGTCCTAATTTCACCATATCTTCCAGTGCCTTAATCCGCGTCTCAATATCCTCGCCGCGTTCATCCTCTCCTTTCGCATTACGCAATTGTGCGCGATCCTGATACCCGGTTGGTAGCGCGGTACCCTTTGGCGCAGCAGAAGACTTGAATCGCTTGGAGGGACGATCGCCTTGGCGTTGTTCAGCGAGCTGGCGGCCGAAATCCACTCCCGTCACTGATCGACTGAAACGAAACCATTGTTAGCATTTGAGACTCCTCACAAACAGAATTCTTGCAGGGTGCCACGACGTACGGGGTCATGGGAATACTGGACCGCATTCGCGAGCCCAATAGCCCGCCGGGGGTTGCGCCGCCGCGCGACGCTTCACGAGCCGGTGTTGCATTGGAGTCCTTGGATTTGGAGGTCCCCTGGTCAACCAGCAGCCGTCGGAATTGCTCGTTATTCATGTCTGTGATGTTGAGTGGCCTGGAGATGAAGATGCGAAAGGCTGCACATTAAAGGCGATGACCCGGCTTGGCATTGCTTATCGATAAGACTATCTCAGGGAATTTGCCCTAAGAACGCGCTGGACTCAACCTTGAAAGGAGAATTTAAGCTTAAAATGACCTTGAACGTTTGTCAGCGCAGGATTTTTTCCAAGGTTTGACCAAGCTATTTGGATCGTGTGATTAAAGTGGTCTGGTTGGTCCACTGGTCACAATAACGTTATATATCCTTTACATTAGGTCAGATTACACAGCGGACTAGAAACAGCGGACTAGAATTTGGAAACAAATAGCAGGGTGTTTGAATCCTGACCAAATCAACCAGAAGAATCCTAGAAGTATTTTGAATCTACAGTGATAACCATCGAAAAGACAGCTTAAAAAAGACAGCTTAAAAAAGAAAACAAACATCATTTCCCCAATTCGCCCTTTTAAAAAGACATGAAAAATGAAAATCTAGAGTGCACACGCATCAACGGTCGCAAAATAACATATGATCTTTTTGGTGTTCGTTAAATGGTCTCCCAGCCGCCATTGTTAATCTCCGATTCCAGCTTGCGGCTGATAGTAGCAGGGATGGAATGCGACAACCAGACATCACGCAGCAGACGGTCGTACCGCTTGTGATTTAGGATGAGTTGGCGGTTACGACGGAGACCGGGATCAGCTTCGCCGTGGCGGTCGAGGTAGGGTGCGAAGTTCCAGGATCCGTTCGTGTTGTGGAGGTAGAGCACGGTACATTTACGGATATTGAGGAAAAGTCCGATGTTCTTGCCGCACCTTTTGTTTTTGAGATATTAGCAAGTTTTCCTTGTCATAAGATATGGGGTATGAGGCTATACATACTTCTGAAGATGCTGGTTACAGCCACCAAGCTTGTTGGTCATGCAGCATACAGCCTGTGAGCAGAAAATGTCTCCGCAGAACAGACAGACGCTAGGGTCACTGAGTTCCTTTTTGGAGTTGGGGCATCGGCGACGGTTTGCCTCTTCGATTAGGCTGTCAAAGTACTTGGGTAGACCGACGAGCTCGAAGATGGCCGGGTGTGAGAGACTCGGCCAGAGGCGGTGATCTTCGAAGCGGATACCTGAGCGCGAGGCGTTCCAGTGGAAGATCCAACCAGATACGACTGCGTCGAAGGGGCTGTTGCTCTTGCGAGCGGGCTTGATGGACATGAGGATCTCATCGAGGGAGGGCAGTTGAAGTGCCTTGGTTAGGCGGTCAAGCTCCGATGCATCGACGTCAACGAAGCCGGTGTTCGGGAACTCGACGCCGTGCTGGACGTGAAGAAGGATGACAGCCTTGCGTAGGAAGGCCAAACCATAGCTCGAAACGAGTCGGCGGACAGCATAAATGACACTGCGGGTGGCAGTCTCTTCTCCATCCTTGACGTAGCCACTCTCAGCAGGGAAGGAAGAGCCCTCGGCACGTCCGACCGAGTTTGCCTTGAGTTCAGCAACGATCGAGTCGAAGAATTGCTTGGTCACTCCGAATTGCTCTTCGGATACTGTCGGATCCGAGGCGTGATCTTCGGGGTGGTTAGAAAGCTCCTCCTTCAGGCCGATTGGCCAAAGGATGAAGGTGACCGCGACCTTGACAATCTCGGCCACATAGCACATGTGGACAAGATGGCGAATGTCCATGTTGAGAACTGGAAGCAGAGACAACGACGCTTCGGCTAGGAATACGAAGGTGTCCACACCGAGCAGTGGCTCAATATTACGGACGTCGTTGAGCAGGGGAGTGCCACTCAAACAAGGGTGGCCGACAAGCAGCTGGCAAATCTTCTGTCGGTGCATCTCCTGGAACTCATTTGTTGTACGGAGTTTGGGTGATCCCGTTGAGTGAAGACATCCAACAGCGGCGTAGGTCATTGCAGTCTCCGATAGAACACGGAGGTGGGTCAACGTCAGCGGGGGAATCTTGTCCAGCAAGGTCGAACCCGGCTCAGACTCGACGCCACGCTGCGCGATCTCAACAGAAGAGATACTGAAGCCAAAGCTGCGGATCAAGGAGTCGGTGAATACAAGATCGTCATTGTTGATCGCTTCCGGGGTGTTGCTGAAGATTGAGCTGATATGATTCATCTTGATCGTCTTCTTGAGCCGCCTGTATATTTGAAGCAATTCCGACATGGGGCTATCAGAAGGACTCGAAACCTGCTGAAGGGGACTGGACGGCGAAAGGTCCTCAGTGGGAGGGAAGATCCCTGGCATTGGCATGCGGGCCGACGCAATATACTGCGCAGCTGCAGTTGCGGGGAAGGATGAGGCCATTAGTTGGTCGATCTTCGCCGAGAGCGGCGGGACCAGAGTCTTGGAGAGGTAGTCAATAAAAAGGTCTGTATATGGCTGTGGGAGGAATTTCTCCTTCTCCATGAGAACTGGGAAGTTCTGTTGTTGATTCAAAGCATGCTTAAGGCCTGAATTCATATACTGATCGAATGATTCGGACTCTTGGAGTTGCACAAGACAGGACTCTTCCTTACCCTTCCAGGTAATAGGAAGGAATGCGTTACCAAGGGCCTTGCAGAGAGGACAAACGAACTCCTTAAGAAGCGTGTTCTCAGGGTGATTGCGCGCAATCTGCTGGGTGTGTCGCCGTTGGGTTGCTCCACAGTACGCTTCAAAACAGGAGTAGTGCATGATGTGACCACAGCCAGTAGTGACAGGCCCACGCAGAGTGCTCTTTGCGTTGAATCCTTTGCTTAACCCAATCTTTTCACTAGTGACTTCACCTCCAGAAGAGTCAAGTCGCTTGACCGTGGTGTGGTTCTCTCCAGCCACACCGAAGGGCCGAATTTCCTCCGCAGATCTGTCTAGACTCGAGGGAGTTTTGAGTGCCTCGCGAATTCTGTCGGAATCCCGGATGTCGGTCTGTCGCAGGATTGTGCTGTCTTGGATCATTGCAAATGTACCATACAGTCTAGAATCATTGGTCTCTTCTTGACACAAGATACAAGTTCCACTGGGATACTTCCAGAGTTTCTTTTCCGGGGCAGCCTCATTGTCAGACTCGAGGTCACTGAAGTCTTCTTCACCCCAATCAATATTACCCTGGCTGCTCAAGAATTGTTGCTGTTGCTGCTGGAACTGGGCCATGACCTTGGCTTGTCGCTCCATAGCCTGTTTCTTCTTGTTCTCTTTTTCACCGTCTGCATCAATTGCAGGGGAGTTGGTGTCGATTCTATCGAAGGGGAATCTAAGAGAGGCAGTCGCAGAGTGATAGGTGCGAGGGCGCTTTTGCCACAGGCGTTTGAGGATGTGACGAATCTTTGGACCAGAAGAGCTGAACTCAGTCGTAACGGAAATCTTCTCCAGAAGACCAACGATTGTCAAATTGCCCGCCTTGATCTCTCGGGACTTCGACAAAGCATTCCAGTTAAAGGAATTGGAATGCTCGTCAACCATGTCATCTTCATGAGAATCATCTTCCAACACTGCGGCAAGGATAAGATGCAAGATCACTTGAAGGAAAGTCTCAACACGTGTTGGGGGAATGCTTGGTGTACACTCCTTCGATGAGATGACATATTCCAGACATTGGTGTACGATCTGCGCAAACAGCATAGTACCAACAAAGCGAGGAAGGTCAGAAAAAACGCCGGAACTGATGGACCGGAGCTTCGGCTCATAGACAATATCAGATGCGTTCTTTCCTGTTTTCTTGGCCATCCATTCTTTGTAGATGTTCTCTGCTTCGTCTCTTTGGTTCTTTGTGTAGTGAGCACTGTATGGGTCAATGAGGTCGAGGTTCTCGGGCTTCAACTCGAAAGTACCAGAATCACTCAAGCCCTCCGGCGGGCGGAAGTTGGCGACTTCTTCCAGCACATCTTGGAACATATCCGAGTCCAAAAGCTTGTCACTGAGACGGGTAGAGAGATCCGAGAAAGAAAGGGGCTTAAAGCACAAAACATGAGCAATGTCCCGTTTGATGTTTTCGTTGGTGACGTGAGTGCTATCATCGATAGCTGTCAAAGATGTCCGATCCGTTAAAATGATCACCAGCAGATGAACGAATTCCTCTGCCACATCCACAATCTGGGAATCCTCATAGCCAGGACGAGGAGTGTAGTTCCGGGCCATCCAATCGACCATTCCAAACCGGTGTGCAATAGAAGCAAGAACTCTGCTAGGATCACAAGTCACCATCGCGGTCTGGAGAAGGAAGATGTCTCTGTAGTACGCAAAGTCACGGGAAGAGACTCCGCGGTATTGGGACATTTGGTGACGAAGACTGAGACCGTTTCGAACCCACATGCCAGCCTTCATCTGCGCAAGCCAGGCGCATACCCGGAGCGGGTAATCGAACATAGCCAGAAGCAGGTCCTCAGTTCCAAGGGAAAGCAACTGGTCGTCAACGCTGTTTTGATCATTCTCCTTGGCGTCTTGAATCGCAGCCCTCGCTATCTGAGCAGCATCAAAGAGAACGCTGCGCATGGTAGCAGTGCTGATGTTGCGCCCACATTCAACAAGCCAGGACAGAGTGTAGTGAAGTGCGTGGTGGAAACTGATTGACCCACGCTCAACGACAAATTCAACAACTCGGTGGCAGAGAACTTGACCAGAGGCGCCAACTTCAAAGTCAAAAGGCGGCAGCGATCTGAATTTCACCTCCTCCTTGATCTCAGCCTGATCGAACCTCTTGCGCTCCATGCCAACTGAATGAAGAATGGCAGTATAAGTTGTAGTTTTGATTGCCCTCAGTAGGTTTTCATCATGGTCGTTGTCGGGGTTGCGGAAGGATTCGCAGAAGATACGACAAAGTCGGTTGATCTCGCGCATGAGAATGGAAGCACTGATCCAAGCGTCTGTTTCGTACTCAACGTGCTCACCAACAGCGCGCACGTTGGGGCAAATGCCTTGTGATAGTTTGACGAGATCGAGGAATTGGGGAAGATATTGCTCTTCGGTCCGCACGCGGTGCTGGACATATTCGGATTGGAGGAGGTATCGAAGGTCGAGGAAGAAGTGGTAAAGACGTCTGTTCGTGACGGAGCCAGCATCAAAGGCCAATGTTGCATTGGGATTGACGGCTGTTGGTTCACTAACTTGTCTCGTTGTCAAGAAAGTGTAGAGAATAGACATGACTTTTGTGAGGAAGTTTCCTCGTAGCACAATCTCTTCGGTAATGGAAGGAGTTGTGAGAAGTTGTAGAGAGAGGTTGACAATTGAGTGGTCTGGCTCTCGGTCTGCAACGAGGTAAAGCTGCGCCAATGCCGTGTACAACGCAGACAAACGCAGACCCATGATGCGCTTGAATTGGGGAACATTGACAACGGTACTAATGTAGAGATCACGCAAGTCGGTACGTGTCTTCTTCCACAGTCTCAGATCATAAAGCACCAGCCAGTCCAAGCGAGTACGCTGCCACAAGTCTTCGTATGGGGGCACCTTCTCGCCTGCAGTAGGCATGGGTGGCTGGACTTGCCAGTGACTATCTACTTTTGCCGGGCTTCTCCTGATCAAACCAGGAGTTCGAGGAATGGATATGTAGCCGCCGGAACTAGGGCCCCTGGCATTTGTATCGCGGGAGGGAGTTAGTCTGGATTGCTCGGGCTCAACAGATTCCCGCTCAACAGTTTCAGCGCGGGGTGGGCGAGGAGACGGCGGTTGCGCGCGAGTAAGTCCAGCAAGAATACGCTCAGCCAGGGCAAGCTCCTCATCTGCATCCGCCAAGTCCATGGCATCTGTGTCTTGCTCTGCCTGCAGGCGAGACAGCTCGATCTCCATTTCGTCGTCGTCCTCATCGTCCGCATCCTCAGCTTGGACATAAGCCTCATCCTCCTCATCCTCTGCATCCTGGTCTAGTCCATCATCATCCTCGTCTTCGTCGTCATCGTCTGCAGTCAAGATCACCTGACCATGAGCAGGCAAGTTGATCATGAGCGTGCGGCCTGGACCGTTCTCACTTCTCTGGTGGTCGTCAATGCCCTTCATGCCAATATCTTCATTTGAGCCGCTGCTACCCTTTTTCCACGGAGTGAGCATTTCCTCGCAGATGATCTGTCGGAAGATCTCGTTGTCTTCGAGGATCTCGCAGCCAGCAATATCAGCCAGCCACTCCACGATAGTTGCGCACATCTGCTCGCGGAATGTGTCGCGCGCAGACCGCACCGTGACAGTGACTTTGATTTCCTCAATGATCTTGGAAACGGTAAGTAGCCTTTGCAGGTCCTTGGAATATTTGATCACACTGCGACCAATATCATTTGTTTCATGAGCCCGGGCCATACCGTAGCTTTCTCGTTCACGACAAGCACGCGAAACCTGGTTGGAAACATCTCGAATGGTATGCTTCTCGTCGTTCCACAACATGACGGCAAACTCAGGCTCTTCTTCCTCATCATCACCAGCGCCATACCAGTCTGGACGCAACCGAGATGCCACCTCGTCTTCTCTGATGCCCTCAACAGTCTTCGGTAGCCGCAACTGCTCTGGAGAGCAGGAGATGACATCACAGAAATAGTCGAGTACACGCGCGATGGTCAGGCGAATCGAGTTCACAAGCTCAAACGGCAATGCACGCTTCGCACGCTCCTTGCCTTTGGCGTTGCCACTGTCCGTGTGAATAGCGCAGAAGAGCGGCAGCCGCCATGCCTCATCGTCTCCACAGTCACAGCAACCACAGTTCCCAGACGATAACGAGATCTGATATTGATGGCCGGTATGATCGGACGAATCGAAGCACCGACTGCACAGCACGCAGGTGTCATCCGCAGCGCAGGTCACACATCGGTATGTGGCCTCGCCAGCTCGAAAGATATGACCGCATCGCTTGCCCCGCGCCGCCTCACTGTACTCAGCACCTTCGCGAGCGCCCTGAGCCTCGGCAAGCTTCCAAGGCCCCGTGGGAGTACCCTCTGGGAAGAGATGCTGTATAAGCTCCTGGTTATGCCCCACGAGCGACCGGAACAGAAGCTCTAGCAGATCCCTTTCGGCCGCCGGGCCATAGCGGTAGTTGTGTTTCTTGGGCAAGCGGAGTAGACCATCACCGAGGAGTTTCTCACATTCTCCGAGCATGAGCATGGCTTAGCGCGGCCGGTGTATTGCAGCCGCTCGGCTATCGCAGGTGTGGTGAGAACGTCGCGACAATGCGCAGAACGGGTGGGAATCGTCCGACGCCGGAGGGAGACTCGGTATGCAGCCGGAACTGAATTTTTTTCGAGGCCGAGGTGTAATACCGGATCGGATCGAGTGTAGTTCGCAAGTGTCTCACGTTGCTCAATACTTTGTAGTGGGGGGCGGAAAGAGGAGAGCGGGTGTGGACCGATACAGGCGAGCAGATGACGGTGAAGTCATACGTGATTCGAATTTGAAGGTGGAGCTCAATATCCGAATGGGAAAGATCGAGTGCAATTACAGCAAATGTTTGAGGTTGTTTTACGTATTTAGTGAATTTATGACGATGGCAGTCTATTTGTAAACGCCACAAACCACGAAATCACGCTACGGCCTGGTCACCACCTGAACAACACCCCGTTCAATATAAGTAAGTCAAAATACAGATTTCCATCTATCGCATACAAGCCATATGGGAATGAGAAATAAGGGCAAGTCGCACGGGTTATTCTATCCCCCTGTCACCACTTTACACGGCCAACGTTCGATGTCCAACATCCAACGTCCAAACGTCCATTCGGTCCATTTATTCGTCATCTTCCTCCTCCTTAACCATGTAACGGTGCTTGATGTCCTTCCATTGGCGCTGTATAAGAGCAGTCGTTAGTAAGTGTTCTGTGCTGTAGGCCGTGGCTCCGGTCCTTCGAGGAGAGTAGGTGACATACGCCCTGGTTCCAGGAGTCCCAGATCTTGTTGGAGGTGATATCAAAGCCACTGTTTCAGAATTGTATGGTCAGTGATCTGTATAGCCCAACATAACAATATAACACAACAGGAGGTCGAATGTCACGCACAGCTCAAAAGCAAAGGCACCGGCAAAGGCGGTAGTCAAGAGAACAGTGTTCTTGCGAATGAAAGTCCTAAACAAAGCGAAACGATCCACAGTTAGATTTTAGTCGGGCAATTGCAATTGCGATCGTAGGAACGAGGGAGGGGAGACATGCGAGTAGATAGCGTTTGCGAGCTGTCATGCGAGAAGGTCAGTACGGAACAGAGCAGGATATTCATAGAGGAAAGAGAAGACATACGCCGGCCATTGTGGGCGATTGAGTGAGTCACGACCGAGGGGGATTCGAGAGGATGGAGTCAAGAGAGAGATGTGAGGTTGCGAAGTTGAGCGAAAAGCTGCGGGAATTCCCGGCCCGCTGATTGGCCCACTGAGCCTCCGGCCATCCGCACTCATCTTTGTTGTTTTTGCTCTCTTCAAGTCTTCAGCTTCCTCTTTGAGCGCTTGACGCTGCTCTCTTCTTACTTCGTTGTCGTTCTTGCTTTTGATCCTTTTCTCTCCACAACTCCTCCTCATCCACCATGGCTTCCCACGTCGCCCGCTCCGGCATCACCACCGATGCCAAAACCGGCGAACGCTACATTCCCGCCTCGGTGCGCGCCGACGGCTCCAAGCGCAAGGAGATTCGCGTCAAGCCAGGCTACCGGCCCCCAGAGGATGTAGAGCTCTACAAGACCGGCGCAGCGGCCGCCTGGAAAAACCGCGGAAAAGGCGGGGTGCCAGGTGCTGAACCATTGAGCACCGGAGCAGACAAGACCAACACCGCAAACACCGCAGCCAGCAACAAAAACGCCAAGCGCCGCGAGGCCAAGCGTCAGACCAAGGAAGTCGATCAGACCAACCCCGCCGAGACCAAGGGCGTCGAGTCCAACAACTGGCGTGCCCCAGCACCACCCAAGAAGGAAGAAAAGCCCGCCGAGGAACCCGTTGACGTGGAGGTTGAGAAGGAGAAGAAGGCCCGCAACCTTAAGAAGAAGCTCCGGCAGGCTCGCGATCTCCGCATTAAAAAGCAGCAGGGCGAGGCACTGTTACCCGAGCAGCTTGAGAAGGTCATCAAAATCCAGGAACTGGTGCGCCAGTTGGATATGCTTGGCTTTGACTCCAACGGTGATAAGAAGACCGACGATCAATAAGGGGTCTGAATGACTACATCAACCCTCAAACGCGGGGTTACTGGTTTTTGTCATGGATCATTTACTCGTCCTGTCTTGAGGGCATTCACATATCGCCATCACCGGGCTTGCTGCAAGCACCTCTACGACACGATGCCCCGCCGATTCTGCAGATTTGCAGCTGATGACTGGAAACTGAGCACCATATAAGGTGGCTGGCGGCCACACAGGGATTGCCCCCTCTTCCAGCTCAAGCGCCGGCCATGCGCGATCCGCCATGGCGACTTTCCGCCAATCACCCCATAATTTGCCGATCCCAAGCACCCGAAGATCTCACTTTACCCCTAATTTCGACCTCAGCCTCGACTTAGAAGTGAATACACCAATCATCATTGGCGGGTCAGATCAAAGAATGCTGATTGACGCGGCAATAAATTGCAGTAATACCAAGAGACATGCATCAAGCATCTCCGGCACAGGCCGTTTCTCCCATATAATTAAATAGACAAATATCGTACAAATATCCATTCACAGTCCATGGCTTGGTCCACTCCAGGCCAAAAAACTCTACTATACAATACTAAGCACACGCTGTAAAAAACAACTATATGAGCCAGTCACATAAATCTACAGAGGTGTATCAGTCAAACGAACAGGCGACATGACAATACCACCCTCATAATCCCAATTAGGATCGACAACACCATTCCACGGACGCCAGGGACCGCGCCTGGTATCAGGTGTAATCATGCCAGTACCATATGTCGCAGACAGGATACCCTGCTTAACACAGTCGGACACACCAACGCCATTATACCAGTTTCCGGCGAGGATGAGCTGCCTGGAGTACTCGATGCGTGATGTATATGATAGATCGTACATGCGCTGCAGATGGCCGACGGTGTACTGGGGGATGGCGTCCTTCTGTAGACGAGTCCGTGCGACGGTTGGAGTATCGGTGATGTTTAGATGTCTCTTGAGGAGATCGCGGGCCATCTTCACGGCGGTGTCGTGGTCGGGATAGTTGTCTACGCCGTCCCAGTAGTGGCCGCCCATCATGACGGTGAGTTTGGTTCCTGGAGCGGAATCTTGTTTGACTGTTGGTGAGGTGGGATGTGTGCCTTTTCCTACACTAGAGGCTGAGGCGAAGATCACGCCTAGGCCGCATTCCGGGTTTTGTTCGTAGGGGATTGAGCGCGGGATCAGGTAGCCGAAGCCTTCTTCCACGGGGAGGAGGTTGGGGTTTGGGTAGTAGAGGTTGACGACCATTACAGTCACTGCGTAGTTTTGTTTGCGGAGGAGGGAGCGGGTGGTGCCTTCGTGTTTCTCGTTCAATCCCTTGCTTGGGACTAGCATGTTGGCAAGTGCCACTGGGGGAATTGTAGATATGACATGGTCAAACTGTTGTTTTTGGAGTCCTTTCCCGTTGGCTGTTGGAGTCCCGATCTATAAACAGTCAGTAACGGGCCTGGCATAGCACGGGTGCCTTGAAAGACATACCTCTAGTCCAAACGTTGGATCGGAAGCTACTTGTCTGACATCCGAGTTCATGATGATTTTGACTTTGCCGGATCTCTTCAAAGAAGTAACGAGAGCGTCAATCAGCTGGCCAACACCGTTCTTAAAGGTGAAAGTACTAGCTTTAGCCACTATGCGCTCTAGGTCGTGCTGATACTTCGATAGCTCTGGCGACCCTGAGATAGCATCCACGGCCAGATAATCATCTATCGCGCATGACCTCTTGCGGGAGAAGGCCCGGTGTACCATAGACGAGAAAATGCCCCCAGGCACAAACGAACCAACACCCCCGGTGCCTCCTTCAAGGTCGCGAATCGAACCCATGAGCATCTGGGCACTTAACTGATCGATATCGCCGGCATAGATACCGTGGTACACAGCAGAAACCAGGTTATCGGCGATTTTGGGGTGAAACCGTCGTCCAATAAACTCCGCAACAGATTCATCCTTCGCCCATTCAGTCGCATGACGTGGTTGAGTATAGATATCATGCAAAATCCCCGTGAACAGCTTATCAAAGACTGGTTCATTCCAAAGAGTTTCTAAAGTCTTCTTCATAAACTCAAGTCGGGTCAAGTTCGGTTCAAGCGCGGGCATGCGAACGAGATGGTCCGGGTAGTAGATATAGCGATTCCGAGCCGCAGGGCTGTTTTTCGAGGTAATGATGAGGTCTTTGTACAAGCCAAGATTCGTAGCCTGTCAATTAGGGTTAGCATATCGAGAGCATATCCCCGAGAAGATAGAGGCACGCGAGCAGGTGCCCGTACCAGGTAAAGCGTAGGCAGAGAGCTTGGCAGCGAGCTCTTCAGTGTCCGTGGCCCGTACTCGAACACAACATTGCCGCCCTCGACAGGGATGTTTTCGGAGTCGACCCATCCTCCTAGTCGCTTTGTTTTCTCGTATAGCACGACTTGTTTGCATTTGGGATCCTGGGTAAGCTGCCAGGCGGCTGTGAGGCCGGTGATGCCACCGCCTAGTACGGCGGTGCTATGGCTGCGTGTGGCTGCAAAACCGTGGCGATTGCGGAAGCTGGCCAATTGTCCTCCCCTTAATAGGCTTGAGGAATGTGGTAGCCGCATCTTGGGTGTGCAATACTTAGTTGGAGAAGCTAAGATCAACCGCGAAGGTCCTCGGGCCTATCACCTTACTTAAGCTGGGGACTTCCCCGGAGCGGCCGCCTCTCTACGATAACCTATGGAAGCCAGGTGTTGAGCAGTATATTTCGCGATATTGATCGCTTTCAGATTATTCTTTTTTGAAAGATCAAAAGGGATATCTATGTACGGAAAGAAAGAAGAGAAAAAAAAGAACATCTGGGGCAAACAAGCAAATTCATGAGTATCAACGCCCTCCCTTGCCGTTCCTCATTCACAGCAGATTGGATTGTACATGGTATTGTTGGATTTGAAAAACGGGCCTTGGCCCTGTTTTGGATTTGGATTCTTCGGTCATGTCAGGCGGAGTCATGCGGTAAGCTCCTGGCTTTGAGTACCCTCTTGGTTCTCGGGCTTGATCAATTCTTCAGGGCCGTCAACGTCGCCCACAAATTTGCGTTCGCTCACATGTTCACCAGAGCGCGGAGTCCACACCTTATCGGTGAAAGCACCTCGCTGGCCTTCAGCGTGCTTGTAGGTGCAGTTGGGGTTGAGACATGGGTTGAACTTGCAAGCAGTTTCGATGTGTGTGAACTTGCAACCTTCCGTCTTGCAGTCGGCTCCATTGCGGCAGACAGGCATGCTGGGATGCTTAAAGTGACAGTTGGGGTTGGTGCAATGCGGGAAGAATCGGCACATGGCCTCTGCCTGGTGGGCGGAGCGGACCGCTGGTGAAGGGTGACGTCCGGTGCATTTCTTGTTCTTGCAAGCTGCACCAAATGAGCAGACATCGGAAGGGTCCAGAGAAGTGCCTTCGGGGGCGGCTGGAGACTGGTGTGCGAATGGGCAATCTTGACGCGTGCATCGAAGATTGAAGCGGCAAATACTGTTCGGGTTGCTTTCGTCCTGCTCCGCATCCATGTCGACGTCGCCTCCGTTGGTGATCTTGGGCTTGTTGTACCCACGGTTTCCTCCGCGGTTTCCTCCACGGTGACCGCGCTCGACCCGATCAAAGAGCGAACGACCTTGCTGCGAACCGCTCTGGAAAGCAGGGTTGACGGCGGGGGGAACGAAACCAGGCATTAACTGAGACATCACGCGCGCTTGTTCTTCTAGCATGGACATAAGCTGCATCTGGTTTTCAGGTGACATCTGCATCATAGGGCCTTGGCCCATGTTGCCCATGCCGCCCATGTTCCGGCCACCGCGACCATTCTGATATCCTTTCATGCCTCGGTTGTTACCGCCGATGCGTCCATTGCCTTGGCCTTGTCCGCGCACACGGTGCAGAGCTGCGTCCGAGCCACGATCTAGGCTTCGGTTGATCTGGTTGAGCATTCGTCCTTTGCCGCCGCGTCCGTTGCGCATCGCCTTAGGTCCGGTGGGACTATCGATGGATTTTGTCAGCTTTGCAGGTCTCAACAAATTGCCAGGGTTAACATACATGAACTCATTTCCTGCATCTCCCATCTCAGCATCCTGGCCGTTGGTCTCCTCTCCGAACGAGGGAATAAATGACTGAGCTTCGGGGTTGTGTCCCATTTGTGAAGGAATCGGCTGATTCATGTTGACGTTGTTCGAAGGGGCGCCTCCGTTGATTTGCTGGTTAAGCATCTCAACCTGTGAGAACAGCCATCGCGAAAATTCGAGAGCAGCCGTGTCGCCTTCATCGAGGCCTAGGAAGTCGTTGGATAGTTCCGTGGCAATCTGCTCTTGGGATTTTCCGTTGACGAGCATGAGAACGATGTATTCGACCAATGGCGATTCTTGGCCATCGCTCCAGCCCATCTCGACTAGCTTCGGCTGGATGGCACTTGCGACTGCCTGCGCGAGAGGCGACTCCAAGGTAATCTGAGGCAGCATGATGAAGTTATTCGTAGGGTAGCGAGGAAGTGGCGGTTTAGTGAGAGATCGCAAGGACAAGAACGTGATAAAAGAACGGGTTTGCGCCACCCGATAGAGGCGTTTCGGATTGACTCAGAGCGACTGATCAAGCGGTTATCACGAGAAAAATGGAAAAGGACGGTGGGGATCGGTAGATAAAGTTCTGGGTGCGCAAGCCAGAAAATGGAACTGGTAGAAGGAGGTGGACTTTGACAAGCAGATGGAGTGAGGCTAAAGACCCGAGACCAAAATGTATGCCAGTCACGTGATGAGATGGTCGGGCGGTGAGGGGAAAGAAAACAGATCAAAACGGCATCAGCTGGCGTTTGATCTTGTTTTGTGTTGGACCTCTTCTCAGAGTGAAATTTTGTTTCTGAGATGTCGGGACTAACGATCTGAGTAAGGAGAGAGGAGTATTAGTTGAAACAAATGATTGACCAAAGACATAAATATCGAGGGGACCCAACAAAGCTATTGTTTGTTCGTCAATAGCCACCTTCATTGTGAATAAGATGAACAAGATGAACAAGTTGAACAATGAAAATTTCAAATGCGCTATTGATATTGTTTTGGACCAAACTAGAACAGAACATGTAGAACTATAACACGGTGTTCACTCATGCCTATGTAGTCCCAAGCAGGCATGGTAGACTAAGACATTATAGCCCTAAGCCATAAATAATCTCGTGCTTGAGTGGCTGCTGACTGACCAACCAGAAGACATCTAAGTATATGTTGATCTTTGCAGGGCTCGGAATCATATGCAACACTGCCGAGGTGTCAGCCACCACAGTTTCCCCAGATTATCGGAATTCAGCGTGAAACACGATCACCCACGGGTGGGACCCGCGGAGATCTGGGGTTTAGGCAGATAAAATAGGCATCAAGACGACTAACAGACCAATCCTAGGCATATTACAATATGAATGTCGTATAAAAAAAGGACCGGGTGACCGAAATGAAGTCATACTATAAAGCGGGGCTCGCAAGGACGTCTGAAAAGAGCCAATCTACTCTCTTTTGGGACTCGGTGATTTCGCATTTTCTGGGCATTCGGAGAGATGGGAGTCCGATTGATTCTACTGTAGTTTCGTTGTGACCGGTCTGGTTCTAATTTGGGCTATAAATCTCTTCGTTACTTTTGATATCTTGATCCCAACGTCTTACACGTACATTCAAGCTTTTAAGACCAATACGGCGCCATGATTGAAGACCTCCTCTCTGGGACGTCCCCTGGCCGGGCATCACTGTGGATTCTGGGGCTGTTCGTCGCCTTTTGCGTATTCCGCAAGGTGCAAGCCGCTGCGCAAATCTCTCGTCTTGGTACCAGAGCTCCAAAGATCCAGTTTCGCCTTCCATATGCCCTCGACTTCATCTACAAAGGCCAACAGGCTAACCTGGTAAATCGCGATCTTGAGTTCTGGGATAAAACCATCATGACTGCAGGTGGACAGGCCAATGTGAAAACCGCCGAGCTGGATGCCGGTATCTCGACCCGTGCCATCATGACCAAGGACCCTGAGAACATCAAGGCTCTTCTCACCAGTCAGTTCGCCGATTACGGCAAGGGCGAGCCATTCCACAAGGATTGGAAGGAGTTCCTCGGTGACAGCATCTTCGCCACAGACGGAGAGCTATGGTCTCGCTCCCGGCAGCTCATCCGGCCCATGTTCGCTCGCGAGCGTATCGTCGACACAGAAATCTTCGAGAAGCACGTTCAGAAACTCATCCCGCTCCTTGGTGGCAGCCACTCTCCCAGCAGCAGCAAGGTTGTGGACGTCGGCTCGCTCTTCTTCCGGTTCACCCTCGATGCAGCAACCGACTACCTCCTCGGGCAGGGCACAGACAGCCTCGAGAACCCGGCCACTCGCTTCGCCGAAGCATTCAGATATGTGCAGCAACGTCAAGCGGAGCTTTTCCGCTTCGGGTAAGAAACTCCCCCGATCTTGTGCGATGCCAGTACCAGATGCTATTGGAGGTAATACAAAACCCAATCTAACTGTCCCACCCCAACCTACAGAGTCTTCAGCTTCGCCATGTCACGCACGGAGTTCCGCAAGAACCTCAAGATAATGGATGACTTCATCCAGCCCTACATTGAAACCGTACTCTCCCTCTCCACCGACGAGCTAGACAAAAAGCTCTCAAAGCGCGAGACCTTCCTAGATGCCCTCGCCCGATTCACCCGTGACCCACGAGTCCTGCGAGACCAACTCGTAGCCGTCCTCCTAGCCGGCCGAGACACAACCGCTGGAACCCTATCTTTCTGCCTCTTCGAACTATCCCGCAACCCAGAAGTCGTCACCAAACTCCGCCGGGAAATCCGCGAACGTCTAGGCGTAGGCGCCAACAGCCAGAAGCCCACCTACACCGACCTAAAGGAAATGAAATACCTCAACGCAGTCCTCCACGAGACAATGCGAGTCTACCCAGTCGTCCCATTCAACGTCCGCTACTCACTCCGCGACACGACCCTCCCGCGCGGCGGCGGGCCAGATGGAACAGCACCAGTAGGCGTGCGCGCCAACTCCCGCATCATCTACTCGACGATGCTGATGCAGCGCGACCCGGATCTGTATGACGGGCCAGACTCGCAGAACTACTTCGATCCCGCGAAGTGGATTCCCGAGCGGTGGGTTTCGAATTGGCAGCCGAAGCCGTGGCATTTCATTCCTTTCAATGGGGGTCCGCGGATTTGTATTGGGCAGCAGTTTGCGACTATTGAGATGGGGTATACTCTTATTCGGATTCTGCAGGCTTATGAGCGGATTATTGCGTTGCCCGTTAATGGGAAAGAGAAGGTTGAGGATCCTGTGCTTAGGTTTGAAGTTACACTTAGTCCTGGCTCGGAACTGAATTGTGTTTTCCTTAAGGAAGGAGAGGAGGCGGCGCGTGCTTCTAAGGAGTAGGGCTTTGGGTGGAAATTTATGATTTGCTATTAACGATTACCTTGAGTCAGTGAAGATATCCAGAATGAAGAGGAGCTCGCTACAGACATAAGCCATAAGCCCTTTCACACCCCCACTATCTTTAAGCAACTATAACCCGAGGCACTCGGAAATGAGCGAAAAAGAGGCGAAAAAAGAGAGACCAAAGCAGGACGAAAACAATGGATGAAACGGTATACTCACTTAGAGGCTTTTGTAGAGATTGTCTAACGCTTCATTACCCCCAGAATCCTCCAAGACTGAAAACAAGTAGTATAGAAGTTAATGCAAGATTTTCTCCTATATTACCCGGATAGCGGTTTGCAAGTTAAGACCTCCTTCCATTGTATTGATATCAAAATTGAAGCTATGTCCATACCATCTCCTTCTGCAAAATATCGAATGCGAGATATCCCCTTTCCCTTCCCAGCCCATAGAACAAACCCCAGGACAATATCAATAGTAATTCACCTTGGACTTTCGCAGTGCCTTGAGTCTCTGTAAAATCTCCACCTTCCGCAGCTCCAGGTACAAATCCTCCTCGTCTGGGTCTGACATTTCATTCAAGAAACTGACCAGTGGCGTCTTCAAAGATGGGAGTTTGATCTCGCCCATGGAAGTCTGGGTTATCTCTTGAACTGTCGTAGTAACACCAGGAGCCTTGTCCGTATCTGATTTCGCGCGCAGTGGAACCACTTGTTTAGACAGATAATGCGTCTCCAGGGTTCTATTTTCTCCATCCAGGGTTGAGTAGACGGGGGAATAACCTGATTTAGATAATCCACGATGATCCATATTCATGTTGCCTTTATCCACAAACGAGGAGTGATATGGACTGACTGTCTGGACATCTCGGCTCTCCTTAACTGGCACCAAAGTCGCACTGTTCCTTCCTCCCTCGGCTTCTTCTCGAGAACTTCCAGGTCCAACCCACCCTCTACTCATCTGAACAGCCTTCTCCCATACCCCCAGCTTGACAGAACTCTCTTCGCGCGTAACCTGAGGTTCGAAGACCGTACCACCAGCACGATTGATATCGCGCAGCTCGGCGAAATTGCGCCACATGCCGACGGCGAGACCGGCTGCAATGGCTGCACCGAGAGCAGTGGTCTCGCGCATCTTAGGACGGTAGACTGGAATGGAGATGAGATCTGCTTGAATCTGAATTGAAACCAGGTTAATTATTTGTGGAAAGAAAGATGCCCTGGCAAGCCATACGCACCTGCATTGCCAAGTCGGAGTTGCTCATGCCTCCATCTACAGCCAGCTCGGAGAGGGTGCGACCACTGTCTCGTTCCATTGCGTCGAGAATGGCTTTGGTCTGGAAGCATGTTGCTTCTAGGGTTGCACGTGCGATGTGGCCTTTTAGGGTATATTGGGTGATTCCGACTGTTTAGTCTGTTAGATATTGGTATTGTAAGTAGATAATTCGAGGACAGCTCACATATGGTCCCTTTGGCATCGTCAATCCAGTATGGTGCGAATAGTCCACTGAAAGCAGTGACAAACACACATCCGCCATTATCTTTCACCGAGCTGGCAAGGTCATTGACCTCTTTCGATTCACTGAAGAAGTCCAGGTTATTCTGCAGGAATTTGATCCCAGAACCTGCAACGGCAATGCTCCCCTCAAGAGCATAGACAGGCTTTCCACCAAAGTGATAGGCCACAGTAGCCAACAACCCATGAGTCGAAAAAACAGGCCTGTCACCAACATTGTACAAAAGAAAACACCCAGTTCCATAGGTGTTCTTCGCCATACCCGGGGAAAACCCCTTCTGTCCAACAAGAGCAGCAGACTGATCCCCAAGACAGCCCATAATATGAACACCCGCCAAAACCCCGGAAGCAACAACCCCATACGCCTCCCTATCAGAAGAAGGCACAATCCTCGGCAAATGAACCCTCCCTCGAATCCCAAAGAAATCAAGCAAAGTCTCATCATACCGCACCGTCTCAAGGTTAACAAACATAGTCCGCGAAGCGTTTGTCGAATCCGAGACAAAGACGTTAGCCGCCGCGCCGCCATTCAAACGGTACACGAGCCAAGCATCGACAGTCCCAAACGCCAATGTCCCACGATCGAATGCATCCCGCACTTTCGGGACATGCGCCACCATCCAGAGCAGCTTCGTCGCGGATGAGTAGGTTGACAGCGGGAGACCGCATATTGCTTGGAGCTGTGCTGCGCCGGGTTTCTGCTTTAGTTCTGCGACGATGACTTGCGAGCGTGTGTCTGTCCAGACAATGCCGTTGTAGAGGGGTTCGCCGGTCTCGTGGTCCCAGACGATGGTTGTTTCACGCTGGTTGGTTATTCCGATGCTTTTGATGGTGGTGCGGTTGTGGCCTGCAGATTCGAATTTTTGCACTGCGGCTTCGATGCAGATTTCTACTGAGGTTATTAATTCGAGGGGATCGTGTTCGTGCCAGCTTGGATATGTTAGTTTATAAGGGTTTATCTAAAGGTGGGTTTGGCTAACCCGGGGTGTGGATATATCTGGCTAAACTCGACTTGGTGCGAGGCTACTGGCTCGCCATCGCGATTGAAGATGAGGAATCTGGTGCTTGTTGTGCCTTGGTCAATGGAGCCCACGAATATCTCCGAGGACTGCATGACTGCGTGGTTATGCAGTATGTAAGGGTCTATGAGAAGGGAAGAAGAGGTAAACGGGAAATTATTTGTAGCAAATAGTCCAAGAGAAGTACAAGAAAATCACGGGGTCACAAATAATACTCGCAGCTTAATATGCATGTCTGATTCGAGGAAATTGAAGGGGAAAACAAAAGGGATTGGTGGGAATATCCTGGTCAAAAGTGAGATTGCGATTGGCTTCCCCTCGAGCTGACTGTTGGGATTCAAAGTATACAGTTCTTCTTCAGACACAAAGAGACAAAGACAATGAGACCAACAGATCAACAGATCAACTCAAGGATCAACCTTGCAACTCCACAACTCTGCATATTGTGGGGAAGATCAGCATTTCTCTGAGAAGTGGAAGTGTCAGATCGGCGCACTGACCTCAATATCTCAGACTTCTCAACACTTCCCAACTACATCTCCCGACTTTAGCCCAAACTGCAACTTCACGGCATTATAATTCAGTCCAGGACCTGCTCATAGTATCCGATGACATGAGGACAGAAAATCATTTCTACCACCACACTCCACAGAAGGAGTCAAATCCGGCCAACCCCGGCCTCGCTGACACTACACATACCTGGCAGATGGTCACACGGACAACCGTCAAGAGTGCCACTGCCGACGACAAGCGATAAAGGGCAATACTACCCTACCAATGTCTCCTACTGTTAAGGTCACCGCCTAAGTGACACAATTAGGGCATTCTAGAAAATTGCAATCAGGACTGCGTGAGGTCTGGCACCCGACGGGTCGACGATGAGTAACAGAAGAAATGGAAGCTTCTCCTAAAGGGACAGGATTGCAGATACTGGTCAGCGGGAATGACACGAGAGCAGCATCGCTCAACGTGGATATATCCAAAGAACAGGAACAATCCAACCGGAACCAGACGGTGTTTCCCGCCAGCCCAAGCCAAACGGACAATTCCTACAAACGGACTCAGGGAA
>ERZ1673737.1445-NODE-1445-length-22925-cov-4.248404_pt1 | contig 22925 bp, 16 predicted proteins | sample MGYA00580211_ERZ1673737 | MGnify/ENA primary metagenome ERZ1673737 (study PRJEB41218, sample SAMN15661789) | gut metagenome | host: Homo sapiens | place: Canada: London | collected 2015-08-20/2019-03-30 | study: EMG produced TPA metagenomics assembly of... | reverse complement strand
AACCTCCCCACGCATTCTTTCAAGTCGCCTTTAGTCTCGTACTTGGGGTAGACAGCTGTAACAACATCGACAGCAGGCAACGCCTTGCTTGCGAGTACGCGCAAATGCTCCGGAAAGTTGCCAAACGTATCATCACCACCCTAGAGTCAAGTGATCAGTCAGTTGTTGCGACAGAGTCTAATGCATGTGCTGGTGCGGAGAGCGGAATCCTTTGCGGGGAATCATGTCAACAATGGGCATGCAGAAGATCATACCTTGAAGCCGTGGATAAACACGAGAAGCAATGTCTTCCTCATTGTGCAATGTGCAAGCCGCGTATCTCCATGGGACAATTTGGAAAGTGAAGACGGACAAGGAAGTGAGATGCGATTGTTGATTCGATAGTCACCTTACGTCATGATTTCACGTGACCTCGGACTCTCCGAACTATGAAGTATGAGACCAGTCGAACAGCGGTCGAATGCCATTGCTATTGCTTAAATGAAAGGAATCCATGAACTTTCTGGTCTCTAAAATCACTGGCCCCTTTGATCGTCCGATATATCACCAACTACTTCTTGCTCTCTCATACATCTGAGAGAGCCAACCTGTAGCGTCAAAACTAACTATCAGATAGGTACCTATCAGCTAGTACAAATTACAAAATTCGATGCCATTATTCGATCATTTGCGGTGGCCTATGGATGATATACAACAGCGGTCATAGATGTGTATACAATGCCACTGATGAAGTATTGGACAGTACGTGAAAGCCTCGAAACGAGTATAATGTTCAAATATTATTTTCGCCCTGCTTTAGCCTGTCTTTTTTGCCTCTTTTCTGCCTATTTTCGAATGCCTCGAGCTCATCATGTAGATTATATATAGGCTGGAGTTTGTTTTGGTGACCCACTTTCGGCGAAATATATAGCTGCCGAGATGTTCGGCATGTCGGCCTCCAAACCTTTAGAAAACTATCACAAAGGTGTTGACTCACTTAAATCTCCCACAGCCCTTCATATAACCATTTTACTTAACACTAAGTCTCATGTTCAAGATCAACGTCAAACAAATCGTGCTCAAGCGAGGGTTAGCTGGGTCTGCGGCAGCAAGAGTCCCACTCGCCCATGAATTGCATAGCTCCCCCAAAGGCGCAGACGTACAAAGAGGGAGAAAGGGAGCCCCTATCCTATTTCTCCATGGGTTCCTTGGATCAAAAAGAGAAAACAGACCCGTGAGCAGGTAATTTCTAGGACTATATTGCTGGTGTTTCTATGTTAACAACCCCTTTCTCTAGAAAATTGGCCAGTGAGCTCTCTCGGGATGTTTACACATTAGTACTGTTTCATTCAGATCACATTGACAAATCTAACTCCGGAATAGGATCTACGAAACCATGGAGATTCAGGCCATCACCCCAGCCATAATTATGTCGACATGGCGCTGGATGTTGAGTCGTTTATCCAAAACCATGGACTTGAACGCCCGGCGGTGATTGGCCACTCAATGTGATTATATTCTACCTCGGCTTTAATTCCCATGATTCAGGGCTAACTTTGATCTCAGGGGTGCAAAAACAGCCATGACGCTTGCTCTCCGTTATCCAAACCTCGTATCAAAAGTCGTTGCTATCGACAATGGCCCAATACATTTGCCGTTGAAGTCATACTTTCCAAAGTATCTTCAAGGAATGGCAAAAGCCGAGGGCGCCAAAGTAAATTCTCATCTAGAAGCAGATGCGATTCTCCGTGAATACGAAACGGTAAGTAGCATGGCATACTTGCCTATTGCCATAAAGATAGCTAACAGCTAAAACCAGTCGCCATCCGTACGACTATGGCTCCTAAGCAATTTTGTCAAAAGCAAGGATCAGCCTCACTTGCATTTACGCATTCCTCTAGATATCCTAGAGAAGGCGATGGGGCCACTGGGTGATTTCCCGGACAAGGACGCGTTTTTGAAATTCAACTCTCCTACTCTGTTTCTCCGTGGCCTTCAGAGTCACTATATACCTGACACTGCTTTCCCGCTCATCTCGTCCCTTTTCCCCCAGTCGAAGATTGTCGATATCGATTGCGGGCATTGGATTGTTCAAGATCGTCCTGAAGAATTTAGGAAAGGTAAATCATTGGTCCAGTGGGTTCGAGATTGCATGCTAATTTTTGTTTTGTCTTAGCTGTTGTTGATTTCCTACGGGATGAAGAATAGAAAGCGTTGGATGGTTCAATCGTGTGTACTAAGATTCAGCGTTCAAACCTCGACCAGCTCAATGATACAATTGATATTTGGCTAACGGGAAAGGGTTCCAATTAGTTTCAAAACTATACTTTAATTGAAAGAAACATTGCGGGCTTAGATGATGCAAATATATTTCCCGAAAGATCACACGGACAAGAACGCTCCATTCCAACTGATAAACTCCAACCTGAACCAGAGATCTGTAAACATGTTTGGTTCCCCGACGCCGTGTTAAGACCATGCTTGCAATTTTGAGACTGTGTCTCGGATTTCACGACAAGGACATCGCCTTTATGTCAGACTTAGTGCGAAACAGTACATTCCGTGGCATGGGAGGGCCGAATGTCGTCCAAGCCAGCACCATTGCCTCCAATGGCATTGGCGGATGCTGAAGGGCCACGGGGCTCGGTCGACTTTTGTGGTGGGACTGTAGTGCCAGGAGCAGTGCTGACAAGGCCCTTGGATACGGCAAAGCAGGAGGAACGGTCGTGGTTGAGATCCTCGTCATAGAACTCATCAAGAATCGGGTGTAACATCACAGTCTGTTTGTGAATAGTTACAACAGAGTTGGTAGGAACAGACACCCAATTGTCTGGTTCGAGATTAGTATGACCAATATTCGCCTGAAGACAATGGAGTACTCACGTCGTTCGAAAGTGATAGGCTCGCTGGCTACCAAGACAATATCGGCACCCTTGTCGTGTCGTTCCATCTTGAAGTGGCCTTTTGTCTCTCCTTCTTTCCACTTTGTGCCAGAAGAGAAATACAAGCTTGCAGGCTCGTCTGTCTTACTGCTGATATACCGAGTGCAGATAACGGTATGGCCATCAGTCACAGCGAAGTTCAAGAGACTACGAGTCTCGACTCCAGTGACGTTATACTTCTCAGGAATCTCCCGAACCATTTCGTTGATACGAGCAATGGTTTTCATCATAACGCGACGAAGTCGTGCTTGTCCAAATCCCTCTGGGCCGGGGTCAGAGCTCGGGTCTACTCCTTCTTTCTCTAGCAGGTCAAGGAACAGAGCAAATGCCCATTCGCTATCAGTGCCACCCTTCACACCCAGGTACCACTTGTCGGCTAGTGAACTTCCGAGTGCGCGTTTGATGTAGTTCCATCCACCAATGCCACCATTGTGCATCCACATCAGGGATTGGTGTTGGAATGGGTGGCAGTTGTTTTCGGCAAGAGCACCTTCAGTGGTAGCTCGCACATGCGCAAAAATGAGGTCCGAACATGTCTTTGAGGCGAGTCGTTCTAGATTCTCGCAGTTCCATGCGGGAAGTGTCGAGGTAAAGATGCAAGGTTCAGGTCCAAGCTTGGGATCAGTGTAGAAGCCCACACCAAATCCATCACCGTTGACAGGTCGACGGTTATCCTGAAGTTCTGTGTTAGTTGGTTGCGCTATTAATCACTCCAATGGGCCGACTGTGACATCCAGCTGACGGGGAAGCCTACCAGTCTCAGACGTGAATCATAAGATTGAGTTAGGATCGAATGACTTGGCTCCGTGATCAGCTTGCTGAGCCGGATATCATTCCGTCCTTTGTATATCTATTTGAGACATTAGCTTTGGACATGAACTCGGTGAGATGCTCTTACCAGGAATCGGCACATGGTTGCTGTCGATCAAATGCAGATCGAATGATACTTAGTCGAGTCCCACGTCTCTATGCACCTAGTCTTTCAAAATTGCACTACTATTATGCTCCAAATAGCAGGGTGCTTGTGGTGAGTCCAATGCAATCAATAGTCGATTTCGTGGGGTGGGAGATGAAGAGTCACCGACTGTTGGGAACTGGTGAGATGCCTACGCGGCCCAATCACAATCCCACAGAATAACAGTTGGAGACTGCGCGTAAATTCGAGATATGAAGAACAAAGAAGAATGAATTTATCAAATCAACAAAAAAGGATACAATCACTTCCCTTGCCCAGCACGTCATGCGCCACGTGACTCAAATTTCTACGGGAGACGAAGCGGCCACTGACGCAAGTCACGGGGATTGTTATCCTTGATGTCAGTGGTCCGTAGTCCGTAGACTTCACTTTTGTTTCCATCTTTGAATGCCATCGCAATGAGTGGGAGGATCCTCTCCCATCGACTTGGCCCGCTCTTGCGGAACGGGCATGTTGCTCGCCATATTCATAATACAGGCTCGAGGACTGGAGGTTTGCTACGCGCAGATGGTGGAGCTGCTCTCAGAGGACGCGCATGGCCAGTAGGCGCAAATGCCATTCATAATGTACCGGCTGTTCGATCAATCTCGTTTGCCCGGATGCTTCCCAAGCTGGCATTGAAGCTTGTCAGGGTTCCGGCGATGTTTGGAGGCGCAACAATCGCGGGTCTGGCTTACTTCCAATACCAAGCAACCCGTACGTTTCTCAATAACTAGGTTATCTGCGGTGGGATCATGAACTAATACGTTCTTTAGAGGCCGGGAACTATGCGATGGATGTTTTCAAACAAGCCTCGGAGACTGCGGGGAACACAGCATCGACCTTGTTCCAGGGACTGCAGGATGTGGCGGATCAGACACAACGCGGGTGGAGCAAAACGACCGAAGACCTCGATATCCCTGAGTGGCTGCAAAAGATCCTCCGTCTCGATGAGGAGTCTCAAAAGGGCGAGTCAGGTGGTGGGGAGAAGGAACCGAAACAAAGTCGGGCTGGAACTGCTGCTGCCGCCGCCGCCACTACTTCGGCATTCGGCTACGATCAACCAGGAGAGGAAGACGTACGCCCGGCGAGGGACGCTGCGGAGGACGACCAGATGATGCTTCTCACGCGCAAGATGATCGAGATTCGAAACATCCTTCAGACAATCGGCCAATCCGACACACTTACATTGCCGTCAATCGTCGTCATCGGATCCCAATCTTCGGGCAAGAGCTCGGTCCTCGAAGCCATCGTCGGTCATGAATTCTTGCCCAAGGGCTCGAACATGGTGACTCGCCGGCCCATTGAACTCACCTTGGTCAATACTCCTAACGCCCAGTCGGAATATGGTGAATTCCCAGCTCTAGGACTCGGCAAGATCACAGACTTCACCCAAATTCAGCGCACCCTTACAGACCTCAACCTCTCTGTCCCCGAAAAGGATTGTGTCACAGACGATCCTATTCAACTCACAATTTATTCTCCCAATGTTCCTGATCTCTCCATGATCGATCTACCAGGTTATATTCAGATTGCTGGCCATGACCAACCCCCGGAGCTTAAGCAAAAGATCAGTGACCTTTGCGATAAATACATCCAACCCCCCAATGTCATTCTGGCGATCTCGGCCGCCGACGTTGACTTGGCAAACTCTACAGCACTCCGAGCCAGCCGCCGAGTCGACCCTCGGGGTGAACGGACTATCGGTGTGATTACGAAGATGGACCTTGTGAGCCCCGAACGTGGCCACGACGTTCTCTCTGATAAGAAGTACCCCCTCCGACTTGGTTACGTGGGCGTTGTCAGCCGCATCCCTCAGACGAATGCTCTGTTCTCCAGGGGCAGTGGGAACATCACCAGCGCCATTCTCAAGAACGAACATGCTTACTTTTCTTCTCATCCTGGCGAATTTGGTCCCCACTCCGATGTCTCGGTTGGTGTCTCGACACTACGTAAGACACTGATGCACGTTCTCGAGCAAACCATGGCATCCAGCCTGTCTGGAACAAGGGATGCCATCAGCCAGGAACTTGAGGAGGCAACCTATGAGTTCAAGGTCCAATATAATGATCGACCCTTGAGCGCAGAGTCTCACTTGGCCGAGAGCCTTGACAGTTTCAAGCATTCCTTCAAGGCATTTGCGGAAAGCTTTGGCCGACCCCAGGTCCGGGAGATGCTGAAGGCCGAATTGGACCAGCGGGTCATGGATATTCTGGCGCAGCGCTACTGGAACAAGCCAGTTGAAGACTTAGACCCTCCTATGCTGGAACTGGATTCGCTCAAGGACCTTCCCAAATCTGACCCCGAGTCTCTCTACTGGCACCGGAAGCTAGATGCCTCTACCTCTTCATTAACAAAACTTGGAATTGGTCGATTGGCTACCACTGTCGTTGCCAATGCTCTCCACAACCATGTCGACCAACTCCTAGCCTCCTCTACATTCGCCTCCCACCCCAATGCCCACAAGCAAATCACAGACGCGTGCAATTCTATCTTAAACGACAGATTTTTTAGCACCAGTGACCAAGTGGAAAACTGCATAAAGCCATACAAGTTTGAGATCGAAGTTGAAGACTCCGAGTGGGCCAAGGGCAGAGACAACGTGGGCAGGGTTCTTAAGGACGAGCTCAAGCACTGCGAGTCAGCCATGAAGCATGTGGAAGACGTTGTCGGAAAACGGAAGTTGAAAGACGTAGTCTCTTTCATCGATCGCGTGCGAAAGGGCGAGGTTGTACTAGAGGGCAACGGTGAGGGTGGCGCCGGTGGATTCAGTGCTGCCCTATTAGAAAGAGGTTAGCTTTTCCGCCGTCTTGTTCATTCACATATACTAACATGCATATCTTAGGGCGAGAGGGCCTCTTCCTACGTGACCGTGCCGACTTGATCAAGATGAGACTTCTAGCCGTTCGTTCCAAGCAATGTGCCACGCAAAAGAACAAGTACTACTGCCCAGAAGTCTTCCTGGATGTGGTAGCAGACAAGCTCACTTCAACGGCCGTGCTTTTCCTCAACGTTGAACTCCTCTCCGAGTTTTACTATAATTTCCCCCGCGAGCTTGACGCAAGACTTGGACGACACCTTTCCGACGCCGAGGTCGAACGCTTTGCCCGTGAGGATCCTCGTATCCGCCGCCACCTCGACATCATCCGCAAGAAAGAGCTGCTGGAACTGGCTCTACAGAAGATCGAAAGTGTCCGACAACTCGACGGCCGTAGTCGGGCTCCAGAGCGTGCACCCCCTAGCAAGGAAACACGGAGTCGTTGGGGCTTGTTCTAAGATAATGATGGCCGGCCTTCTCTACTTTGTTTCTCCCCTTTTCTTTCTCTGATACACCCTTTTCCTGTTGTCTGGAGTTTTCGATACCTTCTTCGCTAGTCTTCATATTACCCTTTTTGTCGTGTTCGTCTCTCTCCATTTTCTCCCCTTTCTCCCCTTTCCCTTCCTCGCTCTTGTTGGGGTAGTCTTGTGTATCTTTAGACAATTTGAAGTCAATGTACATATCCCGTACTAGGCCACTCAGGGGTGACTCTTTATGAGCCTATCAATTAGTTGATCAAAATCCAATTGGTCTCATCCGTTTAATTAGTAGCTTGATAATGATATACAACAGGGGTCGTAAGTTTACACCCCACCTTTATATAATCTATATGATTAACCCAAGGCACTCGAAAATGGGCAAAAAAGAGGTGAAAGAAGAGAGGCCAAAGTAGGGCGGAAAAATGCATGAAATGGTATACTCGCTTCGAGGCATTGGTGGGAGAAAATGTCTAATACTTCATGGCACTGTATACACATTTATGGCCCCTGTTATAGTACGCCAACCACAGACCTCAAAATAAGGTTGATGCATCGGGATTCCATAGACACTGTTGTCTTTTTGGTTCCATGAGTCCCATGCCTCGTTACTACTCCCTGTTTTTCATCAGTCACTTCTATCACTTTCCAACCGTGACTTTCTTAGTCTCCAAGATAACATTCAAGTACGACAAAGCTCTACGCCGAGTTCCTGAAATTAGCCCGAACAATAACCCCTGCCATTCATTTGCCGTCTACATTTCACGGCACCTAGGATAACATAGAACATACCGGCTGACCCAACCTTTCTAGTACGACAAAGCTTCACATCAAGCCCGTGGATTTAGCCCGAACAACAACCCTGGCCATCCACATTATAAGACGCCCCGGGTAGCATAATGGCTGACCGGGCTCTAAGAAACGTGGCTCGTGCCTTCGTCGGCCTCTTCCTACCTCATTCGTCTCTTACATTAGAAGAAAATCTGGCATCAGTCCGTCATTGTCAAATCAAACTCGTTGAAAATGATATCGGATGTGCTCTCACACAACGATATCCTAGGCGAAAGTAGGACGAGAATGCATGAAACGGTCTACTTGCTTCGAAGCTTTCGTGTAGAGACTGTTCAGTACTTCAGAGAGTAATCAGCTTAAATACAGTAAATTCAAATACCTAAACCCTATAGAAGCCCGCCGATACATAGAACTAGATACTACATGGACAAGACAGAGATATAGGAGTTCATAAGAGTAACAGGTTCAAGACAACGATTCCAGACCCAGTCTATATATTCCTATAGCGTACAGCCCCCAAGAAAAGAAACCGAAAGCGAAACGAAGATGGCGAATTAGCACCAATGGCAGGGTCATGATAAATAAGACAGAGAAATGGATAAGTCTATCACGGCTACAGTTGCAAAGAGAAAGTAGAGAGACAAGTGTAGGGAAGGAAGGCGGGGGGCGTTAAGAAGTGGTAGAAGTAGAGGTGGCGTGGCAAGACACGGTGTTAACGTGCTGCTGATGAGGGAAGCGAAAGAAAGGGAATGTAATGTGGTGTTTGGCAATAGTACAGACGGTCGACGGAACTGGAGTTGTTTACTCCCGGGAGACATCACGGCCGAAGAGCTTAGCCTTCACCCAGTCGGTGAGGACCAGGACACGGTTGCGAGCTAGATAGAATGTCAGTGTTTAGTCTATAGTTATAGATGTTGACTTGGATGGAATTGAACTTACTGCTGAAGCACATGCTCAGGTAGGCGGAGCGCCAGAAAAGGTAGGTCATGGTACCACCGCTGGCGATGTTGCCGCTCAGCCAGCTGATATCGGCCACGGCACGCTCCTTACCAATGTAGGCTAAGCTACCCTGGTGCGAGTACTGGAAGGGACCGATCTGCTTGTTTCTGCGGAGCTGCTTCTGGCGCTCACGGATTTCGTCGAAGATCTGGTTGCGCTCTTCTTCGCCCTTGGCAAGGGCCTGGCGCTCGGAGAGCTTCTCAAGCTCCTTCTCGAGCGCCTCAGCCTTGGCCATGGTGTTGAAGAGACGACCCAGGAAAGCACCCTCCTGGCCGGCGACCTGGGCGGTGGGAGCGTAGTTGGCAATGGCGCAGTCACCGACGGCCCAGACGTTCTCGGTACCGTTCACAACGAGGTACTCGTTGACGGCAAGACCGCGGCGGGAGTTGGCTTGGGCGGGGAGTTGGTTCATGAGGTCACGGACGACGTTGCGGACAGCGTTACCGGTGGCCCAGACGAGCAAACCGTAGGGGATAGTCTCGAGTTCCTTGGTTCCATCGGGCTTGGTAACCTCGGCCTGGATGTACTTGTCGGTAACCTTCTTGACCATGGTCTTGGCGCGAATAGTGATAGCCTCCTCCTTGAAGGTGGATTCCGTGTAGTCAATCAGTTGCTTGGAGAACATGGGAAGAACGTTGGGAAGGGCCTCAACGAGAGTGACGTGGAAGTTGTCCTTGATCTCAGGAATCCACTTCTTGAGGTCGTCGTTGAAGAAATCCTGGAGCTCACCGGCGAACTCGACACCAGTGGGGCCACCGCCAACCACAACCATGTGCAGCAGGCGCTTGACCTCCTCCTCGGTCTGGTCCTTGAAACAGGCAGTCTCGATACAATCCATAATACGCCTGCGGATGTTCTGAGCGTCACCGACTTCCTTCAGGAAGCAGGAGTTCTCGCGAACACCGGGGATACCAAAAGTAGCGTTCTCGGCGCCAACACCGATCACGAGCATGTCAAAGGGAACTTGAGTGTGGGCGATATCACCCTTGATCTCGGAATCGTCACTGATGTAGACAACGCGCTTCTCGTAATCGATCTTGGTGGCTTCGGCTTCGTAGAACTTCACACTGGCCTTCTTGTGGCGCAGGATGTTGCGAATAGGCTCCATGATCGAGCGGTGCTCGATCAAACCGGTGGTACATGATGGCAGCAGGGGAGTGAACAGGAAGTAGTTACGGGGGGAAACGACGACAACATTGTAGTTCTCGGTATCAATTTTCTTCAAGAGGGAAACGGATCCCCAGCCAGTTCCTGCAAAAAACAGCTCAGGTTAGCGACAATCCAGCCGGGCTCGATCGGCGATTGGACTGAAACATACCGAGGATGACCAGAGTCTTCTTCTCTGGGTCAGGCGTGAACTGCTCGGGGGGTTGACGGAGTTCAAGGATGCTATATGCGACAGCACCGGTCAGACCAATGGCGGATAGCCAGGTCAAACGCCAGGCCCAGCGGAGGACTCTGAAGCGCTTCTTGGGCTGCGGGGCGGGCGAAGGAGTGGGAGCGGCATCAGCGTAACCACGGCGAGCGATGCGCGAGATAGAGGTAGGCTTGGTAGCTTGGAGCGGTGCGCGAAGGGATGTCGAGATCGACCGGCGCGACACCGAGGACAGCTGCATGATGGAAGCCATCTGAGAGCGAATTGCTCGCGTACTGCCAGCCATTGTGGAAGCACCAAAAATGATGTTACCAGAAGGGATGGAAGTGAAGAGAGAGAAGCTCCTATATCAAGAAAAAATCTTTGATAAGCATCTGATCGCGTTGCTGTTTTGGGCGAATCGGTGTGGCCGGACCAAAGGGGGCTCCCGTGTACTGGGTACCTAGGCAATGGCGTGCTTCCTATAGCTAAGCAAGGTACTATTTACTTCGATTTCGATTTTTCTGCCAACCTAACTAACCACAGCTTCATTGTGTGCGATGACAAGCTGGACTACGTACATATAAATTCGCGGATTGGACCCAAGCAGAGCTATACCGCAAAATTGCCTAATTAGTGTCAAACTCGGCGAGTAAAAAAAAGAAAAAAAAAAAAGGAAAAATTGGAGAACTGAGGGGACAAAGCCCCGGTGAGGAGAAATTAACCGCTGAGGAGAAGATCCCCAATAGGGGAATACTAGCGACTTTGGGCTTGGTGAATTATACACCCGGGATGAAGATACTGTATAACTTAACGTTAACTTATGACTCAAACTTATTAACTTACCCCCCCATCACTAACAATATTCCCAGCCTACGATCTCTTCCCCCACCTTCTCCCTACCGGGTTTACCCGCCTATCAATTTCGATGGGTCAACAATATACAGAGCACTTCCAGACGACAGTAGATTTTCGTCTCTGACACCCGTTCACAACCGGCGCTAGAGCTGATTGTGCGAATCGAAATCTGGGGAAATCCGAGATCCACTTGCGTCACTATCCAATTTCTCCCATCTGAACCTTCCGGGATTGACTTTATTGCAATGTTCGGCCATAGTCGGTAGATTGTCATTCTGTAGAGCTTTGCAACGCCCAACCGGCGACACACGCCTTCAGTTTCACTGTCGATTGGGTGCTACTGCCGATAGTCCGCGATGTGGTGCCGTCTTCTGCCGGGTTCTGTAATGTGAGTTGATGTCACTCGGGCAAGTGTGTATAGTATGGATGAACCTTGGTTCCGATGGACAGGGAGATCTCGTAGCATTGCAAATGACAAGGGGAATATCGGTGCTTATAGTTTTTCTCTCTATGCGCGACTGGGCTCGGAAATGCTGGGAACTGTAGACTCGTCTCTGCGGGTGTAATCATCCATCAACATACTTTCAAACAAGATTTCCAGCCCATGATCAATTGATGTCATACTAAAACTTTGCTTGGAGTATCTATCGATCAGTCGATCGGCCAATCAGATGTTAGTCCAGGGATATCATCTGTTCGTATTATCCTCATATCAGCGCAAACACGCGAGTCATCAATAGATCATGAGACGTGGACGCATTGCAAGACACCCATATGAACACACCATCTCTAAAGATGTGTCTCAACCATGGAACCAGGATATCCATCAAGACATCATCATCTCACCTAGGAATCACTGGGACACATCTCGAGCAACAACGACAAGGAACAAGAACAGCCATAAGCTAATATATCCCAATCCAGAGTAAATCCAATCCAGAGCAATTGTATACAAACACTCCGCGAGTTCTGAAGCGAGCCAGCCATCAAGAACACAGAGCGCAAGGGAAAAAAAAACGATGGCCCGATATCAGTAGCACAATATACTAACCGGGAATTCCTAAGACTCTTATAGACAACGATTACATCGGAACCCACGAATTAAGAGCAGCTAACAGCAAACTCCCTCAAACGGTACGATGTAACCTTGGATGCAATATTCGACATCAGATATGGGTTTATGACTATGAACATGAGTAACGAGTAATGGGATATGAGAGATATGACAGGTGCTACCCGCCTCTCCGAGTTACAGTTCAGCCGGATTGGAAATGGGACGGCGTTAATGTCTGCCTACACCGTATGCAAGTAAGCAAGGCAGAGACACGCTGGGAGCTGGAGATTGAAGGGCTGGGAACATTGGTCCTTGTGTTTGTCCTAGGTTTGGTGATAGTTGATTGTTGATATACCATACCCTGCTTGTTTGACTGAGGTTGAGGGCACAAGTGTGTGTATTCGTGTGTGTTCTTATCCAGGTAAGATTTAGTACAAGCTGTCTCAAGTCTTGAAAACAACAAGGGTCATAAATGTGTATACGGTGCCTTGAAGTATTGAACAGGTCTCTACACGAAACCTAGCCTCGAAGCGAGTATACCGCCTTATGCATCGTTTTCGCCCTACTTTGACCTCTCTTTTATCACCTCTTTTTCGCCCATTTTCGAGTCCCTCGATTATAGTGGTTTAAAAATGATAGGTTAATCATGTATATCATGTACGGGTGGAGATATGAAGGACTTATGGCCTATGACTGTACCACCACCTCAGTCGCTCTTCAATAGTATTTACCGATCTAGGTTTGGGTTGGATTTGGATCTGGGTCTCGATGTGTATTGGACGTGCAAGTTTGTCGGCGACTCCGTGTCGGACAAGATATCACATATCACATCTTCGGCGCTCGGCTGCAGTCTAGTCTATATTCTACATCGTGCATACAGTATCCCGGTGCAGGGGGAGATCCTTGTTTCGGCATTCCAAGTCCTTGTTTTTCGTTTTACTGTGTGTGGTTGAGTTTGGCATCCCTTATGCTTGTGCTTATGCTCGCTCATGTTTGAGATGACTGTGCCTAGGTGGGTGCGTTTGCTTGTGCGACGGGGGACTTATACAAACATTCGCTCTACAGTACTGTCCTTTATGGGCATAGGATGCGGGCAGTTCATGGGATACAGTGATTTGGATACGAGCATGCATGTTTCCATTGTGTATAGCTGTAGCCAGGAGGCTGGATCATAATGCCGGAATATTGCCGCGGCTTTTGGAGCCGTGTATCCGCACAGTTTTCTGGGGTATAGCTGGGTGAGTATGTTGGCAATCTGCCCTGCGACTGAATATTGATTCTGACTTGTATTGGCGACGTTGACTGGAGGGTTAGTGATATGCACTAGGCATGCATATTTGAATGTCATGGGCGTTGGATGTTTGGATTGGTTGGCGGAGAGCCTCCATCCAACCCAAGGCCATGTACTGTTCCAGTTTGAGTATGCATGTACACCAGAAGCAGCAGTGACTGTGGACTGTTAATGCTTGATGTCGATCATCGGTCGGAAATGTGAGGCTCCAACGAGCTTGGATTGCAATGGCCCAGAGTGAGCCTTAAAGAGCTCTCCTGCACGAGAACGAGCACGATCATATCAAACCCGACTCACATGCCAGTACCCGTGAAGACAGGCCGAGCCGCTCGATTTGTCTCGAGTCAAGGGGAAGCAACTTCGCATCGGAAGTTCTTTTCCACGTCCAATTGAAGATACTCATTGGCCGTCGGGCGAGTTGAGAAATTCAGACTCCACGTGTAAATGGACATGGATGTCCGAAAGTGAAGCGAATGAGAATGAGAATGCACCGGACCAACGTCAACCGTCAATCGTCAATCAGGCCCCTCGCATTCCGAGGCAGTTCTGGCCATTGACTAGAGAGCCCGGGCCGGTGTGCAACTGACAGCTTTCATCCGAGGACATCTGGACCTGGTCCTTGGTGCGATGTGCGACAACGGTTGGAAGCGTTTCGTGAATGAATCCCTTTGGTCCGGGATTAGGTCTGGATATGTAGATCGAGACAAACAAAGTATCAGAGCCGGACCCAGAACCAGCACCAGAACTAGACCCAGAAGCTGAATCAGAAGCTGAATCAGAACCAGAGCGGATCCTGGTCAGTAAGTAACCCGGGCACATCCAACACCAAACCCAAGACCGAGACCGAAATAATAACAAACCAATGAGGCCATCTAAAACAATTAGTTTTGTATTGATCCAAGTACAGCCCCGGTCACCAAAGTCCCAGTTTCAAGTTTCAGACATAGCATTGGCTCACCACTCACCACCTCGGATACCCAAACCCGGGCTCGAACAAAGCCAAAGCGACCGTATAGAGAGTAATTGCCCCAACCCGCGAGTGCCGAAAAAGTGAAATGAAAGATGACGGAACACGAAAAGGATGGCGGTTACGCCAAAGGGATCCCGCCACTGGCCCGTGTTCCCTGGCTATGGGCAAGGATGGCGCTCCGCCTGGGGCCTTGAATGGAAAACAGGCGTTATCAGCCACATGAATATTTTTGGACCGAGATTTGGTTCTGGTTTCAGTGAATGATGAGGTGGTGGGATCCATCCAAGAATAAATTGTAAACAAATCAAAGTCATTAAATCATTCCCGATTCTTTGTCGGCTGAGTCTTAAGGAATTCAATGGAATTCAAATCGGGAAGTATGAGATGTCCATGACGGCCGACATATGACGATCACATCCATGGATCAACAATGAAGGTTCTTTGAACTCGAATTGCCGCATATCCGCCCCTCGCCTTGCGATCCCACATGTATTCCTTGTACATATTACGGAGTATTCATCTCACATCTCATATCTCACCCGCCCCCACCGAGGCAAAAAGAAAGACAAAATATCCTAGTCTGGGTAAGTGGCCCTAAGTGGCCCCATTCAGAGAGGCCTCTGGACCTTTGGACCTTTGTTGAGGCCCCGGACCACCTACCACCTAGTTGGCAACAAGCCCAGCTTTGCCTCGGGTCTGTACCTGGCATTGCGACACCCCGGGCCTTGAATTGTAGCGGGAGGATGAGAGGCGGTTCCTATAGGCGGGACAGCGCGGCTTGTACTGTACATGCGTAGCTGAAACAGGTTACGGTACGGGGCACATCAAATGTAATCAAATCAAATCAATGGAAAGTGAGATCAGATTCGGTTCTATTTTTTCTCTCAAACCCAACACCAAGACAGAAAGTCTGTGGCGGTTCCCGGATGTAGACGGGAGGATGTAAGTCAAGGGTGAAATACTGTACGCGTTGGCGACTCCACCAAATGTATAGCGAGTGTACTCTGTATCCGTAAGGCAGAAGAATAATCTTTTTTTATGCAGTCGGACACCGGAAAGCAATGTAGTCCGTCTGATTGGCGAATATTGCTCCACGCTCTAGACTCATAAGAATAGAAGAGAGATAATCTCTGAGACATTGAGACAGGCGACGTAATAGGTATCACCCCACACTATACTATACTAACTGTATACTACTGCATAGTATGGTAATTGCAACCTCTACACCGTTCCCTAAGCGGGGGAAAGCCAAAGTCGAAGGCAAACACGATGCATTTCGATGTGCAAAGTTGCTCTCGGGGCGCTTTCAGAATGCAGACACGAATCCGGGCAAAGGCTAATTTCGGTGTTATCTAGTTCTAGCAGGAGTTTGTGCTCTGTTGGTGTGGATGGGGAGTGGATTCATCTCATCTCACCCCCTTTGACCTTTCCCTTTGGCCCCTGCGCGGGGCGGAAGCACAGTCTCGAATCTGCGATCAGCCTCAAAAGGCATCAACTGATGGCTTGAGATGACCTGTTTTTGTCACAAGGCTCCGTGCCCTGGTTGTTGCAGCTGCATATGCCCTTGCGATGTTGTTACTAGACTGTACACTGAGGGTCGAGGCTCAGATTGTCGGTGGCGTACTCCGTAGACCCCTGAGAGATGAGATTGTATAGAGATATCCATGGATCGGTGCCAAGCAGTCTCGCACGAACAGTCCCACCCCGTGTAGTGTGTATAAGCACGGGTTGCTCTCTACGTCAGATAAATTAATGTGGTAATAATCCACACAGCAAGTGAAAAGGGCCTGATCAGCGGAGGAGTGTCGGTTTACCCCCTAGGTTGTTGGGACTAGGATCCATGTTCAACCCGGCGATCCTAGTCTGAGTCTGAGTCTTGAGTCTGACTCTGGTGTTTTCTCCATTTCTCCAGAAGTGGACCAAGTGACGCCAGGAAGAACATTAATTGTCTTTGAACCGATGCCTCGGAAGCAACAATCCGCAGCAGCCGCCAGGACATACATGTAGGCGCAGGAAAGGATAGATTGAACAGGGGGAGAGAGAGTCACAGGTCGGTTATAAGGAGTGAGACTATTGTTTATGCCGTTTACATCACAAGTAGTGCTCGGTTACTACATGTATCCGCAAGGATGGGGGAACATGCAAGGAGCCGTGCTGGGTAAGAGGGACAGAACACGGCGTTCATATCCGGGTAACAAAATGTTGCCCTGTTTTTTATTCCCTGACGCATGAGATAGGTTACAATAATCAAAAAAGTTTTAAAAGAGGAACTTGACGCCGGACGCAGCGCGGAATCAAAGCCCCGCCCGTTGTGTAATGATGAAGGTGTACTGCGTAATTAATATAGCCACAAAAGCATCCTTGTGATAGTCCAGACGGAACAACCCGGTTGGAGAGGCTGCCATTATGTATGGAAGTGATCGGCTTCAGCTGGATTCTCCCAGCCCCCTCCGAGGGACTTGGGCTTTTAAACCGGAAACTTTGTACTGCTATCGGGACGGGGATGTTTGAAGCCCCGTGACTACAGTACGTGGGGATTTGTCGTGTGTTTTCCTTTGCTAGGAGAGTGTTTCCACTCGCCAATAGTCAAAGGTAGAAAGGATCGGGTATAGGGAGGCGGGGGTTGGGTGAATACTTCATTCCGACCCTTCCAAGCCGTCCAAGGGCAGAAAATTTCGTATATATTTTTTTTGCTACAGTGCAGTTTCTTTAGGAATCTCAGTGAACAGACTCTCCCGCAACAGGCGACAGGTGAACGCCGTGTGTGGAGCAGTCGGGGTTGGGAAAATGCGAAAGCGAGTACCGCAACCGGCGTGGCAAGGAAATATTGGGATCCATTGAACTCCTTTTCTAGACCCACAGAGGACGTGCGAGAAGGAGAGCGAGACAGATGTGGCCACTCAGAAGCCTTTGATCCGTATGACTGTGACGAGTCCTCGCACCGCGTTAAGTCCGACCTGGCAACTTCTCTTTGCTCCACCTATCTGGGGTTCTGGAAACGAGAAAAACCGTGGCGGTGGCTCAGAATCCCGAGAGTGGAGGCCACTTTTTTCCCAATTCTGCTCACCTTGGCCCGGTTCTGGGTTAACGCCAAGGGCTTGAGAGCTAGCCTGGGAGTTACAACCGTTGCCTGGTTTCGTGAACTGGTGGCGTGGAAGTGACTGTCCGATGATCCCTAGAGAAGGTTTGCAAGAGTATAGCTTTGCATGCGTCTAGGTAGTAATGTAGAGGGAGTGTGCCAATTCTACATATGCCGATCCAGCACCTTACGTGAGGTGTAAGGCTGTCTAGATGGGTCGGGAGTGAAACCAAGGCCAATGCTGCCCTCCTCGGCTTATAGAGACTAATAAAACTAACAAATTCGACGAATGAAGTCGGGGGGTACTCAACCATGGGATTCCGGTCGTACACGGGACATGGGAAATACTCGAGTTAAGAGGTGGATTCTGGTATTCCCTATACTTCCCTCTTATTGGCGATATCAGACACGGTTTGCCTTCTTACATAAGAATGCACCATTCTTAGCGGTTATCCCTGCCTGGGCCTCAAGTGATCTTCTTTCTCCCATTATTGGTGCCCTTACCCTTTGCTTTTCTCTTCCCCCCCTTTAGCCCTTTTTCCTTTGCAGGACGGAGGCGTACATGCTTGCACTTCCCACCTCGCATAACACGGTTTTTTGCGTAATTTACTGTACTAAACCTCTGGCCTTAACTCTTGGTAACCTATGAAACTTCACTTCTTTCATTTCACTTAGAATTCTGATTTTCACTTTTTTTTCCATATTATTTTCACTAGTCGTTCCGAACACAGTCCTCGCTTTTAGGGTCAACATCACCTACCTTTCTAGGCACACACCCACTTACATTTTTTTAATTCATTTTCCTTTTATTTTCCAAGACAATCTAGATTGACCAAACCGGACAAACGAAAGGAGGATCAACCTGGACCTGCGTCCGGGTCAAACTCTCTGTCTGGCTCTCGCTTTCTCCGGGTGGGACTTGGATATGATGCTTTGACTTGCTATAATTTTCGTCAATTTATTTTATTTTTCGCTTCCGTTTTGATTTTTTATTATTATTATTTTTCCCTTGTGGAGCTTGGATCTCTACTGGTTTATCTTCCTTAGGCCTATCGTGGTCACTCTATATACATCATTCACTCTGCCCCTCTGGTCTATATTCACACCCTTTTCTCCTTGATTGCATTCCAATTGAGGGGGACTACTCACTGAATAGGAACATGGGTCACTAAAAACTCGGCTCTCTCCGCCTTTGATTTGCTTTGATCGTGGTTCCTAAAAAAAAAGCCATTAAACACCACATGTGTCGACCTTCCATTCTTTCCCTATGTCTTCAACTGCCGACTTCCACTCTTCTACAACTCTCCCCCTGACTGAGGACAAGGCCCTGGATACCTCGGCTTTTTGGACTGTTCCTTTTCGGAACGGTCTACCTACACCTCCCAGCGACATGACCGGGGTCACCTACAATGCCATGCCATCAGTTCCATATGGGAAGCCGAACGGCATGCCTTCCCACCTCTACAGTCATCGCCCTTTCGATTCTATCTCATCATCGATGATGGCCGCTATGAAACCGCAAAGTCACTCCGCACCGGCCAAGGAAGCCCCGGTGCCAACTGCGCAAAAGAAGTCGAGTACATCAGGATCGCAACTCCGGATACCCTCGTCCATCAACAACAGCAAGGGAAACCTGGCCGAGTTTGCAGCTCAGGTGAGCATTCACAAGTTTTATTTGTCAAGCGAGATCATGCTAATCGTCACTAGATGACCTGCCTATTCTGGTTCGAAAAGACCTCCAAATTGCAAGCCATCGAAGATCGCCAGCATCCTGTGCCTTCCTTGGTCGCCGAAGCGATGCCTACTCCGGGTTTTCAGAAATGGGTGGCTACAATTTTATCGACTACACAAGTTAGCCAAAATGTCATTCTGCTGGCACTGCTATTTATCTACCGACTGAAGAAGTTCAACTCGGGGGTCAAAGGCAAGAAAGGCAGCGAGTTCCGCTTGATGACGGTTGCGTTGATGCTTGGCAATAAATGTGAGTTCTTATCGCTTCACCGCCCGGAGATTGGAGATGCTGACTCAGCTTAGTTCTGGACGACAACACCTACACTAACAAGACGTGGGCTGAGGTGTCGGGCATTGCTGTGCATGAGATTCACATCATGGAGGTCGAGTTCCTCAGCAACATCCGCTACGACCTGTTCTCCTCAGAGGCTGCATGGGCCCGGTGGCACACCAAGCTGGGTTTGTTCGGTGAATACTTCAACCAAGCGTCAATGTTGCCTACCGAATCGGCACCTATGTTCCAAATATCGCCGCCCCAGATGCAGTCGCAGTCGCCGTCCTCCAAGTTGCCGTCGCCTCCGGGCACCGACTCGTTCCGCCCCCACTCGCAACCCAACTGGTATATGCCTCTCAACGGACTGCCATACAGCCTCCCGCCACAGCCTGCGATGGGAAGCTCCCGGAAACGCAGCCGCGATGAGGATGATGAACTGCACCCAACTAAGCGGCTTGCAGTGTCCTCCGCCACCTCTGCTCCTAGTATGACGGTCCCGGTGACCATGAATGCGATGCCTACTCTGCCTCCAGTTCCCACTCCAACCTCTGCCCCGGTGGCACAAATGGTCGGAAATTCATCTCGTCTCCCGCTTCCTCATCTTCCCACCTCCAATCCGATGCCTCAGTCGCTTCCTCCCAATGCGGCTTCTCAACTCCCCGCTATCATGCCTCCTATCTACAACCGGCCTACGAACTGGCAGCAGATGCCTCCCCTCAGCGTGCCTTCGATGACATCGGGCATGTACACGCCTTCGCTTCCCAACCTAGGCCGACACCACCAGGGCCCATTCGGCGTGTCCTCTGCTGCAGTTTCACCGGCTGCTTCCGCCTACTCCGTCCACACCCCTCAGACACATCTCTCCCCGTCATTCTTCCTCGCCAACCGCAACTCGCCTTACCGGCCTGTGCGCTCCGTCCACACCCTGTTAATTCCACCTCCGTCGAGCTCCCTCCAGCAGCAGCGCAGTGTGCCGTTTGACCACATGCACTACCAGCCGCTCGGCAAGGGTCACACCTCCCGCAAGACCGGCCTCTTACCCTATAACCAGCCCGACGCATGGAGCCAGGCTCCTTACCTCCAACGTATTTACCCGCCGACCAGTTACTCTGGTTGAAGTCTCACCTCACTCATTTTACAACTCCCATCTCCTTGTTTACGACTTCACCGCGTTACGACCTCGGCGACAAGCCAACCAAAAACTCTCATTCGCTGTACATCTTTTTATCCCCTTCTCTTGCTTGTCTTTTCTATTTACTCCTGTACACACCTTTGCCTTTTCGCTTCTCACGATTTTACCTTGCATCCCTTGGGCGTTTCATTTTAGATTTGCTTGCCTCCCCGAACATACTTACAGTCGGGGTTGGTATATTCGGCGTTATTTCTGGTTTATTCTCTGGAGGTGCCTCTTGAGCATTATCGGTTTTTTGCTACTTGCATTTGCATACATGGAGTTGCTAGTTACTGCCCTTGCAGACTAAGCTAAGAGCATATGACACTAGATTTTACCACTCAGTACTTTTTTTTCCCTTCTCGCAATGAAGTATAGATCATGGAGTAGAAGCACGGTCATCGTTGGTAAAATGTCACCACTCAATGACCTGAACACACTAATAGATTAATGCATATGAAATTTCTGCATAAACTCTTTACCCAACAATAAAGACCAATAATTCCTGAGTTTCCCTAAGTGAACAAACAGCCAAGTCAAATCAAAACTGTAGAGTTAGGGCCCGGGACCGGAACAAAGATAACCCACCGGAACAGAGAATCTCGAAACTCCCGTCCCTAAACCAACCCAACCAAGAACCATCGTCACAACCATGCCTCGACTGATGGCGCTGCCATCGCAGCTACAGCAATTTGCCGCCAGGCCCATCCTCCAACAATCCTCCCCGCTAGCCTTCCTCCTCCCGCAATCCCGCAATGCCTCAATCCTAGCCTCTCTCTCCGACAATCCCTCCGCTTACAACAAGCGCATCCGGAGAGGTCGCGGTCCATCCTCAGGCAAGGGTAAGACCTCCGGTCGCGGTCACAAGGGCCAGGGCCAGCACGGCAAAGTCCCCGCTCGCTTCAATGGTGGTCAGACGAAGGATATCATCGTCCACGGTGAACGTGGTGGTGTCAACATGTAAGTCCTACACAACTCTTCCCAAACCCCTAACCACCCATATCAACAGCCTCTAATACAATTGGATTCCTCCAGCTTCTCCGTCGATATGGCAACAGTCAACCTAGACCGCATCCAATCGTGGATCGACCAAGGCCGCCTAAACCCATCCCTCCCGATCACCGTAAAAGAACTCCACAGCTCTGGCTGCATTAACCGCCCAATCGACGGTGTCAAAATCCTAGGCGATGGCGGCGACTCCCTAAAACAACCCATTCACATTGTCGCCTCGCGCGCTTCCGCCTCCGCTATCAATGCCGTCGAGGCTCTTGGCGGTTCTGTCACTACGCGCTACTACACTGCTTCTTCTATCCGACGCATTCTGGCTGGTGAGACGCATTCGTTTATTTCTGAGCAGTGGGATTTGAAGTCTGGATCACAGGGGTTGTTGGAGGCTGCTGCGGCGGCTTATCGCACTGCGCAGCCTTCCAAGACTGCTCAGGTTGTTGATGTTGATGTTTTGGAGGTTGCTACTGGCAAGTATCGACTTCCCGACCCGACTAAACGTCGGGATATTGAGTACTATCGTGACCCTGCGCATCGCGGTTATTTGAGTCATTTGCTTAAGGGCTCTGAGGGTCCTAGTTTGTTCTTCCGTTCTTCTGAGGAGAGGAAGTCTGCTGCTGGTGTTACGAAGAAGAAGGTCTTACCGGAGAACAGACTCTGGTAGATGGTTTGATAGGGTTCTTTTGGTCTTTGTCTCCCTACTGTGTCTACTGTGCATGTTGCGTTTGTTTTGAGTACACCCATTTTTGTATATGTATCAATAGCTGTTGGATATGTTTGGCTATGCAATTTAGAAATTTAGCCTTTACATTTATTTCTTTACCTGGTAGGGCTACTAGCCTAGAGAGACTCGAGATTTATATAGCAGCCCTAAATTATTCACGTAGAGTATAGATTGCACGAGTATAGCCATATCATTCTTTCCTATGAGCAGGACGGACCAGCCACCCAAGCAGATATCTCACAGATCGAATGAACACATAAATCCAGCGGTACAACGCAAGAACAGAGCCCGCACGTGTAAAAGTACAGCACATAAAGAAAAAAATTGAATAGAAAAAAAAAAGAAACGCCATGCCTGCCATCCCGCATGTAAAAATCATAATCGTCCGTCTCGTGATGCCTGACCCAATACCTAACCTGAGATAGAAAAAGCAAAAAAAAAAAAAAAAAGAAA
>ERZ1673737.1439-NODE-1439-length-23012-cov-4.322647_pt1 | contig 23012 bp, 23 predicted proteins | sample MGYA00580211_ERZ1673737 | MGnify/ENA primary metagenome ERZ1673737 (study PRJEB41218, sample SAMN15661789) | gut metagenome | host: Homo sapiens | place: Canada: London | collected 2015-08-20/2019-03-30 | study: EMG produced TPA metagenomics assembly of... | reverse complement strand
GGGAGTGGATTGAGCCGGGCATTTTGGGTGGTTTGCGGTTGGTTGTTGCTTGTCTAGGGCGTGGAATTGAGGGTGTGTGGGCGGGAGGTGGTTGGCTTGCTGTGTTGGGGATATGGCAACACAGAGGTTTGATGTTATCGCTAAGACTTGGATTGGTAGTTTAGTCGGAATCTGAGGGCCGAATTTGCGCAATGCTGGATCTTCCAGTTGGAGGTATCGCGCAGAAAAAAAGGCGGGTTATCGATAGTCGGGTCTCACCGCCTGCTCTTTTTATCATCTATATGATTTTTCTACAATATTTAGATGTTGACACAAGTACAGTGGAGATTAACGTTATCGCTGCTTCTTTCTTCTTTCTGTTTAATGAAGTTGCCCTTCTAATGCCAGATTTGCTCTTTTTCTGTTTTGGATTGAAAACGCCAAATATGACTACCTAGGTATCCGATGGCAGACGAGAAGCCCTATTCTAATAGCCTGGACTGGCGCAAAGGATAAGATCATTGTCCGAATCTTGTGATCCTATAGTTAGGAAATTCTTGTTAAAACGGCTTGGCTCGAGCCTACTGTTGGGTTCACACACCTCTTATCCCGGCCCATCCAATAGAGTTAGGGTTTCGCCTAACCCCAATATCTACATCATATTTTACAGATAACATGATCAGACAGCGGATGCGCTTATAAATAGGAAAAGGAAGCGCACGCTATATTTATAGAGGGCTCAGATGAATGGAGTGTACGGAGTATAGGTGGTAGTGGTAGTTTAGCTAGGACTAGCAATTGTAGGTATATGCTCAAGACAAGTGTAAAAGGCTAGACCGCTTAGAGTTCGTGATATGTCCTGATCAGCATTTCAGGCTGTCAAAAGAAATTTGTCAGACATGCACGAACCCCTGCGCCCTCGAACTCCAATGAAACAAGTGTGGGCCGCTTTGATTCAAGTGGCAGACCACGCAAGTTAGTGTGTCGGTAGATTGGCTCCGTGCACTAGTGAGCAAACTGAGACCGTGCCATGTTTTCTTTTTTCGGAGGGGTCTGGGAGATTGGTGTTGGATACTGCCCCTGTCGATATAAGCGCCCGCGGCGCCGTGTTTGACAACGGATGTGACTGAGATGTGATTAGAGATATCCAGATATCCATGGTACTGTGTACTGTAAGCTGTAGACTGTAGACGTAGACTGTACGGACAAAGAAAGAGACAAAAGAAGTGGAATATCTCCAAACACACAGTGTCTCAGGAAAGTGATACGTGCTCCACTCAAGTATCAGGTACTTTGGGGGGAGGCGCCACAGCTCACTGATCCCCCTCCTTGTGCCTCTGGAACATCGTACCTGGTACTTTTCCCCCTGGATCTCTCTCTTTTTATCCTCACCTTCACCTCCAGCATCTGGTAACTCTCCGGTGATCCCACGTTCCCAGCCGATGCTCTCCTTGCGTGTGACGGGGATCTGAATACTTCCGAAAACTTCATCATGTCGACCGCAGTGGCTTCCGTGGCTCTGTCCTCTCCGCATCCGCACCGCAACCCGAGTCCACGAAACTTGCCGGCTCCTAGTGCTCCTTCAAATTCATCTCCCTCCCGGATGTCCACAAGTCCCCGAGATGGTCCGGCCGCAAAGGGCTCTCCGACCGAGAAGAATGGTCCCGCATCTCCGTAAGTCCGGCCAAAACCCATTGCGAGCAACTACTGATGCTGTCCAGATCCCAAGGAGGCCCCAGAATCACAGTGAAAAAGGAACCCGGATCGCCACCGCGCATGCAGAGTCGCCCTCGTCCCCGGAAATTGGATCTCTCGACAAGCCTTCCATCCTCCAGCGGTTTAACCGTGCGCCCCCCGGGAGGGCCGATGACAGCTCGCGATGGTGTGACGATGCAAGACGTTGGCCTGGCGTGTCTATCGCCCGGCTTTCAGACCCACGATCCCATCATGCGGGAGCAGCTGCAGCGCAGCCTCTCCGTGCGGGATCAACAGCGGTCGATAATCGAGCAGCGCATGCAGAGATCGGCCAAGGATGATGGTCCGGACGGAGTAAAGCCATCGGAGTCGGGGCTCATGGGCATGCCCAAGGGAACTTCCAAGCGACGACCTCCGCCAGGCTTGTCCATTGTTCCTCCATCCGCCTCTCAGTTCGCAAACGAGCGGGTGATCCAATCCGCACCGCTACACCAGACTTTCACTGGGCGCTACCAGCCGCAGCCACTGACACGCCATGTCGTCAACCAGAGCCCGACTCTAGGCTCAACCTCGCACATGCATCAATTGCCAGCCACACAGACCAACAACCGTCTTCCTCCCCTCTCCGATGTCTTTGGATCGGATGCGTTGGGTCGCGACCGGGATTCAGGTCCTGCCAATATTCACCTGAACGCATCTAGCACAAACTCCTCGCAATCTAACACCCTGGCACCGATGCCTTCTCCCGGTCTTCCTCCCAGCGTGTCCCACACCCCCAACCGACCCCGTGAGTACCGCTCCGCTGAGGAGGCCGTGCAGGAGATGTCCGGCGGACGGGAGGAATTGCTGCCACGCATCGTGCATTATGGTGGCCACCAGCCACCCACCCCACCATCGCCCCAGATCATCCACGCAGGTCCCAAGACTGCCCCAATGGCCCCGGAGCCTCCACCAGCCCCCGGTGCGCCCCCAGCACACGGCATGTACCTTCCCACAGATGTCGCAGGACGCCGACGCCCTCGAAGCGAGTACGAACGTGACAACGGAAGCCCGCCTCTAGGCAATGGCCCAGACTCTCAATATCGGCCAAACCCAGCTTCCACGGCCGGACCCCAGACATCATTCCCGGGACCGTTCGGCGCAGGAAGAGACTCGCCGGAGACACAGCGGAGAAAAAAAGATGAATTCCTGGGTCTCTGTGCTCGCGCCTGGGACCTTTTCCACTCATGATACGACCTCGCTTTGTGCTAGTCCGAGCGAATGTCTTGCCAGAGGTCTGCCAGTCTCAAGCAATGATGGAACTTGCTTGGGCTTATTTATCTGTGATCGACCAGTAGTCCACATACATCTGATGGATTGGCTGCATTATCAAGGCTGCTCGGTTCCTTAATCCTCCTGATCTACAAGTCCGGCATTCATTGGTCTACATGGCAAGTCCAGTACCAATTGTAATCCTGGACACACGTGCATACACGCTACATCCCCGACTCATCCTGGACGATCGAGCCGGGATTCCCTATCATATTCAGAAATGATGCTTGCATTTCTTTCATGTCATCTATGCTACGACAATATTCGCAGGGGCTACTATATGTACTCTCCTGTAAAACCTTTTGCTTTTTGCTTTGGCATATTCTATTTGCTCTGGGCGTTGGGGGTTCTGTGATTCGCAATATACCTTTTGAATTTGCTTTTGGGGATAAAGCATTTTGGTAATGAGACCTTCTCATAATTCATATATATCGATCTGTGTTGGTTGTCTTTTCTTCTTTTCTTCTTTGCAGACAATACCATTATCAGTCCTAGATTTGGTGATTTTAATGCAATTTTCCTTTCATTGGACTGAGCTACTGTATACATATCGAATAGATGAAGAGTAGAATATGCACAATTCTGACATTCAAATCAATACTCTCAGATATAACAAAATACCCACCTAACTTCCCTACTCCAACCTTCTCCTCTTCCCCCCATTAGGCATGCCCCCATCCTCCTCCCCAAATCCCCTCCGTTCCCAAGGCATCTCCTTCCTCTCTTTACTAGCCATCTTCTTCCTCCTCCGCTCAAGCGCTTTCCCTCTTTCCCGACTCCCCATCTCCCCAAACTTCTTCTCGAGAACCTGCTTCTTCAAATCAGATTTCTTAAGATAATAAGGCGTAGCCTTCTTCCCCTCGCGAATCATCTGCTTCTCCCGCTTCTTATGCTCAGCCTGCACATCCGTCTCGCGCTTCTTATTCGCCGCAGCGCGCATCCTGTCCTGCGCAGACCGGATCTGCTGCTTGAGTACCTCCTTCTGTTCAGCGTTCTTCGTTTTGAAGAGTTGTTCTTTCAGCTCTTTCAATTCTGAGGCTCGGTACTCGTCTAGAAATGCGTAGGCTTTTCCGCCGGATGGGTGTTTGCCTGCGCCGCTGTGGCCCATGACTGCTGCGTCGAAGCGCGGGTCTCGGGCTTTGGGCGCTGGGGGTAGTTCCACTGCTGTTCGTCTGCGGGTTACGGCGCGTTTGGAGGATTGTTCCATCGGGGCGTGCTTAGAGGCTCGTTTCTTTTCTTTGGCTTCGCGTTCTTTTTCTTTTTTTGTAAGAGCGGAGGCTTTGAGTTCGCGTGCTTCGCGGAGTTTGGCGCGGATGTCGTCTAGGGTGCTTGTTGCGTTTGTGGATTCTGGGTTTGAGGCTTGTCTGTCTTTGCGCTTGTTTTTGCTCATTGAGGCTTGGGCTTTGGCTAGGGCGCCGAAGGAGATGTTGGCTAGGCTGGATTTGAAGTCTTCGCCGTTGTCACCGTCGGTGTCTGAGTCTGAGGCTTCGTCTGGTTCTTCGTTGTCGGAGGCGGAGTCTGAGAGGTTTTTGCCTTCGGCTTCAGAGTCATCTGACTGCTATTTACATTGTGAGTAGGGTGTTTGTGAAAGGAGATCATATATCATACCTCTGATTGGATGTCGTCGGAGTCAGGTCCAATGCCCTCCTGTGAAACATCGTCGTCGGAGCCCGAGGCCTCTGAGTAGACCTCCTCGTCATCAGGACGAGCACGCACTCTGCGATTCAGCAGATCTGAAACAGCCATTTTGCTGGTTGATTGTAAACCCCGGGAGAAGACGAAGTGATCGACCCAAAAAAGAAAAATATTGCCGGTCAGGGCGGTGAGTCCGATAAGACTGATTAGATATTTTTCGCAATCCCCCGATGCGCGAGACAGACCAACACTCATTTGCATTTCGTTTAACTCCATGTCCCTGCGTTCGTTGCGGTCTAGAGACCTTTTGCATTTCACTCCCACACACTGGGCATTGTGCTACGCTCAGCCTTCACCCCAGGCCACCAATCAGGTATGCAGTTAGGACGCCCAACAGGTGTACTGTTTCTCTAACATTGATTGTGAATAGTATTCTTCGAAACTGTCTCTCGATTTCAGATCTCGCTCGAAGTTCTCTACCCTCCTCTCATCGCGTTCAAAATCATTCAAGCTGTCTCGCGCAAACAAAAAACCGAAGCGTGCGTCTGACGCCGCGGACTCCAATTACCTGTCCAACACCCCACAGTATGCGATTTCGGCATACAATGCAGTGAATATGGGCTCTGGATCATCACCAATGGGTCAGGGTGGTCCGCCACCAGCCCCGTATAACTCCTGGGACCCTGCATCGTCAAGAAATGTGTATCCCAGTGTGGAGCATGCGGATTATCCTATACCAGCCAATCCCCCACTACACTGGGCTCCGTCGCCAGCCACGAGTTCGACAGGTGGCCAACGTCAAAATGCACAGAACAATTCGCCTCGCGCTCATCAGTCTCGAGGCAACCGCAACCGCATACCGCATCTCCAACCCCCAATACCGTCAAGGCCAGACCAAGTTCCCCATAACCCGTTCAACGGTCTACCACAGAACATGATGGACATGAACAATTTCTTTGCCATGGCACAAAGCATGCCCTGGATGGGCCAGGGTCTCGACGGCGCAGCACCTCCCTTCTTCCCTCCTCCTATGAATCCTGCGCTTTCTTACCAGAGTGTTCGGCCGATGAGCACCATGGCTGGACTCCCACAACAACCGATCATACAACTACCCGACTCCCGAACAAAAAGATTGCCAAGCAGAGAATCCACACCACCTGTTAGAGTCCCGGCCCCGACACAGGCATACATGCAGCAATCATCACAGGAGCCGCAGCAGTCTTCTTCCAAGCGTCCACTCCTTATCATCCTCGATCTCAATGGCACTCTCATCTTCCGGAAAAAGCGAGTTTTCCCGCCGAAGTTTGCTAGACGCGCTGGTCTGGACCAATTCCTTGCCTCGCTGATCAAGAATTACTCCGTCATGATCTGGTCGAGTTCTCAACCGCCGACAGTGAATGCAGTCTGTGAGAAGCTATTCCCAGGCGCCATGCACGACAAAATAGTCGCATTATGGGGGCGTGATAAATTCGGCCTCACCCAGCGCCAATACAACAACAAACTACAGGTCTACAAGCAACTCCACAAAGTATGGGAAACCCCCAGCATCCAGGGTGCATTCCCAGGCAACGAAAGTCTACGCGATGTCCCATCCGCCCCAGCTACTACTACTCGAAGAGCCATGGTGCAAAAGGCATCCGTCCAGCAAAAGGCACAGGCCGACACAAAGAACCTCCAACCCGGGCACAGATGGGACCAAACAAACACCATCTTGATTGATGACAGCAAGCTTAAAGCCCTCAGCGAGCCGTTTAACATCCTCGAGATCCCAGAGTTCACCAACGACCCCAAAATCGACGAGTCAACTCTGTTCGCGAAGATCCTCCACCGCCTCGACATCCTCTCCCACCATGACGACGTGAGCAAGGTCCTCCGCGTATGGAACGAGCGCGTCGACAAAAGCGAAGGCAGTATCCTCGATCTAGACCTTGGTCCTATGGAAGACCTCGATCTAGAAGATGGCGGAATGACTCTTCCCACTGAGCCTAGCGCCAGTACCAGTACCGATACCACTGCTCCCCGCAACAAGAACCAGCCGCAAACGCAAACAGAAGAGGAAAAACAAGAGCAAAAGGCTGCTACCCGGAAAGCAAAGAAACAACGCCAGAAAGCTCGCAAGGCCCAGACACAGGCGACGAAAGATCTAAAGGCTGCTGCTGAGGTTGCTGCCGAAATCGCCGACCTGGATATTGATCAGAATGCTTCTGCTGTCACTGCTACTACTGGTTCGAATGAAAAGCAACGCGCTCCTCGTCAGCACAAGTACAGTATCCGGCAAGGCAAGCAAAATGCCATGTTCCAAGACTTGCCGGATATTGTCGATGGTACTATGGACTCTGTTGCCCCAGAGACCTCCTCTACCTCTGCTTCTACTGCCACTGTTACGGCCGAGATGGGTTCAAGTGTCACTGAAGCTGGTGAGTCGAGATCACACACTGAAACTGGGGCGGGTGATGCGGATGCGGATACAGCCACACAGGGTTCTGAACCGGAGTATCAGCCTCGATCACCGTCGCCGGTTACTTCGGTTGCTTCGGAGAACTCTCTTCTTGATCGGCTTGAGGAGGGGCTTGGGATGTCGAAGCGTTGAGTGGGTTGAGTTGTCTGTTTGATTATTCTAGCGAAGATGGAGGAAGAGGAGCTCATAGATGTTGGCTTATGTTATTCATGTCTTTATTCTTTGTCTCTTAGGTACATATTTAAATAATATTTGCATAGCCATTATATACCCTGTGCCTACCTATATTTTCTATACTCTTGAAGTTGTTGGTTTTTGATATATATCGCACAGCCGTGTAAACACTTAAGCGCGAGATTTGGAATTCACTAGCTTAGAGGCACATTTGGTATTATACCAGCTGCTAAGAAAGTTACTTGTCATTCTACTTGCTTCTATATTGTTCTTAGTTGTTGTATGTAAATGTTTAGATGTTGAGAGCCCCACACCACGTGACCAGGCAAATCTTTCCTCCGAACGCCGAAGCGGCCGCCATCCGCACAAAATTCTCGCCAGCCCCTCTCCTTCCTTTCTTTTTTCCTCTTTCTCATCATCCACACCTTACATTCAAAATGGCGTTCGGAAAGCTTTACGGTCTGCCCGTACGTTTACTCCTCTCTTCTTGTTTAGCTCCTCTCTGACATTGTCTAGGACAACGGTCGCACCCTGGCCATCCTGGTCGCTGCTAAGCACAACGACCTCGACTTGGAGCTGGTCAAGACTGAGGCCAACTCTGCCGCCACCTTCAACAGTGGCGCTGAGTACCGCAAGATCAGCCCCGTTGGCAAGATCCCTGCCTTCGAAGGTGCCAACGGCTTCACTCTCTCCGAGGCCATCGCCATTGCCGTCTATGGTAAGTGAAGACTTTTCCCTCTGCACCAAAACACCACAAGCACCTCCAAGTCATCATCTTTTATGATGAGTTCATATTATAGTTATCCCTGTCAGAACAATACTGTTGAGGAACACGCACTCTGAAAATATTTGGCTACCCCGCTTTGGGAGAAAAAATTGGACGCCCCTTTTTTTTTTCTTCCTTTGACCACATTGTGCCATTGGCACCCCTGATTGCTCCATTCATGGATCCACTCAGTTTCAAAGCAACTTGACTAACATGTCCTGTTCATAGTCACCTCCCAGAACGAGAAGACCACTCTCCTCGGCAAGACCAAGCAGGACTATGCTTCCATCCTCCGCTGGCTCTCGTTCGCCAACGCCGAGGTTCTCCCCAAGCTCGGCGCTTGGTACCGCCCCCTGATGGGTCTCGATGGCTACAACAAGAAGGCCGTCGATGAGGCTGCCAAGAATGCCCTCAAGGCCCTCGCTGTCCTTGAGTCCCACCTCACCGCCAACACCTTCCTTGTTGGTGAGCGTATCACCCTGGCTGATATCTTCGCCGCTTCCCTCCTCACCCGTGCCTTCGCCACTGTCCTTGACAAGACCTTCCGCCAGGAGAACCCCGCCGTTACCCGGTGGTACAACACCATTGTCAACCAGGACTCTTTCAAGGCCGTCTTCCCCGAGCCCAAGTTCGCTGAGGAGTGCATCAAGTACACTCCCCCCAAGAAGGAGGAGAAGCCCAAGGCTGCTGCCCCCGCTGCTGAGGAGAAGCCCGCCGCTGAGGCCCCCAAGCCCAAGCACCCCCTCGAGGCTCTCGGCAAGCCCACCCTCATCCTGGATGAGTGGAAGCGCGAGTTCTCCAACAACGACCCCCGCACTGAGGCCATGCCCTGGTTTTGGAAGAACTTCAAGGCCGATGAGTACTCCCTCTGGAAGGTCGACTACAAGTACAACAACGAGCTCAAGCTCACCTTCATGGCCAACAACCTGATCGGTGGCTTCCACGCCCGTCTTGAGGCTTCCCGCAAGTACCTCTTCGGTGCCCAGTCCGTCTACGGTGTCAACTACGACTGCATTGTCAACGGTGCCTTCATGGTCCGTGGCCAGGAGTGGGAGCCCGCTTTCCAGGTCGGCCCCGACTGGGAGGGTTACACCTACACCAAGCTCGATGCCTCCAACGAGGCTGACCGCAAGGTCATTGAGGACATGTGGGCTCAGGACGTCCCCGTCACCGTTGACGGCAAGACCCTTGAGTGGACCGACGGCCACGTCTTCAAATAAGCGTGTCACCCCTCTCATCTTTAAAATTTCCTCCCCAAATACCCCGAATGACGTGTGCGAGACCAACGCCGACGCATCCCGTCTATTCTCTTCTTTCCTCTGCCTGAAATCTTTTGGGATTCTAAAATACCTCCCCTTGACCTATGGTCTTACGTGTTTATGTTGACTCACGTTCACGTTTATGAATACGTTGCGATGCGGAATGATCCGACTCTTGCTCTGGATACCCCAGATGCTTGGTCGATGCTAGTTTAGCTCTAGCAATGAAGAACAGAGATAACTCTGATTTCTGTGCATATTTTCTCTATTTATTCAGTAACGTACTCCGTAGTTCGATCAAGTAGAAGTTCATGAATCAGGAGATCCAGGCTTGTTAGGCTTTAACACGGTGTATTTTGTTTCTCTTTTCCTTGGTTGAGACTGAGGTGTCTCTTGACGCATTGTGTTAGCTGTTGTCAACCTGTATTACTCGTTATGTTATTGTCTGCCTGTCCAGGTGTGGTTGATATTGAGATGGCCCAATAATCCTTTTGGAGTTTCGTGCCTCCTTCGTCTGGCCTACCCTCGGGACTCGAATGCATTCAATTGCTTACTGCTTGTAGTCACATCACTATTAAATGAATTGAGTAAGTATAATAGCTTTCCTACCAGTATGTTGAAGTTGGTAGTTCGGTGCTCGGAGGAACTGATATTGCCAGGTCACATGACCCGCAAAAAACATGACACTCCGGAGTCCATCTATAACTCCAACACGGAAACCCCAGACCAATTGCCCACAAACCACCCATCATGGCGTGGCATAAACCAAACATCGCACAAGCGATGCAATCCCTCCGCCTAACAGCCCTCCCAAAACCAACCTCCCGCCTCTCCACCCTCCCCATCCACCAAACCCGCAGCCGCCGCAGCTACGCAACCGAAGCCGAAGCAACCAAGACACCAGCCCCAGCCGCGCAAGAAATCAACTTCGGAACCTTCACCCAAAAGCCCGCAAGAATCATCCCCGCCTCACCATCCTACTTCTCCGGCAGCCCCCGCTTCATCGACCACGTCCTGAAACTCGAAACTCTGCAAGCGAAATACGCTTCCCTGCCCACAGTAGTAGCAGGCGAAGCACCCCGCATGGCCTGGTTCAAGCTCGCTCAGTTCCGCGACTACGTGGGCGAGCCGGTCCCCATGAAGAAATACAAATCCCTCGTCAAGATCCTGCAGCGCCTCAACCGCATCCAGCCAGACCTTGTTCCCGGCGAGGTTCGCGAAACGCTGAATTCCTTCTTGCGTCCTGGAAACCCGTACGCGGTGCAGAACGAGCCCCCGACTCTTGATGAGAATGGGCGTGCGCGCGGTAAGGGGAAGAGGAAGGAGTCTTCGGCTGTTGTGCAGCTTGTTGAGGGGGAGGGGGAGGTGTTGATTAATGGGAAGAGCCTTGTTGAGGCATTTAAGCGGGTTCATGATCGTGAAAGTGCGCTTTGGGCGTTGAGGTGTACGCAGCGTCTTGATAAGTATAATGTTTGGGCTACTGTTCGTGGTGGTGGTGTTACTGGTCAGGCGGAGGCTGTTACGTTGGCTATTGCTAGGGCTTTGATGGTTCATGAGCCAGGGTTGAAGGGTGTTTTGAGAAAGGGTATGTTTTTCTTCTTTCTTTTTTACCATCTCGCGTTTTCTGGTATGGGTTTCTCTTGGGATATCAATTGCTAACTTGTTTCCTTTTCAGCTGGTGCAATCACTGTCGATGCCCGTCGCGTCGAGAGGAAGAAGCCTGGTCATGTCAAGGCCCGCAAGATGCCTACCTGGGTCAAGCGTTAAGGGACGGATCTTGCTCTTTTCTGTTTCCCTCTTGTACACCGAGCATTTTGGTCTCTTTTTCTTCCAGGTTCCTTTCCTTCTTGTTTCTACACTGTATTATTCCACCAGCCATGGCACCCCGAGTTCGCGACTTGTTTTATATCCTGTACTCTCAATGCATATGGGGTCGATTTCAAGGTTTATTGAATTGAATATGATGAACTACATTTCTTGGTTCAATGTAGTGGCACTGGACCGTGACTAGCAGTAAACCATTCCTCCTTCCAAGCCTAACACTTTGAGAAGTGAGATTGACACCCAATAGTAACCAGACCAGAAAACCACTGTAGATGGGCAACAAGCCTCAGCGGGTCCGATCAATATCAGGCTCGATCTAAATCTTCATCTCCACCTTTCAGCTAAAGACGAAGATCAGGCACAAAAAGAATACGAGATATACAAACTCGGATCGAACTCTCTTTCACATACATCAAATTGCAACCCCACTACAACCAAAGCCAAAGCCAAAGCCAAAGCAAAGTCCGAGAACTCGAATACATAGGTATCGTCCCTCCTTTGCGCCGGCCTTTCCTTTTCCTTTTCCTCCCATTCATTTTGTCCACGTCCAATGCAAGTCAGTGCAATACAGACATAAGATAAGATAACAGAAATAAGAAAAACAGATAGAGAAAAGAGAAAGTGGTAGGATCAAAATGAAACAACATAATACCAAAAGCAGAAAACCACCTTGGAAACACAGAAAGATGAGACATAGCGCTATATACAACTCGTGAGATTCGTCATTTCAGGATATAGAGGAATAGATAGTGTAGGAAAGTAGGAAGGTGACGACACGAGGACCATGAAGCATCACAGATACAAAAGGTATAACACAGTGAGGCGAGGGTATGTCATAGAGTAGACAGGGCAGCGAATAGCGACCCAACTCAAAATAGAAAGAGTCGATCTCTCTCTTTGCAGAAAGTACAGTCAGCCCTAGTTTTGGGCAGTGACAGATTGTCCAATATCACATCGGGGATGGCGCGACACTAGCGAGCAATAGCCCACTCTGTGGCGCTTGGGACTTGATTTGCGAATAGTCTCCGATCGCTGCCCAGCCGTGTCTTGGCGGAACTTGGAGTATGCGACTTGTGATGCGACTTGTCTCCTTTTTTCGAGGTTTTCTCTACTTTTTCTTTTTTCTTTCCCTCCTGCTGGGCTCATGGGCGAGGTGCCGGGGCTGTGGGATCCGGGAGTTCGGGTCTGCTATCCATCAGATCGAGGCATTGGCCTAGGACTATATAGATGGACTTGGTTAGAGATGAAGTGGTGAAGGTGGTAGTGGTGCACTATACCGGATAAGATCTCTTCTTCCCAGATGCCCATTTGGTAGTCTACCAGACCGTGCTGTTCCAGTTGATCGCACAGTTGAATCAAGTCCTTTCCCATGGTCTCCAGGCGATCTCGACGTAGTAAACTGATATGCGACGGATGCCCGGCGATCACATCCAAGACCAGATCCTTTTGCTTTTGACAGAATGCCAGCCAGCACAGGTTGAAGTCGTTCCAGAGCTTGAGGCGGTCGGAGTAATGAGTGCTGTCATCGCGGAGGAGCCCTAACGTGTCACATAGTTAGTCTCCATGTCAGATTATGCTTGCATGACGCGTGCCTGCAGGTAAACATGAAGGTCATAAAAGAGACATCTTCCCCCAAGGGTCTTGCCGGGGGTGCGACTTCTGTGCTACGGCCATAGTAAATGGCCGAAGGTCCCTTGTTCTTTTCTCGAACTTTTTACTTCACATAAAGGAAACACCAGTAGGCAATCCTTACCTAGATCCCGTGCATTAGTCACAAGCCATTCAGAGATTTCCAGCAGCAATCCACCAGCCTCTACCAACCTTCCAGCTCGCGTATGGTCGAAAGTGCGGCGCAGGACTCGTTGGTATCGACCCACGGCCTCCTCCAGATTCGACGGATCGGACTGCAGTGACGGCTCGGGTTCCAAGCGGTTCATAGACTCGGACCCGATAGTGAAACCGGTTGGAAACTGGGTGGTTGGGCGCATGGGGCCCGGTTGGTTATAAGGCATCGGGTTGAGATACGGCGAGAGCACTGGGACCCCAGACCCTGCAGAATCCTCAAAATACTGTGGAACGGCAAATTGATTTAGCGCCTCAATCGCTGCAGACTGCCGTGTCTGGTACTGTGGAACATCCTCGAAGGGTCCTTGGGTTGGACCCTGCTGGTTGAAGTACAGCATGGAATCATAGAAGGCTTCTTGTCCTCGTCGTCTGGGAGCTCGCTGTGCTTGCTGTTGCTGCGCATAGTCCTGGTACTGCAATTCGTTGGTCTGCAAGGAACCGTAGCTGCCTGTGTATCCGTAGTCGTAGGACATTGGGGCTTGCTCCGGTTGCGACATCCCCGTTGGGTCTCCACGTGGTTGTGTGGCCTCAAAACGATCGGTTGCACGGCGAGGTGCTCTGCGAGCATTTGACGACTCATGCTTCATTCGTTGATCGCCATCCATTGGGTTCCAGGATCGTTGATCCAGGGCCCAATGCTTGGGGGAGAGCGGCGGGCTCACGTAGGATGCCAGCTTGGATGGTTGTGTAAGAATCAGAAGAAATGTTGAAGGTCTTTTTCTTCTCTCTGTGTTGGGCAAAGTGTAGAATGGAACCAGATGTGATCTTGGTTCAAATAGACATTCAAATCTTGTCCTCTGACGCAGGCGCGACGGAATTTAAGAATAAACAGGTCACAGTAACAGTAACAGTAACAGGAAACAGAAATAACAGGAATAGATACCAAGCTTAGGCACAAATTAGGTAGATATAGCGAAAAGCGAGTGGATCAAAGATCTAGAGCCGAGTATGGGATCAAGTCACAGTCCTCACGGACGGGTCATGGTGTGGATAGATCGAAGATCTAGCCAGCAGTCAAGGAGAAGAAGCCAAGGGGGAAGAAACTAGGGCTTCATAGGGAACTATACCTCTCTCGGACTACGAAAATATACATCAGGATCGACGCCTAAACTCCATTCGGTCTCTAATCGGGAACCCGGTGTTCTGGTTCCTGGCTCCCGAATGTTTTGCGTTATAATAAAGGGGGTTCAGCTTTCGAGGTCAGGTGGACCTTTCTTTGCTTTCTCTGGCGTGTAACCCTCTCTGGGGCTGATAGTAAACGACTTGAGACAAGTCCCCTTGCGTGGGGGGAAAGAAAAAAATCAACAAAATCAACAAAATTCCTAAAAAGGGGGCGCTTTACATTCCGGGGAGCTTAGCCGACTCGAAGTGAGGCTGATGAACATAGTGGACGAATCTATTTAATCGTGTGGGCCTTGTTTGCCAAAGTCCTGCCGGGCACCTACATACGTCAGTTTCCTCTTTCTGATTGCTCAGGTATCGGGCAAAAGCAATTATAAGTATTTGTATTAGTATTACTATTGATGAGTATTTGAGTATATGTTATAATATATATACCTATATTTATATGTATTGTCATTGTTATTGCTCTTGTTATTGTTTACGCGTTCCTACCCCAGGTGGAGATGTGATCTATCCATGCCCTAATCCGACACTATGGAAGAACCCACTCGCGGATGCGACGACGATCCCGATTGACATGTACCTAAATTGTTGTCCTGGATCCGGGAAATGGCACTTTCGTCCTTTTGTCACTTTGTCACTATTTGCGCCCTGGATCTACTGTCCACTCATAGGCTGAGAGCCTACACCGAAACAGGACAGGATGATGCAATCTCCTGCAGATGTGCGACGTCTGGAAATAAAACAATAGAAGATCCCCCGATACAATAAAACAGATCGGGACTCGGGTGGACTCGATCCCATTGGTATCAATTAGCACGACATGTTGGATAGACGATCCTGGAACTGGTTTCATGCTTACACCTGTTGTCATGATGATGCAGATCTACAAATAGTGTAGAGATACTCAACGCCCATTCATCAGTATACTACACACTACACTCTAAACCCTAATCAATAGAAGGTAGGATCATACCACGCTCTGTTTCAGATATAGATATCTTCAAACGTGTCAGACAAAGCAGCTAATCTTAACTAAAAGCTTGGGCTGGTATCTTCCAGAACCCAACGGGCGCTTTTAGGTACAAATCTCGGCTGAAACACTTACCCACCCATATTTTTATGAGATTGCTACCCTGGAATGTATAATGTAGAGATGAATAGAGAGCGTAACATGACACCTCCTTCTCCTTTCTTCTTCTCCTTTCCTCTCTTTCCTCTTCCATTTTCTCTCCATCTCTCCCTACCCTCTTTTTAAAACAATAACCAAAGCCTGTGCCTCGCTCTGTACGACTTCCCTCTCGGACTGCAGATCCAGCGAATCCAGTGCCTCGGAATTCCGAAATTATCGTCTCACCACTGCTCTTCCAGTCCAGTTTGCCAGTCGGGAGCACGGACGCCCCGACGCGGTGATGTATTGGAATGGAAGGGAAGATGGAAGAATTTGAATGGGATAAATATAACAAGTTCTGGGGGCTATGTACAGGTGGGTATCTTATACTTCAGTTTTACCTTTTTACCTTTTACATTACCTTTTACCTTTCGGTTTTCGTTTTCCGTACCGGCGTGGGTGCATGCATATTTAGCTTGTACATGTACATACACTGGGTAACTTAACTTACCGGGGACAGAGGCACGTTAGAAATATGCAACTAGGGGAAGGGATCGGGATGGTGAGAATTGCTGTTAATACATTTGTTTTTATTTTAACTCTGCAATTTGCTGGCTCCAGTGTCATAGTACTTAAGTTTGTCTCAATATGTTTTATAATCAGGTTGTATTTCATGCCTGGGTAGGGGCCGTGTTTGGGTGCCGCATATCCATAAGAGCCCTGCATAAGGCTATTATTATGAGCCACAGTTCCTAATCGGCGCCAACCGCTATGTAAACAAACACTCGCCGGCTTTCTCTACCTGTTAATCCTCCTCCAAATAATTTACACACCAATAGCATTAACCGTGAAATATCTTGCGAATGCTCAATGGTCCTCTTTATTACAACCTATGCTACTCTCCATTACTTCAACGCTGATTTATATACGGCTCTCAGAATAACTAGACCGTTATCATTCGATCCTTCGCCAGATAAAATGGTGGTAGGAAAGCGAGATCTTAGTGTCATGTTATCGACGCGTAGAGCTACCGCGCCTGCGAAGTTTGTGAGGAATGTTCCTGGCGCTAAGAGCAGGGGTTTGATATAGTGAGTCATGGAAGACTGAGTTTGAAGTTAATCTGTGATTTTCACCTCTTCTTCTTTATTAGCAATCTTCAATATTATATAATACTTTCCCACTCAGTCTGGCAGCTAGGAGGCCAGCGGTGTCACTTAGGACAAGAATGTCCCTTTATATTCATCTTAACGTAGACTTGTTAGAAGCATCGACAATCCGAGACTTTCTTCGACAAGATCAAAAGTAACAGTGAGAGAAATTGTCTCTTAAAAAACCCTCAACCCAAATGAACGTGGCTAGGAACAACAGTCACAACTTCTAGGAAGATCGCCTAGCTTTGCAGAATCCGTTATCGCACCCCCAGTAGCATAAATCGACTTCCGAATTACATTTGCTTGTCGCTTCAGTGGATGGTTAGAAGATTGCTCAAATTCTTTCTCCGTTATGGTTCATGATATGGTGTGCATCTATAAAACTTGATTGACCAACGCGAACACTAGTACGGGAGAGCGGTAAAGAATGCAAATAGGTGCATATTTGTACTGGTGACCGTATCCTATGATTTTGGGACCAGCTTCGAGTCCAGCAAACGATCTTGCTATGGGTCGGCATGTCAATGATCATACTAGCCAGTGGAACTGAGGTAGTAGGACTTCAACATGAATGCAGCTCCGCCTGGGAAGTAAATTCTGCTTTACATTTTTGCTTTTTTTAAAATCAGCAGCTGAAGTCTCAACGTCATCATACAGTCAATACCACAAATCTTAAGCTGAAGAAGTGCATATTTTGGTGGCGAGCTTCATGTTGATAAGGGTCTGATCTTTGCGGAATTACTCCATACGAGTTCATCGGGCTAAACAGCATAGCAAGCGGATCTGGGACTTATTCATATCTTAACCACGTTTTCCATAATCCTTCAGAGCTGCATGCAGTAGTCTGGCGTACCAATAGAAGAGCAGATAAACCCGAGGGGAGGAACAATAACAGGTTTGGTGCTGGGGTATAAACACCTCAGCTGCGATTGAACCAGCACTAGAAGGAAATCTGCGTGGCTGCAGCTCAAGTATACCGAGGTATATCCAACTCCGATACAACTACATGTATAACTGCCACTACGGCCACACACACACACACCCCCCACATCCACGGCATTGCTTCAGTTCGGCCAGGGATGTGCGTTTGCATTGTAGTTGCACCCGTTGCCGACTCGTTGGATAGGAGCCATTCGGCCCACGAGACTGCAGCCCAGACGGAAAGAGAGAGAACTGGTGTAGTGTGCCCAGGTATGTTTGGGTTTTGGGCTGAGTGAATGCGGGTGCGGAATGGGGTCGGTTCGGATGGGAATAGAGTGTTTCAGACGCGGCTGAAACGGGAAGACATTGTTTTGGTGAGGCGGTGGTGGTGAATCGAATGGGGGAAATGTAAATTTGTACCCGATGAATTGGGTAAGGACTGGGGTGTGGGTGTTGTCGTGATGTGTTGTAGAGGGATATGGCTGATACTAGACACTGATACCTTGGGTTGAGGATATACTTTCCGATGTTGCTTTAGCCACTTGTTTCATGACTTTCTGCTGTAGAGGTAAGTAGGAAATGGCATAGACGCGTGGAAAGGAAAGGGAAATCCAATATCGATTCCCATACCGGGACTGAGAAATAAACTACACACACATCGCTGATCATTGAGTCATGTCATGTTGAGACCAAGGGAAACGGGAAAAATGTTCAATCGCAGAAACGAAAAACCCACTGAATACGATATATCCACTCAACCAGTGAGGTGGAAATCATATTTGATCTGGAACACAGTCAGCACTCGTACCCCCAAACGAATGAACATATAAAGGGTAACCTACTCAGCGTCATGCTCAGGCTGATATCCGTATTCTCCACCATATCCGTAAACTCCTCGAAGCTGATCTTTCCATCCTGATCCTTGTCGGCCTCCATGATGGTCTTGTCAACGATCTGTTGCAGCTGCACGTCCTTCAAGTTGTTGCCAACCATCATCTTCAGCACGATGAAAAGCTCGCCGTTGGAAATATAGCCGTCGCGGTCGATGTCGTAAACTTTGAATGCGAAGCGCAGCTTCTCTTCTTTGTTACCCTTGGAGCTAAATGCTGACAGACCGGTCACGAATTCCTGGAAATCGACATCGCCGCCACCGTCTTCGTCGAAGATAGCGATCATTCTGTGTGAAAGGATGTATTAGAGGATTGTTTATAGATGGTCAAGGTGGTGTGATGTCCGGGTCACAAACCTCGTGGCGAGCGGGTTGGAAGACACTTGAGGGAGGGAAAGGAATTCATCGCGATCAATAGTACCGGAGGCATCCTATGAGTGTGTTAGTATGGAGAGACCTTTCGACACTTGAACAGCTTGTCCAACCTTATCAAGCTTCATGAAGCGTTTGCGGAGACGGTCCACCTCATCTCTGTTGACTGTCGCTCAGTCAGTCACGATCGTTCCACCAAGAAGGAACCATATGCGACCGTGGCGAACTCACAGTTGGATGTAGACACAATGTTCTCGAAGAGCTGGGTAGTACCGACGGAGCCGCGGCGTCTCCGCGCATCGTAGATAGCAGCGGCGTTGGGTTCACTGGTCTGCTCCATGGTGACGAAACTGAAGTAATCGAAGGAGAAAATGTCGAGTAGCGGGTTATGGAATGGACACAGGTAGAACTGAACAATAAAAAACCAAGACTGATGTGTTGACGAGCAAAACACCAGATACCAAACAGGAGAGAATCGCCAAGGGCGGAGAATCTGATATCGCCCAGCCCCGCACTAACCGCTTCCGGACAGGCAAGCGAGCCCCTGAGGCCGTGCACTCGGCCAAAACAGGCCACCGCCGGCTGACATTGCAACGTCAACCCAACCTCCAGCCGTGAATCGCCCCAACTTCAGCCGTCAATATCTCCCCCTTCCCCATCGATTTTCATCTCAAAAATACGACTACGAGGAAGCGCATGACCAGACCTTTTTGCTGATCCCCTTTTTACCTGGCCCTCGCCCATGGTCGTTGCCCTATTGCGCGTCCCGACGCTATGACTCGGTACGGGGGTATGGGGAGGACGCGCCCGAAAAAGCTCACCTCCAAGGCGTCCATCCCCGTCGTCCGCGAACACGAGATCGATGCCCTCGACGAAGACATCCAGAGCTCTCTACAACATATTGAAACCGGTGTCGAAAAGGCCGAGGAGTCGGTGAGTCCCTCTTTTCGCACTAATTTTAGCCCCATCCCTATCCCCATCACGTGACATTATCGCCAAATTGACACGAGATTTTCACCCCAATATAAAATGGCCCATGCTGACCCCAGACCGCGTCTAGGAAATTCATCTGCAAAATGCAATCAATGCCACCGCCCAGGGCAAAGTAAATGAGGCACACATTCCCACCCCCGAGACCATTCTCAGTAATCTCCAATATGACGAACTCTACCCTCCCATATTCTCGCAACCTGCGACATACATTCGCTTCTCCTCGACTGTCGAGGACTGCTGCGGATGCCCGTACAACATGACCGAGGAGGACGATGTCTTCCTCAAGATCATGAACCAGAAGCGCGACGCGTCGGCGATGCCATGCACCGAGGATATCTTTGAGGAAGTCATGAACTTCTTTGAGGAGACAGCGCAGACCAAACAGCCGTATGCTTCAGTCGACAACCCACCCGTGCTGTCGTTCGCCGACATGCAAGATATGATGGACGCCAGCTTAGAAGATTCCATGAAGCCCTTTGCGAAGGAAATATATGAGCACTGGAAGTCGCGTCGGATGGCCGTGCAGAACAACCCCCTTGTATCACAGCTCAAGGTAAGTTGCCTCGCATGCCATTGGCGATCCTGCCCAACTAACATACCGCAGTTCGAAACCGGCCAAGACACCGATGACAGCGATCCCTTTGTGTGTTTCCGTAGACGTGAGGTCCGCCAGATCCGCAAGACCCGTGGTAGAGATGCGCAAAGCGCAGAAAAGCTGCGACGTCTCCGCAAAGAGCTGGAAGATGCTCGCGAGCTCGTTGCTTTGGTGCGCCAGCGTGAGATTGCCCGCAAGGAGATGCTCTCCATGGAGAAGAAGATCTTCGAGCAGCGTGCTCAGGTGAAGGAGATGAAGCGCAAGCTCAACGTCAAGGACGACGACGAGGATCTCATTAACCAAAAGGTAAGCGTCGCTGCTCTGGCCGCCAAAAACGTGCATATGCTGACCTATCCTCACAGCCCAAGAAGAGAGTGCTCGAGATGCCTCAACGTCCCAATGCTCCCCAATTGCGCATGCCTCTCAAGGCTGGCCTTCAGGGCGCAGAGGACCTGCAGCTCTTGGAGGAAGTTCAGGCAGAGAAAGAAAACGAGATTCTGCGCGATATCAAGCAGAATATCACTAAGCACATCAAATGGAACGAGGGATATGTGGATCACACTCGTGCACCACTATCACCATCCCCCGAAAGGACATTCGATGTGGCAGCCTTCCGACCTGCTTTCACAGCGCAATTGCCCACTCCTCCCTCATCAGAAGCATCTGGTGAGATGGATACCTCTTTAGACGTCACAAGCCCGCTCTTCTCTCGAGATAAGCTTGCTTCGCATGCCCTGGAATTGCACGACGAACCACACAAAATGCCATCTTTCCGACGACGAGTAGGACGTGGTGGCCGATTGATGATAGACCGTCGTAACATGGGAACTCACAAAGTCGAACTGGATCCCCTCAAGGCAGACCGCTTCAAGTTCGACCACGAGGATTCCGACGAGGAGCCCGAGTATGACACCGATGCGTACAGCATCCAAATCATGCAACACCGGGCCATCACCATGGCCAAGGCGCGCGAACAGGCCGCTCAGGCTCAAGTGGCTGCCCAGGCCCATGCGCAGGCGCAAGCCCAGGCAGTCCAAGCCCAAGTACAAGCTCGACGACTTCAAGCCGACCAAAATGGTCCTCACGGACCCGGGTCCAATGCCCAGGTGGCAGCGTCCGCAGCCTGAACGACTTTCTTTTCTCCTTTCCTCATTTCACAGCATTTGGCGGGCGTTTCTGCGTGGCTTTGTTTTCGTTCTTCTTTTCGACACTTGTTTTTTTTTCGCCTTCTATCACCCTTGTAGTTTTAGTATCACTTTTTTCATGCTTTGACGATTTCCGCGGGCGGCGAAGGGTCCTGGACTGAAGCCCTATATACTTGTTTCCTTTTTCTTTTCTTCGTTTCCTGTTTCCGCGTCCCCTCCACTTCTTCTCGCACACCTCTCTCTCGACATTTCGTTTCGGCGCAGGTGCCAGTCACGTCGTGGCCTGAGCGCACCTGCATTTGTTAGTGTACATATTTTCTCTTTTTTTCTCGGTGGTGCTGGCTGTTTGTCGAGCGGCCTTTGTATGATGGATAACCGAAGTTATGATGCAAGCGACGAATGGGAGGGCAAAAGAAAAGGCTCAAAAACATTCAGAAAATCTAACACAATTTAATACTCGCAAAAAGCACTTTTCTTTGTCGTTGGTTCAGTAGAACGCTTGGGTTGTGGGAGATGTAGATCGAAGTGATGGAGGCTTTCACATCCGCTGGGTCTTGAATTGTCGTGAATCACCGTCATCGCCATTAGCGGGGCGCTTCAATGATCCAGTGGCTGTGGGCTCCAACATGCCGAGGACAGCCTGCAGGACTTCCTTCTCTCCAATGCGCACCTGGAGTGCCATCCTGGCTCGGCGAGACGAGGTATCCGAGGCGACAGACATATCCAAAGGAGGAAGCGAGGCCAAAAGCTGAGCATCTTGTGCCAAAGACGATGCATATTGTGCCTGCTGGGTCTGCAAAGCTCTAGTCAAAATGGCAGCTTGGTGGGCTTCGAATGCTGGCTTGGGAGGCTTGTTCTTAGACTGACGCTGCTTGAACTCCTCTTCAGGGAGAGCAAGAGTAGTCAAGAGGATCACCAGCTCAGCAGGGAGAATATCTTCCAAAGATGGGTTGGCGTTGACCGGTCTGGGGATCACATAGCCGTCGTCGAGAATGTCGAGTTCATCGAGGAATTGGAGTCGGGGCTGGGACTCAATATCGGCGTTTCCAAGACCTGCAGCCTGGCAGATACTGCTCAGGGACAACTCGACTACGTCGTATTGGGCGTAGTTTTCGGTCACATAGCCGTACCGACGGAGGAGGTCTGCGCGCGGAATTTCTCCGTAGTCGTTGAAGATTTCCTCGCCTTGTTGGATTGGCTTGATTGCCTTCATGACCAAATTTCCTTCCTCTTGGTAGAGGCGGGCCTGATAGCAAGTTAATTTCGGTGTCGAAAATGGGGTGTAATAGACTCACGTTGTTTCGGTCCGCGTCAGCGTTAAGGAGATCAGCGAGCGGAACCATGCCCTTGGGAAGTTGTTCCTCCTCATCATCGGTCATGTAGCTGTCATCAGGAGCCTCTCCTTCATCATCGTCATCCTCAGCCTTTTCAATATCAAAGGCATAAGCCATGATCAACGACCCCATGACATGAGCAAGCTCAAGCAGAGCAGCAGCACCGGCATCACCATCAAAAGAAGCCACACCATGGGCAGGTGGGAAGAGAGCCGGGTTTCCTCTAACAACAGGAGCAATCATCTCCAAAATGGACTGCTCAGCACCCTCTCTGCCAATCTTCTCCACGATGGTACTAGCTTGCAACTCGTGCAGCTCAGCAGGCGACCAAAACATCAGGGTATCAAAACGAGAAGGTAAGACCCGGAAATAAGGAGCCCATTTTGACTTCTCTCCCTGCAGATATTCATACAGCATAACCAACATGAGAGAA
>ERZ1673737.1437-NODE-1437-length-23032-cov-4.384646_pt1 | contig 23032 bp, 23 predicted proteins | sample MGYA00580211_ERZ1673737 | MGnify/ENA primary metagenome ERZ1673737 (study PRJEB41218, sample SAMN15661789) | gut metagenome | host: Homo sapiens | place: Canada: London | collected 2015-08-20/2019-03-30 | study: EMG produced TPA metagenomics assembly of... | reverse complement strand
GCCGACATCGCGATGCATAGCACGGTGGTTCGAAACGGACAAGAGATTGATAAAGAAGCTCGTGAACTTGTTCCTGGTGATGTGGTAAGTTTACCTGGGCATGAATATCAGGCTTGCCTAATTTGATTGCTGCATCTCAGATTATCATCGAAGAGGCTGAGACAGTGCCTGCCGATGCAAAGGTTGTCTGCGACTATGAGGAGAAACATCAAGGATGGGATCGCTATCAGAAACTACGAGAAGAAGGCAAGCTCGGTAGGAAGCAAGAGTCCCAGGGCGAGGAAGAAGAGGAGGAAGATGAAGAGAACAACGACTATCCTGTTCTCTCATGTGATCATTCGGCCATCACTGGTGAATCATTGGCCGTGGATCGTTTTTCCGGTGACGACGTGTATTATACGACGGGGTGCAAACGTGGAAAAGCCTACGGTATTGTCCAAGCTACTGGACCAAAGACCTTTGTAGGTCGCACTGCCGCCATGGTTCAAGGAACCTCCGGGAAAGGACACTTCCAGATTGTTATGGACAGCATAGGCACCAGCCTCCTGGTCCTCGTGATGGCATGGTTACTGGCAATGTGGATTGGTGGCTTCTTTCGTAACTTGCCAATCGCCTCTCCCGGGGAACAGACTCTTTTATACTACACTCTCAGTCTGTTGATCATCGGTGTACCAGTTGGTCTCCCTGTCGTCACGACGACCACACTGGCGGTTGGTGCTGCTTACTTAGCCAAGAAAAAAGCAATCGTCCAGAAATTGACTGCCATCGAGTCTCTCGCTGTGAGTTCTTGTATTATGAAAAGCACGCGGGTGGTTCCTCTCATCTCGTTGCTTGTCCTGTTGAGCCGAACTGTTACTGACGATGAAAGGGTGTGGACATTCTTTGCTCAGACAAAACAGGTACTCTGACCGCCAATCAGTTAAGCATCCGAGAACCATATGTCGCAGAAGGTATTGATATAAACTGGATGTTTGCGGTTGCGGCCCTGGCTTCTTCTCACAACATTCGTTCGTTGGATCCTATCGATAAGGTGACTATCTTGTCAGTAAACCAGTATCCCAAAGCCAAGGAGATACTGCAGCAAGGGTGGAAAACAGAAAGCTTCACACCGTTTGACCCCGTTTCCAAGCGCATCGTTTCAGTCGTTTCGCTCAATGGAGAGAAGTATACTTGCACCAAGGGGGCACCGAAAGCAGTTCTTCAATTGGCACAGTGCTCGGAGGCAACCGCAAGGCTTTACAGGGAGAAGGCAACTGAATTCGCGCACCGTGGGTTCCGTTCTTTAGGTGTTGCTGTGCAGAAAGAAGGCGGAGAGTGGTCTCTGTTGGGAATGATGCCAATGTTTGATCCACCACGCGAAGATACCGCTTCAACTATCGCAGAAGCCCAAAATCTAGGCATCAAAGTCAAGATGCTCACCGGAGATGCAACCGCTATTGCAAAGGAAACCTGCAAGATGCTGGCTCTGGGAACAAGAGTTTATAACTCGGAACGCTTGATCAGTGGTGGCCTTAATGGTGCTATGGCTGGCGAACTGCTTGAAAGGGCGGATGGATTCGCGGAAGTCTTTCCAGAACACAAATATCAAGTTGTCGACATGCTGCAAGAACGTGGGCATCTCACCGCTATGACGGGTGATGGTGTCAACGACGCACCGTCGCTCAAAAAGGCGGACTGTGGTATCGCTGTGGAAGGGGCGTCGGAGGCCGCCCAGTCTGCCTCAGACATAGTCTTCCTGGAGCCTGGCCTTTCGACAATTATAGATTCCATCAAGGTCTGTGAATGATATCGCGCCCTACTTCTGCATCTTAGTGCCTGTGACTAATTTCACCTAGGTGGCTCGCCAAATCTTTCAGCGGATGAAAGCATACATACAATATCGCATCGCTCTCTGTGTTCATCTGGAGATATATCTTGTCACCACCATGATCATCATCAATGAAAGTATTCGCACGGAGTTGGTGGTTTTCCTCGCCCTATTTGCTGATCTTGCCACTGTGGCCGTGGCTTATGACAACGCTTCTTACGAGCGCAGGCCGGTGGAGTGGCAACTGCCGAAAATCTGGGTCATCTCTGTTATCCTTGGAATTTTGCTGGCCCTGGGAACATGGGTCATTCGCGGAACTATGTTCTTACCAAATGGTGGCTTTATTCAGAACTGGGGTTCTATCCAGGAGATCGTGTTCCTGGAAGTAGCTTTGACGGAGAATTGGCTCATTTTCGTGACCAGGGGTGGCGCAATCTGGCCGTCCCTGCCGCTGGTCACTGCCATCGCGGGTGTGGACGCTTTGGCAACCTGTTTCTGCTTATTCGGGTGGTTTTCTAACCGGGATATGATCACTGATCCTTTCGACAAGTATATCCCCTTGGAGACGGCCAACGGTTGGACCAACGTCGTTGACGTGGTTCGACTTTGGGCATACTGTATTGGTGTAGAGATCGTGATTGCGCTCGTCTACTTTGCCCTCAACAAGTGGAAGTGGCTTGATGACCTGGGTCGCACCAAGAGAAGCAAGGGTGATGTGGCCATTGGGACTGTGCTCAGCCATTTGTCTACTCTGTCGCTTGAATTTGAAAAGGATCAATTGGGCCATGGGCGCATATGGCTTGGTCAGAGCAAGGAAGAGGAGGAGCTAGATTGAGGCGGTCTTGGAAGAATTTGTATTTTAATACGCCTTTACCTGTAAACTATTCATGTCGCAGGCTCTATGCCTTTGACGTGTTATGAATGTTACTTTGCTTCCGTCAAAGACAAGCCGTACTTATTAAATGTTGATATACAGTAGCTCTTCTCCACGAGTCCTCTAATAGCTAGGAGAAAACATGCTCATCTTATCAGGCTAGCATGTGTTCGGCTTTTTGACTCTGAGAGGGCGTGGGGGTTCTTACTGCTCGGTTATTAAAATAATATACTCTTTTTATATCTGTTCTAGTTTATATCCCAAAGCAGTATGCTTTCCTAATAAAAACATTTCGAAAATATAAGAAATAACTCTATAATCCTAAAGAGTAGATCTAGTTTATAATTAATTACCGTGTTAGACTAGGTAGTGCGGAAGTCCATTTGAATGGCTATTTGCGCCAGCAGGAACAATGACATATATGAAGGATGCTGGTTGCTTAGCAGTTGCAGATATATTGGACTCTATGTGTGATAACGGCGCTATTATCTCTGTCTAGGACTTCTGCAACATAGCAATACAACATAGTTCTGGATGATACAGAAAGGCGCGGTAAGACTGGCACGAATTGCGTGAGGCTCAGAGTGCATCAAACTGCCCCCAACGGATCAACGATAGGCCCGGGATTTGCCTATTGCTTCAGTAGCTGAAGGCGCGAGGGTGAGCACGACGAAGGTAATGGCTCCCACAGGTGTCCTCGTGTCCCTCATTGGAAGTAGTAGCGATAGCGGTAGTGGCAGCGGTAGCATTGACGCTAGCCACCTCAGAAGCAGAGCTAGAGCCCGACCCGCCGGTCCAGACCTCCGGACCAGGCATAGGATAATCCTTGTATCCATTGTAGATACTAAAGTTGAATGGAGGGTCATCCTTCTTGTAAGCACCGGGGAATTTGACGGTAGGCCCGGGCGTTCCATTTCCACCACCGACAACCTTGACTTGAGCGCACCTGAAAACTTTATCAGTATCCACTCAAAAATCATGAGAGGCATAAGAAAGCTTCACTTACGTGTTGTAGAACTCGGCTTGCCCAACGTGGGCACCGTGCACACCTGTTCCGGCAATTAGTATTCTTGCTTAAACCAGCTATTAGAAGAAGTCATACCAATGTGCTCCGGTCGAATCAAATATTCTCCGTCAGGCAGACTCGCAGGAATCGTGAACTCAATACGATCCTTGTCCCAAGTACACCAGGCGTCTTTAGTAAAGTCCTTGTTCTTGTCGCAGACGCTCTCTTGGTGGATCTTGAACCACTCGCCGTCGCCCTGGTATTGCTTGGCTGTGCTGGGAGCTTTGGACATATACACGAGAGCAGGACCAGGGTGCTGCATTGTAGCACCAACGGCAAGCTTCAGGGCAAGCTTGGATCCGGCCTTGACCTCCGCGGTACCCGTTTTGTCAGCGAAGCTGAAGGCGCCCTTGTTGCAGCGGAAGTCAGGCACATCAGGGGTCATGTCGTCGCGGGAATTGACCCATTTGGTCGGGTTGTACTTGGCGGTACGGGTGTTTGAGCGGACGTACTCGGAAGACTCCTTGCCGTCAATGATGAGGGTGTCGAAGAAATAATGGGCCGAAACCATAGGCGCAATGGCCGCGACAGCGAGAAGGGAGAACTTCATTTTGAAATCAATGAAAGAATGGTGCAACTTTTGTAAAGAACGAATAAGGGACCAGCCCAATTGAAGCAAATACACCGAAATAGGAATGAACGGAAGAGGCTGAGTCACTGACTGTGTTGAAGCCATCAGTGAAGGAAATACGTTACTCTTATACACTTTCTGATCTCTGAATACCTTGCACGAGACACACTTCTTGACCCATAACAATTACATGTTATCGAGGCCTACAACATGCCTGGATCCTATTCAGACTTCAGCCAAGCATGTCAAGGCTTCTATGTTTCAAAAAGAATGATGCTAAGACTTAGAAGCTAGCCCTAACCGAGGCAGATCCGGAATAAAGTAGCTTCCAAGGTTGGCTTATAACGCCTCGTCGTTCCTGACTAACTATGCAACAGGCTCAGAAGAGACAAAGCTGCCTCGATGGTCTCCACAAGTTCTGTTTCAAGAGAACAACCACGTAATGGATATTAGCCACGAGATTTAGCTAATTAGTGATAGCTTCCTGACGAGATATGAATCTCGGCAGAAACGATGCCGCCTACCTGCCGATAGAGGTTTGGTATATCAGTTTCTTGCTTTTATTCGCGAGACACGAAGCGATATGATTGGGTGGGCTGGAAATCGAAGTTCTTGGCTGAGTCAAGTGTGCTTCTGTTCAAGGGTCCTGTTACAGAATGTGTTAGAATATAGCCTGATCAGGAGTACATGTCCGCTTATAGAAAAAGGGGTATTTGAAGGCTGGCCTATAGCGTTTTATCCAAAACATATAACCGGGTTGTGGGTCACACCTGCTCCAATTTTTTGGCCGCACATCAAGTGGGGCGGCGATCTGGACCCTGAATAGTATATCTCTTCATGTCGAGGTATCAATTTGCGACAATCAGTCCGGGTCACTGCGCGATGCTTACCCGTTGGGGGTCTGAACATGGCTGTCCGTCGTTGCATCAGGCAAGACACCGGCCTTGAATCATGGAAACAAAGTTTTATCCCAAAGAATAACCGCCCAGAGGTTTTTTTTAGGGAAGGGAATTTCGGTGATCATGTTGGCGGCTTAATCATCCAATTCTAATAGCATATATAAAGTCGGCCATGAACCTCAACCTCACTTGTCAATTGAGAAGCAATCCCAAGTATTGAGGCAACCTCCCAAACTTTCACTTTATCAAAACCTCGTCATTGGTGATATCAATCTTCTATCAGTCGAAAATGCTCCTCCTACCTACCCTCCTAGCTCTAGGATTTCTGGGCTCAGTCGACGCCGCCGCATCCTCGGGCTGTGGCAAACATCCCTCTCTCACCAATGGAGTCCACAACATCAATGGCCGCCAGTACATCCTGAAAATCCCTGACAACTACGATCCAAACAGACCACACCATCTCGTTTTTGGCCTCCATTGGAGAGGCGGAAACATGTACTCTGTCGTCAACGGCGATAGCATTCAACCCTGGTACGGTCTCGAAAGCCGAGCTCAGGGCAGTGCAATCCTGGTAGCTCCCAATGGCAAGAACGCTGGCTGGGCCAACACCAATGGCGAAGATGTGGCCCTCATCGACGCCATCATCCAGCAAGTCGAGGGTGACCTTTGTGTGGACCAGAGCTCTCGCTTCGCGACGGGCTTCAGTTGGGGCGGTGGGATGAGTTATGCGCTTGCTTGTTCTCGGGCGAAGGAATTCAAGGCTGTGAGCGTGTTGAGTGGTGGTGTGATTAGCGGATGTGATGGGGGCCACGATCCTATCGCCTATTTGGGTATTCATGGGATCAATGATGGAGTTCTGCCATTCGACGGGGGTGTGAGTCTAGCCAATAAGTTTGTTGGGAACAACAAGTGCCAGCCAGCAAACATCGGCAAGACTTGGCCCGGAAGTGGCAGTTCCGTTCGAACGGATTTCCACGGGTGCTCCAAGCCAGTTTCGTTTATTTCATACGACGGAGGACATGTTGGTGCGCCCTTGGGCGTTCAGAGTTCTCTGGCTCCGGATGCAACCTGGCAGTTTTTCATGGCCGCTTGAAGTCGGGGTTAGCGCTTGATAGTGCGAGGAGTTTCTATGATTCCTCATGGATCAGGCCACTGCCAGGGTGATTAGTTCTGCAGAGATAGTTTCTTTCTCAATCAACATATCTGTTATTGCTTGAGGTCTCAATGAGTCATGGATACTCGAATTAAACGAGAAGAGTCTGCAAAACTTCTAGGCGTGTCGGAAAGGGACAGGACCTAATGGAATGAAATGTATACGTATTTGAACGAACATCAATTGATGTGGTTTAAGCTAGCAATACTAGACGAAATACAGTTACTAGGCGTTTCCAAATAGGGCTAGATCGTTGTATGGGAGGTTATTTTAACGTTACTATAAAATAGAAAAGTACAGTACTTAATTTCATTTAGTGAGAACCCATTTTGCTATGCCTTATTAAATGCTTCGTCCACAATTGTATTTATAAAGACATCAGTTTTTCAAAGCATTTCTATTAAGGTTTTTCGTAATTTGTAGAATTCATGCTCTAACTTAATAAAACTTCATCTATAGAATAGGCGTAAATATATATACTATAGACTATCCGTTTATATACCTATAGGCGTTTCATCGGGTTTACTTATCCTCCTGTCAGGCCCTCAGGGTCTTACGTTGTGGCTGGTTTGACGTGCTGACTGGTCAGTCATAGTGGCCTTTTTGGTCCGACGTTAGATCTTACTGAGCTCACACAGTGGATCCTAACACGAGTAGACTCTAGAAGTTTATTAATCTATATATATGAGACCTCCTTCTCTAGGTTCTACCAACCTAGCCTCCAGCCTAGGCACAATACAAGCCATTCGGTCAATTCTAAGTATAGCCCCAGGCCTAGTCGCAGCTTCAGCCTTAACCCCAGAAACAAGTATACGGATATACTACGTTCCCATCGCAGCTTCCACGCCACCTCAACCCCCGCTACGACCTCAACCCGAGCTGTAGCTACTACCCCTTCTGCAGTATCAGCCCAGACGTCGACGGTCACCCCAGCGACAGGGAGTCCAATTCCAGTGACCGGAGCTGATGTAAATATGTAAAACAAGTGCAGAGTAAAAAGACAGGCAAGCGAGAGAGCAAACACGTAGTTGTTAATTATATCCAATACAAAATAAAATGGATCGTATGATCATATTCAAGATAAATAAAATGTAAAGCCACCAGGCAAGAGCTCTGACATGTGGCAACACCTGCCTGATAGGGCTGCAGTGTAGGGGCGGAACCTCTCTCCCTCCTTCCCTCCCTCTCTTCCTTATGCCTCCTTCCTTGCGATCCTCGTCATTGTAGAGAGGGTCATGTACCTTCTGCCACTTGATATGTTAGGAGTATCTTCGGGAGGTAATTATATGCCAGAAGCCAAGAATATGTCAAAGAGAACCAACTCATCAAAGACCGATGATATCAAGCGTAGTGTGCGGAGGGGGCCGTAAGTATGTTCTGTTTCCGGTTTCATGGGCTGCAGCCCGCTGTAACCAAAAGTTCTCAAGCCATAGGCTGATATGCTTGTCTGGAGTCATGAGATTCGAACCATAGCTTGGCCGGTCATAAAGAGTAATCCATCCGTCCTCGGATCGGCAGAATACAATCGAGGACACAAAGACAAGAGATATTGTGTTCGATAGGTTCGTGTGACACATTGATTGCTTGTATCTAGCTCTCCACTTGGGTGAAAAGATGACTCTTGTATCTGGATCTGGCGATCGGTGGGATATTTCGCTTCTTGATGCTTGTACGGTTTATCGGCAACCTTACAGTTGATATGCGTTAGTGAGTTTGTATGTAGGATATTGTTAGATTACATACGCGATAACACGAATACCATTCAAGTTCGCCTTATGGACAACAACATCTGAAAACTCGGGAGCGGTACACTCTAGCACCACTACGCCAAAGTTGTTACCAGCCCCAGGCTCGGGGATAGCGAGGTGAATCGTGTCTGCACTCTCCCACAGTTATCAGTAAACGAGTTCAAATCTTCGTAGGTGATGCGGGGATTAGAACCTCAGCCTCTAATGCGGGATGGATGCTATGGAAGTGAAGTGGAGGAGAAGAGGAAGAAGAGGAACGTGGTGGATTTTATAGAGGACGTAAACAGGAAGAGTGCAAGCAAATAAAAAAGCTGCGGGGATCAGAGGAAGAACCGACGCCATGAGCCTGTTCTCTTCATATACCGCATCATAAGGGTCGTCCCGGAAACCAGAACTTCAGTAAACATAAATATAATATAAATAGGAGACCACGTAAATAGATGGCTTTCTTTTTGCACTACATGTGTATCAGAAGGCAAGCCCAGCCCACTGAGCAGCTCTCACTATACGAAATCGTGTTTTGGCTGTATAATAAGCGATAAAGAAAGAGGCAAGAAGTAGACGGCATGAGCCGAAATATGAAGATGAAGGTATAAAGACTTAAATATACTATATTGAAGCTAAAGGTAGAGGTGTCTAGCCCATAGCAACTTGTCCGTGAATAGCAATCAAGTGGCCTTCTCACCCAATCCAAACATGCGGATCGAGTTATTCCAAGCACTATCAAGAAAATGTTAGCAGGAAGAACCAAACACCAGAATCCAGTCACAGCATACGCTTCACAAACTTCCTCCACAGTAATCCCCTTAACACTAGCAATGACATGAGCAACACGAGCAATAGCAATAGGCTCATTGCGGCCCTTAACCATACATCCCTTCTGCCACTTCTCCTTCTTAACAGCCTTGGGCAGCTCAGGCGCACCTTCAAGATGTTTCGCTGAAGCATGAGAGGGGCGGATTTCACACTAAAAGAAAGAGCGCAAGTCAGCCCAACATCCCCAAACACCCATTAACTCCACAGTCCAGAATTCAGTTTAGGTAATACATACCCAAGGCCCATCAGTCTCAATCTGCAACCTCTTAAGGGGAATAGCCTTAACAACCTCCAAATTCTCCTCCGTCTTCAAACTACACCCATTAATCCCAACATCCAACCCCAGCGCAATCATCCGATGCATCTCCTCAAGCGTACCAGTAAAACTGTGAACAAGACCCCGCTTCGGCAACCGCGCCATCCGCGGCGCGAGAAGTCTCTCAAAGTCTTCACTGGCCGCACGGGAATGCAAGAACAGTGGCAACTGAATCTCAACCGCGAGGTCGAGCTGGGCCTCGAAGTATTTCAGCTGGGGTTCCTTCGGACTGAGGAAGAGTCTGTCGTAGTCTAGTCCGATCTCGCCAAAGGCCACGACGTGCCCATCTTTTTTGGCTTGCACGACTAGTGTCCAGAGTTCTTGGAGCATTTTTTGTGCTCCTTCTGGGTATTCGTCGAATAGCTTTGCTTGGCAGGGGTGCACGCCTACTGTGGCGTAGCAGAAGCCGGCTGTTGGTTTGGGGGTTAGGAGGAGTGTGTGGGGGATGATGGGGATGGGAATGGATGGACTTACGGTATTTGCTGGCGACGGAGATGGCGTGTTTGGATTCGACTAGGTCGGAGCCTGTTACCATGAACTTGGAACAGCCTACGTCTTTTGCGCGCTGGATTACGTCGTCCAGGTCATCTTCGTGGGCTTGTTTTCCGTGGTATTCACCACGGAAGACGGGGTCGCTTAGGTTGATACCGATCTGGAAAGGCTGTTAGATCTTGGGTACTCGTTTTGTGAGGCTTACAGCCTCAGAAACTGTCAACGCACATCAACATATCTGAGTGTGTTTGTGGATTCGGCCATTTTTGGTTGTCCAGATGTGGAGAATGCCTTGGGTCTTGCAGTAGAGTTGCAGTGGACAGAGGACAAGTTTAACCCTTTGTTGAGACCTGTAATATTGTCAGCATAGGCCCTCTTGAATATACAGCCTCGCAGATCAGCAGTATTTGTTATATCTCTGAACGCGACAGACCTAAAAAGTCAGATTTTTCGATCGCTGTTGACCTCGCAGCCAGTGTAATATTGCGGCCGAAGAAATTCAGGGCACTTCCAGGAATGGCAGCTCTTTGCATCAGATGACTCGAGTGGAATCTCGCTATTGCGTTGATGATAAAATACTTTCAACTCTTGACTCAGTAAACGTTTTGTGTTGACTAACGGATGTGCAAAGCCACACTGGGGCTGTGCTGGAACTGTGGCTGAAATGATGCCTTGCAACTCAGGCGACACAAAGGACCCGCACGGAGAGAAATCCGTATGCCAGTCGGGAGTTCGCCGATTCCGCTTTTCAGCTGTATACATCTAGTTTTCAGGCTTGAGAACCTGCGATATGTCAATTGGAAGTCTGGCTGATATACTTACTAAAAGTGCGATGGCCTTTACATCTTGACAACACCAATTTCTCACAAATGCTAACAAAGCCATGCCTAACAAAATAAAAGAAGTCAACAGAAACAGAAGGTGGCCCGTGCAAGTCCGGGGTAAGCCCGGGGACATGACCGATAAGCTCTCCCGGACCCCTTGCTGAGTATTTAATGTATTTAATGCCACCTCTCAACCTCCCTGGAACTGCCCAGGTTATATACAATTAACCCTCCCCCATTCGCGTTTCCTGCCGAGCACAATATCCACCTAAGATGACAGACCAAAAGCTCGTCTCCGTCCAGCAAGTCTCGAACCACAAAACCCCAGAGGATTGCTGGGTAGTGGTAGACAACCAAGTATGGGATGTAACCGACTTCCTAGAAGAGCACCCAGGCGGATCAACAGGTAAACACCCAACACACTCTACCCAACCTCCCATCCCAATTCCCTCACAAAGCTAACACCCACATCCTAGTAATCCTAAAACACGCCGGCGGCGACGCAACAAAAGCCTACTCAGAAGTCCACGCCCCAAGCGTAATGAAAAACAATCTGGACCCCCAAAAGTTCAAAGGCGTTCTCGACCAATCTACAATCGACGCCGAATGGACCAAACCACCACCAGAGGAGAATCCCGCGGTCATGCTCGAGCACGAGAAACCTCCCCTGCACACTTTGATCAACTCGCACGATTTCGAACTCGTGACGTCGAAAACAGCCAGCAAGAAGACGTGGGCGTTCTACTCTAGCGCCGCAACGGACCTCATCACACGCGACGCAAATAAGTTGTGCTTTGACCGGACCTGGTTCCGGCCTCGTGTGCTACGAAACGTCCGGGATGTGGATACTACAACGAATATCCTGGGTGGGAGCTATAAGCTTCCGCTCTTTGTGAGTCCGGCTGCGATGGCGAAACTTATTCATCCGGATGGGGAGTGTGCTATTGCGCGAGCTTGTGAGAGGAAGGGTATCATGCAAGGCGTGAGTCTATCCCCCAATATTGATATGCAACTTCATACGCAATCCCATACTAATAACGGAGCAGATATCCAACAACTCCTCCTACACAATGGACGAACTACGCACAGCAGCACCAACCACCTCCTTCTTCTTCCAACTCTACGTAAACCGAGACCGAGCCAAGTCCGCAGCCCTCTTACGCCAATGCAACCAAAACCCAAATATAAAAGCAATCTTCGTAACCGTCGACGCCGCTTGGCCAGGCAAACGTGAAGCCGACGAACGCGTCAAAGCAGACGAGACTCTCTCGGTCCCCATGGCCCCATCAAAGGCCCAAAACGACAAAAAGGGCGGCGGGCTAGGCCGCGTCATGGCCGGGTTCATCGATCCGGGATTAACATGGGAGGATTTGAAATGGGTGAAACAGCACACGCACAAGCCGGTTTGTTTGAAAGGAGTCATGTGCGCTGATGATGCGTTGCTTGCTGTTAGAGCTGGCCTAGATGGGATCCTGCTTAGCAATCATGGAGGCAGGAATCTGGATACTAGTCCGCCGTCTATTGTTACCCTGTTGGAGATTCAACGGCGGTGTCCAGAGGTTTTTGAGTCTTTGGAGGTTTATGTTGACAGTGGGATTCGGAGGGGAACGGATGTTCTTAAGGCCGTTTGTTTGGGGGCTACTGCTGTGGGAATGGGGAGGAGTGTGCTTTTTGCTACCAATTATGGTCAGGAGGGGGTTGAGCATCTGGTTGACAGTAAGTGTTTGTTTGTTATTGATTGGGTGGGTTTCTTTGCTAACTGGCTGCTCTCACAGTCATCCAAGACGAACTCGAAACAGCCATGCGCAACGTCGGAATTACATCCCTGGCGGAAGCTTCCCCGGATCTCGTGCACACTGGTGACATCGACCACCTCGTTCCGGCGTCCCGCTCACACCCATACGCTCGGGCCATAGCTAAAGGCCGGCGACCGAGGTCGAAGCTTTAGCTTTCGTAATGGAGGGTGGTTAGGGTGAGGGTGAGGGGGTAGGATCGGATGTAGAGTGTCGGTTGACCCCGATAGATTGGCATGACCGCATGGCGCAGCGCCGCCGGTCTCTTGTTTCAAGGATTAGATATACAGCGTATAACCCCGACCATATGGCAATATACATAAGTCACCTCAACAAAAAACAAAGTGCCGAAATCCAGGGGTGAGAATCAGGGGGAGAATTCAGGAACATTCAGATATGCCAAGCCTCATGGCCCTTGCCTCCCCCTTAGATCTTTAAACTGAGGGAAAATATGCAAAATACGGACACAACTTGGTCTGCTGATCTGTCTTCCGGTCCTTCCGGACAAAATAGGCGATTGCGGGGAATATTACGAACACTACGACAACTGGAGATCTGCCCTGTATGTACACGTAGCCCACACACTCAACTCTGAAGGTCGGAGGAGGACCTTGTATACGGTGTAAAACATAGAATAGGGTGTACTTCGTAGATCATTCGCACTCCACTCTACGCACTAACATCCCAACTATTGTCTTGGAACAACAACTTATTCTTAGATCTGGGTCATGGGATCACAGATCCATTCCCCTTCTCAACGGTTGAGGACACCCCCCAAAAACCAAAATTAAATTGCATGATTCCCATTCCTGGAGGATGGAGACTGATGGCTTGCATGTACATGCTTGACCGACTGTCCTGAAGAGGGGGTGGCAGCCATTCACCGTCAAAAGATTTCAAAGTTCCACCCGGGGGTTGGATTCAGTATCTCCGGGCCGTTTGTGTAGGAGAATTTGGGAGGGCGATCAGGCAATTGCGTTATGTGCCATGGACCAAGACCAATAATGGCCGATGTCAATGTCAGGTGTATTTACTATTGGGTGGGTTGAGAGATGATCAGTTAACCGGGTGGGGGGAGAAGAGATGTACCGGGTACATCTTGTCACTCTGTGTTCTGGTGGGTACGGGGTAGTCTTCGTCCCGAGGGGGAGGTATCGGGTACGTAGATCGTGTGTATTAAACTTACTCACCGAAGTTACAAGTAGAGGCACATAGATAAGCAATTTAAGACAGGGTATATAACCTTGGGTCTGTCCGGTTAACTTCTTCTCTAAATTCTAGACTTTTGCTATCTTTAAGTGTTGACGTCTTCCACACCTCTACGTCTCACTCCTGCACAGCGACTCCACTGCGGGTCCAGCCAAGACTCACAGCTCTCCCCAACGATTTCTATAAAGCTCAGCTTCACTCCGGGCCTTTTTCTTCCTTCACTTCTGTACTTCCGTCTTGTCCCTCTGTATACTTGGGACTTCCATACAAACCACCCATCCAGCTTCTACCCTCTTACTTAACCAACTCAACACAATCCAGCTATCCCATATCATATACATCATGTCTGCTCCTCGTTCATCTCTCCGCGCTCTCCGCGTGCTCTCGCAGCCCACTGCCCCCTCAGCTCGTCGCTGCCTACACATAACCGGCGTGCAATCTGCCCAACCCGCAAACACAACCGACAAGGCCATCTCCAACCACGATGTCCTCCAATCTAGAGCCTTTGCCATTGCCATGCGCAGAATCAACGGCAACGCTTTCTCAGAGTATGTACCACTATCCTCCCAACTATACCTACTACACCTACCACCCTCCGTTCACCTTACCTCACCTTTAAACCGTACCTCCTTCTTCCGTAAACCCAACTAACAAACCCAGCACTCCCCGCCAATTCAACACCTCCCGCTCCTCAAAAGCCCGCAACGACACCTCAACCGTTGACCTAGTCTACATGCCCTCAATGGCCGACCTAGACGCCGCCCCCCTCCACCGTGGCATCCAAGTCCCGGTCCTCCCCGACCTAACCTCGCTCCCGGACTTCTCATCTCCCTCCGCCCCACCCATGAAGCCCCAGATCTACACCGTCGCCGGTACCGGTGCCGACGTCGCCGCCAGCGCTATGAGCGAGGTCGTCGATAACCACGCGGTTGATCTGGACCCATTCTCGCTTACTGAGGCGGTGGGCCGCTCGCGTGTCGGGGAGGAGATGAACCGGAGGGAGAGTGGGAGTGGTGTCCCGCAGACTGGTGTTATTAGGGAGTTGTGGACTGGGTTTTTGGACGATGTTATGGGGCCTAAGGAGATAAGGAAGTAGATCAATTTCTTCTTCTCATAGTATGATTACTATGGTTGGTTTTGTTTCCATCTTTCCCGTTGACGGGTTGGATGTGATGATATGAACTTCGGCTCTGCTTTTGTGTTTGTTTGGTTCTGCTTGATTATTTGAGCACTAGCGTTTTGATGTAATATTTATCCTCGTCGTGGAGATCCTCACACGACTGACTAGCCGGATCATGGCTCCTTTTTCTACCTTTCTATATCTTATTTACTGCAACCTAGTTGAGTTGTATTAATTGATCAAGTTCAAATCCAACACATCTATACAGAGTATTCATATCTATATCCAGATCTATGTTCATATAACCTCCCCAACAATCTAAAACCAACCCCCCGAATCCGAAAATAATCCTCGTTTTCGTTTTACCGAGGCACACCCAGGATCCACAATGATCTACAAGAAATAGATCTAACGGAACGGAATCAATCCCGATGATTTCCAACAGCGACCACCGTCGACGATAATCCGAGGAACTAGCCCTGGAGTTAATCCAGCCATTGAGTCATACGCAAGATCATCTTATCCATTTCTATCTTTCTGCATAAAATCCATTCCGATCCCAAAACTGTACTGTAGATCGACCATGATGACGTCGATACGTGATCACGCCAACCGAACTACAGTACTCTGTCCTTTGTCCCGGGATAGTCTTTTGCAGTTCCGAGGCCTCTCATTTTACCGATGGACTCGGGAGCCGGTTGCGGGTTTGTGTTGGTGTTTGTGGGGTGCGCCGGAGTATGTAGGATCTCCCCGGATCGGGGGGTTTCGGAGACGGGGGAGGTATTATCTGATCGTTTTATCAGTCATGCTAGCTGTAGGGGGAGGTTAATAGAGGTGATGTGGCTTTGCTTGGGGCTGGTTTTAGGGTGGTTTGTCTTCTGGATCAAGGGTGTGGCTGGTGTTGTAGTTTTGTTTCAGCTGTAAGGGGTGAGGTTGGGTTTTCTTTTCTTTCCTTCTTTGCTTCTTATTGTTCCTTTTCTGATTTACTCTGAGTGTGTGGCTATGACGTCTTCATTGCATTGTTTCAGACTTTGGTGCAATATGTAGGGGCTTGGATCGTCTTTCCCTTGGAGGATTTGTATACTATGTCCGTGGCTACATTGTTAACACAGACTTTACTTTCGCCGATTTATTACATATACTCACCAAGTTTATAGGCTGTCTTGAACTTTACTTACCCAAGTCTCTCATCTTATATACTTTGTGAAGACTAGGCTATGTGAAGTCTTCTATAAACGATATGAATTGCTGGTGTAGAAGCTTTGCGTAGACCAGAATATAAGCCCAATGCCTAAATACAATGACTATCACTATCGGACTAATGACTATGGGATACACCCCGATCGCTTCATTCATGTAGCACGATGCAACTTTGTGACAAGGACCTTGTTGGCGACCGTTCTGCACTTCCGACATTGCGGTTGGTGACACTTGTGTTGGCACTTGAGTTGACACTTGGGGAATCATAACCTAGATTACGATTTTGTTCTTCTCGGGAGTTGAAGTGCTATTAAACCGTGTTGGCTACTCTTCCTTGTTTTAAGCTGTGGGTGCTTTTGCTCTAGAATGCTTCGAAGTGATTAAGGCCCTGCTGATCGGCAGTGGTTCCGACCGTGAACTCTTTTGGGGTTTAAAAAATACTGTAGATAGCTTTTGCTATCCATACGTTCAGCTTGAATTTTATCTATCTGAACCATCAGCAGTTCGTGGATACAGTAGACGTGGGGCGCTGCGGTGGCTTGGGATTTACGTACGTGATAGATATACAGTTCCAGCCTCCAGCTTGTGTCATTGCCCAACATCTGCATGGTTTATGTGAGGATAATATCTATCGGCTGTATGAGTATTCTGTAGTTGCATGAATTGAATATGCTAGAATACGGAGTAAAATGGCAGTTGTGTAAGGCGAAGTGATGTGCAGGGTCTCGAACCATGTGGGGAGTGTCAAGTTCTAGACCCTTTGGACTTGGACGCACAATTATACAGGTCGTATTGACTTCGTTATTCATGCTACTTCTGTATATAGAACGGATGGTTTTTGAGCTGATTTGAATGATTTGTGTCTAGTGGTCTGGTGTCTAATTGTCCGTGAAAACTCTGATCTTTCAAGTGGGCATTGATATTCTACAAACATAGCGACAGTAGAGACAACAAAAGAGGGGGTAAGGAGATCAAAAAAGAGATTAATAAAAAGAGGCGACGATAATGTTATAGACATATTATAAACAGTATAGAGACAGAAATAGAAATGGAATAAATATGAAGTGAATGAACTTGGCAGTTAGCGTTATCATGGTTGCATGCTCAGACCTCAATTTCCAGTTTTGGCCCACTCAGTGAGCATTGAGCTTGGTTTAGCGTCTCACTAGCCTCGGCTCACAAGCTGATCGCAGCCTGAAAGAGCAACAGGTGGCTCCTATCGTAGCGCCAACTATTCCCCGATGCCTCTAGCCCGAACTGTTTCTCCACTATTCTGTCCAGGGGGATTTCCCTCAAACCCCCCTCACATTGCTTCTCTATCTCCAACCTCCAACTTCCAACTTCCACTCTTTAATTCCAGTCTTTCGTTGCCGTCTCGTTTCGTTCTTTCATTTTTTGTTTTCTCTTTCAGTCGCTTTCGGTTCAACTTCTCCGCATCTCCCGAGCTCCACCGTTCATAGTGACAACCGAATCGAACCTCAAATCCACTTGATTCAAATGCAGGCTCACTTCTCCCGCACCTAATCCCTCCTCGGGATCATGCGTCTCTCATCATGCCTGCTCATTGCCAGCCTCAGCGGCGTCCACGCCTTCTATCCGTGGGAACTGCGGGTGGAACTCGGTACCGTTGAGCCAATCCAGCGTCGCTTTATGCCATGGAGCTTGATTGAAGCCAAAATCGACAACACCGATACAAAGCCCCCAACACTCGACCTGAAGAAACTCCCCGTTCGTCGCGATGACACTTACAAGATTGTCGAGGCCTACACGCCATCAACGGCAGACAGTGCCCCATTGAACCAGGATGGAACTGATTACTCTTACTTCTCCCCCGTGTTGGTGGGTTCGCAGAAGACTGAAATGTGGTTGGCACTCGACACCGGTGCGCCCAACACGTGGGTCTTTGACTCCGAATGCACCGAGGCTGTCTGCACACAGCACCACACATTCGACAGGTCAGCCTCGAGCAGCTACGTCTCCAACAGCTCGACATTCAGTCTCGGCTATGGCAGTGGCACCGTCGTTGGACAACTGGGAACAGACACTCTCTCAATCGCAGGAATTGATGTATCGCTGGAATTCGGCCAGGCAAACAATGCCTCGGACACTTTCAAGAGCTACCCATTTGACGGGATTCTGGGTCTTGGCCGCTCCCACACAGCCGGGTGGACTCTTCCATCGTTTATGGATCGTGTTGCTGAGAGTGGACACCTCAAGAACAACTTTATTGGGTTCAGTCTGTCCCGCGCAGCAGATGACGCCAAGGACGGAGAGGTCAATTTTGGCGTTCTCGATACAACCAAATATGATGGGAGCATTAAGTACACCGCCACCGACTCGGACATCTGGAATATCCCCTTGGATGATGCCTATGTGAATGGCCAGGCTTGCAAGCTTTCCGGGAAATCCGCTACAATCGACACCGGAACCACCTACGTTCTGATTCCCCCTGATGACGCAGCAGTCGTCTTCGGTCTTATCCCGGGTTCATCTGCATCAGGCAGCAACTACATGATCCCATGTAACACAAGTGCGACACTGGAGTTCGAGTTCTCGGGTGTCAAATATTCCATCTCACCCAAAGATTATGTAGGAAACCCAACAGCGTCCGGCTCAGGTTCTTGCATTTCGACCATTGTGAGCTATGCATCCAATGGGACAGACACCTGGCTTGTCGGCGATGTTTTCCTGAAGAATGTCTACACCGTTTTCGATTATGACAATGCGCAAATCGGTTTCGGGTCGCTTGCCTGTGGCTCAACCGAGGGTAATGGAACATATACTGCACCCCCAACCTCGCCTACTGCTGTGGCGGCTGCTTCCAGTGCTAGCGAAGTTGCAGCAGTGTCTACCGCCTCCTCCGCCGCGACATCAACAGTCTCCGGCAGCTCTGCAACACAACTCACCCGTGGCATTAGCTGGTCTATGTTCACAGTCATCCTCGGCGCTTTCTTCGTCTGAAGTTTATTTTAGCCCATCTTTCTTTCTTGGCGACTTTGATTTGGCGACAATCACCTTCCGCTTGTATTATGTACTCTCGCTCATCTGTTACGTGCTATCGCTTCATGCACATCACTTCACTTCTGTCCATACGATTGGGTGCACACCCGTCCCAGCATATATGTTGACGCTGTCTTTCTGTCGTTTTATCAGCTGCACATGTCACTCGTTCCTGCTGGATACCCCCACGTTTCTGTTTTACCTGACAAAAGTCGCTGGCATTTTCATCCGGATTGTTCAGGGTCTTCGTGTACAAGACAGGCCATACTTTTATGATAGAAATAACTGTCAATTCTAATATCTCAAATACAACTATTATCCATATCCCGTTCCCATCCCCCTTCACAGACTCTTTTGCGGAATCAATGAGTAATTCTTGGGACCAGACTCTATCCAAATCAGCTACCATCCCAATATAAGACCAAGCACCAAAGGCAAACTTACCAAGAATCGACCGATCAAAATCCCCAACCCCATTGAACCCAGCAACCCCCATAAGGATATCCAAATCCGCCAACAAAGACTTCATAACATGCCTAACGCCCTCCTCCCCAGCAATACTCAATCCCCAAATCCACAACCGTCCAACAAAAACAAACCTTGCCCCAAGCGCCAAAGCCTTAACAACATCACTAGCGCCTCTAACCCCAGAATCAAACATGACATAAATCTCCTTCCCAACAGCATCAACAATGCTCTCAAGAGCATCAAGACTAGCAATAGCCCCATCAACCTGCCGTCCAGCATGATTACTCACAACAATCCCATTAACCCCATACTCAACACACCGCCGCGCATCAGCAACGGACTGAATCCCCTTAATAGCAAACGGCCGTCCACCGCTAATCCGCTTCCACTGCTCCATCAACCAAGGAATCTTGTCCCATGACCAAGCACGCCCATGCCAAACGGAATCAATCCATTTGATCGATGCGCCGACAACATCGACATCGGGATCAATCCCGCTTTCCTTGCACCGTTTCCGGAATACGGGGTCTGACAGCCCTAAATCCGCGCCGAAACCACGGTAAAAGGCGTAATTCGATGAGGCGACATCATCATGTCTCCAGCCTAGTTGCCACGTATCCGTCGTGAGAATCAGGGCATCGAAGCCAGATTCCCAGGCTCGTGTCAAGAGTGATAGTGTCAGTTCATCATCGTGCGGCATGTATAGTTGGTAGAACCGCGGGTTGCCGGTTCCATTTGCTTCCGCCACATTTTCGATTGAGGTGCTCCCCGCTGTGGAAAGGCAGTAGGGGAGGTTGAGTTCGCCGGCGACTTTTGAGACGGCGCTTTCGCCGGACGGGTGGTAGATTTTGTTTATTCCTATTGGGGCGAAGCCGATGGGCGCGGAGACTTTGTGGTTGAAGATTTCTGTGGATGTGTCTCGGTTGTTGGTGTCGACTAGTTGGTTTGGGATTAGGCGGTGGCGGTAGAAGGATTGGCGGTTTGTTAGGTGTGTGTTTGAGAGGCCTGCGTTTGAGGAGGCGTAGAACCTGGTGGGGGGTTGGTTAGTTTTTTTTGTTTGGGTATATGTATATGGGTTGAATGGGTGGGTGTGTACCAGCCGCCTTCGCTGAGCTTTTCTTTGGCTCTTTCTTCTAGTTTTCGGGGGTCTTTTATACAGTTTAGTATCTGGGGTGGCTGTTTCCTGTGGTAGATGAATTACCAGTGTTGAACAGGGGTGTCTGTCCCTCATTCTGCTTCAAGAAGTTCTCTCGCTGGTAAAGACCCCATTGGGGCGTGGTGCGGTTTTTGATATGAGGGTTGTTGGGGTCACTCATTTTGTTATACACTGAGATTCAGGTTCTAAGCTGTTCAAATTGTAGAGTCAGGTTTGAACCAATACAAGCTTTGAATAGTTGTTTTCTTCAAAAATGGAAACTGCCAAATTTATAGATCTGTTTTATCTTATCGATGACTTCATTTTGACGCTGTTGGCCGTTCTCGGACGAGAGAACATCATAACATGGCCTAACTTCGGTCCAGAGATCATGTTTTCAGTTATGCAAGATGCGAATATTTGAGTTAGGATCTGCGCTTTGATCTGCGATAAGTGCTTATTTTGCGTAGCAGATTGTGGATAGCTCTTGGTGTCGGTGCCTATAGATCCAGGTTGCCTGATGTTTTCTGAGGGGTTTCTCTGCTCACCGCTCATCTTTATTCATTTATTAGAGTTTATTTGAGGTACTCTACCTAGTATATGTTTGATACCTCGGGTGCTTACTTGTGTGAGTGGTCAATCGGTCGCGTTTGACAACGCTCTGTTTATATACACACGGATATAATAAGTATCATGACAAATAGAACTAATACGTAACTAAATATTACTTGACTACAATGGATACACTGCGTGAGCGTGTGGTCACTATCACCCGGGAAGTCCGTTAGTTGTTCTCACAAGGCGAAGTGTACCGCAGGCTAAGCTTTGTCCCAATTGCTCATCCATAGCACAGGGACAAGATACGAACATTTACTCGACCATAATTGGATTATATTGATGTGGAGGACTATCTGGAAGGTATCGGCCGAGAGTGCTTGGTGTTCTGGCATGGCTTGCTCTGGTGGGATATATAACAAGAGTAATAGCTGGCTTCTTATATGTGTCTCATAATGAGTTAGGAACTAGGAGCTTAAAGAACAGATTCTGAAGCTAAGGTGAAGCTATGGCGGCCCCGTATCCATCCAGAAAGAGGAACTATTATATATCTGCGTTGTTTTGAAACCAAGTCAATCATCTTAACAAGTTCGACTGAAGCTAGAACCTCGAGTGTTGCATAGTGTCACCATCCGGCACGATTTCTCATTAAGTTTGCCCAACCCGACAAACCAAGAGAATATGAGACGATCCAAACGTAATTCTCCCAACAAATAAGAGGCAAAATAATGCGGCATTTACTAAGAAATCGGAAGTATGAAGCTCGGTGTTTTCGTCGGCATCCGAGAATCCCCGTTGGCGGCTAACCACATCGGGATCCTCGGGAACGTCATCGTCAATACTCGGTCCAGCTCTGTTCCTTTATATTCTCTGAAAATACCTCAAACCCCCATATTCACAATGTTCGGTCTGGCAAGTAGACGGTCAGCACTTGCTAGCTCAAAATGCCTGGCTCCCTCATTGCCGGCGCGAGCCATGGTCGCAGCACAGCCTGCCTGCGCCAACATCCAGGAGTTTCATTCCACGTCTGCACAGGCTGCATCCCGGCCGACTTGGATGCCGATGCGTGTTAAGACGCCTTGGATCGATGCGTTGACGCAGAGTCGCGAGGCTGCTAAGGCTGGTTCGCAGGGAAATGCGGCTAAAGTTATTAAGCCTGATTTGACGCCGAAGAAGATGTCTGATAGTGCTTACAGTGCTGTATGTTACTAATCTTTGTGGGGATTAGGATTTATTATTTATTGTTAGGCGAATACTGACTAGTGATATTATAGGTTTTGCCATTGGCTCAAGACAAGTGGCTTCTGGATTCCTACCTCAACTCCTCAGGGCATATCAGGTGTGTTCAAGATCGACGTTATCAAGGAGCATGTCACTAATCCTAGCAACAGATTGGGATCACTGCTGATGGATCTTGATGCCCTGGCAGGCATTATTGCCTACCAACATACCGGCGATGGAGTGTCAACCGTCACAGCTGCCGTAGACCGAATCACAATCGAGCACCCTCTAATGGAGATCTGCGATCTCGAGCTGAGTGGCCAATGCACATACGCAACAGGTCGCTCAAGTATGGAGATCTCGTGCCAGGTCAGCAAGGTCCGTCCTGATGGACAGCCGGCCCAGCCCGATGACGTCCTCATCACTTGTGCATTCACAATGGTCTCCTTAGACCCGGCCACCAAGACGTATGTTCCTCATCAGTATGTGCACTACACAGGCTAACCTCTGTGTCAGTCCCGTCCCTGTGGCACCTCTCATCGTGGAAACCGAAGAGGAAAAGCGCCTCTTTAAGAAAGGCGAAGCAAACTACCAAGCCAAGAGAGCTCTCCGCAGGCGCAGTCTCCTCGAGAGAGCCCCAGACGACGAAGAGAGCGATCTAATTCATTCAATGTGGACAAAGGAAATGTCCTACCTAAGTAAGTAACCCCCAAGCCCCAATTACCACCCAAAACTAACAAAAACCCCCAGACCCCCAAACCCCCT
>ERZ1673737.1436-NODE-1436-length-23038-cov-8.960667_pt1 | contig 23038 bp, 20 predicted proteins | sample MGYA00580211_ERZ1673737 | MGnify/ENA primary metagenome ERZ1673737 (study PRJEB41218, sample SAMN15661789) | gut metagenome | host: Homo sapiens | place: Canada: London | collected 2015-08-20/2019-03-30 | study: EMG produced TPA metagenomics assembly of... | reverse complement strand
GTAGAGGCCATAAAAATTGATGAAAAAAAATATTGAGTATCAAACTTGGGTTAAAGTGTTTTCTTGCAAAAAGCTACAAACGTATGGACAAAATACAGAAAATAATGGCACGACGGAATGCTCTTTTGCCTCTTTCAGAAAGAGATAGAGAGCTACTAAGCCGTCGCTTCACTATAGACTTTAACTATAATACAATAGTTCGTTAAAATTTGAGTATATGGCTACACAGCCTTAGGCTGCCAGCCAATGAGTTCTTTGACAATCTTACTAATTAAAGTTCGGTTCGGTCGGCATCGGGACATGTCGAAAATTAATTTCGTATAGTTCGCATTGAACATCAGCGACTTAACTTTTAACTTCATCATTAAAGCCTTGTTTTTCTCCTGCATAACTAAACGGCTGACATGGAAATCCAGCTGTTAGAATATCAAAATGGGGTATATCCTTTGCCTCTACAGTCTTTATATCACCAGTCGGAATCTCGTGAAAATTCGCCTCGTAGGTTTGTTGTGCAAACTTGTCGTTATCGGGCGAGAATACACATTTGACATTGTTACTTTTCATGGCAAGACGGAATCCACCAATACCACAAAACAAATCTATACCCTTATATTTCTGCATCATTAAATATTTTTCTTTTTTATCATTCTTTCTCCTCACTAACCGCCTTAATCTCGTCAGCAAGTATTCAATATCATTCTACCTTCTTTGGCAATTTACTTGAAGCCTTTTCTATTTTCTTTTCGTTGCTTGCCACTCTGCGTTCCACTTTTTTTATGTCCTCAGCAGGAGGAAGGTTTTCGGGCTTTATGCCTCGTCGCCCCAGCATCTGCCTTACACTTACATTGTTCTGAATGTGTTCGGCAGTAATGCTCGGTTCGCCATAAAGGTCTTTCTGCTCCACATTGTAGTTTGTCATTTCTGTTGCGAGGTTCTTTGCAGCAATGGTCAGCGTAGGAAGAAAATCTGCCAACGGGCGTGTTGACTTGATGCCGAGGCGAAGTTTCATGTCTTCGGTGGTATGTCCGCCAAACAAAGCCGTGTCGCCTTTTGAACGTATACGACCAAATCCACGGTCATCAACACCACGCTCATAAATATTGCGAGACAATTGCTTTTCTGAAGCACGTAACCGATCGCGTGTTTCCAGACGTGAAACTTGCAGCAAATGCTCGGCTATAAGTTCTGCTCGCCTTGTCTGTAATGCAAAATAACCTTGTGCAAAGGCTATTTCTTCTTTCTTTGGATCACCGTTCTGAGCTATGAGATAACAGGCAAAACGAGTGAGCATATAGTCCTTGACTTCACGCTTAGCACCTTTTGCCAAACTTATCATTTTCGTGACCTCACGAAAATGATCATCCACGTTGATATTCTGTGATTTACATGATTCCACAGCTCTGCCTATAGCTATTGTAAAATTCTCCCAACGTGCATAGCCAAGAACCGACTGAAGCTCGCGTGCAAACCAGACTTCAACCTGTTCTTTACCATTATCGCTCTCAATGTAATGCGTTATCTCGTTGAAAGCGGATGTATGCAGATTTATTCTTTGAATGTCCATGTTATAATATTTCTTTGTTTTCTTTCTCCTCACTAAACGCCTTGACCTCGTCAGCAAGGACTTTCTGTTATTTCTCTTTCGGTACTATCAACTGACAATCCGCCACTCCGATAGGTTTTCCCATATCTTCAAGTGCGAGTTCCACCTCTACTCATGCCAATGCCTGTGTCTCATACATTTTGAGATTAATGGCATTGAGCAACAAGTCGCAATTCCAACCTTTAGAGCGTGTCTCCTTTGCATAGGAAAGCATTGCTGCATTATCATCACCAACTTTCCGAAGAAGTTGCAATATATGTCCCCATGGTAAAAGTGCGACAGCTTGTCGCACTTTTATGTCCGAGTGACAAAAACGCTCGTAGAATTTCTTCATGTCCCACAGATTTCGTGGTGAAACACCCATCTTGGGATAGCGTTCTTTCAGGTCTGCAGACAATCTTTTTGCTACACGATCACCATACCCACTTTCAATCTTGCGCTCATGAAGCATTTGACCAATCTCCCAATAGGCAGTAGAGACATAGCCATTGACATGTCGGGCTATCTCCGTCCGTGCGTGCTCAATTACTGCGACAACGTGTCGCAGTATCTCTGCATAATCGCTACTTCCTATTGAGAGTTTGTTATCTTTATTGTCTGTTGCCATTTTATCAGTCTATATTATCTTGTCTGAGAAGGTCTGTCACTTCCACTTCAAGCAGTTTGGCTATCTTCATAAGATTGCCCAAATCTGGCTGACAAGTATTAGTACACCATTTTGATATGGTTGTTTTATCCTTTCCCAGTTGTTCACCAAGCCATTTGTTCGTTTTCTTTTTTTCAGCAAGAACTACTTTTAGCCTGTTTAATTCTTTATTTGCCATATTCAGATGCGAATTTGATTGCAAAGGTAATTATAATACTCCACAATTCCGCATAAACACAGCAACATTTACGTCTATTTAGCAACTTGATGAAAAATACTCACCACAAGTTAAGCCTACATTTCACTCGTTGTACGGTACTTACCCCTTTACCACCCAACTTCTCCACATCCCGAATGCCCACCTTGCGGAGCAGACTTATTACTTCCCTATATTCGGCATTCATCTGTGCTGTCGTTTTTACAGGGCCAACCTTGAGCCCGAGTTTTCCACCTTTCTCTATATACCGCTTCCTTTCTGACTGCAATCGGAATGAGATATTATCACGTTCCAATTGCGCACAGGTCGAAAGCGTGGATGTCATTATACGAACAAAGAGGGATGGATTTCCTTCTTTGTCCAATAATGTAAGCTGTTTCTTTTGTATGTAGAGGTTGATACCACATTCAATGAGCTGCTGACAAAGGGCAACGTGAACATGGTTTACCATAATCTGAAAGCAGACAAGATACGCAAGCGCATATCGCATTACTTTGGCTTGCAACCAATCGTCGTAGAATCTTGGATAACGTCTTTGACACCGTTGCGAAATGCCTGTTGCCATCATTCAAGGGCATAGAACGAAGTAAGCTCCATCATGCCTGTCTCTTCAAGAAGAATTGCTCATTCTACTAATCGCCCAACATCATACACTTTTGGGTAATATTGGCGTAACCGAAAGTTAAATACGTTAAATTTTACCTGTTTCGCATCTATATAGAATCCACTCAGTCACTTTTCTACCGTTTAGAACGTATAATACTGATAATCAACTAATAATAGATACGCTCAATGTAATTCCCTAACAAGCATCAACATTCCTGACTCTGTGACAACCATCGGGAATCATGCTTTTTACAATTGTAAATCCCTCACAAACATCAATATTTCAAATGGCGTGATGAGTATTGGAGATAATGCCTTTGAGGGATGTGTTTCCCTCAAAAGCATCAAAATTCCAGATTCTATAACAAGTATTGGGGACTATGCATTTGGGGAATGTGATTCCCTTTCCACTCAAGTCAAATCCGACATCATTCAGCGCTTTGGGGAAAATGTCTTTTAAACATAATAGTAATTGAATCGTAAACGTGGTCCGTCACACACCTTCGCAACTGGTGAACGGCAATGCTCCGTTTTTCAGACCGCTTTTTACCCAAATTGGTCATCAGGAAACGACCAAAACACTCGTTGAATTGCAGACTTTTTCCATCGCTTGAAACTCATGGAACGTAGAGGCAGTGGAATGAAGAAGATTATTGGCGAGTATAAGCATTTTGAAAACTTGGAAAATTATCATGCACCTGAGTTTCGTTCCAATGCGACAGAATTTCATGTTACTCTATGGAACCTCAATTATGAGGCGGATGTCGTAAAAGAGGCAAATGATGACGTAAAAGATGACGTAAAAGATGTCGTAAAAGATGTCGTAAAAGAGGCTCTTCCTTACCTTCTGCGAACAACAAGAGGCTGATAATACAGATGGTGTTGAATCTGTTCATGTTGAAAAATCGCCAATTCCTTAACATGACCTGAGTAACGTGTTAAGAAATTCCGATTTCTTTAACATGAAGTGCTGACGATATAGAAACGGAGAACATAAGATCAGAAGGCAAATGAGATATAAAGGCAAAAGTGTGGAAATAATAGGCAGCAAGACCTTGTTCGGCAAGGAAACGCTGTGGGTGCATGTGCTGGAAGACAACACCTTCATGCAGGTGCAACGGACGGACATGGTGGAAGATGATGTAAACACTGTCGGTTCGGGCATGGCATATGTGCGCTACGTCTTTATCGCGGCCAGAATAAAAGAGGAGATGGCGCAGAAACGACTGTTTACCCCTAACGAAAGTAGTCTGATACCATTGCCTCACCAGATACTTGTGCTGGAGAAAGTGATGCAGGGCGTACAGACTCAAGTCAAATCCGACATCATTCAACGCTTTGGGGAAAACGTCTTTTAAACATAATAGTAATTGAGTCGTAAGCGTGGTCTGTCACGCACCTTCGCAACTGGTGAACGAAAATTCTCCGTTTTATTTCCTTGATGGCAAAAGCAAAGCATACGCAACTAGGGAAAGCACCTTGCTTGAAGTATACATAAAAGACAAAGCCACTTTGCGAAATAGCAAGCTATCATGCAAGAGAAAAACTGGGCACATAGTGGAATCATGACAATGACTTTTTCAAAAAAGCGAGGATAAACGTGAACTTTTTCTAATATTTGTTTGCCATAAAAAAAAATAGTCGTACCTTTGTAATTGGACAACCATATCTCGTCCGGAATGTAATTGCAAGACGAGTTCTTGCCTACTACACGACGAGACAGCTCACGCCGTTCAGAGTGTGGAAAGTCGCAAGAGGCCTCTACACAAAGTGGGCTTGGGTGGGAGGTAGTCCAGACATATTGAAGGCGTTTACTCAACGCTAAGTTTGAGACACATCGAATCTAGCAAATTCAGAAATCTAAGTCTTGAACGTAGCCAACGGTAGATGTCCCGGGTGTGATTACATCTATCCCGTGGAGACCTTGTAAGCACAGATTGCACCCTTACGGACGCAGTGTGTTTGTTTACTTAGGTCTCTTTGCGGTGGCGATATATCATATCGGCGTGGGCTCTGACGTTGTCTGTTCAACTTAGATAGGCAATGCTAGAGCCTCGATGTGTGGGACGGACAACAGGACGATCTCACGCTTTTTTTGTGTCATTGTATCAAGTCAAGTCTTTGACAAGGATACCATCACGATATGGAATTATACTGCGCCACATCCGATGTAAAAAGCACAGGAGGCGACAAGAAGGCACCTCCCAGCGTTGATCTTACCACCAGCGCTCCCCCCGAAGTTCAAAAGCCCGCAACGGCAACGAACTTACAAACAGGGGTGTCCACCAATAGTGCTCTGTTGGGAATAGAGAACGACCAAAGTAAAAACCTTAGAGAAAGTATCCATTGGTATGCACTTCGTGCTACATATGGGAGAGAAAAAAGGGCTTATGAGTATCTTATAGGCAAAAAAGTAGAGGCTTTTTATCCTACTTTAAAAAACACAAAGGTCGTTAATGGCAAACGTGTATCCATTGAAGAATCACGCATACCCAATCTTCTATTTGCCCGCGGCACAGAGGAGGAAATCCAGTCTTTTGTTTATGACAACGTAAATCTCCCGTTTCTACGATTTTATTATCGCCACACACACATTGGCAAAAAGAGGACCAAAGAGCCTTTGATCGTACCTGATTGCCAAATGAACACTCTGATAGTTGTCTGCGCAGCAGAAACTGACGATATTATTGCATCCACAGAAGAGATTACAAAGTTTAAAGAGGGGCAAATGGTAAGAATAACTGATGGCAAGTTTAAAGGTGTTGTTGGAACTGTTGCTCGCTATAAAAGCCAGCAACGGGTAGGCATTGTCATCGAAGGCCTCCTGACAGTGTGTACAGCATATGTACCGAGCGCGTTTATTGAGAAAATAATTTAATTGCTATAGAATATGAATGGTAAAATATCAAATTTCATAACAGGAGTTATTGGTTGCCTCTGTGTTTGTGGGTTTTATTCATGTAAAGAAACAACCCCAACTCCTGTGGACACAAAGTATATTAAAGACTTTCACACAACCAATTTCCTTCATTCTGCAAAAATGCTTGAAGAAGATAAATTGGCGTTGTACGTTGATTATTCAACATGTATCGCAGAAGGCATGAAAACCTCTGCACTTTACGTCAAACTTGTCCCATCTTTCGTAGAGGCTACAAAAGCTTTTTACTCCATAAAGGGAGACTCGATAAAGCAAGAAGTTCCAGCAAACACATACAATCGACTTCTGAATATACATGAAGTAAATTATGCAGACTTGAAGACTGCAGCAGAACAAATTGCAAAGGGCAATACAGAAGCTGCACTTCTGACTGATGGCGAATACTATAATCCCACAATGGCTGGTGCCAATCCTAATAATCCATATTTGGCAGACGCTTTTAAAACATGGATGAAAAAAGGGCACGATATCTTTATTATCTCAGAGCCTTATATAGAGACCAATAACGGTCTTCAATATAACAAAAAACGGTTCTATTTTCTTTTCACAGATACAAGGTTGAAGAATAACATATATGATCGTATCGCTCAAACGGCATCTTTAGAACAATTCTCAAATATTCAGACTTTTCATCTTTCAGCAGACCATCCTAACATTATGGCTGAAGGAAACTCTTCACAGACAAATGATTTGCTTGCTGCTAAAATTGAGCCTTATGGTATTTTTGAGATACAAGATTGGACTTTGGATTGGAAACAAATAGAAAATTATATCATGGGCGCAGTTGATGAACAAACTGGTAATCCACTTCCTAATGGTGATTTCGTTATTAAGGGCTTAAAGGTAGATAGAAACTCGTTCGGTGGTTATAAGATTACAGACGTTGATGTGAAAGTTTATGACATGAATATGGCATATATGGACTATTATATGCGAAAAGAGTCTGGAGAAAAAGTAGGCGCTCTTGGTGAAGAACTTCCAGAGTGCCCAAACTTTCTTGTGGTTGATCATAAGGAATTTGCACGACACGGAATGATAGATCTCTATTTTGATGTCATGAATTACAATAATGCCTTCCTTATTGGAAAGCCAAACAATTATTTCAAAATAGATTTCTTCATCACTAAAACAGAAAACGTATTTTCAAAGTATTCTTCCATGTTTACTTTTGATCTTCTTGGGCACCCAGGTATTACCAACAGTTCTGTGGTTACAAGCGTAGAACAATGTCTCGTTGATAAAGATTTGGAGAATCAAATGAAGCACTCCCCTTTCTACACAATTTATGTTAAAAGCAATAAATATTAAAAAATATAGGACATATGAGAATAACAAATCTTCCCGATCTTCAGTCTTTACAGGACGAGACTATGGTTTATGCTGCGATTGTGGGTGCAGTAGCATTAGGTTTTTCATTTTTAGTTGCATCATTGATTGCCTATAAAGGTGGCAATGATCGTTCTTACATAACCCGTAGAATTTGGTATGTAATTATAGGTCTTGCTGCAGCTGTAGTTTTCTATATATACAACGATCTCTTTGTTAAGCCCAGTATTACAAATGTAGGTTGGCAAAGTATGTTCTCTGATACAAATATCATAAGTATCTTTATTAACTTGGGCGTATATCTTGTTGGTGGTATAATTCTCATGCTTACCTTCAGACACAAGAAATTCGGTTCTATTCTTGGTAAAGAAAAGAATGCATAAAACAACCTAATAATTACGCGAATATGGCAAAACAGTATTTCGTAATGGGTATCGGTGGTACCGGCATGCGTTGCATTGAGTCCTTGATTCATCTTTGCGCAATGGGCATGTTTGACGATACTGAGATACACCTTTTAGCTCTTGACACCGATAAGAACAATGGTAATTTTTCTCGATTAAAAGAGGTCAAAGAAGCCTATGTTAATGCTAAAAATCTGGATAAGGCTAATCGCACGTCATTGACAGATACGTTCTTTTCTGCTGATATAAAATATTATGAGTTCAGCCCTAACTACGAAAAGAAGAGTACCTTCAATGATGTCTTTAACTATGGTAATACCAAGTATAATAATCCAGAGGAGGCAGACTTGGCAGATTTGGTTCTTACAGATAATGTAGAGAACTTCAATTTGCGTCATGGTTATCGAGCACAAACTCATCTCGGTTCCATGATGATGTATCATTCAATTATTGAGGCAGCTCGTTCACGTATGGATAATGAGCTGAAGCAGTTCCTTCAAGTTCTTATTCAAGCATGCAATGGTGGTAGCGATCCCAAAGTCTTTATTTTAGGCTCTGTATTTGGAGGAACTGGAGCTTCTTCTATCCCTATTATACCTCAGGCTATTTCTGAGGCTGCAAGTATTATGAGTAATGGTGCAGCCAACATTTTAGGTCGAGCATACTTTGCATCAACACTCTTGACTGCATATTTCAGTTTCAAGGCTCCTTCTGCAGAAGAATTGAAAGACCAAAAGGTTATAGCTACCAGTGACAAATTTGCATTAAATTCCCAGGTTGCAATGATGTTCTATGATGATGACACAACTGTCAAGAATACGTACCAGCGTTTCTATATGATGGGAACAGACGGACAGGGTTGGGATCCTATGGTACGTGAAAAGGACAAGATAACCAAGACCATTACGGGTGGTGGTGAACAAAAGAATGATTCGCACTACATAGAACTCCTTGCGGCAAGTGCAGCTCTTGACTTCTTTAATTGTGACATAGCCCATTTGAAGGAGAATAAGAGCGCCGGTGAAACGGATTATGTATATCGTGCAGTTGATGGATCTGGCAAGTTTGAATTCAAAGACTTCGTTGGCAACAAGGATAACTATGACAAAGACTTTGCGAAGAAATTCGGCATGCTTATAGCATTCTCTTTCCTCTGCAACGATCCAGATATAGACTTTGTCGAGAGTGTTCGTTGCAATAAGCAGAAGGAAATTACAGGATTCGACGGAATGGATGTAAACCAAGTTGAGTACTTGAAGAAATATTTCTGTCTCTTCAATGTTCGTAAGGTAAATGACGAATTTGCAGAAGGATGGATTCGTCAGATTCATCGTTCTGCTGGTGGTGGCGATAATTTCCTTTTTAACCCTAAGTTGTTTGCATTCCATACTATGAAGGAATTGCACAAATACGATTGGAACAAGAACTTGTATAGGAATGAAGGCATTGGTAAGGATTGGACTTTTTCTGTTGGCTTCTTTGGCTCCAAATTCAATTCTTTTAAGGAAGAATTTATAAAAACGCTACATAACGGAACCCCAACAACGATTACAAATACTGGAGAGCGTTTCTATAAACTCGTTTATGATACGCTTTGCAAAATCTATAACATAAACTAATTTGATACGCAATGTCTAAAGCTTTATTGATAAAGAGCTATACAACTCTTACGACCGGCACACAGGGTAATTGGAATGACCTGAACATGGCGTCTTCCTATATCCAGGGAATCCAAACAGGAAAAATTCTCGAAGATGTAAGTGCAGACAAAATTGCTGCACTAATTTCAGGCGTACCTACACCATGGGCACGAGCAAAGCTTTTTAAGTTTGCGCTTGGAACTTTGGCAAATCCTGATCCTGCAATTTCAAATTCTGGTCTTACCCAGTATTATGAGATGCTTCACGGAGAGTGGAGAGGTCTCTTGGCTTTGATGGCTTTGTACTCAGATCGCATTCGCATTTCAAAACCTGTAATCATGAATGCAAAGGGAGGTGATTATGAAATTGCTTCAGCATTCGGTCGTATGCTTTTCAACGACAAGGATATTTGGAGCAATCAGGATGTTCTTGCTAAAGATCCAGATGCACAGCCATACATTCACCTGTTGTATTATAAGGACCAACTTATTGGTGGAACATCACCACTAACAGGTGTTTTTACAGGCGTGAATTATTCAAACCTGAATGGCATGAATGATATTAGCTGGTATAGAAATGGCAAGTTGGAGGATCCTATGCCATATCTCTCACCAGACCAGTTACAAAAGCTCTATCTGTTTGTCAAGAATATGAATGGCAACCTTGATGCTTTCGAGAATAAGGTTAACCTGTTCCGTCAGGATGAACAGCGAATAAATATTGATGGTTTCAAGAGCATGAGCCGTGATTGGGAATCTGAAATTCTCCAGAAGGCTCATGGAAATCTGCGCAATATGGGCCCCATCCCAACTTATGGAGCTTTGTCTTGTCCATTCAATGTGTTGTTCTGTAGCGATGTTCCTGTATACATGAAGCCAGACTTTACATTTACATATGTCAATGGGACAGACTATCAGAAGATTGGCGACATTCAGAATCTTCTCAGTTCTGACAGTTATGTACTTGGTTGGGCAGAGGATGCGGAACAACGCCAGAAGCGTTCTGAAGCACCTGTTTATTATTTACAGGTAAAGGATCTACATTCTGGTTCTACGTGCTATTTCACTATACCTCTTTCAGAGATGGGTATAGACATTTTCAAGAATCGCTTTGCTGAATTGCTAGATTACAATGCAGGAGGTAATAGCCATATTACAGCTTCAATTAGTGATAATGGTGATATACTTTCCGTTTCTATGGTTGTAGAGATTGACGGTGAGAGCGTAACACTTAACACCCGTGAGTACCAGATTGAATGGATGGAAGATATGGGACGCGTTATCATGTGGCCAAACTTTGTGTCTGACCGGTGGAATAAGTATTATATGTATACGGAGTTCACTGCTGATGCAAAGAACAGGTTCCAGCCTATTTTCAAGTTCGAAGGAAATATAATCCGTGATGGTAACGAAAAATTCTTTACTCCACAGTATGAGGCAGCACCAAATGAAGAACTTGGGGTACAAATCAAACCTTTGATTACCTATCCTGCAGGTAAAGTTGAAGACCTTCCAAAGTACAACATTATTGCAGCAGATAAGCCATTTGAAGGTCTATTAGCCACTGTGCAAAAGGGTGGTCATGATGAGCGTTCTGGTTATCTGATGCTTCGCCATAGCATTATAAAGGATCTGTCTTCTATCGACATGAAGAGTACTGCTGTAGTTGGTATCGATTTTGGTAGTAACAACACTTGTGTTTATTATAATGCAAATGATCGAGGCGCTATGCCCATTCAGTTTGAGAACAATCGTGCTGTCCTTGTCGGCAATGAGAATGATAACAAGAAGGCCAATGCTGGTAATGATGAACTTTTATTCTTCACAAACTACCCTGCAGAGAATGGACAATTGAAATCATGGTTGCATGAGCATGATTCACGATACAACTGCTACAACCAATCTGAGGAAGTTGCAGGAGGTGTACCCGTAAACCGTCCGAATGTGGTGGTTCGTGAGATGGATGAATTTGAAATAAAGACCCAGGCTGGTACTCTTCATTATAACATGAAGTGGTTGGACAACCAGAAGGGGCTTGAAAAGAAGCGTGCGTACCTGAAGTCTATTTGGCTCCAGACATGCGCATTCCTTTATAAAAATAAGATTCGTCCCGAAGAAATCAGTTGGAGCCATCCTGGTTCTATGATGGAATCGGACGTAAATGACTATGACAAAATTTTCAACGATTTGCAGAAGATCTATCCAATCACAACAGGACGAAAGCCAGAAATCAATGAGAGCTATCCTACAGAGGCAGAAGCTGTTTGTAGCTTTGCCCTCTCGCAAGATTTCGGTCTAGCTGGCAATAACATGTTCCTTGGTATTGACGTTGGTGGTAGCACGAGCGATATCCTGCTTCTTGGAAAGGATCCTAACAATGGAAACAAGGCAACATTGTTCCGTGAAAGTTCTGTCCGTCTTGCAGCAGGTGTATTCTTCGATGCTGTCATTAAGTCCGAAACATTCCGTCAAGCATTGGTAAACTTCCACGAAAGTAACCAGCGTACGGTTTATGTATCCAATATCCGCGATGTCCTGACAGAAGCCAACAAGGCTCCTTACTACTTGAATAACATCTTTGATCAGTTGAAGACTCTTGATGATTACGAGAACTTCTATGATACAATCAATCGTGATGCAAAATTCGTATTCACAATTCCTGCTTATGTAACAGGTCTGCTCTTGTTCTATTCTGGTATGTTGATTGGTAAGACAATTAAAGACAACAATTTAGATAATATCGACCGAATTGACATTCTTTCATTTGGTAAAGGTGGACGTATTTTCCACTGGCTCCGCAATTCAGCAGGAAACCGTGCAACTCAAGAGTATTATTCAACCTGCCTCAATGCCGGTGTTCATTGCGTAACAGATGTTGAGTTAACTGGTAAGTATCGTGATGAAATTGAAGTTGACAATAAAGCAGAAGTTGCTAAGGGTCTGTGTGATCCTAAAGATATTGTCAAGAAACAGAAGGCTGAAGACCGTGACATATGTGGCGAAATAGGAGTTAAGTATCTTATTCCTGGAGGTAGCATGAAGAGTTTGTCAGTTGAGGATGAACTTACCGGTGACTATTTCTCTGACGATATGGGCAACTTCGATTTCTCAGGAATCACCAACTTTGAGGCATTCATGGATATATTTATCGAGTTTGTTAGCCAGAAGACAAAGCTTTATGCTAAGGCTGATAGCGAGTTGCGTGAAGATTTGTCTGATCTTCCAAGCAAGATAGCAAGCTTCATTTGCAACAATGATAGAGAATACAAGAAAGCTAAGGATAAAGCAAAGTCAGGTGAAGGTTTCCACTATCATCAGCCAATCATCATCGCAGAAGGAATCTGCTTCCTTAGCACTTTGATTAGAAAAGCTTTTAACCAGTAATAAGTTGGAAGAAATCCCAAAAATATGAAGTCATTAGCTCTATACATAGACAAGTGGTATATTGTCGGTGCAGTAAACACCGACGGTATCACTCGTCTTGTAAATCTACCAAACCGCGAGAATCGCATTTGGCTCTATTTCTATGAAGATGTTGCCAATGACGAAATTTCCTATGGCAAGGGTTTCCAAAGCAAGTTTCGTAACAACGAACCTCACTATTATGGTGACGTATTCTCTTTGATTACTCAGTCTTCGGCCAAATACACTATGTTTAAACGTTCCCAACCAATGAAGGGAATATTTAAGTCTTCAAAGATTTTTGATGATTTACGTAAGGATATGGACGAAGATGGGGATATAACCACCTACATATCATTCTCGAAAGACATTTCTTTGGCTTCACGTCTTCTCTTTATTGAGGAGTTGAAAGAGGAAAGATTTGTTGTACAGGAGAGTGTTGCACGTATTTGTCATCTGGCTTTGGAATATGCTGCAAAAAAAAGCAACTATACAGAAGATGGATATTACCTTGTTCTAAATGCTTGTAATGAAAATCTTCACTATGCACTCTATCAGAAAACTGATGATCTATTCAATAGAGAGAAGGAAGATGTTCTTGAAGGTCTTGGAACCGATGTTAGAAGCCGTGCTTTGATAGAAAATGTAGTTGATAATATTAATGAAAGAGAGTACCTGCTGAAAACAAAGGAAGAGCGAGAGTCGGAATATCTGAGAATGAATCAATTTGTAGATGATTGGCTCGTTAAGTTAGCGTCTGCAAGAAGTTATATTCCGGTTGAGCTCACAAACGTAACTTTATCTCGTGACCCTTTTAAGAATTATCCAGTTCAAGTCAAGAAATCTAAGATTGATGAGAGAACTGATAAGATTGTTAAGGACATCATCAACGTAATTATTCGCTTTGTTAAGGATGCAGATGTAAGCCATGAACAGATTAAAGGAATATTGTTCTTGGGCAATACATTTACCAACATTCAGTTTAAAAAGGAATTGCGTAGCTACTATAATCCTAATGATAGCAAGATGGTAAGTTACAAAGATTCAGACTTGTCATCATTGGTAAGTGCTTATACTTTCATAGATTGTAGTCAGTTTTCTGCGGCACAAAATGTGATGAGAGGTAATGCGGAAGCAGAACTTCGTCGTATCAAAATTGCGGAGGAGGAAGCTGACGCCATGAAACGCGCTAAGGAAGAAGCTGACGCAAAGGCAGCAATCGAAAAAGAAGCAACAGAAGCAGAGCGTAAATTTAAGGATGCCATGGACATGGGATATGATGCAGAACGTGAGCATGACTATGACAAAATGGAGGAGTTCTTTAACATCGCTCTTACCTTGCGTCCGGATGATGAAGAGGCCAAACAAAAACACGAAGAGGCTCTCCGTAAGAAAGCAGAATTGTCAGTAAAACAGAATCATTATAAAGAAAAAATTCAACAGGCAAAGGCTGCATACGATGAGAACGACTACGAAACCGCAAAATTCAAAGCAGAGGAAGCCCTTAGTTTTATGTCGGACTCAAAAGAGGCGTTACGCATTAAAGAGGACTCAATTCGTCGAATTAAGAGCCAGAAAGAACTTGAAAGATATCTTAATCGTGCCGATTTGTTTATTGCACAAAAAGCATATTCTGAAGCTATTCAAGAGCTCAAGAAGGCAAAACTTCTAGATGTTGATTATAAGGATATTATTGAGCGCGAGGCTAGAATTAAAAAAGAGCAACAAGCTACTAATATTAGAGTAGAGGAACTCTCCAATCAACTTAATTCGGCGTTAAATGAAGGTCGATTTGATGATGCTATAACCACCTGCAATGAGCTCATAGAAGTCGATTTTACCAACTCACGAAAGTGGAGTGCTCGTATTTCAGATATTAACATCAAGAAGGAGCGTGCGGTGGAAGACCGGAAGCGTTGGGAAAAACTTGTTAGAGATATTGATTCTGCACAATGGGAAGAGGACTGGAGTCGCATTATCACTCTTTGCAAAGAAGCACTTAATATAAAGGACAATCCTGATATTCGTACAAAATTAGAGAAAGCTGAAGCTAAGTTTAAGACAGAAAATGAACTTAAAATGTTTGACCAAACTATTGCGGATATAAAAGATTTGATTCTTGGCTCACACTTTGCTGATGCAAGGGACAAATTAGCGGGACTTCGTCGTATGAGTCTTGACTCATATCGTGAAGCAAAAGTACGAGACCTTAACAGCTTAATCTTCACAAAAGAGGATGAAGCAGAACAACCAAAGGGACCTAAGGGCAACCCAGGACCTAAACCTACAAATGATCCTTTTGATTGGGACTTTGGCACACCAATATCCAAGTCTAAACAGGCAAAGCCTGCTACTAAACCTCAAAAGCCAAAATCAAATGATGACTTCTTTGATTCAGCAGTAAAGTTAAATAAGCCACTAGAGAAAAAAAAAGTTTCGAAACCATCTGGTAAAATAACGAACGAAGATTTTAATTTTTAATACAACAAAACAATGGAAGGCGTACAGTTAAAGCGCAAGGTGACCCTCCGCAGAAAGGAGAAGCCAGCAGAATTCACGTTCACAGGTCTTTTGAAAGTAAAGCTCCTGTGGCAGTCATCAACAGATCTCGATCTTTGCTTGTTCTTTAAAAAGAAAGACGGTGAGGTTGGCGGAGTGTTTTCTTCTGCATTCCGCCAGAAAAAGTCTGATCTTGGTTCTCTTACAGAGTTCCCATATATGCTTCACAAGGGTGACGAAGCAGAGCCTGAAGCTGGTGGTGAATCTGTAGAGCAGATTAACATTGCAAACCTCAACGAAATTGATACTGCATATGTTTGCGTTCTTAATTATGGTAAGGCTATAGAAGGCGAGGAGGTAAATTTCGCGCATGATTCTGGTCGTATTGAGATTCAGAGTGACAATGGAGACTATTTTGAGGTTGTTATCGATGCAGAACAACAGGGACACGTTTATCATGTTTGCTCAATTAAGAATAATGAAGGCGAAAACTCTGTAATGAATGAAGGGGTTGTTATGGATCTTGGTACTGCATTCGATAAGATTCCTGGATTCTCACTTATTTGCGAATAAATCATTATTAAAGTATAACTTATAAATTTTACTATCATGGCAGTAACATTAAAAAAGAAAATTACCCTCAGACGTAAGGGTGAGGCTGCTGACTTCACATTCAGTGGCAAGTTGAAGGTTAAACTCTTTTGGAGTTCTCCGACCGATCTCGACCTTTGCTTATTCTTTAAGAAGAAGAATGGCGAAGTTGGTGGTATCTTCTCTAACGAGTACCGTGGACGCAAGAGCGATCTTGGCAATCTTAACGAATTCCCATTTATGCTTCACATGGGCGACAACAAAGAGCCTTCTGAAGGTGAGGAAGAGACAGAACAGATCAATGTTGCCAACCTCAATGAGATCGACGAAGCCTATGTATGCATCGTGAACTACGATGCTGCAGTAGAAGAAGAGGATGTAACTTATGCTGAAGAAGGTGGCCGTGTTGAGCTTCAGAGCGATTCTGGTGACTATCTCGAGGTTATTGCAGACTCCGCTGATCATGGTCCTATCTACTGTGTTTGCACAATCAAGAATAACGATGGTGTAAATTCTCTCAAGAAGAGTGGCGGTGATGAGGATCATCCTGAAGTTATGGATCTCAGTACTGCATTCGAGAAGATTCCTGGTTTCGAACTGATCTGTAATTCGTAATTATGGTGTCAATTAAGCATAAGGTGACATTGAAGACTAAGGTAGCTCAGGAGGAAACTCCTGAAGCTATCGAAAGCCCTAAAGTTACTTTGAAGAGAAAACAGCCCGAAGCATCTGTAGTTGCTGAGCCAAAGCCAGCTCCAACTCTGCCAAAAACTGAGCCAAAGCAAAAACCTGTATCTCCAACTCCTCCACTGGGAAAAAAGTCAAATACAGGAAAGGTGATTGGTGGGCTCGTTGCTGCTGCTATTATCGCTGGCATCTTCTTCTTTATCAATAATAAAGAGGGTGAAGGTGGCAATGATAGCAATCCAACTGAGGCTATTGCTCAGAACACAAAAGATCAAAACGAGGGTAATGACACACCTACAGCAGAAAATTCTAATGAAGATGCTTCTACTGAAAGCAAAGGTGGTTCAGAAGCGCCTGTTGCTAAGAATACAGACAAATCTCCAGCAAACACAACTTCTTCAGCTAACCATGCTAAGGCAACTGATAACCTGGTTGCAGAACAACCAACAAAGCAGAATCCCGCAACTATCGCAGAACCTGCACAGTCTAAACCAGCAGCTACTCAGACGACAAAGCCATCTTCTTCCTCTACATCAGCACCTGTAAGTGGTGATGTAGAGGAAAATGCTCGACGTGTTATTCGTGGCGATTTTGGCAATGGTCTGGAGCGTAGGGATAAGTTGGGCTCTTCATACTCAGAAATCCAGGGTAAGGTTAATGAAATGTATCGTCAGAACCTTGTACATTAACCAAGATCTCAAGGAATAGAAAATGTCTTAGAAGGGGGCATTACTCATCATAAAAGTAATGCCCCTTTAATAAAAAAACATATTAGGCAATGAATATTCGTATCACAATAATGGCATTAGGGCTTATTGCTTTTACCTCTTGCCATTATAGGGAAAATAAAGAGAATTTTGTAGTAGAACCTACGCAAGCCCAACAAAAACTACTTGATGCAGGTTGGACAAATGAAACACCAAATGAAGATATAAGTGAGGATTATGGCATCAAACCTATTTATGGTATTCAAGACAACTATTTTGATATCCATATGGGGCATGGGTGTAATGCGGCCATTAAAATAATGGATTTACAGACTAACAAGTGTATTCGCTATGTCTATGTGGCAGAGAACACCACGACCACTGTTCAAGAGATCCCGCAGGGCGTCTATTACCTTAAGCTTGCTTATGGATATGATTGGATGGAAAAGAAAACACACAACGGCAAGCAAGGAAAATTTACACGTAATGTATCCTATGAAAGAAGTCAGGACACTTTTGACTTCGGAACAAAAAATTCCCAAGATGCAATAAATTACCGTCTGGATATCAATGTCGTTGACAGTAGGTTGGAGAATAATTTCCATGCGATTCCTATTGATGAAAAAGAGTTTATGAAATAACTTGAAAGAAACACTACAATGATTCTGTACATATTTCTTTCACTCATACTATGGTTTGCCATTCCTTTGTTCGTAGAAGGACATATAAGGAAGAAAACCGACAGAAAAGCTTGGTCATTGATGTCTCGTATAGCAGCAATAACTTTGGTTATATTGGCTATATATAGATCTTTAATCTTATGAAGGACTCAAAAAAGATAGCCGAAGTCTGGTTTTAGAAAATTTGACAAAAACAGTTTGAGGCGGTGTAGTGGCGAAAACACTATACAAATTCATAAGGGAAGGGCTGGCTATGCAGCATTGAATTGCAAGCAAAAAATCTCTTAACATTATAACAGATTATTATAGCTGAGAAAAATGAAACAATAGTTATTATGGAACAAAAACATCACTACACAGGCTTGACCGATGCTCAGGTGCTAGAAAGCCGCAAAAAGAATGGTGCCAACGTGTTGACACCGCCAGAGAAAGAACCTTTATGGAAGCAGTTCTTGGAGAAGTTCGGCGATCCGCTCATCATTATCCTGATGATTGCCGGTGCGTTGTCGATAGGTATATCATGCTATGAGTTCTTCGGACTCGGACAAGATGCTGCCGTTTTCTTTGAGCCTGTAGGTATATTCGTCGCCATTCTCCTCGCAACTGGATTAGCCTTTTATTTTGAGTTGCAAGCAGACAAAGAATTCACGATTCTCAACCAAGTGAATGATGACGAACCCGTTGAAGTGATACGCAATGGCAACACTACGCAGATACCTCGCAAGGATATTGTCGTTGGCGACATCGTGATTCTCAATACAGGCGAGGAAGTTCCAGCAGACAGCGAATTGCTCGAAGCTACATCTTTGCATATGGACGAGTCAACATTGACTGGTGAACCGATGTGTGGCAAGAGCGTCTTCGAGAAAGATTTCGACAAGGCTGCCACCTATCCTACAAACCATGTGATGAAAGGCACAAAGGTAATGGAGGGTCATGGCATCTGCCGTGTACTTGCTGTAGGCGACAAGACAGAACAAGGTAAGGTGTTCGAGGCTGTACAGATTGACGACAGCGTGAAGACCCCGCTCAATGAGCAACTTGATGGTTTGAGTGACTGGATAACCAAGGTAAGCTATGGATTTGCCGCACTTATTGTCATCGGACGTATCATTATGTACTTCGTGACAAATGGAACCGACTGTTTCGGCTCAATGGAGCAGGTCGCTCCGTTCATAGCATACGTTCTTCAAACATTGATGATTGCCGTGACGCTTGTGGTTGTGGCCGTGCCGGAGGGACTGCCAATGGCTGTTACCTTGAGTTTGGCTTACAGTATGCGTCGTATGCTCAAGACCAACAACCTTGTAAGAAAGATGCATGCTTGTGAGACAATGGGAGCAACTACCGTTATTTGTACCGACAAGACGGGAACGCTGACGCAAAATCTTATGAGCGTAGATGAAATGAAGGTGTATGGAGATACACCTAAGGATGTTCTGAACGAGGGGCTTGCCGTCAACTCTACAGCATCCATTGATTTCTCTGACAAAAACAAACCGCAGATCCTTGGCAATCCAACAGAGGGTGCTTTGCTTCTATGGCTCAACAAGAAAGGCGTCGACTATCGTTCTGTACGTGAGAGCGTAAAGACAGTTGCGGAGGTGCCATTCTCTACAGAACGCAAGTATATGGCAACCATAGTAGAGTCTGTAGCGTTGAAGGGCAAGAAGGTGTTTTATGTGAAAGGTGCTCCTGAGATTGTGTTCGGGCTTTGCAAAAAGACGTCTGTAAGTAAGGAGGACGTAGATAAGCAACTGACAGAATATCAGAGTCGTGCCATGCGTACACTTGGCTTCGCCTACCAGGTGTTGAACGATGGTGATAAAGCGATTGAAGACAACAAGATCGTTGCAGACAAACTCTGCTTCATCGGAGTTGCAGCTATTGCTGACCCAGTAAGATTGGACGTGCCTTCTGCTGTTAAGGAATGCGTGGATGCTGGTATCAGAGTGAAGATTGTAACTGGTGACACTCCTGGAACAGCAAAGGAGATTGCACGTCAGATAGGTCTTTGGAATGATGCGAAGGATACGGAGCGTAACATCATTACCGGTCCTGAGTTCGCAGCATTGTCGGATGAGGAACTGCTGGAGCGCATTCTTGACTTGAAGATTATCTCGCGCGCCCGTCCTATGGACAAGAAGCGACTAGTGGAGACCTTGCAGAAGAAGAACCAGGTGGTTGCCGTAACTGGTGACGGCACCAACGACGCACCTGCTCTGCGTGCTGCCCACGTAGGTCTCTCAATGGGCGACGGCACGAGTGTGGCAAAGGAAGCATCAGACATAACCATTATCGACAACTCTTTCAGCAGTATCGGTAAGGCTGTTATGTGGGGACGCTCATTATATCAAAACATCCAGCGATTCCTCTTGTTCCAGCTAACTGTGAACGTTACGGCTTGTTTCCTCGTTCTCTGTGGTGCGTTCATGGGAACGGAGTCTCCTTTGACCGTTACACAGATGTTGTGGATAAACCTCATCATGGATACCTTTGCAGCAATGGCTCTCGCCTCCTTGCCCCCATCTGAGAGCGTCATGAAAGACAGACCTCGTGACCGCAATGCTTTTATCCTCAACAAACCGATGCTTCGAGAAATAATCGGAGTAGGTGGTTTCTTCTTTCTGATGCTACTCGGAATGCTTTATATCTTCCAGCACGCAGAAGTGAATCAGCTTACCGACCTTCTTCATCTTCAATTGGGAGCCAAGGGACACGTCTCTACTTACGAGCTGACATTGCTCTTTACAGCTTTCGTTATGACCCACTTCTTCTATCTCTTCAATGCTCGTGCATTTGAGACAGGACGAAGTGCGCTCCATTTCAAAGGATGCAATGGTCTGCTTACAATTGTGGCTATTATCCTTGTTGGTCAAATTGCAATGGTTGAATTACCTGGCTTGCAGCAGTTCTTCAATGTAGAGGGACTAAAACTGACTGACTGGATAATTATCATAATTGGTTCTTCCTTCGTGCTTTGGGTGCGCGAGATTTGGCATCTTTTTACAAAGAAATAGTTTATGGTGGGACTACACAACGTTTGTTGTGTAGTCCCACTTTTCAACGAACGGATGACATCCAAGGAGAGCCTTTTCTGAAAAACAACAAAGTTTGTAGTACACAGCAGCACAAACGAGATTCGTAAAATGCTGGATAACAAGAAAAACCTTTAGTGAGCGTCAAACTTGGGTAAAAAACGGAGCATTGCCGTTCGCATCTCTGAACTTCTTACGTTATCATATATGGAGAGCTTCAGCAATACTCCTGCTTGAACCAAAGGTGATAGATGGGGTCAACAAAGGCAAAGTTCTCCTTTTCTTTCTCTATGATGTCCTTGTTTTGAAGGGTCTTCTTGTTCTTGACTATCGTGTTAGGGTTGCCCAGGTTATAGATTTGCTTCACGGTTTTCGACGAGAAATGCTGCTCACCATGGGCTATCGCCTTGAGCATCTCTATCTGTGTGGAGCTCAGCGACTCCGTATCATTCTGAAACATAGGAGTATTGATGTTCAACACTTGCTTCAAACCCAAAGAGAATACCTCTTCAGTCACCTCTGACGCGGTAAAGCTCCAGATGAAATAGCATAGCTGTTGGAGATACCACGAATGGCAAGCCACGGTATCACAGATTCTATCAGCCAGCTCTTTGGAGATGGACTTGCCTGTCTTCTCAAAAGACGACTGGATAAAAGGAATCCAATGTTCCTTGGCTATCTTCTGCATGAAAATCACTTGACCGAAACGATAGAACGGACTTTTGGAATTGTTGAAGATATTGAGCATCATGTTGCGCTTGCTTCCATAAAGGCAGTAAGAGGTCAACTGCTGCTGTTGCCAAACGGAACGCATCTTGCCCTCCATGTTCTTATACTCAGGGAGATTTGCCAATTGCTGAAACTCATCAATGCACACGATGATCTTGACGCCCTTCTCCCTTGCCAGAATCTCCGGCACCTGGAGAATCGTCATCTTGTCACGCTCTTGTGGCACAAACTTCATGTCGAAAGCGACAAAATCCGTTATCTGGTCGTTCACGACAATCTGCGGAACGACACCTGTCAAGAACTTCTTGGCATCCTCTATCCAACGTTCCATCTTTGACGAGGCGCAAGCGATGACTTGGCTGGCAAAGGTGCGATAGAACTCTGCCTCAGAGACAATGCTAAATGCGTCGATATAACAGATTCTCACATTCTTATCCTCTGCACTCAGCTCTCCCATCGCTTTCTTGACAAGCGACGACTTGCCCCATCTACGTGGCGAAATAAGCATCACGTTGATATGGGAAGCCCGCATTTGCTTGAGCATAGCGCGGTCCTCCACACGGTCGATAAAATTCTCCTCGGTAGCTAAAGTGCCAAACTGAAATGGTGATTGATATGCGGTCATCTTCCGAAACATTTTCTGAAATACTTCGGCAAATATACTAAATATTACCCAAAGGTAAGTTACCCCAGGGTAACATTTAGTGATTGTTAGCATTCCATATCAGTCCTACTATAAACCACAAGAAACAGCTAAGATGACGGGGGCAGAATCTAACCACGAAGCAAATAGTAAGAAAACTTTTTGGGCTGTACTGTTATAAAACTTTACCAACAAGCTTATTTTTGGGCACGTATCGCGGCTACAGACAGAGCCTGAGAATAGTAAACTTATTGTTGAAAGAAAATACGGGAAGGCGTGGAGAAAAACAGCATTGAGGGCTTGGTGCTTGATTTTGGGCTATGTTAAATGAATACGGAGAAAAAGTTAATGGGCCGTTAATTCATGCTAATCAACTTGCATTCGGCTGAACGGAAGGTTATCTTTGTATAGTTGCTCCACTATGGCAATTTGCGCCCCAGCCATCTTTGCACGAGAGGCAGGACGCAGCGGAACCAAAGGATGTAAAATATAATACACCAAAATAATAATGAAAAAGTTAAGTTTCATATCAATTTTCCCTGTTGGGTATCGGGAAATATCGTTCTCGTATCGACCACGTATCGATCCCGTATCGATCCCGTATCAATCCCGTATCGTTCTCGTATCATCCTCCTATCGTTCTCCTATCGTTCTCGCTTCCGGAAGCGGAAACAATACGGAAA
>ERZ1673737.1428-NODE-1428-length-23179-cov-4.440884_pt1 | contig 23179 bp, 18 predicted proteins | sample MGYA00580211_ERZ1673737 | MGnify/ENA primary metagenome ERZ1673737 (study PRJEB41218, sample SAMN15661789) | gut metagenome | host: Homo sapiens | place: Canada: London | collected 2015-08-20/2019-03-30 | study: EMG produced TPA metagenomics assembly of... | reverse complement strand
CAATCGCTTTGTCGCTTTGGTCATCAAGGGTGAACAAGCAATGGTTGTCCGGAAGCTCGCTTCGAGCCTGGTCGCCATTTTCAGACACCCGGTTACACCTTGGAAGCAAGCTGTGTGGCAGCTCGCTGCATGCCTCGTCCACGGCGGGTATATATCAGAGGAAGAATCACAAGCGGTGGATTTCCAGGGGCGCATACTGCCAGCATTGGGCAAGAACGGATCGGGTGCATTGTTGTTCTTCTCAATAGCACTCGCCGAGGAGGCTTATAGGCTGGATTCGGAACCTCAGGATGGGGCTGGGGATAAATCCGCTATCCAGCGCGCCATCTTGAACATCAAGGACGGGTTGCTTCTAGCTCAGTATGTCCTAAGAGAGATGGCACATCACGCAAAGGTAGCTGGGGATGATGCGGTTGATGTGGCACTGGGGGCTGAAGCCATGAGTTCTTGGAAAGTGAGTCCATTCAATTCATTCTTATTCACCCTATGGCTGATTTCTTGAAAGACGTGGCTAGGAGTGCATGGCAACCGTCAACGCTCTTCCGCTGAAGACGTCAATACTTTGGCCGTAAATTGTGGCCAGACTATCATCGAAACGCTGAGGGTTCCTAGCCTGAGTGAAAGCGCAGCTTCTATTCTGACCCAGGCCTTTGAAAGCCGCCGCTGGGCCTTTGACAATAGTTCAATTTGGCTTTTATCCGAGATTCTTGCCGATTCATTCGTCACAGCGCGTATCGCTGCAGTGAGAAGTGGAGACGAAGGCAACGAGAGCATGTCGTTTGTCGACCTACTGATAGCCTACGTCTCACACTTACACTTGGAAATCTTCAGTGACCCAGTTACACCACAAAATGTGGCGATTCTGGCCCTCGTGCACGGTATCTTTGAAACTCCTGGATATGCTGCCATTGATGATCTCGGTACCCCACGGGTTTTGGAGTTTTGGAACGAGATCGCCGAGAGCCTCCCCGATGAACTGGAAGAAGATAGCTCGAGGTATCAGCTGGTGAAGTCCCATGTAGCTCAAGTTGTCTTGGGACTTTCCAGCAAGTTACTATACCCTTGTTCTGAAGATTTGGAAGATTGGACCGATGAAGAGCGGAGCGAATTTAGCGCTTTCCGCCATGATGCTTGTGACTACCTTCTATCAGCGTACCCGGTCCTTGGTGTCGAACTAGTGACTGTCTTCCAGAGAAGCGCAACCTCTTACCTAGAGGCTCGGGACTGGCGTAACTTCGAGACAGCTATGTTCTGCATCGCTCAACTCTCAGAGGCAGTGGACGAAAATGGCCACGCCGATCAGTGTCTGGATGCTATTTTTGGAAGCGATTCCTTCGCCCGCCTTTGCGCTGGTGGTGAGACAGAGATACCGCTTAAGGCTCGTCAGACCCTGGTGGATTCGTTCGGAAAATATCAATCATACTTTGAACGACACAGGGCATTACTTGCTGGTGTTCTCAACATCCTGTTTGACTCCCTCAATTACGAACTGTGTGCTCAAGCAGCTTCAAGATCTATCTTGACTCTCTCAAAGTCCTGTGCCCGCGTGTTGACATCAGATCTTCCGGCATTTTTAGATCAGCTGGACCAGTTCAGAAACAAGCCGACGGCAACCGTTTCCACCATGCCAAAGGTTTTGGAAGGCATTGCGACTATCATTCAGAATCTGCCCACCGATCAAGAGAAAGTGCAAACCCTGGAGAGAATCCTCAGCTTCTTTGTCCAAGAAGACAACACAGCGCGTGCAGAGGTCACCGGCCCTGCACATGAGTCTGGTCGTGCACGCGGTCACCTTGTACTGAGCTGCATTGCAAGTATTGGAAGGGGTCTTCGTTCTGAAAACGATGAACCCATCAATATTGACACTCTATCGGAAGGAAATCCTTATCCCCCGTCTTTCTGGAACGCCGGACCAGGTGCCGAAGCCCAAAGGTTAATCATGGAGTCTATGAGACTTCTCATTGTGGACTTCCCCGTGGATAACAGCATCATCGAAGCAGCCTGCGATATTTTGAAGGCTGGGTACACAGAGACTGCAGGGCTTTTTGTCTTCCCACCCTCGATGACGGTTGATTTCATCAAAAGCTTCCCACTTGGTATTTCTGGAACAGATGTTATCATGGCGACTGCATCGTCATTTTTGGCATCCCACGCTTCTCATGCCATGAATATTCGCAGCGAAGCCGCAGCGCTGATCGATCATGTCGCCCAACTGTTCTCTTCGATGCTTCAGAACCCAGACTTGTACGACCCAGAGACTGCGAATGCTGGGATTGACTTCCTGGCGCGTCTCCTGCCAAAGTACTATCCGATTCTGTTTACTTCCGGGCCAGAGCTCAGCCCGGAATCTCCTCTCGTTGTGTTACTCCATTTCACGCTTCACGCATTAACACGGGCTGAACCCCTCCCTCTCCGATCCGCCTCATTATTCTGGATTGCATTAATTGACCTCCGCGGTAATTCCCAAGAAGAAACTTCCATCATTGAATCAGTCCATCGAGAATTCATCCCGCGCTTGTGCTATACCATCATCCAACAAATTGCAGGCCAGTGCGCAAGGTCAGACCTGGTTTCACTGAACGATGCCCTCCGACGTATTATTTTCAAAAAAATGGCACTGGCTCGTCCGGCTCTGAGAGCTGCACTCGATTCGTTAACTGCGCAGGTCACAGATCCAAGCGGAGAGCAGGTGCCTCTCCTCTCCCCGCAGGACAAGTCTCGATTCTTTGAGTCCCTTGCTATTGCCCGCGGTGCCCAGAAACAGTCACTCGATATTGTGCGTGCCTTCTGGTTGAAATGCCGCGGAATGAATTTCGATTATGCTCAGTGATGAGAGTTGCGCGTGAATATGACATGATGAGGAGTTGATGGGACCTGCAACTTCGGTTCGTTTGTTTAGATATCCATTTGCATGATATGCGGTGCAGGATCATTTGATTAATTTTATGCGATATTGTTTATTTAAATGTTGATGATATCTTATGTAGACAGGGAAGCACCGCCTCATGTTTATACTGCGCCACAGGTAAAAATAGTGTTGATACAGTGGAGATCAGGTGGAGAGTAGACAACTATTTTTTTGCATTCCTCACCGCATTGCATTGACATTTTTAGGCTGACAACTCTGTGAGACATCTTACCCTTATGTGTTATTTCTATGCCTCATATCGTTAACACACCTGAATCACTGCTCGCTCGCGCAGACTCCCGAAACCCAGCAACAACATGTAAAGGAATCACCGCGAATGGGCGGCCTTGCCGCCGAGTCTTGGCATCCACACAGGGCTCTTCGCCCTCAGTGACCCAGAAAAAGGGCACAAACTATCAAGCGACAAATTTGGAGTCGCTATACTGTTGGCAACATAAAGACCAGGCGATAGCATCTACGCCATGCGTCAGTTCGATTCCCGAGGGAAATCCGAGGACGAGCATCGATACCTTAATGGATCGCCTCGGAGTACTTGAAATCAATGATGGATCTGCTCCTCAGAAAAAGCAGCGAAAGCAGACCGAACCAAGCAAGACAGGTCTTAGCGAAAAACGTCGATCAAAAAAGAAGAGCACGTTCTGCTGCTTTACAATCGACGAGGACAGTGACGATGGCACCCCTTCAAAACCCATCCAGAAACCTATGCAACAACGTCCAACTGGACCATCACCATATAAAGGAGCCCTAAAACCAAAACCCGCCTCGGCCCAACGCCCCCAAAACGGCCGAGTAACGGCACCATCCACCCAAGGCCCAGCCCGGCCTCAAGCCCAGAAACAAAGACACTCATCAACATCCTCACAAACCCAATCCCTGTTATCCTGGATTCCCCCAACACTACCCCCACAAACAACCTCAACCCTCCTCACAGAACTAGCCAAACCAATCTCAGAAGCCGACGACGAAGGCTACATCTACATGTTCTGGGTAACGCCCCAGAAAACAACAAGCACAAGAGGCGAACCACCAACCCTGCCATCGCGAGATCTAGCAGCTTCCCTCATCCCACCAGCCCAACCAAACAACAGCACCCATCTCCGGCCCCCAACCCAGTCTCGCAGCGTGAGCGATGCACTCCGCACCGCGAAGGATCTCAACGCTCTATCCTCAAACCCGACATCGACAAGTCCCGGCACGATACGGCTTAAGATTGGGCGCACGAGTAATGTGCACCGTCGGTTGAATGAGTGGTCGAAGCAGTGTTCGCATGATTTAACGCTTATTCGATACTATCCTTACACGTCTTCTTCTTCATCTTCGGCGGCTAGGAAAAAGGAAAAGGGCGCTGCTGAGATGCTAGCGCCTGGTCGGAAGGTTCCGCATGTTCATCGTGTTGAAAGGCTTATTCATCTTGAATTGGCGGCGTTGCGGGTTCGGGATCTTGGGAAGTGTGCGGATTGTGGAAAGGAGCATCGGGAGTGGTTTGAGGTTGAGGCTAGTAAGGAGGCACTTAAGAGTATTGATGATTGTGTTCGGAGGTGGGTTTCTTGGGGTGAGTCTGTTTGAAATTTGAGATTTATAGACCGGGGTTTGGTGTTGTATTTGTTGTTTTTGTATATAGCATAGCGGTATATTTTGTCGTTTGATGGAATGCCATTTTAGACTTGCGCATTTGATGCATAGCGCTTGGAATTGATTATTGGTCTTAGTTAATTACGTTTGTGAAAGGGCGTGTTCATTGTAGGCATGGTCGAATCAAAGCTGTGAGATACTTTTGCTTCTTGAAGTTTACATTGAACTAGAACTTGGAACCGGACAGATCTTCAGTAAGGCGTCTACATGATAAAATAGTCAAACAAGGTGTAATGCCTATAAGAACAACCCAAACGTCTGAATATTCTCGCTTTTTCTTATTCCAAACCCCGTAATTTAACGAACAGTATGCAAGCCAAGTTTCTACCCAATACAAACATACAAGTTACGTATAACTCCTAGTACAAGATCCCCTTCCCAAGGTACTCAAATTAGGGCTTGGAAAACAACCACAAACATACTCCGTTCCCCCGGAGCCTCGGAGTGATACGGGGCCCCGGAGAATGTTACTTAGTAGCATTAGACTAACTGTCACCCGTAGATCCATTCGGCTGTTGTCTGAGCGCGGGCAGAAAACACCAATTGTATTGGGTACATCTTGCCCGTCTCGAAGGCGATCGGTGGTTCGGTGATGGTGGCCTATCAGGTTGCGGATCTTGTGTAATCGAACTTATCAGAAGTATTCTCCGGGGATCTAGATATGTTCTGGTGGACTTGGCTTAGGTTATTTCTACGAATTCAATCCATTGTACGTATTGAAGCCGGTATGCATTCAGCATAGAGAGTATTCGAAGTCCCACATAAATGTAATGCCAAAATGTCTAGTTCTGTAGTATTTGGTATCTGCTCGTGGCTCATGTACAGTATTCTTTTAGGTGCAACAATGATAAGGCTGAAAAGAAGAGAAACAGAACAAAAAGAAAAACATATCTACCAGCCACGACCAGCCAGCTTATCAGCCTCGGGCATCTGCTTCACATTAATACCAACCATAGCCTCACCAAGACCCTGGCTAACCTCAGCCAAAACCTTAGGATCCTTGAAGTGAGTAACAGCCTGGACAATAGCACGGGCACGCTTCTTAGCATCACCAGACTTGAAGATACCAGAGCCAACAAAGACACCATCACAGCCGAGCTGCATCATAAGCGCCGCATCGGCGGGAGTAGCAACACCGCCAGCAGCGAAGTTGACAACAGGCAGACGGCCCAGCTCAGCAGCCTGACGAACAAGCTCATAGGGAGCCTCGATCTCACGGGCGAAAGCGCGCAGCTCGGGCTCGGCGTCCGCGCTGGCAAGGAGGATACCGCGGGCACGGCTGATCTGTGCGTTGACAGTGCGCATGTGCTTGACAGCCTCGACGACATCGCCAGTGCCAGCTTCACCCTTGGTGCGGATCATGGCGGCGCCCTCGGAGATACGGCGCAGGGCTTCACCCAGGTTGCGGCAGCCGCAGACGAAGGGGACCTTGTAGCCGTGCTTGGTGACGTGGTAGACATCGTCAGCGGGGGTGAGGACTTCGGACTCGTCGATGTAGTCGACGCCAATGGCCTCCAGGATCTGTAGTGAGGTAAGTGTTAGTTGCTGAACCTGAACTGGTTTCATTTTTGCCTCCATCGCCACTCCAATTTTTTTTCCCCCATTTGCCCCTCCCCCGCAAAACGTTGGTGATCGGATGATTTACATACCTGACATTCGACAAAGTGGCCAATGCGGGCCTTGGCCATGACGGGAATGGTGACGGCTTCCATGATCTCCTTGATCATGCCGGGGTCGGACATGCGAGCCACGCCGCCCTCAACGCGGATATCAGCGGGGACACGCTCGAGGGCCATGACAGCGGCGGCACCGGCCTCTTCGGCGATGCGGGCCTAGTAATTGAATCAGTTAGAGTCGTCGTTATGCGAAATGGGGTCAATCCTTCAGACGAACCTGCTCAGCGTTCACGACGTCCATAATCACACCACCCTTCAGCATCTGAGCAAGGCCGGCCTTGACAGTGAAGTCATTGCCGGAGGTACCGTTTGTAGTAGCCATTATGAAGTGTGTGTAAATAAAAAATGGATATGGAAAAGAGAGGAATGAAAAGAAACAAAAGTGAGAGAGGATGGGGAAATAAGGGAATGAGTCAAAACCATCAGAAATACAGTTTACCCTCGCCTCAGGCCCACCGGAATGCCCCTCGAAGCTCCGAGGTCGTTTCCCGAGGAGATCCTGAATGGCCCCGCGGTGTACGCTTGACCGCCTGCTGTCTATGGAAGGTTCCAAGCCTCTAACCTTGGGACTTGTAGCTTTTATTAGTCACCTTGGAAGTGAATGCCTGGGTAGTAATCTGGGAAAGTAGAGACCCGCACGAGCACTTTAGGGCATTTCTCGCATAGGAAACTTTAACTTGCCGATCCAGGCACAATACTAATAGGCAAGTCACTTTACTATTAACATAGACCTGCACTCTTAACATGTACCTATGCACGGAGTAAGTTAACGTTAACGTAGATGTTACATAGAAAGATAGAAGGCGCCTAGACCGGCCAAGAGTGACTAACCCAATAGGGTCTAACGCCTGTAGGGTGCCAACGGTCTCTATAGACGCGTTAACTGTATGTTGCACATAGACGCACGTATGTACTTGGCATTGATATCCAGCTCAAATAAGTATTCGACCAGTGTATATAATACAAGATATAATCCAATAACATAAAGTAACATTTAAAGTCCAAAAGCGTAACCCAACCCCAAGCTATGACATCACAGATCTGATCGACCATCAAACAAGGGAGCTCCAACTCACATCTACATCTACACCTCCCATTAACCAACTTCAATCCCAGCTCCACTCCCTAATTAAACCCTAACCACAAATATGTCCTTCAAACTATTCACCCACCAACCAAGCACTCTCCTCCGCCTAGGTCTAAGCCTAAGCATCGGCCTCAGCGCCGCAACCCTACACCCAACCTCGCCCTTCCGCGCCGCCCCATTACAATGCCAATACGCAGCGCCCAGCAGCGGCGAAGCCCTCTTCAATAAAGAGACCGGGTCCGGATGGGCGATTAACAACGGAGCATCTGAATCAATAGCGCAGAAACAGGGACAGAGTGCGCGGACGGGTCTTCTCACGGCGGAGGGAATGCGGCAGGTTAGTTTGGGGTGTGTTTTGGGGCTCGTGGCTGGTGTGGGGTTGAGGGCTTTTTCGAGGGCTTTGGTTGTTATTTTTGGTTTGGGGGTTGTTCTTGTTGAGGTATGTATAAGTTATGCTTTGTTTTGTTTGCGACGGTACATGGATGGTATATGCTAATACTCTTTTCTTTTCTCTGGTTTAGTACGCTGCTTCCAAGGGCTACAATATCCTTCCCCTTCATCGGATGCAGAAGTATGTTAAGAACGTCGACTTGAAGCGGGCTATGAGTGAGAAGCGGCCGTTTAAGATAAGTTTCGGGGCTATGATGGCGCTTGCTGCTTTTGCGCAGTTCTGAGGGTTGCGCTTTGTTGGAAGCAAGCTACTTGTACATACATCTAAACAGCTATCGTTCTCGGTAACCTACCAAGGATCGATCTGATCTACTGCTATGACTTGTCCGACGCTCGAGGATTTGTAAACAGTTTATTCATACAGGGTATCATGAGTCTTGATCTGTTCCACACCTACAGAGAACAAGAGGGGGAAATCTACACTACCCCAGCACCAGATCCTCTAACACGCCCTCCATCTCATCACGAGACAGAGGAACACCTAGTATCTCACCACCGCTAGCATCCATGCGCGAAGTGATCATCTGGTGATCGTGGAATTCCTTCAACAATGTACGGAACATCATCTCAGAAGAAGCGACAAACTCCTCCGTTGCCTTCTGGTAAAGCTGGCGGAATTCAATACCCGTTTCATCGGCCTTGCCGCGATCTGCTGGTGCTTCATCGTCGGACTGGTTGCCGTCCTCCATAACAGTGATCAGTTCTGTCAATAAGAGGCGGTATAGGTTGCGCGCATTCTCTGGAAGACTCTTCAGCACAAAGCCTACACCTTCCTTGCCGCCGACGCGGCGACCCTTGCGGCCGAGGAGGGAGTGGACTTCTTCGACGACGTCTGCCTCCGCGGAGAAAGGGAGGAAGGTTGTGCAGTCATGGAAGACGAGGTTAAGCTGGTCGCGAAGACTGATATCCCACATCACTGGGAAATTGGGGGTATCCGCCGTGACCAGCAGGCGGATGCGCGGTGTAGCAGCCAGACGGGCGAGGAGGGCCTGGTTTGCTGCGCGGCGAAGGGGTGGGGCATCGATCGAGTTGATCAAAACTGTGACGGGCTCTTCATTCTCTCCGCGGGATTTGAGCACAGATTGCAGCAACTCCAGGACTTCTGTTGGCTGTGCACCAAGCTTGGACGGGACATCGTCACCCATCACAGCCGTAACGATCGTAGCGAAGATTGATCGGATAGAGATACCCGGCGTGTATCCATTGACGATAATAATAGATGGAGGCGCAGTGGTCGACAGGCTATGATTATATGTCCAATCGGCAAACTGCTCGACAAGCTTGCGCTTCGACCCATATCCAAATATACAGATATTGAACCCTTCATCGAACTCGAAGGCCCACTGCGGGAAAGACCGGTGGTGCAAAGAGAGCAGATACTCCTTCTCGTCCCTGCAGGGGTCCTCATACTGTCCCAGTTTCTCGAAATACTCCTCATGCGTCAACAGCGACACTTTGTTAAGGTTGGCATTCGACGTCCTGACAGGACCAGCACGGTTCTGGAAGAAATACCGCTCATGCGCAGGGAGTTCACCCTCCGGCGTTGGCGAACGCTTATTCCTCGCACCCTTGGGTCGTCCCGCACGGCGCTTGGGCTGTTTTGCACCCTTCTCCGCTGCCTCTCCATGATCAGCTTCAATGCTATCCGCCAACGGCGGAGCAGCCTTCTCTGTATCCGACTCGTCGCCCTGTAGGATTTCCTCTGCTAACCGCTCCGATCCATCCCAGGCTGCATCCTCGTCCTGTTCGAAAAGCACGCGCGCGCTCTTTTTCTTCGCTGACCGATCGGCGTTCTTGACTCGAGACGGAGTAGCCGCGGTTGCAGATTTGGGCTTGGTTGGTGTAGCGAATAGACCACGAGCCTTGGACTTATGGGTCGGGGTCTTGAGACCTGATTCTTTCAGCGGCGTTGCAGAGATCCCGTTGGCCTTTTTTGGTGTTGATTGGTCCCTTTGTGAGGGAGGCAGCTCGTAGGAGGCATCGCCGTTCGGGGGTGGATGCGTGGGCGCGTGGCCGTTCAGGGCGCCATTGGCTTGTTCTAGGGCTGTACGTCGTCTTTTGGGGGTTGACACTGCCGGCGTCTCGCCGGAATCTGAGAGCTTGCGCTTCATGGTGGACGGGTCAGAATCTAGTCGATTTGGACGCGAAGGGAAAGGAATCAACAATACCATCAGATCCGGAGAATGTGCACAGGGACGGGGACGCAAGGGATGGCCTGGCTGGGGGTGATAGCGAACGTTCTTTCGCTGAGCTTGCAGGGAGCTGCAGGTCTGACACTGGAATGTAGGGCTTAACTAGAAGTCGAGGAATGGTATCTGGTATCGGGAATATTGAAGAGAAGCGGATGGGTTTCTCCGACTCCGTCTCGCCAACTATACTAGGCGTACTGTACTCTGTACTCCATAAACAGGCTTGATTGTTTGCTAGTAGATTCAAACCTTTGGTAAAGCTGCAATTTTGCGACTGTAATACGCTTTATTGTATTGGGAGCGTTTTTGGCCCGAATAATCGCTCAATTCATCTAATGAGATACATAAAGCAGGAATTGCACTGAATTTCAGCTCTACTATAATAATTGAACAATTCAACAACTCAACTGCCATCTCACAGTTAATTTACACAATATCTCGTCCCTTTCTCAAGGTGGGCTCATCTCGCGCAGACAAGCCGAGTCGGGAGCGCCGAGACCGGCTACTTTTTTTCCGCTCAGTGACTCAACCATCTTATCTCCTCCAGCTTATATAGTGGAGAGAGCCCAGTCTATGATCTAGGACTCATACACTGTCATGGTTCCAACCACTCAGCCCACAATGGCATCCTTTGCCCGCATGGTCAAGGGGCAAGTGCGATGCTACTCCGCACCGCTGGACATGGCCATTCCGGCCTCCAAGCAGCGCTACATCCCTACGAGCGGCTCGTACCCCCAGGGCTTCCAGGTATCTGGCACCCATGTGGGTGTTAAGGCCTCCAACACCCGTTTCCCGGATCTGGCCCTGATTGCCTCGGACACGCCGTGCTCGGCCGCCGCAGTGTTTACCACCAACAAGTTCCAAGCTGCGCCAGTGCAGGTCAGCAAGAAGACACTGCATAGCCGCAAGGGTGAGGGCATCCGGGCTGTTGTCATCAACTCCGGATGTGCCAATGCCGTGACTGGCAAGGGTGGACTGGAAGATGCAGTGCAGATGGGCCGAAAGGTCGATGAGTGCAACGGCGTCGAGAATGATAGCTCGCTAGTCATGAGCACCGGTGTCATTGGACAACGGTAAGTCTACTACAACCTACCAGATACGAAAAAGCCAAAAAGCAAAGTACACGCGGTACTAACAACCCCATAGTCTCCCAATTACCAAGATCCTCGACCGCATCCCAACAGCCCACTCAACCCTCGCCTCAACCCACGAAGCCTGGCTCACGACAGCCCGCGCAATTTGCACAACAGACACCTTCCCCAAGCTCCTCTCGCGGACCTTCACCCTCCCCTCCTCGCCAAACCTGACCTACCGCCTGGCCGGCATGACCAAAGGCGCCGGCATGATCCACCCGAACATGGCCACCCTCCTCGGCGTCGTCTGCACAGACGCCCCAGTTGAAGCCGCGGCCCTCCAACCCCTTCTTAAGCACGCCGTCTCCCGCTCCTTCAACTCAATTTCCATCGACGGCGACACAAGCACAAACGACACAATCGCCGTATTGGCCAATGGCGCCGCAGGCGGCGAGACCGTCCGCGCCCCTACTTCCACTTCATCCCCCAGCGCAGACTACACAGCCCTGCAAAGCGTCCTAACAGACTTCGCGCAGGAATTGTCGCAGCTAGTCGTCCGCGACGGCGAAGGTGCGACGAAGTTCGTCACCGTGCGCGTTACCAACTCACCTGACTACGAGTCCGCGCGCCAGATTGCGTCGACGATTGCGCGCTCGCCGCTTGTCAAGACTGCCCTGTATGGACGGGATGCGAACTGGGGCCGGATTCTGTGTGCGGTTGGTTATACGCAGGGTGTTGCTGAGGGGACTATTGTACCCGAGCGGACGTCTGTTAGTTTCCGGCCTGTGGATGGGAGTGCTGTGTTGAAGCTTCTTGTTAATGGGGAGCCCGAGTCTGTTGATGAGGAGCGGGCTAGTGTTATTTTGCAGAATGAGGATCTGGAGATTGTAGTTGATCTTGGTGGTGGTGAGAAGGGGGATGCTGGGTGTGGTGGGGAGGATGCTGTTTACTGGTTCTGTGATTTCAGTCATGAGTATGTTACCATTAACGGTGATTACCGGACTTGAGAGAAGGTGTGGATTGGTATTGTCAAAATTATATACATAAAGAAATTGATTTCGGGTTAAAACAGTAATATCGGTATCGTTTTTCTGGATTAGAATACTGTTGATCGAGAAGTATATGTTAAAGGAAACAGATCATGGCAATTGAATATATGGTTTTGGTTTTCTAGAAGATATGGTTACAGGGCTCAAGTAGAGCACATTTCATTGGCCATTGTCTGCTATGATCAGACGGACATGGCTCCAATCCAGCCGCAACAGGCAATGCCAATACATTCACCCAAAAAGTATAACAAATAACGAACAAAGTGACAAAAACTAAACAGAGAGTTGCAAAGGAACAATGGAATGATCCCAAGTCATGCTGCTCGTAAAGGGACGGGCAGTCCGTCTAGCTGCCGGGGACGAGGCCCTTGAGGCCAGCGCCAATGTCACCCTCGCGGGCGGCAATTTCAAAGTAGCCGTAGATGATACTGTGTCAATGTTAGCTGGAGTCAATTCAAATGGAAGAAAAGGTAACTTACGTGACGGCAAGAAGGATACCAGTACCACTGCCCAAGGCACCGAGGAGGTCAGAGGCGACGGACAGACCACCAATGCAGGCACCACCGAAGGCAGCGGCAGTGGGGATAACACGCTTGAGCTCCTTGTACATGCTCTGCTCACGGTGACCAGACATGACGAGACCTTGGTCCTTGAGCTGCTTGGCAACGTCACGGGGAGCGGAGCCGGAAACCTCAATCCAGGTCTTGGAGAAGAGAGCGCAGGCAACGAGCATGAAGGTGATGTAGACAGCGGTGTGAATGGGGTCGAGGAGAGCCTCCTTGAAGTTCAGAGGGGGAGACATGTAGTAGGCGATACCGGAGGCAGCGTAGAGCTGGGCGGATCCCTCACGGGGCTCCCACACTCCGAGGAGCTTGACAAGGATGTTGTCGGAGAAGCGGGAGTACAGCATCTGACTGATCAGGAAAATGTTGGAGCACAGAGCGGACTGCAGCATGATGGGCATGTTGGAGGTGTAGAAGAGCCGGACGGGGTAAGATCCGCGCATGCCACGCTGGCGGGAAGACTTGACGGGAATCTCAACACGGAAGCCCTGCAGGTAGATGACAGCGGCGAAGACGAGGAGAGTGGCCAAGAGGTTCATGACGTTGGGGAGGTTCTGGCGGTAGAATGCCTCGTACAGAGCACGCTGCTTGTCGGGCCAGGTCAGGAGAAGGTGGAAGAGAGCGATGATGGCACCCTCGAACTCGGGGCCACGGCCGGTGTTGATGGTCGTGGGGGAGAAGGCCTTCCAGACAATAGACTCGCAAATGTTGGTAGCAATGAACAGGGAGATACCGCTGCCCAGACCGTAGCCCTTCTGGAGGAGCTCATCCAGCAGAATGACAACCAGACCAGCAACAACAAGCTGAACAATCAGGAGAACACAGATACCGGCGCCAAGGTCGCTGGGCTGGCCGTAGAGACCAGTCAGGACGTAAACGCAAGCCTGGCCGAAGGAGAGGATGATAGCAAACAGCTTCTGGGCGGTCTGGTAGAGCTCGCGGTCGGTCTTGAGGTCAAGGTTGACGTCGATGAGGTGGGTACCGGCAAGGAGCTAGAAAAACAGCCGTCAGTACAATTGTCGCATAAAATTAAGTGCCGCGGTATCGCATACCTGGAAGACCATGCCAGAGGAGATGATGGGGGTGATACCCAACTCCATCAGAGTACCACGGTTACTGGCCAGCATCATACGGAGCCAGTACAGGGGGTCCGAAGTGTCGGAGGAGACAATGCCGTAAAGAGGCATCTGACTCATGACCAGGAAGATCATCAGAGTCAACTGTAACAGACTGATTAGAATCCAAATGTTACGCTGTAGCAGATTCGAGGCGACGTACACCAGTCCACATCAACTTCTGGTTGAAGGGCACCTTGGTCTCAGGAGCTGCCACCTCCGGGAGGAGGGGCGTAAAGGGCTTGATCAAGTCAAGGAAGCGTACTGTAATCCTCCATCAGTATTCGATGATCCATTGAGTCGATTCGAGACGGATTGCCGCGATCGCGTGCAAGACGATGGTTCGGGAACTCACGGCCGCTCATGGTGGCTAACGTCCTCCCAATCCGTCAAAGAGAAATAGAGAAAGCTGGAGTCGAAAACCAGCTGAAGGAGTGTCTTGACAATTAAGAGGAGTAAAGAAAAAGAAAAGGGGAAGGGAAGAGGTCGAAGGGGAGATGGAGGGAGGAGGGAAGAAGAGGACAGAAGAGGTTCGCTGGCCACTTTTCGCTTCCGCGCTAATTAAGGCCACTTGGTCTTCGCCGCAACCACCTTGACAGTGACTCAACCCAGTACATTGCAACTCGAATATGAGATCTAGTTGGCTAAATGTGTTCTATTTAATTATCCGGAGCTTTTAGTCCTGTCACGAATCAAGCCCGATGTGTTGTGCGCCCCCAAAAAAAAACAGGGAGCTATCCCCACATTTTAGAGGCCACGATACTATGAACAGTTCAGGGTTTACGGGGTATCCAAATATACCGAATGCGTGGATCTCTATTGTACTCATATACTTGGATCCAAGCTCCAATCATGTCAAACTCCATGTAAATCCATGTTGCGTCCGGACGCCTGGTCTCATAGGATCAACACATCGCATAAAGATTGTGGGAAATAAAGCTTCAAGGGCCAACAAGACCCAAACAGTCATCAATGACCACCTCGAGCTCGCCTAGACGCGTCTTAAGACCCCGGTTCTCGTCTTTCAAAACACCCATGACGCTCCAAGCCTCCGAGGATGGTACACCATAGCAATTGGTGCAATTTGAAGAGTTACCACCGAAAGAGCTACCTAAACGCGTTGAAGCAAGTCCCTTCAAAACGCGGTCGTACGCCGAGGAACGAGCAGGTGGTGGTGCATTAGTGACCGCGACCAGGTTCTTCTGGATTGTGGGGGTGGGCGTTGGGGCAGTCGGCGTGGACAAGGCGATCTGAGACATGTTGGGGGATGGCGCTGTGAGGGTGGAGGTTGGAGACTCAACACCCTCACGCTGCGAGAAGACGCTATCGGCAACGCTCTCGTCACCAGACTCGAATCCAGAGTCGCTGGTGAACGTACTATGACTAGCACGCTTGCCACCACGGCGGGGAGTTTGGAGAGCCATGGAGGGGACGTCGTCATCTTCGTGTACCGCGCGCATAGTGCGACTGCGGCTTCGAGATTCCTCTCTCTTCCGTAGATTCCTCTCTTGCTCCAGCTCGTCGGCCATGGCCTGCATAGCTTTCTCCTGGTCGAGCACCTTGGCCGCCATCCCGTCGAGCTGGATCTTTAGATGATCGACTCTAGCGCGAGTCTCTTCCAGCTCCTCTTGCTTTTCGTTCTTATCGGCCAGTGCCTGGTGCATGGCGAATGTGCGCTGCTTGTAGGCCTCTTGCATTCGTCGAAGCACCTGGTCGGCGTGATCTCTTAGGGTATCCAGTGCCTCGTTGTCGGTAGTATCCGAGTTGGGTAATGTTAGGGCCGCGGTAATGTCCAGGTTGAGGAACTCGTCGTCCGCCGGTTCCGGGAAACTAGGTTTGTTCTCTTGTCGCCGTAAGCCGAAAAAGGAGAACCGACTTGTTACCGGGGCCGAGTTCTTTCGTGTATGTGACGTGAATGTTGAAGCCGGACGGCTATCTAGCCCTGGGCCATCTGAATCACCGTTGGGGCCCATTTTAAGTCCCAAATCCACTGGATCTGACTTGCCCTGGAACCAGTCTGACAGGACCCTGGCTCTTGCTTCGAGCTTCTTCTTGGGAAAGGTGTCGTTCCAAGGGGTATTTCTCGGGCGGTCTGATATCGTGTGTTCCAGTCCCTCTTCAAAGAGTGGGGGTTGTGCAATGTATTCAGTGTTTGCCCGACGGTGTAGAGGCAGAGTGCGCGTGTTGTTCCGTGAGATTAAAGGAGCTGTCGATCTTGGGGGCGACGAGGTAATGGTCTCGTGCTTTGCGCCATCGGAATGTAGGGTGACAGGTGCGTGAGAGAGATCGGGGGGCGTGGTCTGAGGGGGAATCATGACAGCACAAGCAGGTAAAATGGAAATGCCTGGTCAACTCGGCCCAATGTGGCGCTGGAGTGCAGCGTCTAGACTTAGGGGCTTGTAGGGACACGTTCAAGACTCGGTGAGTAGTAGTAGAGACGAAACAACCCCTGAATATACTCAAAGTCAAACGAAGGATAGAGTATTGAAGATGTGACAATGTTTCACGTCAAGTTTAATCTTCTCTATGTTTTTGAGATTTGACGTGCAGGAAAACAGAGAGGCTGGGGCAACGAAATAGCGGTGGCTGAACAGCTCTCTCCACCTCCACGATCCACCAACTCTTCCTGTGCGATCTGATTGCCAAATAATAACGACTTCTCGCCACGCCACATAGTGTTGATTGTTGTCGTCAGTTCTATTTACGTCCCATGCTTGGTTTAGGATCTGCGTCACTGCACGTTCTCTGCACTTCGTCATGGCTCCCACCAATCCTGGGTTGAAGCACCTGTCCAACGCTCTAGCAACCCCCGATCAGCTATCAAACTCCTCGTCCTCGATCGATGGTGTCCCGGCTGATCTTGAAACCTCGATCCGCTGTGCAGGTGCCCAGCTCACCCAAACCGCAGGCATTCTCCTGCACTTGTCGCAAGATATCATTTCCCAGGCCATTGTGATCTTCACGCGTTTTTGGCTCGGAGCTGACGGCGGTAGCTTGCGAATTTACTCAGTCAAGGTAACATAGCCCCAATTATCCTCAATTTTCTGTCCTTGTGTCCACTAACCGGAGTAGGATGTTTCCGCTGCAGCTCTCTACCTAGCGGCCAAGCTTTCCTTCCTACCCACCTCCCGGCGCTCCGTGCTCAATGTCTACACCTTCCTTCTATCACGGGATGCCTCGCCCTTGTGGTTTGTGAAACCAGACGGTGCACCCAAGGCCCCTCCAGCTCCTGAAACCTACATCCTGACGGAAGGCGGGTACCAATCTGCCCGATTGGTGCTTCTTCGTATTGAGTCCGTCATCCTCCGCACCCTCGGCTTCGATACACATGTCGCCCTACCGCACACCATTGCATTGACATATCTACAAACTCTGGGTGTGGCAAACCCCGCTGTTGCTCAACGTGTCATCCAGCATCTCAACGCCGCACTGCTCTCACCTCAGTTGCTATATGTCACACATCAACCCAATGCCCTAGCCGTCGCTGCCATCTACCTTGCTTCGCGTGAAGTGGGAGTCAAGCTCGTTGATGGTGACTGGTGGGAAGTCTTCGATGTTGATCGTGAGGAGCTTGGTTTCTTGGTCGTGGGTATGCAAAGTACCGAAGGGTTTATGCGGGCCGAGGCTAGTCAATGGAAGGATAAAACCATTCCTATGGTTCCGGATGAGGTCGAAGCTGAGATTGAACGACGCCGAATGATGCAGGAAGGCGAGTGAGCTGAGGATTGAATTATGTTGGAAATCCTAGATCATAGGCAGAAGGTGATGTTGGATGGGAAGCTCTTGTAGAAGCCATGAGCTACCAAATCATATATCGAAACGGTATAGGGAGCTCTGGCACCTCAAAAGCCCCGTCAGTCAGACTCTCTTCCTGTGAGATCACGGTCACTCCCAGAAGAAAGTCTTGCTGTGAACCGCCTCACACCCACAACGTCCTAACCATTTATGAGAGGCATGTTGATACCCTGGCCGAAGATTCAGTTGTTCTAGTAAAACACTGGTTGGCTGATGGGTCAAGTATTGGCTTTAAGAGCTGGGGTCCTACCCTTCGAGGCCTGTTCCTCACCGATGGGACATTTGAGTACTTTGGGCACTAACTTGACTTGAGGATGCACTATGACCTGCTCGCCATGATGTCTTTCTCAATATATAGTTATCTACCATCATTCAGACAAACACCAGCAATCTATGTCCATGCAGTCTTATGTCAATTAGTCCATTGACTACGTTGTGACTAAGAGAAGTAGAAATTGCTATTAATGTAACACAAGAGATTGTACCAAGCACTATCTCACCCTAAGGGTAGTGATGTGGATACTAGCAACGAAGACAAGTAACCTAGTTTATATCCCCCATGCTTGTGTATGTTCCTATTGCTAGGACTAAGGTTGTTGTCTGAGTCGTCCTCGTCATTGAGAAAAGCGAAAGGCATAGAGAAATCAAATGCAATAGTAATTCTAAAGTGAAAATATACGAACAGATTGCTAGGTGGTTTGCCTTTCAAGCTATAACTTAGTCATATGCCATAGTTAAGTCCTTTCACACCACCAACTTTACACTCTACATGATGAACCCGAGGCACTCGAAAGTGGACAGAAAGGGTGTGAAAAAGAGAGGCCAAAAGAGGGCGAAAACAATGCATGAAACATACTCGCTTCGAGGCTTTCGTGAACTGTCCAAGACTTCATCAGTGGCACTGTAGACATATTTAAGACCCCTATTGTATGTCCTGAAATGCCTTGTGATTCAAGATTAGATAAAGATGTGTTCACGAGATCATGATGCCAGATAACATCCTCTGTAACATATCAAATGTTCACTGAACTATACATATAATCTTTACTCTATAGATCAAACACCTGAAAGTAAGAAATTCCCAAAGTGAGTGAGATATATATAACCAGAGGCACCACCTTCGGGACTTTTAAACTTGCCTCCTATAGCCTTCGGTCATGTCATAGACAAAGAATGTGTGTCACATATGAACCTGTAAAGTTGTCGGAATGACGAAGCTCACGCGGGGCGGATCATGTGCTCCACCGCTTATCAATTTCCCCCCCGCCATCTCCCATCCAGATCTTCACCACGTCACATATTCCAAAGCCATGAATATCCTACACTCAACACTATCAACCTGGCGGGACCGCCTGGCGCCAGTATCGCGAACCTCGACTTTCCGAAACACCGGCCAAATCACCCCCGAGGAGTTCGTTCTCGCGGGCGACTACCTAGTGTACAAGTTCCCCACATGGTCCTGGGGCGACGCATCAAGTCCAGCAAAGCGAGTCTCCTATCTACCAGCTGGCAAGCAGTTTCTCGTGACCCGCGGCGTGCCCTGTCACCGACGACTGAACGATAACTTCGCCGGCGACGCGGGGCTTGAAGATGAGATCGTGAGGGATTTCTTATCTGGCGGTGACGGCGGCGAAAATGCTGTGGACGGGGAGGATGGCTGGTTGCGCACTGGAGGGGGTCGCGACACTGCTGCCGACCAGGATAAGCAGGAAGCTAGGATCCGGGATGTGCGGACGGTCGATGAATCTGGGAATCTGGGGGAGCAGGAGGATGATGATGAGATTCCGGATATGGAAGACGACGACTATGACGAGGAGGCTATTATTCGAGAGCCGGCTGGCCAGGCTGGGACTACGCAGTGAGTATACATCTCTTTTCATTGACCGTCGCGATTATTCTGACCTTTTAATAGACCTCTCCGCACTTACACACTCTATATCACATACTCTAACTTCTACCGCACACCCCGCCTATACCTATCTGGGTATCTGTCCCCATCAGAACCACTTCCACCGCATTTAATGATGGAAGATATCGTCGGTGACTACAAGGACAAGACGGTAACGCTAGAGGACTTCCCCTGGTTCGAAGGTAGTGTCAAGATGGCCAGTGTGCACCCCTGCCGCCACGCCTCCGTGATGAAGACGCTCCTTGACCGCGCCGACGCAGCACTCAAGCTGCGCCGCGAGAAGATCAAGCAGACCCAGTCACGCGAGGAAGCGAACCGGGTTCTACGAGCTGGCGGGAACAGCGGGTTGGAAGGCCTAGTGGATGAGACGCAGGGCCTATCTCTCGGTGAACACCAGGCACAGCCCGGCGGGGATGAGTGGGAGATGCTCCAGCACGATGAGGACGAGCAAGTTGCCATTCGGGTGGATCAGTACTTGGTTGTGTTCCTCAAGTTTATTGCCAGCGTGACGCCGGGCATTGAACATGATTTCACAATGGGGGTATGAGAACTCGAGTCTAGTCAAGAGGACTTGGTTTTGATCCGGTCCTTGCTTCCAGGCAACTGTATTCCGAGCTAGATTGGATGCGACTTCCTGGACTTGGACATGGATTCGGACCCGGTGACTTGCTTGTTTCATTTCCGAGATACGATATGCATGACCTGAAATGAGTTTTGGCGTTGATCTACTTCTGGGAACATTAACAATTTCCTTTTGTTCTATTTTCCGTGTTATTTGGATTGCTTTTATTACGTATCACCTCCGGTGAGATGCGCAATGTCCCATTCCAAAGATTGCAGTCTGTTCTCCATCAAAGTTTCTAGAATATGTAGACACGTCATATTGCGAGATCACCGCTGTAAGTAACCCCTGGCGTCGACCCCGAGATTTGGCGCTCAGGCACGGGAGATCATTGGGTCCTCCAAAGTTTAGACTCGACAGGGATGGAACCAGTCTAATGTATGCGCTGCATACAGTTTCCTATATGGTTTGCTTTGAACCATTATTTTTAAACTTCATTATATTGCACTACTGAAAGTCTACTGTTATCAATACTACAGAGGGACCAGATATTATATCAAGAGCAATATATTCGAACTCAGTAAAAACCAGACAAAACAGCACCAGAAGAAACCAAAAAAGTAATTTTAGCAAAGGAACTCCGAATAGTGCGAACGCACGCCTGAGCGCCAGATATGAATCAACTGCATAGCTTACGCACAAATAAACAGATAATAAAAAGATAGGAAATGTTCCAAATAATAGGTGAGTAGTTAGTAGATAGCAAGTAAAAGATCAGCTCTCGTATAAACGAGCACAGAAGATACAGGTAAATCTGAGGGTGAGTACACCAGCCGGGAGGTACAAAGCATTATAAGGATTTTGGAACAATCCACAAAAAGTAAACAGGAAGAGAAGAAAAGAACAAAAGGTACAAAATGTTTGCGATCAATCATCAAAGAGATCAATCATGAAAAAAGCATGCACAAGATAAACCCCAGTCCCTGTCGCTGACATGGAAAACTGTCGGGGCATACCGGCGTCATTCCCGTATTATGTCGTCTCCATTTTCGTCTTGGGTAGCGTGGCTGCATTCCTATAGACTGGCAATGCTTCTAGTAGAAGAAAGCCATGACGAGAGGAAGAGCCACTGCCAAGATGGAAGATCCCGGTGCCATGGAGGAGGCACCGTTGAAGATGGGCATAACGGAAGGCGCGGGAGAAGCAGATGGGGCAGGGCGGGGGATCAGTGGGGTGGAGTGCTGAACGACGGGAACGGCGGGAGACCAGACAGCTGCGGGGGTGGTTGTTGGGACGAAGATTGGTGTGGTGAAGGTGGGAGGGAGGTAGGCCGGAGCTGGGATGACGGTTGGAGCAGTGGGAGCAGGAGCGGGAGCCATGACAGGGACGACCGGGGCGGGAGCAGGAGGCTCGGGGCAGGGGTAACCGTCGTGGTGGCTGTGCTCGCCGTTTCCGAGCTTGACGGAGGGACCGCCGGGAATACCGACGTCGACACCTGCTCCGGCGCGGTGGTCATCGCCAGAGCCTGGGCCGCAGGGGCCGCGGTGGCTATCCTTGTAACCGACACCGGCTTTCACGTAGGGTCCGCCAGGGATGGCAACGTGGACACCGCTGCCGGCTTCAGAGTCGCTGTTGCCAGGACCTTTGTCGGTGGGAGCAGCGGGGTGGTTGAACAAATCAGGAACTGGGAGGCCCGGGATCTGAGGAGCAGAGAGGACGGTAGATGGGGCCAGAGCCAGGACGAGGCACATGAGGCCGGAGAAGTTGATAGTGGAGGAGACCATTGTTGCGGTTGTGTTGGTTGGTTGGTTTGATAAAGAATGTGGTTATAGAGAGAGTTCTCGAAGGAATGAACCCGAAGATTAAAAGATTGGAAGTTGTAGAGAGAGAGCTGAAAGAGTGATTGGAATGAAGAGACAGAAGAACGAATGACTGTCGAGACTCTGATTGTTTGGATGAGGATGAGGAATAGCAAGATGAGGCGTGAAGTATGGTCCTTATGTAGTTTTTCGACACCCATGCAAATCCTATACTGAGGGGCATCGTGGGGAGAGTCAAGGGCTAAACAGGAACAGATAGGAGCAGATAGGGAGATTTCTGCAATGTACGAACTATAGTCATTTGGTGGCACTCCTAAAAAAAAGCCACAAGGGCCGTGATCAGCAAGGCACCAAAGGGCAACGGCAGTGACCGAAGAGAGGAACCATGAGAGACATCAAATCTAGGCTCAGGGAGAAAGAAATTAGGGCAAATAGGCAAGCTGATTTGTTGAAAGGGGGGTGTAGCTTTGTCGAGAGCCAAGGCAAACCCTAAGCGACGAGCGTGAAGCTTATGCATGACCTCGAGTCCGAGCTCGAGCATCCGAGCTTTACCTCAGCTAGGAGAGGATTTGCAAGATTTTCGCTGTCGAATAGCGTGGGCAGTATGGGGAGCAGCAAAAACACGTGGAGCCGAATAGAGAAAGGTTGCAGAGTTACTGCAAGGGGTCCCCGGAGTAAGGCACACTAGCAAAGACAGCAAGATCCCCTCCACAGGAGTAATTTGGAAGGGGCCAATCAGGACATTGGATTCGAGTCAATTGTATACATATCACACGCAAGGAACTCCAATACCAACCCAGGGGAATCCAAATGCAACTTGCTAGGGCCATGGATGCCTGTCAAAGTAAGACCTCATGAGGTAGCCCTGGAAACGAGAACAAAATTGGAAGAAATCAGAAACATGTATTGCACATATCGGCATAGATCATTGATCATTATCTCATGAGATGTCGCCAAAAGAAGAAAAGAAATTGGTAACAAGATGAAGTGGACATGCACGTATGCACCAAGATGACAAGAAATGAAACCATGCACAAAAGATCCACAGGAACAGGAAGATAGATCACAAAACAATCAAAGCACAGACGGTGGGGAAATTGCTCTCAGATTTGACCGACATTCGACATTCCAAATGCTGTACCAAAGTTGGTAGATTTCTTGAACTTGAACTCAGGCTCGTTTTCGTTTTGGTTGGGCAATTCAGGGTCGGTCTCGTTAGGATCAGCCGATTCAACCGAGTTGCCTAGAATATTCTTCGCCTGATCAAGGAGTTTCTGATCTAATTCATTCAGGAAATTGGAGTCATGTTCTTCCTCATTAGTGAGACCGA